>Ga0078972_1002400_pt1 | contig 62169 bp, 62 predicted proteins | sample YelNatPaOPGAMG01_FD_67568 | JGI IMG/M metagenome (GOLD analysis project Ga0078972, IMG submission 67568) | Hot spring thermophilic microbial communities from Obsidian Pool, Yellowstone National Park, USA - OP-RAMG-01 (SPADES assembly) (version 2) | ecosystem: Environmental > Aquatic > Thermal... | reverse complement strand
GGGGCCCGGGTGAATGGGGCCCAATTCCCCCCCCCACCCCAACCCTCCCCCACAAGGGGGGAGGGAGCCTTAGTTCTCCCTCCCCCCTTGTGGGGGAGGGTTGGGGTGGGGGGAATGGGAAAAAATGTCCAATCTCCCCGTGCCCAGTATACACGCCAAAACTTCACGAGCCAGGAGGGGAAGCGACGGTTCATGCACCGTCGCTTCCCTTCTCGGCTCGTTTGGTTTGCCGACGGCGCAGCCAGGCCAGCACTGCTGTCCCAGCGCCGCTCAGCGCTAGCACCAGGGTGCCAGGTTCGGGAGATCCAGCAACGTGGCCACCGCCACCTGACGATGGAGGAGGAGGTGGTGGTGGCGGCGGCGGCGGTGGTGGCGGCGGTGGTGGCGGTGGCGGCGGCGGTGGTGGCGGCGGCGGCGAAGGCGCATCGGCAACTACGGGCGTAGTTCCTGCTGGAATTATTAGAGTGAGCATCAACCCAGCGAGTACACCTGGACAGCTTTGTTCCGTATTGCACACTTGGGGCTGATCTTCTTGTTGCGATTCATAGACGACCCGCGCGGTCAGGCCACGCACGCAAGGACTGGTCAAGGCGAGCGTCGCTCGATCCGTCAGAGAGCTGTTCAACATGCCGGCGCGAACGGGTGCGGACAAGCCGATCAGGATACATCCCATTGCCAGGAGAGGGAGAAAGCGGCGACTGGGCAAAGTCAAGAACGCATTCATCCACAAATGTCCTTTCTCAATTCCGTTCTGAGCTGGACGAAATACCAGGGGCATCTGGCATCTGGAAGGCACCTCATTACCACGAACACACGGTAGGGGTGAAGGCCAATCTGTGGGGGCTTGTTTCATACAGTCCTCACAAGAGGGGTCTTTGCATTAGAGCGAGCGGAGTTGCGTAATTCTGGCGAGCGGAGTTGCGTGAGCGCCCCGCGAAGTCCCTCGGTGACAGGTTTGCAAAAAACGCTTCTTTTTGTTGCAGCGATTGGTCGAAAAAAACTGTTAGGGAGGGTAGTGCGTGCGCTGGCCGCGACGGCCCTTCCGGGGGAGTATGGGGAACATGAAGAAGGAGCGGTGGATCGGCAGTCTGCTCCTTGCGGGGTTTGCCTGTGTCGCTCCGCTGTACGGCGAAGACGTGCAATGGCAAGCTGTCAGCGATGCGCCGCGCACGGAAACGGCTGCCGTTACATTGACTGCCCCCGTAGCGCTCGTGGAACGTCCGACGGGCGGGACGCCGCTTTCACCGGTGGCCCCAGGAGAGTTGCTGCCAGTTCGTTTTGAGACATCCACTCCAGTAGTCGGTGAGACTGCTACCCCGCCGATCGCGCCCTACCGCTCGCCTCCGGAGATCATCGCCGTCAGCGCTCCCGTGACAGCTCCGGCCGCGTTGTCCGCCGGAGAGCAGGAAGAGCCGGCGGACACTCTCTTCGCCAGTGATCGGTCGTTTCCGACCCGCGGGGCAAAGTATGCTTCGAGCGGCAGCATTGTGCCGACCTCGGCCAGCGTCGTAAGTCCTGCTGTTCCAGCCGGCCCCGAAGTTCCTATGGTTCCGGGATGGGATGCACCGATGGACGCCAGCTGGGGTAGAGGGCTGCCCACAGGACCATTGCCGGTAGATCCTGCCGAAGCGCCGGTTTCCCCCTCATTCAATCCCCTGCGTCCGCGGCTGTATGCTTCTGCCGAGTATCTCCTGTGGTGGCTTCAAGGACAAGCGGTGCCGGTGCTGGCCACTACCAGCGCTCCCAGCGATTTTGGCATTCTGGGAGCACCCACAACGCAAATCCTCTTCGGCGGCAATCAGATCAACGGCAACAGCCCGTTCTCCGGCGGGCGTTTCACCCTGGGTTATTGGTTGGGATGCGATCAGGACAAAGCGTTGGAAATCACAGGCTTCTTCCTCGGCACGCGCTCGGCCGGCTTCTCGACGAATAGCTCGCTGAACCCGGTCATTGGCCGGCCGATTGAGGTTGTGCCAAGTCAAGTCCCGGCCGCGACGGCCGCTGGGGTCAAAATCATCAACAATGAGACGGCGCAGAACACCTCGTTGCCCAATGTCGCTGTCGGCTCGTTGACCATTAACGCGCCAACCTCTTTATGGGGACTGGCGGGCAATCTGCGCTGTCTTGTGTGCTGCGGCTGCAATTATCGCATCACCCTTTTGGCCGGCTTCCGCAACATCAATTTGGACGAATCGCTGACTATCACTGAGAACGTCATGGGACTGCCGACCGCTCCCGCGCCGTTCACCAATCAGCTGATTACCGTAACGGATCGCTTCGCTACGCAGAATCACTTTTACGGCGGCAATCTTGGTGCCGACGCCCGCTGGTATTGGGGACGCTGGAGCGTCGATGTTCGCGGTCAGGTGGCCCTGGGCGATACCGTGCAGATTTTGGACATCCACGGTAGTCAACACTTTGTCCCCGGCATAGCGACGGCGAGCGGCTTGGTGGTGCAAAACTTCACCGGCGGCCTCTTGGCCCTGCCCAGCAACATCGGGCATTTCACCCATAACGTCTTCAGCGTCGTGCCGGAAATCGGTGTCAATCTCGGCTATCAGATCTTGCCCAACTTGCGTGGCTTCGTTGGCTACAACTTCTTGTATTGGAGCAACGTCATTCGTCCAGGCGCCTCGATCGATCGCGTGGTGGACCTGACGCAGGTTCCGAACTTCTTGCCCAATCCCTCGGCGGTGCCGCCGGCGCCCGGCCATCCAGCCGCTGTCTTCCACGAAGTTGGTTTCTGGGCGCAGGGCCTCACCTTCGGACTGGAGTTTGTGTATTAAGAGCCTGTTTGCCAATGTATCAATTCGCCTTGTTTTCGAGAGGTTGACGCCTTCGTTTTTCGGGCAACAAATAAATTTGCAAACAGGTTCCTGAGTCGCCATGCCGCTGCGCGGCATCCTGAAACCAGGAAAAAGAGTGCTGTCTACTGAACAGACAAGCAGTTGGGCGGCTTATTTTCAGAACAGGAATTTCAGGGTAGTCTGTCCCATAAGGGTATTTTCAGGGCCGCGACCGTAAGGGAGCGGTGGCAGAACGGCTCGAAAAACCGCTCCCTCACGGTCGCGGCTCGGACAGAACCCCCCTTTCCGGGACACCCTCTTAGCTCGACGTGCGCCTTTTTTTTATCCTTTATCATATTTAGCTGACCCCCAAAATGGGCTGCCTTGTGGCAATTAGGGCGATCCAAACACTTTCCGTTCTGCACTATGCGTATTCGCCGATGTTCCCGCGGTGGATGGTGCTTGCCCTTGCTGCTGGGCAGTGTTGCCGTGGGGTGCCATTCTTCCACCTCTCATTCCGTCCTGGAGGCGCCTGTTCCGCCCGCGTGGTTTCAGGACGTCACGGAGAAAGTCGGTCTGCACTTCATCCATAACGCTGGACCGATCGGCGATTATTTCATGCCGTACATCATGGGCTCCGGCGCGGCCTTGTTCGACTTCAACAATGACGATCGCCTCGACATCTATCTGCTCCACAACGGCGGCCCCAAAGGCGCGCGGAACCGTCTGTACCAGCAGATGCCCGACGGGACGTTCCGCGACGTTAGCGAAGGCTCCGGTCTAGACCTTGCCGGTTACCACATGGGCGTGGCTGTCGGTGATGTCAATAACGACGGTTGAGCAGACCTGCTGGTCACGGCGTATAAAGAGGTCCACCTATTTTTGAACAACGGCGACGGCTCCTTTACGGACATCACCCAAGAGAGCGGGACGGCGCAGCAGTACGACGAGAGCGGCCAATAACACGAAATAGGCCAACACGAAAGCCCCGTATACCTGGGCCTGCTTGGCGAAGAGTTGATAGAGCCGCTCATGGTGCAAAGCGCCTTCCGAAGCTGTATTGCTGGTCGCGGCCATCAAGGCCATCGTCGCCGCCAGCGAGCCGATAAGATAGGTGCGCAATCCTTTGCTTGGCGCAGCTGTCGCCAAGTAATAGCAGATCACCGCCAAGGGCAACACCAACGTGACGCAATGATGTTTCCACGTCCGCTCACTGAAGAGTAACATGCCCAGGAGAACGATGCTGAATTCGGCACTGAGCCGCCAGCCTTCGCGCGGCGTTGTCGGCGTCCGGCATACCCACACGACCAGCAAAGCGAACAACCCCATGCAGCCCTTGACCAGCCAGCGTGCCTGCGCCGGGGAAAGATCAAGCCAGTTATCGTAGTGAGTCGGAGTGTACACATTGTTGATGTAGGTGGAAAAGGAGGGGCTGTGCGTTGCCAGCCGCGCCACCAGGCCAGGCAGCGATTGGTTGTGGTGCTCGCTGGTGACTTTGCCCTCGACAACAAATGGATGCACCATGTCGTAATACCAGCTGAGCAGATGGTGCTCATTGCGTTCCCAGCCCATGAAGAGAACAGGTACCAGACCCGGCCAAAGAAAGAGGACCAATCCCACAGCGCAGCCGGCTAAGGTCTTCCACGAACGTTTCCAGAGGAAGTACGGTACAAACAGGGCCGGCGTGACCTTGCAGGCGATGGCCAAGCCGAGTACGAGTCCAGCGGCGAGGTCATAGCGGCGGCGATAGGCGGTCAGAGCGGCCACCACCAGAAAGAGGATGAACAAGTTGACATTGCCGTGTTGCAAGTCGCTCATGATGGGCCGAAGGGCCAAGAGCACTGTGAGGCCCTTGGCCCACAGGGGGAATGGACGCGACGGCTCTTCGACGAGGTGGAAGACCCAGCGAAAGGTCAGCATCGTCAGCCCGGCTTTGATGTAGAACCAGCACAGAGCAGCGCAGAGGGAGGCCATTCTTTCCGGCACTCCTAGTTCTTGAACCGCGGCAGGCAGGCGCGCCAGGGGATAGAGCAGCAGGGCCATAATAGGCGGATTGGGATAATTGTAGCGCTGGGCAATGTCCACACCTTCCCCGAGGGCGCTGATCTGCGGCTGCCAGCGCTGAAAAGCGGAGCCGTTATGCCATGCTTTGAACGCGTAAGGGATGCTTAGCACTACGAAAAATAGTGCCAACCCGAGTGTGTACCATTTGGCCGTCTTCATGCCACGCGCGTCCTTACGAAAAACTCCTTGACCCGCTCGCCGTCTCAGCAAAGAGCGCCCTTTTGCGGGCGCGGCAGGCCAGTAGGTTTTGCAGACTGTACACCGGATTGGGAGTCGGCCACAAGGCGACTTCAGCGATTTTGGCTTGGCGCGCCAAGGGGATTCGGCGTAAGGTAAAGAGAGATAGCATGCAGCCCGACCTTTTGTCGTCTCCGCAGTTCGCACAGGAGGCGGACTACCCGGAGCAAAGAACCGGGTTGTGCCATGAGTCAGGTTGATTTCTGGTACGTCCGCTTTCCCGACGGTCGCATTCTCCGCGCCGCCAGTACCGCCGTTTTACGTCAGGAGTTGAGTGCCCGCCGTATCCCTCTGGGAAGCACTGTGCGCCGCTCACCCAGCGATGAATGGGTATCCCTGGAATGGACGCAAGAGTTCGCCGACGTAGTGGAAGAATTGATGGCCCGTGACCGCCCTTCCTTCGCGCCGACTACTGCCCTTGGCACCCCGCCGATAGCGCCTTCGTCCAGCCGTTCGGCCAATGCCACGGCTCATCACTCAGCCACGGTCGGTTCACGTCTGGATCCGGCACGCTTGCACCTGGTTGGCATGCGTGGCTGCCTCGATGAACTGCTGGCTGCCCTCGATAGCGCTCTGGCCCCTAAAAAACTGCTGCTGGGTCTGATTGCCGGTCTTCTGCTGGGCGCGCTGCTCCTATTGGAGCGCACCGCCTGGTTCACACACCCAGCTCATGGGCCGGCCGTAGCGGGAGTATTGCTGGCAGGATGTTTCCTCGTCTTCGAAGGGCTTATCGCTTTGCTCACGCGCCTGACATACATCGAATTGGCCCGTCTGCGCCCCGCCCGCTGGCGTGAAGTCTTCGACGAAGCGGAGCGCTTGATGCTCTGGGTGGGTGTATCCAAACTGATCGTCTGGGGGACTGTCGGTGGACTGGTCGTCTTGTTGCGCTGGTTGCCGTACTGGCTGGGTCCGGGGACGGAGGGCGTGTGGAGCACTAGTCAGCAGCTGTTGGCGGGGAGCGTGCTGGCGCTAGCCATGTTCGTGGAGGTATTGGTGTGGCCGGTGTTTGTTTTTTGGTGGCTGTTGCCGCCGCTTTTGGTAGTCGAGGGCGGCACGGTCTGGAGCAGTTTGTGGCAATGGTTGATCCTGCTGCGCCGGCACTTGGGCCAAGTATTTCTCTATCAGGCGATGGCCATCGCCTTGGGGGTGCTGGTGACGACGCCGTTTCTGTTGGGGATCGCGCCGTTGTTTTTGCCCGCGTTCTCGCCGCCGGAAGCGCTGCAAGGAGTGGCTCACGGGACGCGCTGCCTTCTGCTGGGTCTAGCCTGCGCTCCTTTGCTGACGTATTGGATTACGTCCAACGTGTTCATCTATTTGAATTTGCGCTATGGCGCCGACAACCGGCACTGAAAACAGCAACAAGTGCAGGGTCAGCACTTGCTAGCGCGGCGTGCTCGGTGGCGTGGTAATCGAGCACGCTGCGCCAGCAAGTGCGGGATCAGCACTTGCACTTGCACTTGCTAGCGCGGCGTGCTCGGTGGCGTGGTAATCGAGCACGCTGCGCCAGTAAGTGCGGGATCAGCACTTGCACTTGCACTTGCTAGCGCGGCGTGCTCGGTGGCGTGGTAATCGAGCACGCTGCGCCAGCAAGTGCGGGATCAGCACTTGCACTTGCACTTGCTAGCGCGGCGTGCTCAGAGGGGGGAAGCGTCCCGAATCCTTTTCTTAAATCAACTCGGTGATCGGCTCGCGGTCGTCGAGGAGGTACATGGGGCGTCCGTTGCCGTTGGGGAACGTCCGCGAGGGATCGATGCCCAAGGCGTGATAGAGGGTGGCCAAGACTTGCGATACCGTGACCGGGCGGTCCTTGGGATATTCGGCGCGGGCGTTGGTGGCGCCGATGGCCTGCCCCATTTTGAGGCCGCCGCCGGCCACTACAGCGCTCATGACTGGCGCCCAATGATCGCGGCCGCCGTCGCTGTTATTAATCTTGGGCGTGCGGCCAAACTCTCCCCACATCACCGTCACCACGTCCTTTTCCATGCCGCGATCGTGCAGGTCCTGGATGAGGTTGGCGATGCCGCGGTCCACGTCCGGTAATTGCCGGCGCAGGATCTTGAAATTGCTGCCGTGCGTGTCCCAACCGTGGATCGAGAGCGTCACACAGCCGACGCCAGCCTCAACCAGACGCCGCGCCATCAAGAACTGTTCTATGCCCCGGTAACGATCACGCGAACGCGGCTCTTCTCGACTCAGATCGAGCGCTTTGCGCACTGCACCAGAAGCAATCATGTCGAAAGCCCGGCTAGTAAACGAATCGAGGCCCGTCATGGTGCCGCTGGCGTCGATGTCACGGCGGACATCATCGAAATGCGCCAACAGGGATTTGCGCTCCCCCATACGGGAAGCATTGATGCCGCCGGCCAAGCGCAAGTTCTGGAAACCAGGGCCGTCTGGTGTGAAGGGCCGATGGGCCACGCCAAGATAACCGGAATCCGTGCCGTAGGGCGTCATGCCGCGCAAGCTGACGTAGGGCGGGACATCGTTGGCGCCGCCCTGGCGCAGCTTCGATATCACAGCGCCAAACGACGGGTGATGGGCCGTGCGGTTGGTGTTCTCGCTGTAGCCAGTCATGACGAGCGAGTCGGAATGTTCTTCGACCGAGACAACCGACCGAATGACGGCCAGCTTGTCCCACATCCGCGCTTGCAAGGGGAACAGTTCGCAAATCTGCACACCGGGCACATTGGTGGCGATCGGTTTAAACTCGCCGCGGAATTCCTTGGGGGCATCGGGCTTGAGATCGTACATATCAAGGTGCGATGGGCCGCCCGGCAGGTAGATCATGATGGCAGCCTTATTGGGAGCGCCAGCGCCGGTGGCGGCGCGGAGACGGAGCATCTGCGCCAGCGAAAGGCCGGCGCCGAAAGCGCCGATTTGGAGAAAGTTACGCCGCGAAATGCCGTCACAGAATTGTTGTCGTTTGCCCCAGAGTGTCAACATGGGTAGGACCCTCCTTAAAGTTTAAGATGCGCTCCCCCACACCTCGGGGAGGCCAGTTGGTGAGATGACCTGATCGTATCTCAGCCGGTCTTCTAAAGCAAATCATTTTATGTTGAAAAACGGCGCGGCAGATCGGGCTTGACCTTCGCTGTCCGCGATGCCTATAGGGGGGCGCTTCAACGGAGGAAAAGTTTCATGCGCCCCAAGGCGACGGCCTATCTGGCAGCCGTGCTTGCCCTTGGGCTGGGCGGCTGTGGAACGGTGGTCAATTGCGTCGGCATCCATGGCGCTCCCGCTCGCGCTATTTACGGCGGGGTCCGTCAAGATGCGGAAAACGGCTATCGCCATCTTGGCGAAGCCTTTTCCGGACCTGCGCCTTCCTTCTCTGCCATGCCTAAGCCGCCCGACCCGGTCAGCGACTGGGCATCCAAGACATTCTGCGCTGTCTGCGGGGTGGGGATGTGGATCGTCGATCTGCCTGTGTCCGCCGTCGCAGATACCCTGACGTTGCCTGTCACCGTGCCGGCCACGCTGATGAAGAAAACGCCGGATCACAAACGCAAACCTCGAAAGAAAACCTAATCCGCTTTGCCTCCCGTGGTCTGTCGGAGACTACCCTCCCCCTTCACGGATACTACTGGTAGACGAAAGGGGGCATCGGGCCTCCGCAAACTTGTCTATCCGCAACTCTGTCCCGCAGTTCAGCGTTTTTTCCCCAGGAGCCTTTGCCAGCGGATCTTTAGAGGAAAGCGCCCGAAGCACCCTTGAGACCGCTTCTTCCGTTGCAGCAAAGACGCCTACCGAGTCCACCGCCGACTCCCCTCCTGCGAAGCGTGCGGAGAAAGTGTCTTTCCATGAGTTGCTTCGGCGCGTCCGTGGCAGATGGAAGTCCCTCAAATTTGACTATCTTTACACTCGCATTTTCGCCGGATAATGTGGGCAGCCGCCGTCATATCGTCAACAATGTAATCGGCCTGGAGACCTTCGTGTTCCCAAAAGGCGCCATAGCCGGTGCGGACCAGGATGGCTATGGCGCCGACCCGACGCCCCAGTTCGATGTCACAGGGCTTATCACCGACGACGAAAGACTTGCTGGGATCAAAATGCAGTTCGGCCGCCGCCCACTGGACCAAACCGGGCCGCGGTTTACGGCAGTTGCAATCCGCTTCGGGAGTGTGCGGGCAAACGTAGATGCCGTCCAACGAGACGCCCTCTTGGGCCAAAAGTTGCGTCATCCGCGCATGGACGGCATGAAGTGCGGCCCAATCGAAGTAGCCGCGGCCCAAACCGGATTGGTTAGTAAGTACGGCAAGCCCCAGGCCGGCAGCTTGCATCAGACGCAGCCCCGGGGCGGTGAGGGGCAACAGTTCCACGTCCTCGGCGCGCGCCAGATAATGGCGCTCCACGATCAGCGTGCCATCGCGGTCCAACAATACAAAGGGTCGTACTTTCACCACGCAGTCCCGTTCCTGTCATCCGCTGGGGAAAACTATGGTTGCCCTACCAAGATCTCGCCCTTGCCGGGAACGGCGGCGTCGCCGCTGTAACGACGATAGCTGCCCACGTCGAGCTGAGAAGGAACCGAAAACCCCAGTTCTTTCAAGCGTCTGGTGTATAATCGCAAGAAGACAGGCTTATAAGTGCATGCATAGTTGAATGTTGGCAAAAGCGTCAAGGGTTTCAAGCAAACGATGGTGCCACGAACCATCCAGGCGCCGGTGCGCAGCTCGGCCCCGCCGAGTAGGAAAAGAGTGCCGCCTTTCATTTGCAGACCGGCGAAATCGCGTACCGGACCTTTGACGGCGAGCAGGCCGCGGCGCATGCGCATGCCGATCTCGGTGCCTGCCGATCCCTCGATCAGAATGACGCCGCCGTTCATTCCTGATAGGCTTCCTCGATAAGCCGCCCCAATCTGTCCGCCGGCGTCGCCGTGGATGTGAATAAGGCCGCCCGTCATCTCGGCGCCGACCCAGTCCGCGGCGTTGCCATGCACCTCAATGGTCCCTCCCTTCATAAACGCGCCCAGATGCATGCCAGCGTTGCCGATTATCGTAATTTGGCCGCGTGTCATGCCACGGCCGATCCATTTAACTCGTTCCATGTCGCCGTGGATCTCCAGGTGGTCGCTGCCGTCACCCTCGATAGTGAAGAAATCGTCCAGGCGGCGTTGACGTTTACCCAGGAACACAGGGAGGGCGGCAAGGGCGTCGTGCCGCAGCGACGCTATCACGTCTGGCGAGAGGACCTCAGCCTCAAGAGGAACGGGAGGAGGTCCTTTGAGTGTCAGCCTCGTCATGTTCATTCCGTCCTCGAGTTACCCTCCCCAGGCTTGCAAGGGCGTATGTCCGGATTTTCCAGGCGTTCCATCTCCACCGGATAGTTGTCGAACGACACGGTGTAGTATTGTTGGAACAGCGGACGAATGTAGTCTTCAATTTTTTTGTCGTAAACCGGCTGCACCACAAAGCCCCGCCCCTGGACGATCTGGCGAATCTCGCCTTCTTCGAGGACCACTTCGCCGCCCTTAATGACATAGCGCGGGTAGGCGAACATGCGGGCGATGTCTTTGCTGTCGTTGAAGATGGCCACGTCGGCGTCAGCGCCGATGCCCAAGTGGCCTTTGTGCGGCAGCCCCAAAGCCCGCGCCGGGCCGGCCGACGTGATGACGGCAACTTCCGATAGCGTATATTGGCGATCCAGTTCGGGAAGGACGATGCGCTTGAGCGCTTTAGGCGGCAGTTTTTTCAGCTGCTCCCGGCGGAAGTTTACATCCATCAGCAGCTGGAGGATTTCGGGATAGCGCCAGAAGGCGGCGCCATTGGGATGGTCGGTGGTGAGGAAAATGCGCCAGGGATCGTTAATGAGCAGTAGCAACTCCAATCCCACGGCCCACTGCACGGCATTGACCAGGTTTTTCTCTTTGTAGACATAGGGGACGATGCCGCAGCCGGTCTCATTCTCCACATCGAGGTTGCCCCACTTGCGGCCAGTGAGTTTGTACAGCAGATGTTGCCAGGGGCCGTCGGCGGTGATGGTCACGGTGTCGCCGAACAGCACAGCGCCGGCGTCGGTGGTGAAGTTGGGATGGGCGTTGAAATAGTCGGCTACCTCGGCGGACTGGGAACGCATGGTGAACCAATCGTCGCCGCCGTAGGCGTGATATTGCAAATGGGCCAGGTGCGCCCGTTTGCCCTCCAGTACCTTCATGGTTTCGAGGGTGGTCTTGTAATTGCCAGGCGCGCCGAGGTTATTGCAGTGCAGATGTAAAGGATGCGGCAGACCGAGATCGTCCACGATGCCAGCCAGGGCGGTAATGATCTGGGCCGGCGTCACCTTGTGGTAACCGGGCACCGGCTCGAACAGTTCCTTGGCGTCTTTGCCCCACTTCCACGCCGCTACGCCGCCGGGATTGACCGCCTTGACGCCGTATGCCTTGGCTGCCCAGATTTGCCAAGCAGCGACGTGGCGCGCCCGTTCGATCTCACCCGCTTCCAGAAGGTCGAGCAAAATCTCGTTATTGGCCATCAAGACACAACAAGATTTATCAACGATGGGCGTGTCGCGCAACTCTTCGTGGGTATGACGGGCCGAGAGAATAGGCACGGCGGCCTCGTTCACGGTGGTCCAGCCCATGCCGGCGTAGAGATAGCCGGTGACGTAGGTGGTCGGCGTCGCCCCGCCGATACCGCCGCGATGCCGCTCGTTGCGGACATAGGGCGGATGGCGGCGATGGTCTTCGGGAATCATCGCCCGCGCGAAGTTGAGCGCAGCCCCGGCAACGTGCGTATGAACGTCCACGCCGCCGGGGAAGACAATCATGCCCGTTGCGTCGATGGTGCGCCCACCCGCGACATCGGCAACGATACGGCCGTTCGAGACGCAGATGTCCCGGATTTCGCCGTGGATGTCGTTGGCGGGATCGTAGACTTTGCCGCCCGTGATTCGGAGCATGGAACTGCTTTGCGGCCGAAGTTTGTCTTCGTAAGCCACGCATCAACTCCCACCAGATGGATTGGCAGGGGCCCCTTCGATCTGAGTGACACTTTCGTGGTCGAACCAGATTGGGTATCCCCCAGGCGCAAGGAACACGGCAACGCCGTCTCGAACGACCAACGCCCCCGGGTGATCGACTTCGAAGCGATGCCCTCCTATCAACTCCACCGTGAACACCTGGAACGGTCTGCGCTCTCTGAGCGCTTGAAGGACGCGGTCAAAGCTCGCAGCGGTCATAAATGTCCTTTCCCGAATCGCTTCGGACCCAAGGCACAACTACCCGTGCCCCGTACCGTATAAATCGACATTGGCAATGCCAATTTCCAACTCGGACCCAGGCTAATCTCGGATTCGGCAAAACATCGACCAGCAGAACCTCCTGATTGAGATGCTGAGCGATAGGGGCCGCCCAGGCATGACGAGGCCCTTCCCAGCGGCGCGGGCCTTGTAAGGGAGGGTAAAAGCGATCGAGCAACGGCATATCAATTTGCCTCGGTTTTTCTCATCCCATTTGTGGCAGGAAGCCATGCCGGCTTTTTTGCCACGGCCTGGTAGATGCGACGGACTACCTCCTCATCCGTCGGGTATGGCGATTTCAGCGCTGGACGCAACGGCAAGGGAATTTCGTCCATGCGATACACCGTACCCGGTGCGCTGATGCCGGTGGCTGCCGTGGTAATGTGGACGCGGGCCAGGCGGCTGGTGTGCGTCACCTTGGGGTCGAGCACGATAGTCGGAATGCGGGCCAGGTGGTCGATGGCTGGCTGCGGCATGGTGGCGCCGGGGTCGGCACCGAGGATGAGGGCAGCATCGTTGTCGCCACGCAGCAGCAGATCTACGGTGGAAAACTCGCCGGGGTTGAAGCGAGGATAACCACGGCTCAGATTAACGCCGAACGGATAACCCGTAGTCCAGCGCATGACCACATCGCCGCCGGTGACGTTGCCGTGGCCGCGCATCGGCATGGCCACGAATTTGGTGAAAGCGTTCAACTCCGCCGCCAACGCTAACAGCGCCGCCGAGTTCATGTGTTTGCCGCGCGTCATCGATAAGCCCATACCGAAGAACAGCACACCGAAACGCGCCTTCTTCAGGCGCTCGGCGAAGTCCTGGAGCTGCTCCAAGGTCAGTCCGGTTTCGGCGACGGTCTCGGCATGGATGCGCTGCCCCTTGATGATTGCTCGCAGGGTGGTCAACACCTCGAAGTCTTTGCTGGGCCGCACCTGAAGGAAAAGGTCGGCGGCCTTGGCGCTAGGGGTCTCGCGGATGTCCACGAGAATCATAGTGCGGTCCTTACGGCCGTTGGGTACGAACTTACCCTTCTGGGTCAGCGTGTACTTGGTAAAGTGCCGCGGATGGCACTCAGCCGGGTTGCCGCCCCAATACACGATGAGGTCGGCGCGGTTTTTGACTTCGCCCAACGTGCAGGTAACCTTGCCGCCCAACTGGGCGGCGATTTCCGTGGGACCGTGTCAAAGCGACGTATGGCTGTCGATCACGCCGCCAATCAATTCGGCCAGGGCCACCGCCTCGCGCTGCGCTTCGCAGGTGACATTGCTGAGACCGTACACCAACGGCAGATGGGCGTTGTAAAGATAATCAGCTGCCGCTTCGATAGCGTCATCGAGCGTGGCCGGCTTGCCGTCGATCAGAGCATCGGGATACAGCCGCTCGGCCGTGTGGTTCTTGAACCAGGCTTCGCCCAGAATGCAGGCCCGCTTGGTTTCAACGATACGCTCCCCGTCGGCGTGCAGTTCAATGTCATCGCAGACGCAACCGCAGAAAGTACACGTCGCATTCTTCGTGATGGTCAGTTCCATCCTCGCTCCCTTTCATCGGCGCAACTGTCCGTCCGAACTGGACGGAAGGATAAACGTTCAGCCCAGTTCGCGGCCATGACAGCTGCCGCGAACGCGACGCGGCATGTATCGGCCATTCTCGATCTGTTCCCACGCCGCCACCGGCTCTGCCTCGGAGGATTCGGCGATCGGCAGATTGCTTGTTTCCTCTTGCGTCCTATCTACTTCCATAACTCCTCCCGTGTTCTCGAGCGATTTCACTTAGATTCGCTTGTTATCGGCTCAATTTCGACTTCCCAATTCTTGGAAGTCGGCATCCCCGTTCCCTCGGTGCCGCCGCCCATGAGGCGACAGGTCGGCGGGCCATACGGTACAAATACCATGCCGGCGGGGACTTTGCCTTCCTTGCACTGAAAGACGGCCTCACCATACTCGGAACGGACGCAGACAGCCGCTCCGGGGGAAATATTCAGCGCTTTCATGTCGTCGGGATGCATCGTCAACGTGCTGACGATGCCTTGATACTCGGCGTGGTCTTTGCCGACATTGATTTGCTGGCCTTGTTTACTGGTACGGCCCGCATTCATGATGAAGCGCTTACTGGCCATCTCCCTCTTCCCATCCTCCGCGTGAATCGATACGGAATTACCTTATGATCTAATGATAGCCGATTCCAGTCCTCTCGTATACGCTGCAAAACGGGGAACTTGACTGTGTTAACGATTCATTCCACACTCATTGAGGATACCTTCGCCGAAGCCTTTCCGATGACGGCGGCCCGGCTGATCGTGACGGCCGAAACGCCGGAATGGGCGCGGATCGCAGGACGAGAGGCGACGGGCTACGCCGCTTCGGTCATCGGCTGTGATGCCGAGGCCGGCATCGAATGCGAGTTGGCCCCAGAGGAGACGCCGGACGGGCGGCCCGGCGTCCGTCTGCTGATGTTCGCCTTCAGCCGTGATGCTTTGCAGAAAGCCGTCGTCAATCGCGTCGGCCAGTGCATCCTCACCTGCGCCACCACGGCCTGCTACAACGGCCTGCCGCCCGTCAAAGACAAGAACATCCGCATCGGCGGCAACCTGCGTTTCTTCGGCGACACCTTCCAGTTCAGTAAGAAACTCGATGGTCGGCGTTTCTGGCGTCTGCCGGTCATGGACGGCGAGTTCGTCTGCGAAGACGTTTTTGGCACGATCAAGGGGGTGGCCGGCGGCAACTTCCTGATTCTGGGCGAAAGTCAAGCGACGGCCCTGGCGGCGGCGGAGTCAGCTGTGGCGGCCATCCAGCAGGTCCGCGGCGTGATTTGTCCTTTTCCCGGCGGCATCGTCCGCAGCGGCAGCAAAGTCGGCAGCCGTTACAAAAAGCTCAAAGCCAGCACCAACGATGCTTATTGCCCCACGTTGCGCGGCCTGGTCGCCTCTGCTCTGCCCGAAGGCGTCCATGCCGTCTACGAAATCGTCATCGATGGACTCGATCTCGCTGCCGTCGAGCAGGCCATGCGCGCCGGCGTCGAGGCGGCTTGTCGTCCCGGCATCGTCCGCATCAGTGCCGGCAACTACGGCGGCCATCTCGGGCCGTTTCACATCCATTTGCACAAATTATTTGCCAGCTCCTGATACCGGGGGAGATGCCGGCAGCGGCACCTGCCCGGCCCCGGATACGTATGCAATCAGATCGCGCACCTCGACTGGGCTGAGCGGCGCCAGCAGGCCGTCGGGCATCATCGATTGCGGCGAACGCTGACGTTCCTCGATGTCGTTTTTGTCCAGCCGCACGACCTCGTTTTGTGTTTGCAGTGTCAGCGTCTTGTCATTTTCCTCCTTGACCAGTCCGCTGAGGACGCGGCCGTCCTTCAAGGTGAGGATCGTCATCTGATAATCGCGGGCCACAACGGCGCTGGGATCGAGCAGTTTGGTCAGCAGATATTCGGGATTGGTCCGCTGCGAGCCGGTCAGGTCCGGACCAATCTTGCCGCCCTCGCCGAAGAGGGTGTGACAGCTGGCGCAGGTGCGGGAAAACAGTAAGCGGCCGTGCCGACGATCAGCTTTCTTGAGGGCTTGGGGCGACACCATCGCTTTGTATTTGGCCAACAACGTCGTCTTTTCTGCTGACGGCGGACGAACGCTTCCCCAGACTTTGGTGAGCCGTTCGGTTAGTTCCTTGTCCTTGAAGGCAAGAAGTTGGCGGGCGGTGAAGGCCGACAGATCGCGGCGGGACACGCGGCCTTTCTCCATTGCACCGAGCAAGGCCAGCGCATAGGACGGTCGCGAGGCCAGCGTGGCGATAGCGTCGGCCTTCTCGGCGTCGGTGAAGGAGGCGTAGTGTTCGAGGACACATGACGGCGTTTGCGGATCGCTGTAGGATGCCAAACCGCGCAAGGCCGTGCCACGCACGGCGCCATCGCCAAGAAGTCTCTGGAGGAGCGGCGGCAGATCGGGCGTCCGTTTCTCGACCAACGTTTGCAGAGCGTTGCGTCGAGCCGCGGCATCGGCCTTGGGATCCTCCGCCGTTTGGCGCAATATCGCCAGCGCCTGCGGATCGTCAAAGAGGACAGACAATTGCAGCACTTTCTCGCGTATCTCGGCGTTGGTGTCGCCAGCAAGTTTGCGATACACTTCGGACCAACCCGCCGGTGCAGCGACGCTGCGTCGTCCCTGCAAGGCTTCATGCATGCCACGCAGTACATCCAATTGCACAGCTGCATCGTTGCACGCAACGAGAAGGCGGCCTAAGGGATTACGAGAACGTAAATCCTCTATACGGCGTGCGAGGTACTGGCGCACTAGTGGGATCTTACATTTTGCCAGCAATTCTGCCGCCTGTTCGACATTGTTCGGCACCAGCGGCTCGAGGCCGTACCATAGCATCAACGGCAGGTTTTCGTCAGCTGCATCTTCGGCGTGTGCCGTCAGGGCTTGGGCGATGGTCCAGCTCGGAGAAGGCGGCAAGCGCTGCAAGGCCGATGCCAGCGCTAATCGCACCGACGCCGCCTTATCTTCGCGGGCCAATTGGCCTAAGCGTTTCAAAGACTCCTCTGAGACATGTTTGTCTTCCACCATTAGCCGCACTGCCCAGCAACGGATCGCTTCGTGCGGGCTGTCAAGCAAGCCTCGCAGCGTCTTCTCATCGAGCGAACCTGTAACATGCAGCGCCCACAAAGCACGCAGCTTACGCGGCGTCTCTTTCTCGTCTGCGAGCATTTTCAGCAGCTGCGGACGGACGTTTTGATCGAGCTTGCCAGCACAGGCGCGTTCTTGCAGCAGACGGCGGGCATGGCGCACCCACCAATCATTCTTGTGTCGCTGCAAGCGGACGAGCTGCTCATCGCTCATTGCCGCTAGATTGGGATGGACGGCAGCGGGTTTGCCGAACGTCACCTTGAAGATGCGGCCACACGGTTCGAGGCGATCATAATCGTGACATTCGCCGGTATCATGCCAATCGCTGAGGAAGACACCGCCATCGGGACCGTACAACAATGTCAGGCCGCGGAACCAGGAATCGTTGGCCAGGAGAAAATCCCTGCCATGATGCGCAACGTAGCCGGAGCCGCGGCGTGCCAGCACGTCTTGGTTGACGCGGTTGCCGTGCAAGTTACACATGAAAATATGATGACGGTATTCGTCGGGCCAATTGTCGCCGAGGTAGATCATGGCGCCGGCGTGAGCATGGCCGCCGCCGGCAACGTCGTGGGCCCCCTGGCCCCCGCGCGAAGTGGTCCAATCGCCGCCGCCCCAATGGATGTGATCGGCGCAGCTGGCCATCAAGCCGTAGCAATACGGGTTTAGGTCCTGGCCGAACATGCGCACATAATGTGCGCCGGGGATGACGTGGAACAAGTGTTTGATGACACAGTTGGTGATGAAGGCCTCGCCGTAATCGTCGAAATCCAGCCCCCACGGGTTGGTAGTGCCCCAGGCGAAGACCTCGAAGCGCTCCTTGACGGGATGGTAGCGCCAAACGCCGCAGTTGAGCGGGGTCCGTTTTTCCTGCGGTGTGCCAGGCCGGCCAATGTACGAAGTGTCGGTAATCCCGTTGCAGCCGTACAACCAGCCGTCCGGTCCCCAGGTCAGGTCATTGAAGACGTTGTGCTTAGCGCGCAAGCTCCAGCCATCGAGAATAACTTTCGGTGGGCCAGCCGGCTTGTCTTCACCTGGACGCACCGGCACAAATAAGAGATACGGCGTGGCACATAGCCAGACGCCCCCGAAACCGAGGGCGATGCCCGAGAGGTTCGTGCCTTTGTCCCAAAAGACTTTGCACGAGTCGAAATGTCCCGTTCCCTTCGTATCCTCGAAGATGAGGATGCGATCGCAGCCTTGTTTGCCCTCCGGCAGCCAGTTGGGATAAGAATGCGATTCGACGACCCACAGCCGGCCGCGATCATCGAGGGTCATAGCGATGGGTTTGATCAAGTCGGGTTCACCGGCGAACAACGTAGCATGGAAGCCCTTGGGCATCTGGAAACGCTCGGCGGCGTGCTGCGGTGCTATGGGCGGTTCGTCAGCCGGCGCAGGGGACAAGGTTGTCAAGACGACAAGGTATGCAAGAACAGTGCGGTACATAAGGGAGGGACTCCGCGGAGATAAAAATGCTCATTCTTGGGGCGGGGGAGGTTGCCACCACGGGCTCAGAATGTGGATCTTCCGGAGGATTGCTTCGCGTTCGGCGTTGCTCTTGGCCTCGGCCAAGCGAGCTTTCAGCTTGGCCAGTTTCTTTTTGCGATGATAACGACGGTTCAATTCACTGCGGCGTTCGACCATAACTGTTGTTCCTCAAACTCGACTTTGTTTCCCTTCGGACCAGGAACAGCGCCGCCCCCACTGGGGCAGTCTCGCCCGGCAAGCTGGAGAATTATGTTACAGGCATTGACGTTTGCTGCAAGGGCTAGTATGTACGAACTACAAAAAGCCGCCTCTGTTAGGGTCTTCTTTTTGAGTGTGTCCACGGAATGGCGCCATGCAAATAATCCCCACGGCGATCCCTGAAGTCGTACTTATCGAGCCAAAAGTCTTCTGCGACGCGCGCGGCTTTTTTCTGGAGACCTACCAGGTCAACAAATACAAGGCAGCCGGCATCACCTTGCCGATGGTGCAGGACAACTATTCCGGCTCGTGCCAGGGCGTGCTGCGCGGCCTGCACTACCAGATTCACAAGCCGCAAGGCAAGCTGGTAAGCGTGGCGGTCGGCGAAGTTTTCGACGTGGCAGTAGACCTGCGCCGTTCGTCGCCGACGTTCGGCCGGTGGGTCGGCGTCACGCTTTCGGCGCAGGATCGTCGGCAAGTCTGGGTCCCGGCGGGTTTTGCCCATGGCTTTTACGTCCTCAGCGAGTGGGCCGAGGTCTTCTACAAAGTGACCGATTTTTACGATCCGTCAAGTGAACGAACCTTGATTTGGAATGACGCCGAAGTAGGCGTCCGTTGGCCACTGCGCGACGGCCGTGCCCCCATGCTCTCGCCCAAAGACGCCCAGGGGCTGCCGTTGGCAAAAGCGGAATTGTTCGATTGACCCCATTTTTTGAGGTACACCATGACTCCTTCCTCTTCCGGTAATCCCGGACGCCGTACTTTCCTCAAGCAAGCCGCCGCCGCTGCCTCGAGCGTGGCCGCCCTGGCGCCCGCTGCCGCCGCCGATTCCGCACCGCTGCTACCGACAATTAAGTTGGGGCCGCATAGCGTCACCCGGCTTATCATCGGCGGCAATCCGATTTACGGCTATTCGCACTTCAACAAGCTGCTCAGTCAGCACCAGATCGACTGGCACACGCCGCAGCGCGTAATCGAATTACTCAAACGCTGCGAAGAAGTCGGCATCAATACCTGGCAAAACAGCTATGCCGAGCGCACGCTGCAAGACCTGGAGCGCTACCGCGAGGCCGGCGGCAAGATGCACTGGCTATGCCTGGGCAAGCCCGACTGGGACCAGCACCCCGAACACATCGACGACGCGGCAAAACACAAACCCATCGGCATCGCACCACATGGCGCCTTGGCTGAGCGTCTGCACCGCCAGGACAAGCTGCACGTGCTGACCGCCCTGCTCAAACGCATCCGCGACAAAGGCGTCCTGGTCGGATTGTCGGCGCACAACCCAGCCCTGATCGAGTTGGCCGAGGAAAAACAGTGGGACGTCGATTACTACATGTGCTGTCTGTATTATCTTACGAGACCGCGCAGCGAGTTCCAGAAGATCTTGGGCGACAACCTGCCGTTGGGCGAGATCTATCTGCCCAGCGATCCGCCGCGCATGTTCAAGGTGGTGCGGGCCACGCGCAAGCCGTGTCTGGTGTACAAAGTGCTGGCTGCCGGCCGCCGCGTCGGCAGTCCTGCCGAAATCCGCGCCTGCTTTGCCACGGCCCTGGAGAACATCAAGCCCAGCGACGCCCTGATCGTCGGCATGTATCAGCAATTCGGCGATCAAGTGGGACACAACGCCAACCTGGTGCGCGAACTGTGCGCCAAGCGCGGCAGCTGAACCGCGTCCGCGTTGACCGTGCTGCGGCGGAGCAAGTAGAGTGGAGATAGCAAAGGGGGTGCAATATGCCGCGCATCGTTTTGACCGAAGAACAAGCTCGCGTGTTGGCGGAGTCGAAAGGGCGTGTCGAAGTGTACGACGCTCAGGGCCGCTTGATGTGTTTCATGGACTGGTTGGGGACGCCGCTGGAGGAAATAATCACCGAGTGCAAACGGCGCCAGGCTTTGGGAGAACCCGGTATCCCTTCGGTGCAAGTTAAAGCACACCTGCGGAAATTAGAAGAAATCCGCCAACGCGAGGGAATGGACGAAGCCAAGATGCGGGACTTGCTTCGCCGTATGCGTGCCGGGGAGGAGGTATGAAATCGTTCACGGTCGACTGGGAACCGAATGCGGAGAACGATTTGACGGCGATTTGGTTAGGCACATTCGACCCGGCAGTGACGATCGCACAGGACCAGATTGATGATTTATTGGAGCGCAACCCTATCGCTTACGGTCGTTATTTGGGTGAGGGACTTTATCAAATCGTGATCGTGCCACTCACGGCTTTCTACTCCATCGACCAGGCGAAGAAAAACGTCAAAGTCTCGGCAGTCTGGTATACTCCCTGATGAGCGAGGCAGAACAAGTAAAGTGAGGGATAAGAAAGGGGGCATCCTATGCAGCGCATTCAGTTGACTGAGGAACAATCGCGCATCCTGGCCGAGGCGAAAGGAGAGAATGTCGAGGTCTACGATGCCCACGGTCAGTTGGTATCGTTCTTGAAATGGCTCGAGCCGATGGATGCCGAAGAAGTCGCTCGCTATCTGCGACGGCGCAGCCTTCCGAAACAGCCGACCATCCCTTCCGCGCAGGTGCAGGCCCATCTCCGCAAACTGGAAGAGATACGCCAACGCGAGGGAATGGACGAAGCCAAGATGCGGGAAATCCTTCGCCGCTTACGGGCGGGAGAAGAAGTATGACCTCCTATACGGTGGATTGGACAACCGATGCGGAGGATGCGTTGACACTCATTTGGCTACAGACGCACGATCCGGCCGTGACGGCCGCGTCGAATCAGATCGATGGTCTTCTGGCCCGCGATCCGTTCGGGTATGGTCAACCCGTACACGAGGGACTGTACAAGCTCACGGTGCCGCCCTTAACGGCTTACTATTCTGCCGATCAAGTGAAAAGGACCGTTGAAGTCTCGGCAGTGCGGTACACGCCCTGATGGACCTAGGGGAGCTATCTGTGTCACATGACTCCGCGCTGCTGCGGCCGATGCCATCGACTGAGGCGTTTCCCAAGCCAAGCCGCTCCTAGTGTGGGAACATTGAAGATCGCGAACATGAACAACTCGAAGGGCCAGAGATTGTGCGACGTCGGAAACTGCGCGACATCCAAAAGGAAATTCAAGGGGAAGACCCACCACGTCGCCAGGAAGGACAGAAACCAATACTTGGGAACGAGCAAGCCATAGATGAACCCGATGAGGACGCAGATCGGTATACTCGCGGCCGGTTGAAAGTTCCACACGCCGTCCCCGAGCCACTGCCAAGTCGTTTCCGGGTAATGTTTAACAATTTGCCCGAGAACGTGTGGCGGGAGAACCCAGGCCAGCGCCCCTGTGAGCAAAGCGACACTTGTCCCGATGATTACGCGTCTCCGGACCCAAAGCCAAGTCAAACGCCGATTCGTCGTTGCCGTCATCACTGCCTCCTTTGTCTGCAAGGCACTGATTAGCGACGCTTCTGCGAAGCGTCGCTAATCGAGGACCGTATCTAACGGCACCATTCGATGACGGTTTGTCACGCTGGCATTACAACACGCCCAGCAGCAACTCCGTTACCAGCTGGTCGAGTCGTTCATACGGCAGTCTGCGTTTCGCCAGCGATTCCGGATCGAACGGCATCTCTTTGAGCTTCTGCGCTGTTTCCTTGCTATACTTCGCCGTCATCCCGCGCAGGTTAGCGTTGACGCCGTGAATCTCCTTAAGCAGGTCTTGAATCTCCTTATTGTCGTTGAATTTCTGCACTTTCTCCTTCATGATCTTGTAGGTACGCATGTTGCGATCCACGAAGTCCCACGGATCGGCCTCGCTACGATAGGGGTGAGCGTCGAAGCCGATGGTGCCAGGATATTGGTGATCGACGAGCAGCTTGGTCGTGAAGAAGGCTTCCTTCAAATCATCGCTGCCGAAGCTGAGGTCTTGATCGAAGCGCAGCGGTTTCTGGCCGTTCAGATGTACGTCGAGCAGCTTACCGGCGTCCAGCGCCTGGGCGAATTCATGATAGGGATTGAGGCCAGCCATCTTGATGTGGGCGGTTTCCGGATTGATGCCGACCATCTCCGGATGATCGAGCGTGGCGATGAAGGCCAAGACGCTGCCGACGGTTGGCAGATACAGGTCGCCGCGCGGCTCGTTCGGCTTCGGCTCGATGGAGAACTTGATGTCGTAGCCCTGGCTGAGGACGTAATTGCACAGGAAGTTGATGGCTTCGCGGAACCACTTGGTCGCTTCAATGGGATCTTTGCTGGCGTCCACCTCGACGCCTTCGCGCCCGCCCCAGAAAACGAACACCTGCGTGCCCAACTCGGCGGCCACGTCGATGGCCCGCATCACCTTCTGCGTCGTGTACAAGCGAATGGCCGGGTCGGTGCTGGTGAAGGCACCGTCCTTGAAGACGGGATGATAAAAGGTATTGGTAGTAGCCATTGTGGCTTTGATGCCCCAATCGCCGATGGCTTTTTTGACCTCGCGAAGGATCTGATCGCGCTGGGCGGCGCTGGCGCCGAAGGGGAGGATGTCATTGTCGTGGAACTCGAAGCCATAGCAGTTGCGTTGGGCCAGTCCTTTGATGCACTCCAGGGCCGGCAATTCCGGGCGGGTCTGATCGCCGAAGGGATCGCGACCGCGGTTTTGCAGGCACCAGATGCCGAAGGCGAATTTATCTTCTTTGGTAGGTGTGTAAGTGTGCGAAGGCATGGAGTATTACCCCGTTGGTGATGGTGGGTTCCTCTTCGTTTGACCGCACTCCGCGCGGGGAGCATGGATGTCCCACGCTCCCCGCGGAGCGTGGCCGAATTTCTTTACCGCGCACTTGCCAATGCGGGCTTCATTTCGCGCACGGCTTGGATGATCGCTTGCAGGAAGGCCGGTAGATCGTCGGGTTTACGGCTGGTAATGAGGTTGCCGTCGCGCACCACTTCCTCATCGACATAGTGCGCCCCGGCGTTGCTCACGTCGTCTTTGATAGCGAAAAAGCAGGTGGCCCGTTTGCCCTTGAGTGCCTGCGTCGAACACAGCACCCACGGCCCATGACAGATGGCAGCGATGATTTTGCCCTGCTCGGCCATGTCGCTGACGAAGCGGATCACCGACTCATGGCGGCGGAGAAAATCCGGGGCGAAGCCGCCGGGAATGACCAGCAAGTCAAAATCCTTGGCCGAGACGGCAGAGGCCGCCTTATCGCTCTTGGCCGGGTAGCCCAGCTTGCTCGGATAGGTTTGTCCAGCCTCGGGACCGACCAGCGTCACTTTGCAGCCGGCTTCGCGCAAGCGATAAGCCGGATACCAGACCTCCAATTCCTGATATTGCTGTTCCACCAAGATTGCAGCGCGCTTGCCTTGCAGTTCCATCGAAGTCTCCTTGTGATTGAGGGTTTGCGAATGAAGGCATTCTAAGCATTTTGCTTGTACCAGGCCAGCGTCTCGCGCATACCCTCGTCGAAACTCCAACGTGGTCGATAGCCGAGCTGCTTTTTGGCTTTCTCGATGCTGAAGTCGAGATGGAGACCAAACAGCTTGAGCCGGCCTTGCGTTAATCGCGGCGGCGTGGGGCTGTTTTTCTTGCGCGCGTGCCGTTCCATCCACCAGGCCATCAGCCGCGCCGCCCACAACGGCACCGGCACCGGCTTGAGACGCGGCAGGTCCAGGCCCGCGACGATGGTATCCAGGAAACGCCGCTTCGATACGAACTCCCCATCGGTCAGATTGAAAATCTGCCCAATCGCTTCGGGTTTTTCGGCAGCCAATAACGCTGCATCGATAAGGTTGCCGACATAAATACAGTTCATGGCCCGTTTGTCGGCCTGGCCAATGTAGCGCACTTTGCGCCGTTGCAGGTTCTCGATCAACTTCGGCATCAAGGTGCGGTCGCGCGGCCCATAGATGAAGCCAGGCCGTAACACGACCACGGGCAGCTGATACTGGCGATAGTAGCTCATCACCAGCTGCTCAGCCTCGACTTTCGTTTGCGTGTAGCCGTCGATGTGATGGGCCGGCAGCGGTTCGGTCTCGTCGGTGCCGTAATGGTGCCGGGCCGCATAGACGCCGAGACTGCTGAAATGAACGAAACGCTTGAGCGGCACATTGCGGCAAGCGTCAAGCAAGCCGCGCAGCGCCTCGACGTTGACGGCGCGATACTCTTCCACCGGCCCCCAATCGCCGACCTTGGCCGCGCAATGAAACACCACCTCGACGCCGTGCAGCGCTTCACGGATAACGGTGGCATCCGCCAGGTCGCCGCGGACCAATACCACGTTCGGGCGTTCCAGCACCCCGGTTGCGCTGCTAGGACGCGCCAAAGCGCGAACGATCCAACCACGGCCGGTACAAGCCTCGACAAGATGTCCGCCTACAAAACCCGTCGCGCCAGTGATTAAGCAGGTTGTCGTCATGGTTGCTCTGCTCTCCGCTTTGCACTCTCTGCCCATAAACTAGGGCGAAAAGCGGAAAGCGGAAAGCGGAGTTGCGTCCCTCCACGTGCAGGGCAAGACCGGCGGAATGGGCGGCGGGCGGAAGAAGGCAGGGCCAAAGGCGTTGAGGAACGATCGCGTCCCACTTAGCAAGTTCACAGATGACATCACGAAATCGTTTTGTACTTTTCTCCTGCGTGTGTTGTAAAAGGGTTGCTCAGAAGACGCCTCGGCGAAGGCGAGCGCTAGCGGTCGCCACTTTTCTTGGTGTTCTAAGTCCATAAACAGCAAATATCTACGCCGAAACAGCGAAAATTCATCTGGACTGCATCGTGTTTCGTATCCCACTTGCCCTCATGCCCACCAACAAAGCAATCCCCCGGTCCTTTTAGGAGAACAGCTATGCAGGTCGAACTCTTTTGTCCCAATTGCTCGTGCTCGTTCGCAGCTTCTCCCGCCCTCGATCCTTAAGGAAGCCCTTTGCGGATCTAGACAATGAGGGGCGCCTCCTGTTACCAAATAATTAGTCGTTCGGCCACTGTCGAAGGCGCAGTGGGGGAGGAGAAATATACCAGAATCAGCAAATGTATGCCGGAAACGGCCCTCAACCGTACAGGAGATTCGTCATGTCTGAAGAAATAGGCTCCCCCGCCGCACCTGCTGGGACGCTGCCCCAGGCCGACTATCCCCGGAAGCCATCGTTCGTGGTCCAGACGGCGACTTTTCTCGCCATCACCATGCCGCTGCTGGGCTTGATCGCTGCTCCTTTTTTCCTGTGGGGCTGGGGGTTCGGTTGGACCGACCTCGGCCTCTTGTTGGGAATGTACTTTCTTACCGCTCTGGGGATCACGGTCGGCTTCCACCGCCTGTTCGTCCACCGTTCCTTTGAGACATACACATGGGTGAAATTCCTCTGGGCCGTTCTTGGCTCGATGGCCGTGCAGGGGCCAATGCTCAAGTGGGTCGCCATGCACCGTCGTCACCATCAATACAGTGATACGCCGGCGGACCCGCATACGCCCCATGGACACGGCAGGAGCCTTCTCGGACTATTGCGGGGCTTTTGGCATTCTCACATCGGCTGGTTTTTTGATCCGGACCCGCCCGACCTGGATCGCTACGTTAAAGATCTCCGCGCCAGCCCGGCCCTTCGCTTGGCCAGTCGGTTGTTCCCCCTGTGGGTAGCCCTGGGTCTTGTGCTTCCCGCGGTCTTGGGCGGCCTCCTCACGCAGAGTTGGGCAGGCGTGTGGACCGGACTTATCTGGGGCGGCTTGGTCCGACTCTTCCTCGTACATCATGTGACCTGGAGCGTGAATTCGGCCTGCCATCTGTGGGGGTTCCGACCTTTCCAAAGCGACGATGAAAGCCGCAACAATTTTGTCTTCGGCATCTTGGCGTTGGGAGAAGGATGGCACAATACGCACCACGCTTTTCCGACCTCGGCGCGGCATGGCCTGCGTTGGTGGGAGATCGACGTGAGTTATTGGGTCATCCGCGCCCTGGCCCTCCTAGGCCTCGCCTGGGACCTGAAACTGCCGACACGCGAGATGCTGGCGAAGGAACGCCGCACCTGACAACCGGGATTTCGCACGCCATTGGCCCTGCCATGCGAAATCCCGGTCCCAAGGAGAGACAGCAAAACCGCCGACTCAGAGGTTCGTTCTATTGGGGGCGATAAAACGCACAACCATAATGAGGAGACAGGCTCCGATAAAGGCGATGACGATGCTGCCGATCAGGGCGTATTGGGCCTCGACGAAGGAGCCGAACAACATTCCTCCCAGAAAGGCCCCGATCAGCCCGAGGATAATGTCGCCGATGATCCCATAGCCGCTTCCTCTCATAAATTTTCCGGCCAGAAAGCCTGCGACCAGCCCGACGAACAACCAGGCAATTATGCCACCCGGTTCCAAGTAAATTGCTGCGAGAAGGGACATGACTTTGCTCCTTTGTTTAGCGAGACGTGGCCCCGAGTTTACTGCCTCTGAACGTCAGAGGGCCGATGTTGGTCTCGATGACCCATCTGTTGTAGCTAGAAATTCCCGTGCCAAATTTTCCGGAAAGGTTTCACAAACCGGAAGAGATGGGGCAGGGCCGAATGCATAACGACAACCACCTACCCTGTGAGCTGATCGATCGCAAAAGACTACTACTCAGTGACTTGCCAGTTGGTGCCGTAGTTGCCGAACCCCGTTGGCCTGGATCAAATGAAAAAACGATTGGGTGATGCTGCCTTGCCCGGTGGTGCCGCCCAGTTGGTCTATCCACTAGCTGGTCCCACCGAAAAATGATGGGCGTTCAATTTATCCACCCATCACATCTCATAAGAAATGATACAGGACTGCTCTTTGAAAAGCAAGCTGGTATCCATCCTGCCGCTCTTGCAGTAACCCCGATGGTCAAGATTGCTCACCTATTGTCCCCCATCACCTAAAATGAGTAGGGAAGTGCCTTTGACCTCGCCCGGACACTTGACGGGAGCTGGCATTATGGACCATGAACCTCATCCCTCGCCTGCACACGGGCAGGGTTTTTCTCTTTCTCTGGTCTCCTGTTCCGAAACCGTCGATCCTGTGTGCGGCATGGCAGTGGATCCGGCCTCGGCGCCCGCTTCGGTTGAACACGAAGGGAAGAAATACTATTTCTGCTGTCCTCATTGTGCGCAAAAGTTTCAGGTTGATCCCAGGCGCTATCTGAACGGGGAGGGCCATCCGCTCCCTGAGCAAGGCCTCCCAGCGCGTATGCTCCCTGCTCAGGCTGCTTCTGCCGGAGCCAAGCTCGAGTATATCTGCCCAATGGACCCGGAGATTGTCCGCGACCGTCCGGGCAGCTGCCCCCAATGCGGCATGGCCCTGGAGCCGCGCGTCGCTGGGCCTGAGCAGGAGCCGAACCCGGAATGGATGGACATGCGGCGGCGTTTCTGGATTGGCTTGGTCTTGACCGTGCCGCTGCTTGTGTTGCACATGGCAGGTCATGGCCGTTTCGGTTGGCTGCAATTGCTGTTGGCCACGCCAGTCGTGTTTTGGTGCGGCGGGCCATTTTGGGTGCGGGCCGCTTTCTCAGTAGTGCGCCTCCGTCCCAATATGTTTACGCTCATCATCCTGGGGGTGGCCGCGGCTTATGGCTACAGCATCGCGGCGCTGATAGCGCCGGAGGTGCTCGGCGAGGAGCTGTATTTCGAGACGGCGGCGGCGATCCTCGTGTTGGTGTTGCTTGGCCAGGTGTTGGAACTGCGCGCGCGGAGCGAGACCACGCGCGCCATCCGCCGCTTGCTCAGTCTGACGCCCAAGACGGCCCGGTTGGTCCGGCCAGATGGCAGCGAAGAAGACGTTCCACTCGAACGGGTGCAAGTGGGCGATATACTGCGCGTCCGGCCTGGCGAGAAAGTGCCGGTGGATGGCGAGGTCATCGAGGGCCGCAGTTCCGTTGAGGAAGCGATGCTGACCGGCGAGCCGTTGCCTGTCGAGAAAGCGCCGGGCGACAAGGTCACGGGCGGCACACTCAATGGCACCGGCAGTTTATTGGTCCGCGCCGAGCGCGTCGGCTCCGACACGTTGTTGGCCCATATTGTCCGCATGGTGGCCGAAGCCCAGCGCAGCCGCGCGCCGGTGCAGCGGCTCGTCGATCAAGTGGCGCGATACTTCGTGCCGGCCGTCCTCGCCGTCAGTTTGCTGACGTTCTTTCTTTGGTGGCGTTTCGATCCGCAGCGTGAGGCGGCGTTGGCTCATGCCGTCATACGGGCGGTGGCGGTGCTGGTCATCGCCTGTCCGTGCGCCTTGGGCCTGGCAACGCCAATGGCCATCCTGGTCGGCACCGGACGCGGCGCCGAGGTCGGCGTCTTGATCCGCGACGCCGAGGCGCTGGAAGTGCTGCACCGGGCTGATATCTTGGTGGTGGACAAAACCGGCACGCTGACGGAAGGCAAGCCACGCCTAGCCGTTGTCGAATCGGTAGCGGGTTTCGACGAGCGAGAGTTGCTGCGCCTAGCGGCGAGTCTGGAGCGCGGTAGCGAGCATCCGTTGGCGTCGGCGCTAGCAGCCGGAGCGACGGAACGTGGTATCGAATTGACGCCCAGTGAGGATTTCCAGTCCGTGACCGGCCGTGGTGTCCGAGGCCGCGTCGCGGAACAGACGGTCCTGCTTGGGAACGCCGCATTTTTGACCGAACACGGCATCGCGGTCGAATCGCTGACGGCACGTGCCGAGGCACTGCGGCGCGAAGGGCATACGGTGTTGTTCGTTGCTGTCCAGGGGCGACTTGCCGGTATGCTCAGTGTGACCGACCCGATCCGCGCCTCCACACCTGAAGCGATCCAACTGCTGCACGCCGACGGTCTGCGCCTGGTCATGCTGACGGGCGACAACCGCGCTACGGCTGAAGCGGTGGCCCGGCGACTGGGCATCGATGAAGTGATCGCCGAAGTGCTGCCGGCGCAGAAAAGTGAAATCGTGGCTCAGTTGCAGAGGCAAGGCCACATCGTTGCGATGGCCGGCGACGGCATCAATGACGCGCCGGCATTGGCTCGCGCCGACATCGGCATCGCGATGGGCGCCGGCACGGACGTGGCGATGGAGAGTGCCAGGGTCATCCTGGTGCGTGGCGATCTGCGAGCTATTGCGCGGGCGCGCCGCCTTAGTCGTTTTACCCTGTCTGCCATTCGGCAAAACCTGTTTTTGGCCTTCGTTTACAATACAGTGAGTATTCCGCTGGCCGCCGTAGGGTTTTTCCCTCCTATCCTTGCCGGCGCGGCCATGAGCTTGTCGTCGGTATCGGTGATCGGCAACTCGCTGCGGCTGCGCAAAAAAGCATTGTAGCCCTGGAAAGGACGGAGAAGGAGGAAAGAGGTCAAGAGCCTAACGGCGTCGGGGAGAAAAATTCAGCAAACCGTTCTTTGAACGCCTGTAGACCGAGATTGAAGACCCAGACGTCAAGCCCAATCGACAACATGCGGCAGCCCATCGCAACACAACGGCGCGCGTGCTCGGCAGTGGGCGGCAGAATGGCCCAGGGAACCTGGTTCGCGCGGGCGGCGCGGGCTACCCGTTCGATGGCTTGCCACAGCCGCGGATGGTCCCATTGCCCCGGCACGCCCATCGACTGAGTAAGGTCGGCAGGACCGATAAAGAGAAAATCCAGATCGGCAATAGCAGCGATGTTTTCGACATCCTCCACTGCGTCCACGTGCTCGATTTGTACGCCGACGAGGGTTTCGGCATTGGCGCGGGCAAGGTATTCCGCAAGGGGTAAGGTGCCATAGCGGCCATCGACGCCGCTGCCGTTGACGCCACGCAGGCCGCGCGGATGGAACTTGGCCCAGCTTAACAGCTCTTCAACCTGGCAGGCGCTGCGCACCATAGCGGCCATGACGCCGCCGGCCCCAGCTTCCAGGGCGCGCATGACTGTGGCGTAATCGGTAGCCGCCAGGCGAACGAAGCTATCCAGACCACAACTGCGCGCGGCGCGAGCCGCCTCTTCAATCTGCGCAATCGTCAATCCCACGTGTTCCTGATCGAACCACACCGCATCGAAACCACCCGACCAGGCGGCCATCTCCACCAGTTTCGGATTGCATATTTGGCCCAGTGCAAACACTTTGACCACGCGATCCTGAGCCAACAGGGCCTTTAAATGCGCTCCCATGTTTTCCCTTTCAAGAAGCGGCCAGCAGCGCCTCCTGCTCTTCGCAACCGCGACGCCGTGATAAGGAAGCCCAAAAACAAAAAAGCTGACGAAGGCACGTCCATTCCCGTGTCTCCGTCAGCTTATGGTCTGGCCTGCTTGTCGTCTCGTCCGCTCTTTCCGTTCAGAAGGACCGGGGCCGCGGAGCGAGCGTCTTGGGGTTAGTAGCGACCGTAACCACCGCGGCGGCCGCCGCCCCGCCCGCCGCCGTAACCGCCGCGGCCGCCACCCCGCTCCTCGCGTGGGCGTGCCTCATTGACAGTGAGGGTACGGCCCTCCATCTCTTTGCCGTTGAGGGCGGTAATGGCGGCCTGGGCCTCTGCTTCACCGTCCATCTCCACGAAACCAAAACCTTTGGAGCGACCGGTGTCGCGGTCCATGATGACCTGGGCCGATTGGACGGCGCCGTACGGTTCAAACATCTGTTGCAAATCACTGCTGCTAATGCCGTAGGCCAAGTTGCCCACGTAAATTTTCTTGCCCATTTGGGCCTCCTCGGAAAAAATGCACCCCAAAGGGGGTTAATCTACCATGACCAGGGACGAGAGAAAGCTGAAAAAAAGTGACGGGCAACCACAAGAAGCATTCGCAAGGCCCAAGTCAGTTTTTACTTTAGCAGCTCCCGACGTCGCAAGGAAGAGCAAAGAGCGACGTAGAACTCTGGCGAGCGGGGGGTTGACACCCCCCGCTCGCCCAACACAACCGGGGGGTTGACACCCCCCGCTCACCAAGGTGTCAGATCTCCTCATGCCCAGTATAAAACGAGAAAAGCCGGCGCAATGGTCCGTCGGAGGAATGCGAAAGAGAACCTTACCATGACCCACCTGACTTTGCTGATGTTGGCACTGACCGTTTGTGGCGCCGATGAGAAACCGAAAGTCGAGTTGCTTTGGCCGAAGGGCGCTCCCGGCGCTATCGGTACGGAGGAGCGTGATAAACCCACCCTTACCATCTATCTGCCGCCGGCCGACAAGGCAAATGGGACCGCCATCGTCGTTTGTCCCGGCGGCGGCTATGGCGGCTTAGCAGTCGGCCACGAAGGCAAAGATCCGGCCGACTGGCTGAATCGTCAAGGCATCGCCGCTTTCGTCTTGCGCTATCGCCTGGGGCCGCGCTATCATCACCCGGCGCCGCTGCAAGATGCCCAGCGCGCTTTGCGCCTGGTGCGCAGCCGGGCCAAAGAATGGGGCCTGGATCCGAAGCGCATCGGCATCTGGGGTTTCTCGGCCGGTGGCCATCTGGCCTCGACGGTGGCCACGCATTTCGAGGACGGCCGGCCCGACGCCGACGATCCCATCGAGCGCACCAGTTGCCGGCCCGATTTTGCCATCCTCTGTTATCCGGTCATTACCCTGCGGCCCCCTTGGACCCACGGTGGTTCGCGCCGTAATCTGCTCGGCGACAAAGCGGACGAAGCGTTGGTGGCCAGTCTGTGCAACGACGAACAGGTGACGGAGAACACGCCGCCGACGTTTCTGTTCCACACCAATGAAGATACGGTGGTGCCGCCGGAGAACAGCATCCTGTTCTATCAGGCGCTGCGCAAAAAGAAAGTGCCAGCCGAGTTGCACATTTATGAAAAGGGGAGGCACGGCGTCGGTCTCGGAGTTGGCGGCGGCGCTTTAGCGGCCTGGCCGGAACAATTGGCCGGCTGGTTGAAAACCCACGGTTTGCTCACGCCGAGCAAACGGTAAGAGGATAAGATAACGGCCCTCGGGGCGCTTAGCACCGGGGGGGACCGAAATGGCGAAGCCCTGGTGGGGAGGAACTGCACCTATGCCCGGCAAACCCAAAGTCTTTGTCACCCGCCGCATCCCTGCGGTCGGTCTCGATCGCATCTGCCAAGAGTGCGACGCCGAAGTTTGGCCAGAACCGATGCCGCCGCCCTACGATTTACTCCGGCAGAAAGTCGCCGACTGTGACGGTCTGGTGTCGCTGTTGACCGATCGTATCGACGCCGCCTTGATGGATGCGGCCCCGCGCCTCAAGGTAGTGAGCAATTATGCTGTGGGGTTCAACAACATTGACGTGGCGGCGGCGACGGCGCGCGGCATCGCCGTCGGCAATACGCCTGGCGTGCTGACCGATGCTACCGCCGACATGGCTTTCTGTCTGCTTATCGCGGCGGCGCGACGGTTGGTTGAAAGCGTGCATTACGCGCAGGCCGGCCACTGGAAAACGTGGGAACCGTTGGGACATCTCGGTCAAGATCTTGTCGGCCGCACCCTCGGCATTGTCGGCATGGGCCGCATCGGCTATGCCCTGGCCCGCCGCTGCCGCTTCGGCTGGGACATGCAGGTGCTCTATCACGACATGTACCGCAATGAAAAAGCAGAGACCGAGCTGGGCGCCCGCCAGGTCGATCTCGATACGCTGTTGCGCCAGTCCGACTTCGTGTCCGTGCATACGGACCTTAACGAGAAGACGCGCGGTTTGTTCAATGCCGAGTGCTTCGGGAAGATGAAGCCGACGGCGGTATTCGTGAACACGGCGCGTGGTCCCATCGTGGTGGAGAAAGACCTGATTGCGGCGTTGAAAAAGGGCGTCCTTTTCGCCGCAGGTTTGGACGTGACCGACCCGGAACCGCCGGAGCCGTCGAGCGAACTGCTGCGCTTGCCGAACCTGATTGTAGCGCCGCACATCGCCAGCGCTACGGTCGGAACACGCAATGCAATGGCCGAGATCTGCGCCAACAACTTACTGGCGGGCCTGAACGGCCAACCGCTGCCGGCATGGGTGAATCCGGAAGTCGCCCGCCTCTTGCCAAACTCGCGGACACCCCGTTAACTGACAGAAGTATCTAAGGAGCGGCGCGACGCTCCGGCGCCTGGGGGAGGTAAAGCAATGCAACGACTTTTCGGCTTTCTGCTGCTAGCCTTCATGGCCGCAGCGTGCAGTCCCTCCGCAAGCGAATCCAACGCAGCGGACAGCGCTAAAGACAAGGGCAAAGGAGTAGTTGTAGACCTCGACGGTATCAAATCGACGACGCCCAGCGACTGGAAAGAAGAAGCGCCGTCCAATCGTATGCGCTTTATGCAGTTCCGGCTGCCCAAGAAGGGCGACGATAGGGAAGACGCCGAGCTGGTAATCTTCAAGGGACTCGGCGGCGGCAGCAAGGCCAACATCGAGCGCTGGAAGAAACAATTTCTGCCTCCCAAGGACAAGCAGATCGACGACGTGGCCAAGGTTGAAGAGATCAAGATCGGCGATCGTCCAGCTACGTATCTCGACATCTACGGTACGTACCTCTTCAATCCGCAGCCGTTTAACCCGCGCTCCAAGCCGGAAGAGAGACCCAACTATCGCATGTTAGCTATCTACTTCGATGGTCCCAAAGATGTCTATCAAATCAAGCTGACGGGGCCGGCCAAGACCGTGGAAGCCTACAAAAAAGGCTTCGACGAGTGGGTAAAGAACTTCAAGTAAGCGAAGTGGACAGGTCAGCAACGGAGAGAACGCTATCCGTATCGACGAGTTCGATTACGAATTACCGCCGCACCTCATTGCGCAACAACCCTGCGTCCAGCGTGACCAGTCGCGTCTGCTGGTGTTGCGTCGCAGCGGCGAGGTACTGGGGCATCAGCAATTCCGCGATCTTCCCACGTTGCTTTCTGCCGGTGATCTGCTGGTACTCAACGATACGCGCGTGGTGCCGGCGCGCGTGGTGGGTCGCCGGGCGCGCACCGAGGGCAGATGGGAGGGATTGATCCTCGGTACGGCGGCAGAGGGCGCCTGGGAACTGTTGTGCCAGACGCGCGGCCGGCTCATCGTCGGGGAGACCCTGCTTGTCGATGCTCCGGACAGCGAGGCGAGCGGAGTTACCCCAGCCCCTCCGGTACCGCCACTGCGGCTGTGTTTGATCGGCAAAACGTCGACCGGACGCTGGTTGGCTCAGCCGAGTGAGCCAGGCCCTCTCACCGAATTGCTGGCGCGTTATGGGCGTGTGCCGCTGCCGCCGTACATCCGTAAGGGCCGCGCGGGACCAAGTGACTATGAGCGCTACCAAACCATCTACGCCGCCCGTGCCGGCGCCGTGGCCGCTCCCACCGCCGGTCTTCATTTCACGCCCGCCGTCTTCGAGGCGCTGCGGCAGCGCGGCATCGACTGGACGTTCCTAACTCTGCACGTCGGACCGGGCACGTTTCAGCCGGTGAAGGTCGAAAATGTGGCCGAGCATCAAGTGGAGAGCGAGTGGGGCGAACTCTCGGCTGCCGCCGCTGAGGCGATCAATGCTTGCAAGGCCCGCGGCCGGCGCGTCGTCGCCGTCGGCACTACGTCCGTGCGCCTCCTGGAGACGGTGGGGCGTAAGGGGCTGCCGTTAACCGCCTGGTCTGGCACCACCGATTTGACCATCTGCCCGCCGTTCGACTTCCGTGTGGTTGATGCTCTGGTGACTAATTTTCACCTGCCGCGCTCCAGTTTGTTGTTGCTCGTCGCCGCCTTCACCGGCATGGAGTCGATGCGCCGCGCATATCAGATCGCTGTCGAGAGGGAATATCGCTTCTATAGCTACGGCGATGCCATGCTGATTCTCTAGTTGGCCGCTCCGCGCCGCAGAGCGCGTTCGCGCTCCCCTTCGGGTCGCGGCTAACCGAAAGTGCGTTCGCGCTCCCCTTCGGGTCGCGGCTAACCGAAAGTTGCCAACTTTTGGTTCGCTTTACCCGTTCGTGCTCCCCTTCGGGTCGCGGCTAACCGAAAGCGCGTTCGCGCTCCCCTTCGGGTCGCGGCTAACCGAAAGCACGTTCTCGCTCCCCTTCGGGTCGCGGCTAACTAACCGAAAGCGCGTTCGCGCTCCCCTTCGGGTCGCGGCTAACCGAAAGTTGCCAACTTTCGGTTCGCTTCACCAGGCTTTCCAGGCGCTGAGCGACAGCAGAAACGTCTTCGTAGGGTCGGCCTTCGTAATACAGCCAACGCAGCCAATTCACCACCCCCAGGATGACGCCGGTGCGATCCAATACCCGGGCGAGCTGTTCCTCGTCACGGCTCAACCCGCGCACCCGGCGGTAGGCGCCCAGACCGCGTTCCCAACCTTCCGGGGCGTCGCCGACAAGGCTGCCTAACAGACGGGCCACGTCCACGGCAACATGGTCGTTCTTGACCGTGCCATAATCGACCAGCCCCGTCAAACGGTCGCCCTCGAAGAGGAGATTGTCGTGCCACGGATCACATAGGCAGGGTTGCACGGGACAGCAGAAATTGCTCCACGGTCCCAGACAACGGGGTACTTCGGGCAGCCAGCGGGGCAGTCCTCGCCAGGCTCGTTCGGCTATCGGCCACAAAGGATCGAGTTGAGACATGGGGGGAGCTTGCGGCCGCCAGCCGGCTGAGACAAGGGCTTGCCAATCCGCCAGGAGTCGCAAGCGGCGGCGGACGGCCGGGCATGGCTCCGCCGGGGCCGTAAACGTTTCCCAGGCTCGATGGAGGCGAGCCAACGCCTCACAGGCCGCCTCCAGACGCGTCGCGGAGGGGGCCTCGGCAAAGCTGGCCCGACCCTCTAGCCACTGAGTCAATTCCCACACTCGCCCTGCGGCCTCGACCACTGTATCTCCGTTGTCGGTGGCGTACACAGCCGGGACAAAAGCGAGGCCCTGCCGGCGGGCCGATTCCATCAGGCCGTGCAGGCGACGGACCCAGGCAGCCGTCTTGGAAGGCGGCCAGGCCCGCAGGCACAAGTGCCCCGCAACTCCTTGGCAACGCCACAGGCGCGCACCACTGAAGCCGCCGCGATTACCCAACGGTGCCAGCGGACCAGGGGACCATGCGGACCAATATCGCTCCCGGACCTGCTCAGCAACCTGGTCGAGCGGTCCTTCCCCGATTTCATCGCAGCGCGTCACGATTCTGCCGGATTGCTTGCCCCCGTTCACCACTCCCGGATTCATAACCCCAGTACATCGTTCATGGTGTAGCGTCCCGGCGGCTGGGTCGCCAGGAACTTCGCCGCCAGCAGTGCCCCGCGGGCGTAGCTGTCGCGGCTGTGGCCCTTGTGGACCAACTCCAGCGATTCCCCCAGGGTGCTGAATATGATGGTGTGTTCGCCTACATTGTCGCCGGTGCGCAGGGCGTGGATGCCGATCTCGTGCGGCGGACGTTCGCCTACCAAGCCCTCGCGGCCATGCCGCAGCTGCGTCTGGCCCATCACCTCCTGCACAATGCGGGCGAAGTGCAAGGCCGTGCCGCTGGGGGCGTCTTTTTTGAAACGATGATGCCGTTCGACGATCTCGACATCGAAGCCCTTGTCCTTGAGAAGCAGCGCCGCCTGGCGCACCAGCTGAAAGAGAACGTTGACTGACAAGCTCATGTTCGGGGCCATCAACAGGGCCGTGTGATGCGCGGCGGCTTCGATCTCGCTGCGCTGCTCGGCTGTGTGTCCGGTTGTGGCCACCACCAGCGGGATGCGGCGCTCGACGCACAAAGGCAGCACCGTCATCGTGCCTTGCGGCGTCGAAAAATCGATGAGTACGTCCAGGCGCTGCGGCCAGTCCGAAGCGCAAGCAAGGGGTACGCCTAGCTTGCCCAGCCCGACGATCTCGCCAATGTCCTGGCCTAGCCGGGGATGATCGGCCGCTTCCAAGGCTGCACCGAGCGCCAAGTCGTTGTCTTCGCCGATCAGATGGATCAGGCGCTGGCCCATTCGACCGGCGGCGCCGTTGACACCCACAATGGTTCTCATGGTCCTTTCCTCCATTGCTATCTTACGCAATCCGTACATCCGGTCAGCTTTTCCGTCTCTCCAATTTGGATGGTCTATTTTTTATCGTCGCCTCCGTTGCCGCTGGGCGGTCTCTTCATTAATATGGACAATTAGTCGGTATTCCGGTCAATTATCTCCTTATTTCACACCTGGGAAGAGGGAGGACCGGAAGGCGACATTGCCTACGAGTGCTTCCTTCCTTTTTCGATGTGCTCGCTCTGACTTGTCAGAGAAGACCAGTCGTTCCGAAAGAACCTGGACTGCGACCATGATCCGCCGACTCTGTGTTCGTCCCTGTCACTGTTTCCTCCGCCCCTTATTTGCCATCTTTCTGCTGTCGTTTTTGGCGCTGCGGTCTGGCAACGTTTCCTTGTCGCTATTGCGGGCTGCTGAAGCGGGGCCATCTGAATGGCCTTTCACGGCCCTGCAACGTCCCGCCCTTCCCGAAGTACACCGGCGCGATTGGATACGCAATCCCCTGGATGCCTTCGTGCTGGCGGCGTTGGAGAAGGCCGGGCTGCAACCAAACCCGCCTGCCGACAAGCTGACGCTATTGCGGCGCGTTACCTTCGACTTGACCGGCTTGCTGCCGACGCCGGCCGAACGCGACGCCTTCCTCGCCGATCGTACTGCGGATGCTTACGAGCGACTGGTGGATCGCCTGTTATGCTCGCCTCATTTCGGCGAGCGCTGGGCGCAGCACTGGCTCGACGTGGTACGCTTTGCGGAGACCGATGGCTTCAAGCTCGACCGGTTGCGGCCCGAAGCCTGGCGTTACCGCGATTATGTCATCCGCTCCTTCAACAACGATCTGCCTTATGATCGCTTTCTGAGCCAGCAAATCGCCGGGGACGAGCTGGAGCCGACCAATCCCGACGCGCTGATCGCCACGGGCTTCTATCGGCTGCCGCCTGAAGAAACCAATGGCTCGAATTACCGCATGATCCGCCAGGACATTCTCGACGACATAACGGACGTTTTCGGCACCACCTTCCTCGGCCTGACGTTTAGCTGCGCTCGCTGCCACGATCACAAATTCGATCCGTTGACGCAAAAGGATTATTTCCGCCTGCAAGCGTTCTTCACGCCGCTGATGCAGCGGGATTGGCCCCTGGCTCCGGCGGAAGAACAGGCAGCGTATCGGCAGCGGCTGGCCCAATGGGAGCAAACCACCAAGGCCTGGCGCGCCCAGTGCGATGCCATGCTTGCTGAGCATCGCCGGGCCATCCGCCAAGAAGTGATCGCCACCTTTGATCCCGAAACGCAGAAGGCCCTGACGACGCCGCCCTCGAAGCGGACCCCCTTGCAACGTCAGCTGGCGGCCTTGGCAGGCAAACAGGTAGAGCGCCGGCTAAGCCGGGCCTATCGCCGGCTGCCGAAGGAACAGCGAGCCGTCTACGACGAGTTGCAGAAGAAAATAGAAGCGGGCAAACCAGAGCCGCTGCCGGTGGCGATGGGCGTGGCCAATATCGACGGCGAGCCGCCGCCTACTTATCGCTTGGCGACTGGCAATTATCTCCGCCCCCGCGAGCGGGTACAGCCGGACTTTCCGGAATGTTTGAAGCAGTCGGCGAGCGGGAGCAGTCATGCCCCCGGTCCTACAGCGAACCGGGGGATTACCCCCCGCTCACCAGTTGCCAGACGCGCCGACCTCGCTGATTGGCTGTGCCAGCCCGATCATCCGCTGACCAGCCGCGTTATCGTCAATCGCCTCTGGCAGCATTATTTCGGCGTCGGCATCGTGGCCACGCCCAACGACTTCGGCGCCCAGGGAGAAAAGCCCACGCATCCCGAATTGCTCGATTACCTGGCCACGGAATTGGTTCGTCAGGGCTGGCGGCTCAAAGCGATTCACCGACTGATTGTGACTTCAGCGACGTACCGCCAGGCGTCGTCGCCGAGCTGTAATGCCCAGGCGGACAAGGCGACGACTGTTGATCCCAACAATAAATTATTGTGGCATGCCCGCGTCAAGCGGCGCGAAGCTGAGGCGATCCGCGATGCCATGCTGCAAGCGTCCGGGCAGCTTAACCTGCGCATGGGCGGCCCCAGCAATTGCCCGCTCTTGCCTGCTGCCGTCATGGAAAGCAAATACGCTTGGGATCCCGACCAACGCCCCTGCGATCGCAACCGCCGATCGATTTATATGCTCGTCAAGCGCAACTTCGTTTATCCATTGTTTGCTGCGTTCGATGAGCCAGATCGTCTGAACAGTTGCCCAGTTCGCCCTGTTACCACCACGGCCCCGCAGGCCTTGGCCATGCTCAACAGCGAGTTTGCCTTGACCCAGGCTCATCACCTGGCCGGCGTTCTTGTGGCGCAACATGGCCATGCTGCCGCCCCGTTGATTCGCGCCGCCTACTTGCGTATTTTCAGCCGCGAGCCGGATGCTCAGGAGTTGGCTGCGGCAGAGAAGTTCCTGGTACAGCAAGCGCGGTTGATCGGCCTTGCGCCTGGTCGTTCCGCTGCGCGGAGCAAGGAGAAGTCCCTAGATTCCGCCTTTACGGCTGCCGTGGTCGATTTCTGTCACGCTTTACTGAATTCCGCCGAGTTCCTCAACGTGGAATAATGCTCTCTCCTGGTGATTCGCCCCCTTGACGGTCTGTGTATGAAACGCTCCTTCTTTTCTTCGGCTCTCCACATGGCCCGGCCTACGACGCGGCGAGAGTTTCTGCTGCGGGCTGGGGCCGGCTTCGGCGGTCTGGCCCTGGCGGCCCTCATGGCTCACGAAGCCGCCGGCGGCTCGGCCGCACGCAACAACCCCCTGGCCCCGCGCGCGCCGCACTTTCCGGCCCGTGCGCGGAGCGTGATTTTCTGTTTTATGGACGGTGGGCCTAGCCACATCGACTTGTTTGATCCCAAGCCGTTGTTGAAGAAATTGGCCGGCAAACCGCTGCCGCCGAGTTTTCCGCGGCCGATGACGGCGATGGGCAGCACGGCCTACACCCCCTTGTTGGCGTCCACGCGCACCTTCAAGCAACACGGCCAATCCGGTTTGTGGGTCAGCGACTGGTATCCGGAAATCGCACGCTGTGTGGACGACATCGCCGTGATCCGCAGCTGCCGTGCCGATGGGCAGACACATGTGGCCAGCGTTTGTCAGATGAACACCGGCAATCTGCGCCCCGGCCGACCGTCCCTGGGCGCCTGGGCGCTATACGGCCTGGGGACCGCCTGCGATAATCTGCCGGGCTTCGTGGTCTTGACCGACTCGGAGGTCGAGCCGCCCGGCGGCGATCATAACTGGGGAACGGGCTTCATGCCGGCTACTTACCAGGGCACCCACTTCGCGCCGGGCAAAACGCCGATCCTCTACGCCGATTCGCCTGCCGGCATCACGCCCGTCCGTCAACGGGCCAAAGTCGATTACATCAACCAATTGAACAAGCACTATACCGCCCGATTGGTGGGGTTGGTAGGGCCGGCATCGCGCCGATCCAGGGCTGGTTGGTCCCGCGTCGCGGCGGTCGCTTCCGAAGAAGTCGAGTCTATCGAAGCGCGCATCGCTGCTTACGAATTGGCTTATCGCATGCAATCTAGCGCCCCCGAGGTCGTCGATCTGTCGCGCGAAACTGTCGAGACGCAACGGCTTTATGGGCTGGATCGCCCGGAGACGGCGGCCAATGGCCGCAATTGTCTGCTGGCACGCCGTCTGGTCGAGCGCGGCGTCCGTTTCGTGCAGCTCTACATGGGTTCGGGCAGCCGCTGGGACGCTCATAGCGATCTGGACAAGAACCATGCTCAAGCCTGTTTGGAGAGTGATCGCCCTATCGCTGGCTTGCTCAAGGACCTGAAGCGGCGCGGCATGCTCGATTCGACGTTAGTTGTGTGGGGAGGGGAATTCGGCCGCACACCGATGAGCGAAAGTGGCAACGGCCGCGATCACAACCCGTTCGGCTTTACCATGTGGATGGCGGGCGGCGGCGTCAAAGGCGGAATTACCTACGGCAGTACGGATGACATCGGCCTGTACGCCGTAGACAAGCCGGTCCACGTCCACGACATCCATGCCACCATCCTTGCTTTGCTTGGCCTCGATCACAAACAGTTGACCTTCCTGCACGACGGCCGCGACGAACGCTTGACCGAGACGAGCGGCCATGTCATCGAGGAAATTATGCGCTAAACCTTGTCCCAATAGATCGTCCGGCAATGGGGGCACTGGCCGATTTCGTATTCCACTTGCTCCCCGGATACGAAGGTGAACGAATAGTTTTCCAGCAGGGGCAGCGGCCGACCGCACAGGCACAATGTTTCGTCTCGCTCTTCACGGCCCATCAAGTGTCCCCAAAGGGGGCTGAAAAATTGAATCCAACTTTGCGTTTGCGAGCGCCGCGAGCGCCGACCCTTGCGGCACCAACGGACATCCTCCGGTTCGCTTAACCCCAATTTGCGGCACGCACGGACAATTGCATAAGGGGGGGCGTCGCATTCAACTTCTAACGGTCCCAGATGGTTCGACATGGTTACGACCTCGTCATTCATCCTGTCCTTGTCGTGACGTGGATACTTTCAATTGTAGACAGTCCTCGACGACAAGCCAGTTACTCGGTCTCTGGCTAAAGTTATTATTAGCAAGTATCGTGCCACGAGTCAGCCGATTGTGTACGGCGTTCTCGACAATGAAGCAGGAGAATAGCATGCGTCGTCTCTGGGTCGTCTTCCTTTCTGTACTCTTGATGAGAGCAGTTGCCAGGGCGGATGGTTACAAATATGCTGGGCTGCCGCCGGCGAAAGCTGCCGCTGTCATGACTGTACCCGAAGGCTTCGAGGTCCAGCTATTCGCTGGCGAACCGGACGTGCGGCAGCCGATCGCTTTCTGCCTGGACGACCGCGGTCGGCTCTGGGTAGCTGAGGCGTATAGTTATCCCATTCGCCGATCTGAAAAGGACGCGAAAGATCGCATCCTCATTTTCGAGGACAGCGACGGCGATGGCAAGTTCGACAAACGCACCGTTTTCATGGAAGGATTGAATCTGGTCAGCGGGTTGGAAGTTGGCTTCGGCGGCGTGTGGATTGGGGCGGCCCCGTATCTGATGTTCGTTCCTGTCAAACCAGGCACGGACAAACCGGCGGGCAAGCCGCAAATCTTGCTGGACGGCTGGCACTACGAAGACACGCATGAAACCTTGAACGCTTTCTGTTGGGGTCCGGACGGCTGGCTGTACGGTTGTCATGGCGTCTTCACCCATTCGCGCGTCGGCAAGCCGGGCACGCCGGACAAGGACCGCATTCCCCTCAACGCCGGTGTCTGGCGCTACCATCCGAGCAAGCACGTTTTCGAGGTGTTCGCGCACGGCACCAGCAATCCCTGGGGTCTCGACTTCGACGCCCACGGGCAGGCCTTCGTCGAGGCCTGCGTCATTCCCCATGCTTTCCACATTATCCAGGGCGGCCGCTATCACAGACAAGCAGGATCGCATTTCAATCTACACACTTACGCGGATATCCAAACCATCGCCGATCATCTGCACTGGCAAGGCGCCGATCCGTGGAAGGCCATCGCCACGTCCGACAGCCACGGCGGCGGCCACGCCCATTGCGGTCTGCTGATCTACCAGGGCGACGCTTGGCCGGAAGAGTATCGCGGTAAGATGTTCATGGGCAACATCCACGGCCATCGCCTCAATATGGATGTGCTCAAACCCAAAGGCTCCGGTTTCGTTGCCTCACACGGTCCCGATTTTCTGTTGGCCAACGATGCCTGGGCGCGGTTCATCAACCTGCGCACCGGCCCGGACGGCAACGTCTATCTCCTCGACTGGTATGACAAACAAGCCTGCCATCACGGCGACCCCAACATTTGGGACCGCGGCAACGGCCGCATCTACAAGATCCGCTACCGCGGCACCAAGCCGGCAACAGGGGTGGACCTGAGTGCAAAGGGCGATAAGGAGTTGGTCGAACTATTACTCCATAAAAATATCTGGTATGTGCGGCATGCTCAACGACTGCTGCAAGAGCGGGCGGATCGTCTGCGGGAGCAACCGGCCATTCGTAAAGCATTGGCCAAAATGGCCTTCGAGCACCTCGATGAGACGCGGCGTTTGCGCGGCTTGTGGGCGCTGCATGTCACCGGCGGCTTGAGAGAAGAGGACATCTTTAAAGCCCTGGATGACAAAGCGGCGCACGTCCGAGGCTGGGCGGTGCAGTTGGCCCTGGAGGACGGCAAGGCTTCCGAACGGCTCTTGAAGAAACTGGCCGAGATGGCCGTCCAGGATCCCTCGCCGGTAGTGCGCCTCTATCTCGCTAGCGGCTTGCAGCGGCTGCCGCTAGCGCAACGGTGGGACGTGCTGCAAGGCCTGCTGACACACGCCGAAGACGCAGGCGATCCCAATCTGCCGCTGATGTACTGGTACGCCCTGGAGCCATTGGCCGGAGAATCCCCGGAGCCAGCGCTGCAACTGGCCAGGTCTGCCAAGGCATCGCCGTTGTTGTTGCCGTTCACGGCGCGGCGCCTCGCCTCATCGGGCAAGCCGGAAGTATTGGCGCTGGTAGTGAAAGAGCTGGCAGCCCAGGAGGACGCAGGACGGCATCGGGCGATCCTGCGCGGCATCCAGGAAGCGCTGAAAGGCCGACGCCGCGTGCCCATGCCGACCGAGTGGGCCGCCGCTTTCGCCAAGCTCTCGCACAGCAAGGATGCCGAGGTACGGCGGCAAGCCACGGCTTTGGCTGTGATCTTCGGCGACCCCAAGGCTTTTGCGGAGCTGCGCCGTCTTGTAAGCGATCCGAGCGCGGACGCCCACGCCCGGCAAGAAGCCCTTGCGGCACTTCTCGATGCGCGCGATCCAGAGCTTGCCCCCGTCTTGCACCAACTCCTGGGGGAAAAACCGCTGCGCAGTGCCGCCCTGCGTGGCCTGGCTTCCTACGACGATCCCAAGACGCCGCAGGTGATCGTACAGGCGTTCTCTTCGTTCTCTCCTGAGGAAAAACGCGACGCCCTGGGAACGTTGGCCTCGCGGATCGCTTACGGCAAGGCGCTGATGGAAGCTATCGCCGCCAAGAAAATCCCGGCGTCGGACGTACCTGCGGAAATCGTGCGCCAGCTTCGCAATCTCCACGACAAGACGCTGAATGGACGCATTGACCAAGTCTGGGGGGTCGTCCGCAGCACGCCAGCCGAACGCCTTCGGCTCATCCAGGCATGGAGGCAGAAGATCATGCAGGCCGAGGCGGTACCGGATTTGGCCCTGGGTCGGGCCGTCTTTGCCAAAACGTGCCAGCAGTGCCATACTCTCTACGGTAGCGGCGGCAAGGTCGGCCCGGACATCACCGGCTCGAACCGAGCCAACCTCGATTATCTCCTGGAGAACATTCTCGATCCCAGTGCCGTGATCCCCAACGAGTACAGGGCGACGGTGTTGACGCTGCAAAACGGCCGGGTCATCACCGGCATCGTCCGCAGCGAAACGCCTGCCGCGCTCACGGTCGTCACTGCCAACGAGACCTTGACTGTCCCTATCAACGAAATTGAGGAACGCACCTCCAGCCCCACGTCGATGATGCCGGAGGATCTGCTCAAGCCGCTAAGTGAGGAGGAAGTTCGTGCCCTGATCGCATACTTGCGTCATCCGTCTCAAGTGCCGATGCTGGCCACGCCGGACAATGCCAAGGACTTCTTCAACGGCAAAGACCTGACTGGCTGGGACGGTGATGCGAAGCTGTGGTCGGTCGAGAACGGCGCGATCGTCGGCAAAAGTCCCGGCTTGAAGCGCAACGCGTTTCTCAAAAGCCAGATGCTCGCTGCCGATTTTCGTTTGACGCTGAAGGTGAAACTGACGCCGAATAAAGAGAACAGCGGCATCCAGTTCCGCAGTGAGCCGTTGGCTGACGGTGAGATGCGTGGTCCGCAAGCCGACATCGGCGCCGGCTGGTGGGGCAAGCTCTACGAGGAAAATGGCCGCGGCCTCTTGTGGGCCCGATCCGGTGATCAGCACGTCAAACCCGACGAGTGGAACGACTACGAAATCGTGGCCGAAGGTAGCCGGGTGCGGACATACATCAACGGCAAACTATGCGTGGATGTGAATGATCCGAAACTATCGCGCCGCGGCATCTTCGGCCTGCAAATCCACGCCGGCGGGCCGATGGAGGTGCGCTTTAAGGACATAAAATTGGAGATATTACCGGCGCGAAGCAACGGGAGTTGAGCTACAATAAGAAACGGCATGAGCGAACTGGCCCCCATTTTGTTTGCAAGGAAAAGAATCGTGGAAATGGATATGCGGGAATATCTGAGGAACCGACTGAAGTTCCCTTTGCACCAATTGGCTCAACACGCGGGCGAGTGGGTAGCGTGGAGCCCGGATGGTCTGCGGATCGTGGCAAGCTCTACAAACCTTGCAAATCTCGACAACCTTATCCGAGCAGCGGGCGAGGAACCCGAACAATGCCCGATTGAAGGCATCCCAGACACGGATTCGGTGATTGGAGGTCTTAATTGTCCTTGAAGTTCCCCTACCTTCCCTTAGCTACCCGCCAGCCTATTCCCGCCCTCGGCGGCGCTCAGGTTCGCTATCGGCCAATCTTGTCCGTCCGCCTCTTTGGCCCTTTGGGTTCCCGTCTCTTCGATGGCTGTCTTGACTGCGCTTCCGACGACACCCTTTTTCCACAGGCCCTTGCCCAGTCGTTAGGAATCGATCTCACAGGAGCACCCAAGGGGGAGTCTCGGCCGGTCGACGGCGTGGCGATCCCCTATCTCTATGCCCGGGTCAGGTTGCGTATAAGCGATGGTTGGGAGCAATGCGAGTGGGAAGCCACGGTTGGTTTCGCCAATCTCCAGCTGCGCTGGGCCTTGCTCGGTCACGCCGGTTTTCTGGACTTTTTCGATACTACGTTGTTTGGCTCCCGCCGCGAAGCAATTCTGACACCAAATTCATCCTTCTCCGGACAGCACCTGGTCCTCCGTCCGGCACCCTGAGACAATTGCCGCTTTGTGGTTGGGGAGAGCATCTGCCTAAGGGCTTTCGGGCTTGCGGACTTTCTCGGATGGATTGGCCGAACGTAGGTGTCTGACTTGTTCCGCTATTTCCATCAAGCTGAGATTAATCTGCTTCCGTGTCCCTCGCCTCGAGGTGGTGACAAGGAGGACGGTGCAGAGTGCAGCCAAAAACAACGCCCCGACCGAGCCGGCGACAATCCAAATGGTATGGTGTATCAGGTTCGTCCCGTGGAGCAGCTGCCTGTCCCGCTCGCTCAGGGGCAAGGAACGCGCCGCCACTTGGCCGGGCTTGTGTATCGCCGCTGTTTCGAGATACGCTCCATATCAAAGATGTTTCTGATCTTCTATCCGCTGTAGGCTTCGATTTTCCGGAGAACCTTGATCTGCCTCTCGAAGTCCTCGGGAATCGGCCGGCTGCATAAGCGTTCGAGCAAGTCGCTCCCATAGCGACTTGTACCTTCTGGTGACTTAATTCGTTTGCCCCCCTTGCCGCTATCTCCTTCTTTAACGACAATTATTTTGGGACAGAGGCGTGTGTTACCCTCCCTGCCGGATAGTACAATCCCGTTTTTCGGTATGAACCACGGTCTGCGGTGAGTGGACCGAATGAATTCAACTGTCCTCCGTAAGCACAAGTGCTATCCTTAACTAAAAGGGGTCATCTGGGCAGCTTTTTCCGGTTGAGCGTCTCATGGCGTTCGAGCGTGAAAACGGCCTGGAAGAAAGGGCGGTAGAGGCAACTCTCTTCATGGCGGAACTGGCGCGAAATCTCAAGACCGAAAGCGTCTCTCGCTTGCACCCCACGCCGCCGTGGCGAATCGCTCCGGAACAGAGCGTTGCCGAAGCGGTGGCCCTCATGCGTGAACAGCGTGTCGGCTGCGTCCTGGTTTGCCAGGGAGAAGACGAACTGGTCGGACTCTTCACGGAGCGCGATCTGCTGCGGCGTGTGTTGGCCGCAGGCTTGCCTCTGAGTGTGCCGGTGGCCATGTGCATGACCCGCGACCCCGTTGTTATTCACCCCAAGGACCCCATTGGCGCCGCGGTGCGCCTGATGGAGGAGGGCGGGTATCGACACCTGCCCGTGGTCGATGCAGACGGCCGGCCGCTGGGCGTCTTATCGGTCAAGCGCATCGTCCACTACTTGGCAGAGCATTTTCCTTCTACAATATATAATCAGCCTCCCGATCCCAACGTTGTGCCCCGCAATCCGGAAGGGGCCTGAGCCGAGAGGCTGTCTCGCCCGGAGGTTTTATTCTTCATGACGGTTTTGAATCCTGGCACCACCCGATCGACCGGCGAGGCGCCGGTCCTACCTCGTCCCCCCATCCCCGTTGAGGAAATAGGCGAAGCAACGATTCGATTGGCCGGCGACTCCGGCGACGGCATGCAGTTGGCGGGCACGCAGTTCACGCATACTTCGGCCTTGCTCGGCAACGACATCAGCACGCTGCCGGACTTTCCTGCTGAGATTCGCGCTCCGGCCGGCACCCTCGCCGGCGTCTCCGGCTTCCAGATTCATTTCAGCAGCAGCGATATCCACACCCCCGGCGACCAGCTCAACACGCTTGTCGCCATGAACCCTGCGGCCCTGAAAACCAATTTGAAAGATCTGGAACCCGGCGGCATCCTCATCGTCAACTCCGACGCCTTTAGTTCGGCCGATTTACATAAGGCTGGCTACCCCAGCAATCCGCTGGAGGATGGCTCCCTCAAGGGCTACCGCGTCTTCGCCGTACCCATTACCAAACTTAACCGCGAAGCGGTGGCCGAGTTAAAGCTCAGCCCCCGCGAGGCTGATCGCTGCAAGAACTTTTTCGCCCTGGGCCTGGTGTATTGGCTCTATGAGCGCTCGCTGGAGCCGACCCTGCGTTGGATTCAGACGAAATTTAGTAAAAATCCCTCCATAATGGAGGCCAATACGCGCGCCCTCAAAGCTGGCTATAACTATGGCGAAACGACCGAGGCGATGCCGGTGCATTACCGCGTCTCCAAGGCGAAAATTCCGCCGGGCCGCTATCGCAAGATCACCGGCAACGAAGCGCTGGCGCTCGGCCTGACGGCGGCCAGCAAACAAGCGGGCTTGCCGCTCGTTTATGCCAGCTATCCCATCACGCCGGCCTCGGACATTCTGCACCAATTGGCGGAGTTGAAACGCTACGGCGTGCGGACACTGCAAGCCGAAGACGAGATCGCCGCCATCGGCGCCGCCATCGGCGCCGCTTTCGCCGGTGCGCTGGGCGTTACGGGCACGAGCGGTCCGGGCATTTGCCTCAAGTCCGAAGCGATCGGTTTGGCCGTCATGACCGAACTGCCGGTTGTCATCATCGACGTGCAGCGCGGCGGCCCCAGCACCGGTTTACCCACCAAGACCGAGCAAGCCGACCTGCTGCAAGCGATGTTTGGCCGCAACGGCGAATGCCCCGTCTGTGTCCTCGCGCCTTGCTCACCCGCGGATTGTTTCCACATGGCTTTCGAGGCGGTCCGCTTGGCCATCGGCTTTATGACACCGGTGATACTGCTTTCGGACGGCTATCTCGCCAACGGCGCCGAACCGTGGTTGATCCCTGATCCGGCCAGGCTGCCGAAAATTCCCGTCCAGTTCGCCCAACCCCATGCAGGCAGCAACGGCGCGGCTGTCTTCCATCCCTATGCCCGCGATGCGCGCTTGGTGCGTCCCTGGGCCGTGCCGGGTACGCCGGGCCTGGAACATCGCATCGGCGGACTGGAAAAAGAAGACATCACGGGCAATGTCAGCTATGACCCCGCCAACCACGAACACATGGTTCGCACCCGCGCTCAGAAGATCGCCAATATCGCCAAAGATATCCCCGAGTTGACCGTGACAGGCCCGTCTGAGGGCGATGTGCTCGTGCTCGGCTGGGGCGGGACCTACGGCTCGATCATCACCGCCTGCCAGCGTGCTCAACGCAAAGGCTGGAAGGTGGCCCAGGCGCACTTGCGCTATCTCAATCCCATGCCGCGCAACACGGGTGAAGTCCTTAAGCGCTACCGCAAGGTGCTCATCCCGGAATTGAACGGTGGACAGCTGCGCCTGCTCATCCGGGCGACCTACCTGGTTGATGCCGTGGGACTGAACAAAATCCAGGGCAAACCGTTCCTGGTCAGCGAGATTGAAGCGAAAATCGAAGAGTTATTGCGTTGCTAATGATTTATTCTCCCCCAAAGAGGTTGCTCCCATGTCTACGACAATGGCCCTACCTACGCTGACGCCCAAGGACTTGGCCAGCGATCAAGAAGTGCGCTGGTGCCCTGGCTGCGGTGATTATTCGATCTTGGCCCAGATGAAAAAAGCGCTGGCCGGTCTCGGCATCCCACGCGAAAAGTTCGTCTTCATCTCCGGGATCGGCTGTTCCAGCCGTTTTCCCTATTACATGAATACCTATGGTTTCCACACCATCCACGGCCGCGCTCCCACCATCGCCACCGGTCTGAAACTGGTCCGGCCGGATTTGAGCGTGTGGGTCATCACCGGCGACGGCGACGGTCTGTCCATCGGCGGCAATCATCTCATCCACGCCATCCGCCGCAACATGGACCTGAAAATCATCCTCTTCAATAATGAGATTTACGGTCTGACAAAGGGCCAATATTCGCCGACATCGCGCATCGGGACACGCACCAAATCGAGTCCGCTTGGGTCCATTGATACGCCCTTGCGCCCCTTGTCGTTGGCCTTGGGCGCCGACGCTACTTTCGTGGCCCGCACACTGGACGTGGATGTCAATCACCTGACCGAGACGCTCAAGCGCGCTGCGGCCCACAAGGGCACCGCCTTTGTCGAAGTCTATCAGAACTGCAAGATTTTTAACGACGGCGTTTTCGAGTACGCCACCGACAAAAGCGTCAAGGCCGACAACGTGCTCTACCTCCAACACGGTCGACCGCTGGTCTTCGGCAAGGACCGCAACAAGGGCATCCGTCTGCACGGCCTCAATCCGGAAGTGGTCGAGTTGGGCAACGGTATCGCTCTGGACGACCTGCTGGTCCACGACGAAAAGGCGGACGAACCGAGCCTGGCCTATCTGCTCAGCCGTATGGTGTATCCGCATTTCCCCGAATGCATCGGCGTCTTCCGTTGCGTCGAGCGGCCGACCTATGAAGACGTACTCAATAAACAAATGGACGACGAAATCGCTAGGCGCGGCGCCGGCAAACTCGAAGACCTGTTCGCCAGCGATGAAACTTGGGTTGTGGAGTAGGGCGTCCGTCGGCACCCTTCAACGGACAACGGTTATGATTTGCCCTCACTGTTCCTACGATAATCTGCCGGGCAGCGAGCACTGCGAGAACTGCTTGGCCGATTTGACGCAGCTGGATCAGCCGGTGGCGCAGGATCGCGTCGAGCGCAGCTTGATGGAAGACACCGTGAGCCAGTTGCAGCCGCGGCAAGCCATCACGCTAAGGCCGGCAGCGACGGTGAAACAGGCCATCGAGGTCATGCTGCGCCACGACATCGGGGCGGTGTTGATCGTCGATGACACCGGCAAACTGCTGGGCATCTTCAGCGAGCGCGATCTGCTGACGAAAGTAGCCGATCCGGTGGTTGATCACACGGCCCGGCTGGTAAGCGATTTTATGACCCCTCAGCCGACGACAGTTCGGCTGACCGATACGCTTGCTTTTGTATTGCACCAAATGGATGTCGGCGGCTATCGCCATCTGCCGGTACTCCAAGACGGCCGACTTCTGGGCATGATTTCGGTACGCGACATGCTGCGGCATATGACCTGCCTTTGCAAGACGTACAGCAAATGACCCTGTACATTCTCTTGTCTTTGAGGGCCTCATGCGACTGGCGACCATCCAAACTCCGGCTGGCCCGCGAGCGGCCGTGCTTCAGGGTGAAGATTACATCGACCTACATGCCACGCGGCCCGATCTGCCGCTGAGCATAAGGGAGCTGTTGGCCGCCGGTCCCGGAATGCTCCGCAGCGCGGCGGAAGCGGCGGCACGGCCCGACGCTGTGCGCCATTCCGCCTCTTCGGTACAGCTTCTTGCGCCCATTGCTGATCCGCCAAAGATCATTTGCATCGGCCTCAACTACCGCGACCACGCCGCCGAGAGCGGGGCGTCCGTCCCCAAAGAGCCGGTCCTGTTCAGCAAGTTCGCTACAGCCATCATCGGTCCCGGCCAAGCCATTCGTCTGCCGGCCGTCAGCCGGGAAGTTGATTATGAGGCCGAGTTGGTGCTGGTCGTGGGCAAGAAGGGACGCTATCTGAGCGCGACCGCGGCCCTGGAACATCTGGCCGGTTGCACCATCGGCCATGATGTCTCGGCTCGCGATTGGCAGCTCAAAAAAGACGGCAAACAATGGTTGGCCGGCAAGACCTTCGACACCTTCGCGCCGATCGGCCCGGTTATAGTGACTATGGATGAATTAGGCGATCCGCATAATCTTTCTATCCAGCTACGGCTCAATGGACAGCTCATGCAAGACAGCAACACGCGGGAGATGATCTTCCGGGCGAGCGATCTGCTCGCCTACATCTCGCAAGTAGTGACGCTGGAGCCAGGCGATCTGATTTTCACGGGCACCCCATCGGGCGTTGGCTTCACGCGCAAGCCGCCCGTTTTCCTCAAGGGAGGCGACGTAGTCGAAGTCGAAATCGAAAAGATCGGCGTATTGCGCAATCCCGTTGTGCAGGAGTGAAAGCGGTCATGGGAGAATGGCAAAAGGCACCTGCTTGTCCTTGCGCGCTTCCGAAGGCCGCGCCAACGGCGGAGGCGGTGCTTCTCGGCGTGCGCTGCGCGAGGTGAGAAAGTTCCATTCGGGCGGCAGTTGCGAGGTCATTTGGCGCAGTTGCTCCGGCGGCAGGCGGCGCGGCCGGGGTATTTCTTCTTCCAGTTCCGGCGGCAAGGGCGGCACTTTCTCGACATAGGGCACGCGCGCGGCCACCACGGCCAACTCACGGGCTAGCAGTTTACGCGTCTGCGGATGCGTCGGCGGGCCGAAATGCCAGACATCGTCGTACTGGAGGTTGTCCGCACCGGCCAAGTTGCCGTCCCAGGGGCAACCCGCCGTTAGGATGCTGACGACATGAGCCACGTTTTCGGGACAAGTTCGCGGAGTGTTGCTCAAGGCCCAGCCGCCCAGGTAAACTAAGAGATCAATGACGATGCCATCTTCCTTAACGGCGTTGACCAATTCACAAGCCACGTTGGCCCCGAAAGAGAAGCCGATCACCACGAAGCGCGTTTGTGGCTCTTCTTTGTGAAGACGGAGCATCTCTTTTTTGAACGCCCACAAGTGGTAGAGTTGGCCGTAATGCGTCTTGAGGTAGCCGAGTTGCTGGAGATACTCCGTCAAGCCGCGGAGGTTGGCCAGATCGAGAGGGTCCAGGCCGTGGATGAGAAAGATATGGACATGATTACGGCTGGGAGCAGGGATCTTCTCGCCCAAGACGACTTGCTCTTTGGGCGGTACATCGAGGGAATGCACAAAGCTGAGACAGCCTTGCCCACCAGCCAGGCACAAAGCAACCAACAAGGCAAGGCCCAAAGGCCGCCAACGTCCCTGTTGCGTCATGTCCGCGTGTCCCTCCCTGATGTTTCCCGAAATGCCCAAGAGGCGGTCTCTTCCGCTTCTCCGCTCGTTGACTATCCTGCGGGCCTTTCTATTTTTTCGGGCTTTGTTTTATCTTCCCTCCATGCGAAGCAAAGCCATCGACACCGATCTGGTCTGGACAGTGCGGAGGATTCCGAGAATAAGCATAAATCCGGCCCGGTGTTCCCACGCAGACGGGAACGAGAAGGGAAAACCCAAAGATCACGAAGGACAGGGAAAGAAATGTTCCAGCGCGCCTTTCGCCGGGCAGGTCTTCTTGGTTGGCCTACCCTATTTTCTTGCCTCCTTTGTGCCCTTTGTACCCAGGAGGGGATCTCTGCTCCGCCGGCGCCCACCCAAACGGTCGAGGCGAAAGACCTCCTGGCCGTCCTCGGCGGCGGTTCGGTAGACGCCTTGGCCGGTTCGCTGCGCGGTTTTCTGATCAAGGCCATGCCGATGCCGCTTTATGAAGATACCCGGCATTGGGGTTTGCAGAAGCCGGTATCTGAAATCAAGTGGCGCGGCAAAGGTCTTCACGTCCATCCAGAAAAGATCGAGGTGATGAAAAACGACGGCCACTGGTGGAAAGTGCGCGTGACGGCGGATCGTTTGGCGGACACGCTCGTCTTCGACCTGCGCGATGCCCATGTTGTCGAACCCGGTCGCATGACTTTCACTGCCTTCCTCTCGTTCGACACTCACGTCGATTACGACAAACAGAACTGGCATAAGGGACGGCGCACCTATTCGGGCAGCATCCGGGCGCGTCTGCGCATCAAGCTGACGTTGCACTGCGAGGCGAAGGCACAGCTGGATGGCAGCAGCAGTTTGTTGCCGGATGCGGTGTTTCGCCTGCGTGTGCTGCAAGCGGAGTCGGGCTACGACAATCTGGTGGTCGAACACATCGCCGGTTTGGGCGGCGAGGCGGCCAAGCTGCTCGGCGACGCAGCGCGCGGCAGCCTCAAGCAATGGCGGCCGTCGATGGAGCGCCAACTGCTCGCCCAGATCAACGCCGCCATCGTCAAGGCCGGCGACACCAAAGACGTGCGCATCCGTCTAGCCAAATTACTGAACCAGAAATAATGGCTCCGCGATGCTTTATCGCTCGATTGAGGCGAGCGGGGGGTGTGAACCCCCCGGTTGTACTACCGGGGAGGTGTGCCCCCCGGTAGTACAACCGGGGGGTTCACACCCCCCGCTCGCCATGCTCACGCAACCTCGCTCGCCAACCTAAATATTCACCGCGCTGCCGGATAGGACCGATTGACATTCTTTCTGGCACAGTACCAGAGCATCGCGGGCCAGCTGGGCGCTGAGGAATTCCGGCTCACGGCCCCTTTTGATGCCTTCGATTGCGGCCCGCAATTCGTTGGTAAACGCCGTGGTTACATCGGTTGATCCTTCCAACTTCGGCTGCTTGGCCTTGCCGTCATCGGTCAACACCGTCAAGGGCTGCGTGCCCGATTCGTAGAGCAACGTCGCTTTTTCCAGATAAATCTCGTAGCCATGCACGAATTCCCGGCCACTTTTCGCCACGGCACCGCAGCAACAAGAAAGTGTGAGGGGGTTTGCGATAGGGCCTCGAAAAGCAGGACCGTAGAGATACTGCGTGGTCAGATAGGTGACGATGCGGCCGTCCGGCGCCAGGCCAGTGGAAAAGACCTTGCGCGGCGTGCCCGCGATCAAGCGGATGAAGTGGGTATCGTGGACGTGCAGATCAATAGCAGGGCCGCCGGTTTTGCTAGCGTTGGCGATCTCTGTGGACCAGTCAGGCGGAGCAGTGATGCGTTTGAAGTGGGCGGCGATCACTCGGCCGTAGACGCCGCTGCGAATCATCTTGAGGGCGAAGGCGAACTCGGGAACAAACGGCAACACATGGGCGACCATAAGCAGTTTGCCAGCCTTGGCCGCGGTTTGTAGCATGGCGTCGGCGTCCTTGCGGGTCAGGGCGATGGCCTTTTCGACCAGTACATGCTTGCCGGCCCGGAGGGCGGCCTGTGCCATGTCGGCATGAAGGTAGGTTGGCGTGCAGATATCAATAAGATCCAGGCTAGGATCAGCACATATTTCGTCGAAGTGGGCATAGCGTTTGACATCGCCGAGATCCATTCGGGTCCCGGCCGGTCCGAAGTTGCCGCGGATACTGCGCCAATCGCCCTCGCGTTTTCGGGGGTTGCGCGTGCAGATGGCCGTCACCCGCGCGCTCCGCAGCTTGGCCGCGGCCAGGTAGTGGATCATGCCCATGAAACCGATGCCGACTATTCCGATCCGGATCATTGACGTAACTCCCGGTTATTCAGGCGATTGTGCGTTTTCACGTTTTCCACGGTTCCCACCGTCTGGGCCTATTTTTCCACGATTTTCGGCAATTCTTTGTGCCAGCGGACCGTGAAAAACCGCGTTTTCTTTCGAGCATTCTAGCGATTCTGGACACTTGGGCGACGGGAAAGCGGTTGGCTTGCCCCCATTTTATGTACCAGGCGCTGTGAGAGTCGGATCAACCGTTACAGATGTGTCCTTGGCTCGGCGTAGCGCAGCGGAGTCGGGATGAGGACACATCTCTCCGAACTCCACTGGTGTCCGATACCCCAACGAACGGTGAGGACGGACAGGGTTGTCTTCGTGACGCCATTCCTTCGCCCACACCTTTGCCTCCAGCACGCTGCCAAACTCCTCCGCGTTCAACAGCTCATCCCGAACTCGGCGATGAGACACTTGAGGCGCGTATTCTCGGCTTCGCGTTCCTTGAGGCATTTGGCTTCATCAGCTTGGAGTCCACCGTACTGGTTACGCCGGCGGTGGAAGGTCTGCGCGCGGATGGCCAGGCGTTGGCAGACCTGGGCGCTGTTCAAGCCTTGGGCCAGGTCGGCCTCGGCTTGGCGCCGCTTGGGAATGATCGCTTCCGCCGTGTGTTGTTTCATGGTTCGTCTCCTGGCCCCGCCGGCACGCCACGACTTGCCGCCCGGAAAGACCGTCTCCTCCTACTTCTACACCTGGCGGGACCAGGGCATCGGGGAGCAGGTCCATGCCTCGTTGCGGCAGAGCATCCGTGTCCTGGATGGCTGTGAGCCCACACCCAGTGCCGGCATCCTGGACAGCCAATCGGTCCAGACGACGGAAGCCGGCGGCCCCAAGGGGTACGACGGCGGAAAAAAATCGCTGGCCGTGTAAGCGGCATTTGTTCGTGGATACGCTGGGGCTGATCGGGGGGTTGGCCGTTTTGTCGGCCGCTTCGACCGATTGGGAGGGAACGGTGGAAGTGTTCCGGCGTGCGGGTCAGTCGCTGCCGCATCTGGCCAAGGTGTGGGCGGACGCGGCCTACGGGGTGTGGGCGTTGTTGGATTGGATCCAGGGCCACGGTCGTTGGGTGTTGGAGATAGGAAACAAGCGTTCGGGTCAGACGACGTTCGAGGTTCATAAGTGGCGGTGGATCGTGGAGCGGACTTTCGGTTGGTTCAACCGTTATCGGCGGCTGTCCAAGGACTACGAACACAACCCCAAGAGTAGTGAGACCTGGATTTATATCGCCATGGTCCATCGCATGTCGCGTTTCCAACTACCGGACAAGAACAGAGACGATGATTTGCTGAAACGCCCTCCGAAAAGGCTCAAAACCTAATTATTAGACGGCCTCTAAAACCTGTCCGAAAAAGGAGACAACGGCCGTATAGCGGTGTACGATAATTCTTCTGGGTTGCGTCGGAGAAGAACAAGGGCTGGGAGAACTGTTGTTTACTCCCGACCTTCTTCAACTGCGCCTGAACAAGAGCGATTCGGCAGCAAGAAAGGAATGCCCCCGTGTCTCTCGAACCGTTTGTGCGGTATTTCAAGGAAATCGGCGAAGCGGAAACGCGCACCATCTACATCCTCGATGAGCGCTCAGACAGCATCCCGAAGGGAGAATACGCCTTGGCTGAGTTTTATTGCACGGATCGGAAATGCGATTGCCGTCGGGTGATGCTCAACGTGATTTCAAAAGAGAAAGGGCATGTCGCCAGCATCAGCTTCGGCTTCGATCCAAATGGCTCGATGTCTGGCCCGTTTCTCGATCCCATCAATAAGCAAAGCTCCTACGCGGAGGATCTTCTGCAACTTGTCAAAGATTTGGTGCTCAGCGACGATGCATACGTCGCGCGCCTGGAACGTCATTACAAGATATTTAAGGACAAATTCGCGCATCCTCAATCGGCAGGAAAGTGGTGGAAAAAGAAGCCGCGGAAATTAAGATAATGTTCGAGCTGCCGAACACTCGCATTCTCAAGGAGGATCAACCTTGTCTTCGGAAACATCCCGTCATGGTTTCGCCACGCGCGCCATCCACGCCGGGCAGGATGCCGACCCGGCCACCGGCGCCACGGTCGTGCCCATCTACGCTACTTCCACCTACACGCAGTCGGCGCCCGGCCAACACAAGGGCTACGAATATTCGCGTACTGCCAATCCGACGCGCACGGCCCTGGAAACGTGCCTGGCATCGCTGGAGGGCGGCGAGCGAGGTCTGGCTTTCGCTTCCGGACTGGCGGCGACTACGGCTGTACTCTCGACGCTGAAACCCGGCGATGAAGTCGTGGCTGCCGCCGATCTGTATGGCGGCACCTATCGGTTGCTCGAGCGGGTCTTCAAGCCGTGGGGCCTGGTGACACGTTACACCGACGATCCCAGCCCCGCCGGTTTCGCTAAACTCCTTACCAAAGCTACCAAACTGGTGTGGATTGAGACGCCGACAAACCCGCTCTTACAAATCCTCGATATCGCCGCCATCGCCGATGTGACGCACAAGGCCGGCGCTCTGCTGGCCGTGGATAACACCTTCGCCTCGCCATATCTGCAACAGCCGCTCGCTTTGGGCGCTGACCTCGTTGTTCACAGTACGACGAAATATCTCGGCGGGCATTCCGACGTGGTCGGTGGGGCAGTGATCGGGCGCAACGAACTGCTGCAACCGATCGCCTTCTATCAGAACGCAGCCGGTGGTGTGCCGGGGCCGTTCGATGCCTATCTGACGCTGCGCGGCCTGAAAACGCTGGCGATCCGCATGGAGCGCCACTGCGCCAACGCCCGGCGGCTAGCCGCCTGGTTGAACGAGCAGCCGCAAGTGGAGCACGTCTATTATCCGGGTTTGCCGTCGCATCCGGGACACGAGATCGCCAAGCGACAGATGCGCGATTTCGGCGGCATGGTCAGCATTCGCCTCAAAGGCGGCGGTACGGCAGCTAAGCGCTTCCTGACGCGCACGAAATTGTTCAGCCTCGCTGAGAGTCTCGGCGGTGTCGAATCGCTGGTCTGCCATCCGGCGACAATGACCCATGCCAGCATCCCCGCCGACATCCGCAGCGCCCGCGGCGTCGATGACGGCCTGGTCCGTCTCAGTGTCGGCATCGAAGACGCCGACGATTTGCAAGAGGATCTGCGGCAAGCACTGGCCTGAGCATTGCTCACGACCCGTCGCAGCGATAAACTTGCGGAAATAGCTCGCCTCCCACCGAATCACCTGGAGACCGACCATGTCTACACTGAATCGCCGTCGCTTCCTGCGAACCTCTGCCGCTTCTGTGGCCGCGTTGTCGGCCCTGACCGCTGCGGGCGCCGCCGATAAGCCTAATGAGAAAATCCGCCTCGCTGTGTTGGGCGTCCATGGGCGTGGCCGCGCCCTGGTACATGGGTTTTCGTCCTTTGCTGACGTGGACATCGCTATCATTTGCGACCCGGATGAGAACACCTTCGCGAAAGCGCTCCAGAGCGTCAATAAGCGACAAAAACGACAGCCTAAGTTCGTAAGAGACCTCCGACATGTTTTCGAGGATCCCGCCATTCATGCCGTCGTCATCGCCACGCCGGACCACTGGCACGCCCTGGCCACGATCTGGGCGTGCCAGGCCGGCAAACACGTTTACGTCGAAAAACCTATCTCGCACAATCTGATCGAGGGCCGCCGCATGGTCGAGGCGGCACGCAAGTACGACCGCATCGTGCAGGTCGGCACCCAGCGGCGCAGTGGGGCACACTTCCAAAGCGCCGCTGCATTCGTCCGCAGCGGCAAACTCGGCAAAGTGCCGTTCGTCCGCACCTGGATCGCCGGCAACCGCCCGTCGATCGGCCACAAGTCCGACTGCCCCGTACCTGCCGGCGTCGATTACGATCTGTGGCTGGGACCAGCGCCGCAGCGTCCATTCAATCCCAATCGTTTCCATTACAATTGGCATTGGCATTGGGATTATGGGACGAGCGAAATCGGCAATAACGGCGTTCACGCTCTTGATGTGGCCCGCATGATGCTCGGCCTGGAAGCGCCCCAAACCATTACCTGCGGCGGCGGCAAACTGTTCTACGACGACGATCGGCAAATGCCGGACACCACCGTCGCCGTCTTCGATTTTCCTGGCACAACGCTCATCTGGGAACACCGCATCTGGTCGAAAACCGGCGTGGCGGGCGAGCCGTTCGGCATCATGCTCTATGGGGAGCACGGCACCTTGGTCTTCGACAGGAAGGGCTGGCACGTCGAAGACGGCGTGGCGGCGTCGGACCAAGCGGCGGAGATCGAGCGGCCGCACCTGCGCAATTTCCTCGATTGCCTCCGCGAACACAAGCGGCCCAACGCCGACATCGAAGAAGGCCACAAAAGCACTCGCCTTTGTCATTTGGCCAACATCGCCGATCGCGTCGGCCGCCGGCTGAGCTTCGACGCCGCCACGGAAACACTGCGCAACGACGCTGCGGCCAACGAATTGCTGGGCCGGACCTACCGTCCACCGTTTGTCTTGCCCGACAAAGTATAGCGGGCCTGGCCTCTGGGGCCGCCGTTGACTAATGTATCGGCACAAACGGCGTGGGGCGCCGTTCCAGGGTGGGAAAGACCACCCCAAGCCAAGACTTCGCAGGCACAAGCAAGAGACACCAACAGGAGAAAACAGCGATGTGGAAATGGTTGCTGGGAGTCGTAGTCGTTGTGGGAGTAGTGGGGACCGGAGGGCGCTTGCTGGGGCAGAGGTATCTCGCCGGTATCATCTGGCCGGAGCCGCCGGTGGTGACGCCAGGCGAGAACGGCAATCCGCCCTCCGACGCCATTGTGCTCTTCGACGGCAAGGGTTTCGAGGAGTGGAAAGGCGCGGAAGGGTGGAAAGTAGACGAAGACGGCGGTTTCACCGTCAAAGGAGTCATCCAGACCAAACGGAGCTTCGGCGACATTCAGCTGCACGTGGAATTTGCCACGCCCAAGGAGGTCAAAGGCCAGGGACAAGGACGCGGCAACAACGGCATCGGCCTCATGGGCGCCCACTATGAGATTCAGGTGCTTGATTCGTACAACAATAAGACCTATCCCGAAGGGCAATGCGCCGCGGTGTACAATCAGAGGCCGCCGATGGTCAACGCTTGCCGTAAACCTGGCGAGTGGCAGAGCTACGACATCATCTTCACGGCCCCTCGTTTCGATAGCGAAGGCAAACTGCAAAAGCCCGCTTATGTGACGGTGCTGCACAACGGCGTCTTGGTACAGAACCACACCGAGATTCTGGGCGATACGGCCTACGATCACGCTCCGACCTATAAGCGGCATGCCGACAAGCTGCCGCTGGTGTTAATGTACCACGGCAACCCGGTTCGTTTTCGCAACATCTGGGTCCGGGAATTCCAGGAATTGCAAGGCAAGCCGGGCGGCAAGAAGGGAGCCGAAAGAAAATAACCTCTCTATTCGGCGCACGGGCCTTCGGACAGGGGAGAAGAGAATACTTGTTGTTTCCTTCTTTTCGTTTGACAGGCAGCTCAGCTTCCTTAGCCACCCTACAGAGGCGGTCCCTACAGGGAGGGACCGCCCACAGCGCCTTGCGAAACAGAGAGCGGCCCCCCAACGCTAACGCTCTTTTACTATTCCCGTTTGCCAGGACAAGCTGTCCGAAAGACAGCGGTTCGGTACGGAAAGGGATGCCATTTCGGTCGCCCTCGCTTCCTCACAATGTCATCGGCACAACATCGGTGTTTTCCAGAAAGGACGGCTTAACGTGGGCTACAAACAAACTGCACAGCATCGCTTCGGCAAGGCTTCATATCATCAGATCGGCTTGGTGCGCGGCCAATTCGGCAATGTACCGATGAACCAATGGCTGCAATTTTTACAAGAGACCGGCTTTGACGGCTGGGAAGAGGCAAGTTGGGAGCTGGACCTTAATCGTTGCGCCACGGACGCGGGGGCCGAGGCATATGCCAAGGAACGTGTGGAGTTGGCGCGCAAACACGGCCTGGAGATTTTCACGGTCGCCAGCCATCTGCAAGGCCAGGCACTCGGTGATGAACCTAGTGCTAAGACGCTGCAATTCGTCAAGGGCGAGCCGGTCGAGGCGTACAAGGCGTGGCGCGCCAAGGGCAACGAACCGCCACGCACCGATCCCTATTACGTTCCCGAAGAGGTCGGCAAGCTGATCCACGAAGCGGCCCTGCGCGACCTGCTGGCTGTTGTCCGCCTGGCCCATTATCTCGGTAAGCTGCAAGATCGCAAGGTACCGATGCCGGGTTTTGTCGGTTCGCCAGCCCACTGTTGGAGTCATTTCTTTCTGTTTCCACCGCTGCCCAGCGACATCGGCGGACACAAAATCCCCGACGTGCGCGACGTCAGCCTCGAATTGCTCGTCGAACGCTTCGGCCCTGTCCTCGACGCCTGCAAGAAATACGGCGTGACATTTGATCTCGAATGCCATCCCAGCGAACGCGCTATGGGCGATTTGGAATCGGCCAATGATTATCTCAAGACAATGGACAAAGCTGGCTACGGCAGCGTTACCGGCTTTAATCTCGATGGTTCGCACATGGAATGGCAGGGCGTGTCGGTGATCGCGTTTATCCGGGAGTTCGGCGATCGGATTCATTGCGCCCACATCAAGGGGGTGCAGGTGCTCCGTGAGCACTGCCGCGGCGGCCGGCTCGGCGGTCATCGTCCGATGGGCCACTGGACCAACGGCTGGAACTTCGTCACGCCCGGCACGGCCCGCGATGCTAACAATCTCGAAGAGATCTTCATCGAGCTAAACCGCATCGGTTTCGACGGCGCCGTCAATATCGAATGGGAGGACAACGACGCCGAGCAGCACGCCGGGGCCAAAACGGCGTTGGCCAACTGCCGCCGCGCCGACAATCCCCCCAGCGGCATGCGCCACGACGCCATGCTGAAGGCATGACCGAAGAACCCAAACCGCACTCGGAAGAGATCGGCGAGCGGGGGGTGTGAACCCCCTGGTATCCGCAGGCGAAGGGGGGGGGGGGGGGCCCCCCCCCGGGGGGGGAAACCCGGGGGGGGGCCCCCCCCCCCCCCCCCCCCCCGCCC
>Ga0078972_1002399_pt1 | contig 62181 bp, 54 predicted proteins | sample YelNatPaOPGAMG01_FD_67568 | JGI IMG/M metagenome (GOLD analysis project Ga0078972, IMG submission 67568) | Hot spring thermophilic microbial communities from Obsidian Pool, Yellowstone National Park, USA - OP-RAMG-01 (SPADES assembly) (version 2) | ecosystem: Environmental > Aquatic > Thermal... | reverse complement strand
GGTCAGTTGGAAGCGCTCGCGGATAAAGCGCACCAGGTCCATCAGCGCCCCCACTTCCGAAGGGTTCATGCCCGCAGCCGGCTCATCCAGCAGCAGCAGCTTGGGGTCGGCCGCCAGGGCGCGCGCGATCTCGAGGCGCCGTTGTTCACCGTAGGGCAGGTTCTTGGCGATTTCGTCCCGCCGGTCCTGCAAGTGAAACACCCCGAGAAACTCTAGCGCGCGCTCAGTCATCTCGCGCTCGCGCGCGGCAAAACGCCCCGTGTGCGTAATCGCCTCGAAGGTGTTATAGCCGGCATGGGGATGGTACGCGACAAGCACATTATCGAGCACCGTCAGGTTGGGGAACAGGCGGATGTTCTGGAAGGTGCGCGCAATGCCGCCTTGAGTGATATGACAGGAACGAGTACCACAGATCGACCGGCCATTGAAGAGAATATCGCCCGCCGTCACAGGGTAGACCCCCGTGATCAGGTTAAAGACCGTCGTCTTGCCCGCGCCATTCGGGCCAATGAGCCCCGCCAGGTCCCCCGGCTGCAGGGTCAGATCGAAATCTGAAACGGCGCGCAGGCCACCGAACTGTTTGGAAAGCCCCTTGATCTCAAGAATGGGCGCCATCGGCTTGCACTCCACTCGTATCCGCTACCGGTACCGGGGCCGCCGGCCGCTTCGGCATGAAGAAACGAAACTCACTGGTGCCAAAGATCCCCTGCGGGCGCGAAAGCATCATGACAATCAACACGACCGGGTAGATCACATACCTCCACTCGAGAATGTCGGGCGGCAGGACCATGCGCAACGATTCCAGCACGCCAACCCAGGCCGCGCCGGCAATGATAGTGCCGCTGATCGAGCCCAGGCCGCCCAGGACGACGATCAAGAGCGGGTCGAAAGACTTGATAAAGTCAAAGCTCGATGGGTGCAGGAAGCAGTAGGCGTGAGCATAGAGCCCGCCTGCCACACCGGCATAAAAGCAACCGAGCACGAAAGCGAGGGTCTTGTAGCGCACCACATCGATGCCCATCAGGTTGGACGCCGTTTCATCCTCACGGATGGAGAAACAGGCCCGCCCCTGGCTCGAAAAGCGCAGATTGCGCGCCACCAGAATGGCCAGCAGCAGGAGGATATAGGCCCAGAGAAAGGTCGTCAGGTTAGCGATGCCGGTCATACCGCGGGCGCCCGAGGTGATGGGGATGATCTTGTCTGAGTTCTCGAAGAACACGCGCACGATGATGCCAAACCCCAAGGTGGCAATGCCCAAATAGTCAGAGCGCAGCCGCAAGATGGGCAGGCCAACCAGGTAGCCCACACTCGCCGCCAGGAGGCCGCCCCCCAGCAGGGCAAGAGCGAACATCCAGGGCGTCTCACCCAGGTAGTGGGTCATGATGGCGGCCGTATAGGCGCCCAGGCCGACAAAGGCAGCATGCCCGAGGGAGAACTGATCCGTAAAGCCATAGATGATGTTAAGGCCCAGGGAAGAAATGATCTGGATGCACATGTAAGTGAAGATGAGAGCGATATAGGCATTCACAACCCCGAGGGTGACGGCCAACTGCACCAGCCCCCCCGCTGCAAGCGCGATCACCAAAACGGCCCAGTTTGGCAGTCTAGTCTTCATGGCCGGCTACACTTTCTCAACTTCATTACGGCCAAAGATGCCCGCCGGCTTGACGAGCAGGACCAGGATGAGGATGAGGAAAGCCACCCCATCGGCGATGGTCGAGTAGATCGACTTGGCGGCCACTTCGGCCACCCCCATGATCAATGCGCCTACAAAGGCCCCCGGCAGGCTACCAATGCCGCCCAACACGGCTGCCGTGAAGGCTTTGAGGCCGGGAATGATGCCCATGAATGTGGAGATACGAGGGTAGGCCGTGGCATAGAGCACCCCCCCCGCACCGGCCAGCGCCGCCCCCATGCCAAAGGTGAAAGAGATGGTCATATCAACATCGATTCCCATCAGGCTGGCAGCGTCGCGGTCAAAGGCGGTCGCGCGCATCGCCTTGCCCATCTTGGTATAGCGCACGATATAGTTCATGGCCAGCAACAACACAATTGCCACTACCGCAATGATCACCTGAATGCTCGAAATGCGCAGGCCAGCCACGTCCCAGGTCACCATCGGCAGCGGCGTGGGATAGGTGATGTAATCGGGCCCAAAGACAAACTTCAGGCTGGTGAAATACTCGAGGAAGAGCGAAACACCAATGGCGGTGATCAACGCAGCAATGCGGGGGGCATTGCGCAACGGCTTGTAGGCCAAACGCTCAATGATAATATTGAGGACGGTGCAGACGACCATGCCGGCCAGCACCGCAATCAGAAAAAGGATGAGGCCATTCAACCAACCGGCACCGGCCAAACTGACCTTCGCCATTCCGCGCAACACAAAATAGCCGACAAAGGCGCCTACCATAAACACATCGCCGTGCGCAAAATTGATCAGGCGCACGATACCGTAGACCATGGTATAGCCCAGAGCAATGAGTGCGTAGACAAACCCGAGGGCAATGCCGTTGATAAGTTGCTGTAGAACGTAAGTCATGACTTCCCCTTACCCGAAGCACAGTAACCCCTGGGAGGGTGGCCGAGCCACCCTCCCAGGGCTGTGAAGAGACTAGGAGGGCTTGACGACTGCCGCGAAGGTCTGCTTTCCGCCCTTGATCTGGAGGATGGTGATATCCTTGTGAGGGTTACCATTCTCGTCAAAGGTCACGGAGCCGGAAACCGTCTGGAAGTCCTTGGTCGCCTGCATGGCGTCCTTCACCTTGGCCGTATCGTCGACGCCCGCGGTGCTGATGGCATTCAGCAACAGGTTCGTCGCGTCGTAAGCCAGGGTCGCCAGGGCATCTGGCACGCTGCCGTACTTGGCCTGGTAGGCCTTGACAAAGTTCTGCACTTCGGGCCGCGGATCCTCGGGCGAATAGTGGTTCGTAAAGTAACCGCCCTCGGTCGACTGCATGTTGAGGTCCGCAGAATCCCAACCATCACCGCCAGCAAAGACGCCCTTGAAGCCGGCATCCCGCGCCTGCTTGGTGATCAGGTTGACCATGTTGTAATAGTCGGGCACGTAGAGAATGTCGGGCGGGTCAGCCATCATCTTGGTAATGAGCGCCGAGAAATCGGTATCAGACGATGAGTAGGCTTCGTAGACGGGCACCGTGCCGCCGCCCTTTTCGAAAGCCGCCTTGAAGGTCTCGGCCAGGCCCTTCACATAGTCGTTGCCATTGTCATAGAAAATGGCCGCTTTCTTGAAGCCCAGAGTATTGAGGGCATAGTTGGCCATGGCAGGGCCCTGGAAATCATCGATGAAGCACGCGCGGAAGACATAGGGCTTGCGCGTTCCACCCGGCCACGGGTCCACGGTCACCTTGCCGTTGGTCGAAGTGCCGGAGATCATCACGACCTTGTTCTTGTTGGCGATCTCGGAGATAGGGATAGAGCACTTGCTGGACACAGAGCCGACGATATAGTGGATCTTGTCCTGCTGAATCATCTTGGTCGCGGCGTTGGTGGCCTCGGCGGGGTCGTTCTTGTCATCAGCCAGGACCAGCTCGATCTTCTTGCCGAGCACTCCACCCTTGGCGTTCCACTCATCAACGGCGAGCTGAGCGCCCTTTTGAGTGGAATCTCCAAAGGTCTTTACATCACCGGTCATCGGCGCGATGACACCGATTCTGATGGTATTGCCCTGCTTGGGCGCACAGCCCGCCATGGGCACCAGCATGACAAGAATGAGAATAATGCTGAGGAACTTGATGGATCGCATGAGATACCTCTCCTCCCGAATAGGACAACAAGACTGTATTCGAGGATCGATACGCATGGACCTTTCAGCCCACACAAGCTCACGCCGGGGCAGCCAACCCCTGTTCCGCAGCATTGAGGAAAGGTGGGTCACAACATGGACCCAGCAAGCGGCGGTTAGCACCTCCTTGAATATACGATCGGGGACACCTATGGAGGGGCAAGAACTGCCAAACAAAAACACCCTGTTGCGTTCCGGCGAACGGATTGGAACAGCTCACTGAGACGCTCCTCGTCACTGAGAGGCTAGGTTCTGGCAAGCGTTCGCACCGTCGAGGCAACAGGGGTACATTAAAAGGCATTATATCCGTAGTTCTGCTTTCTGTCAAGGTTAGCAAACAAGGCGTAACCAGCACGACTTGGGGGGTAGTATCCGCCAGGGTGCGGATACTACCCCCCAAAAAGGACTTTACTCTGACGTGGGCTTGACGCTGGTCACGAGCTCTTGCTTGCCACCAGAGATTTTCAGGATAGCAATGCCCTTGATTGGGTTGCCGTCTGCGTTAAAGGTGATATCGCCCGACACCGTCGTAAAGCCCTTCGTCGCCTGCAAGGCATCTTTGACCTTGGTAGGGTCATCGCTGCCCGCCGTCTTGACGGCGTTCAGGAGCAGGTTAGTGCCCTCATAGGCCAGCATGCCCAGAGCATCGGGCACAGTGCCGTACTTGTCCTTGTAGGCCTTGACAAAGTTCTGCACTTCGGGCCGCGGGTCATCAGGCGAGTAGTGGTTGGTAAAGTAGCTGCCTTCGACGGTCTGGACGTCGAGGTCGGGCGAATCCCAGCCATCGGCGCCGGCAAAGGTGCCCTTGAAGCCCATGGCGCGAGCCTGCTTGGCGATCAGGTTGACGGTGCCGTAATAATCCGGGATGTAGAGCATATCGGGATTATCGGCGATGACTTTGGTGAGGATAGCGCTGAAATCGGTGTCGCTCTGGCTGTAGGCCTCATAGACGTTGATCGTACCGCCGCCCTGGGTGTAGTACTTCCGGAAGCTCTGGGCCAGGCCCACACAATAGTCATTGCCGTTGTCATAGACGACGGCCGCCTTTTTCATGTTGTTGCTCAGAGCAAACTGAGACATGGCGCTGGCCTGGAAATCATCGATAAAGCAGGCACGGAAGACATATTCCTTGCGCGTTCCGCCCGGCCACGGGTCTACGGTGAGCTTGGGCGAGGTAGCCGTCGGGCTGATATCGAGCACCTGGTTCTTTTCCGCGATCTCAGAGACCGGGATGGCGCACTTGCTGGTTACCCCACCCAGCAGGAGCTTGATCTTATCCTGGGTGATGAGCTTGGTCGCTGCGGCGCTGGCTTCGGCGGGATCGTTCTTATCGTCTGCCAGCGACAGCTCGATCTGCTTGCCCAACACGCCGCCATTCTTGTTCCATTGGTCGATGGCCAGCTCGGCCCCCTGCTTCACCGACTCGCCATAGGTCTTGACGTCGCCTGTGAGCGGAGTGATGAGGCCAATCCTGACTTTGTTCGAGCTGCCGGCGCTCCCACAGCCAGCCAGCGGCGCGACAATGGCCACGATGAGAAGAGCACTGAGGAGTTTTCGCATGAGTGTCTGCCCCTGTCTATGAAGAATAATGATCTGGCTTAGCGCGAGGATCTGAGGAGAACCAGACTCGGAGGCTAGAACCCGAAGGACAGCAGGGAGGCATCCCCTGATGGCCCCACCATTGGGATCGGTCGCCCGTGGACCGAAGGAAACTCTTCGGAGAAGAGCCCGGGGGGATTATAGGCGGTCTGAGAAACCTGTCAAAAGGTGATTATCCAGGAAAGCTTGAGTCCTCAAAACTTCGCAAGCCTTGACTAGACATTGAACCGGATATGGAGGATATCGCCATCCTGCACAACATAGTCGCGCCCCTCCACACGCAGTTGGCCGGCCTCGCGCACCGCCGCCACCGAGCCGAGCTGTACCAGGTCATCCACATTCATGACCTCCGCCCGGATAAAGCCACGCGCCATATCGGTGTGGATCTGGCCGGCAGCATCGAGGGCTGTCCCTCCGCGCCGTAGCGTCCAGGCGCGGACCTCCTTGCCGCCCGTCGTGGTGAAAAAGGTGATCAGGTCGAGCAGGCGATAACCGGCGCGGATCAGGGCTGCCAGCCCCGTCTCGGTCAGGCCCAACTCGGCCCGGTAGGCCGCCGCTTCTTCTGCGGGCCATTCGGCCAAGTCGGCCTCCAGCAGCGCGGAAAGGGCCACCACTTGCGAGCCCTCAGCCTGCGCCAACGCACGCACTGCATCCGCATAAGGGCCGCCGCCGGGCAACATATCCTCGCCGACATTGACGACATAGAGCCGCGGCTTGCCGCTCAGCAGATTGAGTTCCGTAGCCTGCGCCCGCTCGGCCTCTGTCATCTCCACGCCCCGTGCAGGCCGCCCGCTATCGAGCCGTGCCCGCAGCGCTTCCAGGGCGATCAGCTCGGCGTCAAAGACGCCCTTGGAGCCTTTGGCTTGGGTGCGCACCTTCTCCAGGCGGCGACCCACCGTGCCCAGGTCCGCCAGGATCAGCTCCAGGTCGATGGTGGCGATATCCGCCGCCGGGTCCAGCTCTGCCGTGACGTGGGGCACATCAGGATCTCTAAAGCCGCGCACCACCATGGCGATCGCATCCACCGCGCGGATGTGCCCCAGGAACTGGTTGCCCAGCCCCTCGCCCTGACTGGCCCCCTTCACCAGCCCGGCGATATCCACCACGCGCAGGGTCGTCGGCACCACCTTCTCCGGCTGCACCAGGCGCGCAATCGCCTCCAGCCGCTCATCGGGCACAGGCGCCACCCCCACATTGGGCTCGATGGTCGTGAAAGGATAGCTGGCTGTCGCCGCCCCTGCCCGGGTCAGAGCGTTAAAGAGGGTCGATTTCCCCACATTGGGCAGGCCCACGATGCCAATCTCCAGGCCCATGGGAACCTCCTGGACGTAATGCGTAAAACGTGAAACGTAAAACGTGAAACGTAAAACGTCAGGATGTCATAGCGGAGCACGCATGACTTTACAAGGTGCTCACCTCGGCAAGCCGGTCAGAAGCATCCAGCGATCCCCCAGGCAACCTTACGTTTCACGTTTCACGTTTTACGTTTTACGTTTTACGTTTTACGTTTCACGTTTCACGTTCTACGGATTATTCTGTTGCTGCTCCTGCGGCGGTTTGTTCGGATCCGGTCCCTTCAGGTATCTGGCCGGCCAGGGCTCATAGGTGCTCACGAACGTATCGTGCGTGACAGAGCCATCCGCCTTGGTGATGTTACGGACGATCGTGGCGGTCAGGCCATCGTGCGCCAGGTCGGTCTGGACGATCTGGCCCGGGTCCAGGGTGTCATCTTCCACATAGACAGGGGGCGGCGCCGGCTTTTGGTTGGTGATCTTGGGTCCATCCATAGTCACCGTGCGCCCCAGGTTGCCCGGACCATAGAACTTGAACGTGAGCACGCCGTTGGTATTGTCCGCAACAGCTTCCATGACAATGGGGAAGCCCAGGTCATTCTTGAACTGGAAATCTACATAGGGTGTATAGACGGTGGCATCCAACCCCACCGGTGGCTCGTACCAGCCCACCCGATAGGTATGGGGAACACGTTTCACGATCGGAAAGCCGCCATAAAAGGCCGCGCGGAACATGGTTGTCGCCACCTGACAGATGCCGCCGCCCGCTCCCATCTCAGTGCGGTCGCCCACAATCACCAGGGCTTCTGCCCACCCCTCGGCCAGGGTAGTCAGCCCGACATACTTGGCGAAAGAAAAGGTCTCGCCCGGCGCCACGATCACGCCCTCGAAGCGTGAAGCTCCCGTATCAATATTCTGCTTACGGCCCGCGTCTGACCCCTTGTAGCCTGAAGTGCCCGTGGAGAGCAAGGTGAGCTTGCCCCACTTCGCCACATCGGCCTCGGTCACCGGCGGCGGTGTCAGCTTGACGGGCAGTTGTACGCTTTCCGAGCCGCCCTGGAGAGCGGCCATGACGAGTTTGAGGGCCTCGGCCTGATCTACCTGGCGCCCGGTCTGGCTGGGCGTCGTCATGGTCGCCAGCATCGTCCGGTCATCAACGGTCACCCGCCCTTCGATCGTCGGGCAGTCGACCTCCGAGGCGATATTGGCAATCCATTGCGCCACAGGATCGCTCTTGATATCGAACGTCCACTGTGCCTTGCCGTCAGCCCCCACCACTTGCTTCGGCACCAGGCAGCTGGCCACCAGGTCATGCCCCAGCGCCCAGGTGCGTTGAGTGGAGCCGTCGCTAAAAACCACCGTCACCTGCCGGCTGAGCAACTGCTCCGCACGCTGGCGGGCAGCCTCGCCGTCGGTCACTGTCGGCTGCAACGGCTTGACGACCAGTTCCAGCGTCGCCGGCAGCCCTGTGCGCAGGGCCTGGCTCAGCCGCTCACGGGTGGCTGTGACATCCAGCTCACGGCCCACCACTGCCGGGGTGCTGCGCGGCGCCGAGCCTTGCAGGGTAAAAGTCGCCTCCTGCGCTGGCCGGTCCACTATCTGCGCCAGCCCGCGCAGCGCCTGATCGCAGCGGGCCGTATCCAGCCTCCACACCGGCGCCACCGACATACCCTGCTGCCAGCCCCTCAACCGGGCATCCCAGTCACCCAGCAGCGAGCCAGTGCTGCCCAGGCGCATGGCGGCGCGCACCGTCGCCGGTGCATCCCAGCTCACGCCCAGGTCGGCGAGCGACAGCACCCACTGGCGGTCGCCATCCTGCAATGTCAGGTAGCGCGGCCCCGCCTCGGCCCAGCCCCGATTGATGGCTGCCTCGGCCTGAGAGGCCGTCAGCCCCTCCAGGGGGATCCCCGCCACCCATACTCCAGGGGCCACCCGGCCCGAGTAGCGTTGCTGCAGCGCCAGTGCGCTCACACCCAGGAACACCACCAAGGCGAGGATCGTTACAACCATGCCCGCCATGAAGCGGACAAAACCCGAAGCGCGCGGCGCCCGGGCACTTCCCATGTGCGAACCCATTCCGGTTTCCATGCCCGCCGTGTTGACAGCAACCTCTCTTTCGCTGATACTGCACGTAACACGTAAACCGTAATGCGCTGCGACTCGTAATAAGTGAAGCGTGATAAGTAAGGCCGCTCTTCCAGCATGCCCGTTGCTTTGCGTCAGCCTCGCTAACGCAAACGCTGCGAAGAGCAATAGATGCTCCGCAATAGCGACCTTACTTATTACGGCTTACTTATTACGTTCCATGGTAACCCTACGGATTACGCATTACTCATTACGAGTCGGGTACAGTAATGGCCGAAGACCGAACACGCCTGTTGCGCGCCCTCAAGCGAGAGCGCATGCACATCGACCCGCACGCCCTCGATGCCAGCCCCTTGCGGGTTAGGCGGGCGTTCGCCCATGCCTGGGCGCCAGCCGACCTTTTCCTGGAGCAGTTGGATCCCTGGCCCAGTGGCCTGCTGCGTTACTGGCTGGCCACCCCGGCCGGGCACATCGTCTTTTCCACCGCACCTACGGCCTATTTACCGCAGGGCCTTCCCTGGTTCGGTGGCGAATTGCCGGCCGTAGCCCGCATCGCCCTCGCCGACCTCATTGCCGATCCACGCCCCCCTTTGGAGGTCTGCGCTCATCTGCTGGATCATCTGTTGGGTTCCCAGGGGCGAGAGGATGCCCCCTGGCTTTCCGATGGCGCCGGTGCTACCGGCAGGCTACAAGCGCTGGGACAGCACATACGGCGCCTCGCCCGCCTTGGCTACGGCCCCACCGAGCCCCATGCCTACTTTGCCTGGGCATTGGCCGGCTACTGGCTCGACCGCCAGGCTCTCAACATCGCCGACCCCCACATCGAGCGCCTGCTGCGCACCACCCTGTGCGATGAGAGATTTTGGTCGTAGTGGCGGCTTGAGCCGCCACTACGACAGCGCATCCCCAACCAGATCGTACTCCAGCGCCCCGGTCACGCGCACCGGCACAAACTGCCCGATGGGCTGTTCGCCCTGCACCAAAACCAGGCCGTCGATCTCGGGAGCATCACGATAAGAGCGCCCAATCGCCATAGCCGCAGCGCTTCCCTGGTCTGACGCTTCCTGGCGCCCCTCGATCAGCACCGACAACGTGCGGCCTACCTGCTCGCGGTTGCGCTGCAGCGAAATGTGCTGCTGCCAGGCCATCGCTCGATCATAGCGCTCGCGGCGGATATGAGGAGGCACCTGGCCGGGCATCTGGGCAGCTGGGGTCCCCGCCTCCTTAGAGTACGTAAAGATCCCCACGCGGTCAAATCGGACCTCCGACAGCATGGCCAGCAGCGCCTCAAATTCTTGCTCCGTCTCGCCCGGAAAGCCGACGATAAAGGTCGTGCGCAGGGCGACATCGGGGATTTGCGCCCGCAGGTCCTCGATCAGGCGGAGGGTGCGGTCGATATCGTGCGGGCGGCGCATGCGACGTAGCACCTCAGGATGGGCATGCTGCAACGGCAGGTCCAGGTAATGGCAGATGCGCGGGTCTGAAGCCAGGGTATCGATCAACTCCCCATCAATGTGCTGCGGGTAGCTGTAGAGCAAACGCAGCCAGGTCAGCTCGGGGTTGCCCGCCAGCAGCTCGCGGATCAGCCGGCTCAGGCCCTGTGGCTCACCCAGATCGCGGCCATAAGCCGTCGTATCCTGGGCAATCAGGATCAGCTCCCGCACCCCCTGCTCCACCAGCGAGCGCGCTTCAGCCAGCACTGCCGGCCGTGGCTTGCTCCGCTGGGGCCCCTTGATGCGTGGGATGGCGCAAAAGGCACAAGCGGCATCGCAGCCATCGGCGATTTTCAAATAAGCGCTGGGGCCCGAAGCCATCCGCGCCAGCTCGGCCACCGTGTTCCCCGGCCCGGGTGATGCCAGGCAGGCGAGACCTTTGCCCCGGCGCCGGGCTGCCTCTTCCACCAGGGGCACGATCTGCGACCAGTGACGTGTGCCGAGTAAACCGTCGATCTCGGGCACGCGACGCGACAGCTGCGCCCCCTCGCGCTCGGCCAGGCACCCGGCGGCGATTAGAATCTGCCCGCGGCGCTTCTCTGCTCCCAACTCACGCAGCACCCCCAGCGACTCGGAACGCGCGGCGGCAATAAAGCCGCACGTATTCACAATCAGCACATCGGCCTCACGCTGCGAATGCGCCGGCGTATGCCCTGCCTCTTGCAGGCGCATAGCCATGCCCTCGGCATCGACCGTATTCTTCGGGCAACCCAGGCTAATCAAGTAAAAGCGCACAAGAACTCCTGAAAGCGGTAGAGCGATCACCCATCAGCGATCGCTCTCATCCGCATTGATCTGCAGTTTCATCCTGCCTCGCCTCATGGGGGCGTACCCACGGGGCCGGGTGTACCCGCCATCGTCGGCACGGCCGTCGCTGTCACGGTCGGCGCCTCAGTGCTGCCGGGCGGCGGCGGGGTAGTTGCCGTCGGCGACGGCGTATAGGTCGGCGTCTCGGGCTGGCTCACCGGTGGAGGCGTCGCAGGGCCGGAAGGCGTTGAACCGACGACCGGAGAGCCGCTGCCACTCGCAGTCCACGTATAATCCCCTTGCGCGCCCAGGGCGCCAATCGCCGGCTGTTCCTCGCCATTGATCCACACCCGCAACCCGCCGGCATTCCCCGAGTGCAACGAGATGGTCTGCGCGGCCTGCCACTCCTTGCTGGCGCCGACTTCCAGCGTCCCCGCCCAGGCCGGCTTGCCGTCAATTGTCAGCGAGACCCAAGAGCGATGCGTTGCCTCAAGCCGCAACTGCAGCCCGCTCGTCGTCACGCTCGCCACCGACGGCGTCTGGGTCGGCTCCAACACCTCTGCAGTTGCGGTCAGTTGCGCCGAAACCGACGCCTCGGGCAGCGGCGTATTCGTCGCCGTCAACGTGGGCGAGAGCGTCGGCGTCTCGATCTCGACGACCAGCGGCGCCGTAGCGCTCGGCATGGAGGGTACCGTCTGCGCCGGTGGCTGCGCGGCGACAGAGCCCTGTAATTGCGGCACCACATAGCGAACCAGCGCCCAACCGCCCCCAATCAGAACCAATGCAACCAGCAGCGCCGTGGCCGCCATCGGCACCCAGCGTGCCCGAAGATTCCCATCAAGCGGCTCGTTCAGATATGGCCCCAGCTCATTCTTCTGCGGGATAGGCGCCGCAGGCTGTCGGCCGCTGGCCAACAGCGCCTCATCCGGGTTCAGCCCGAGAAAGTACGCATAGTTGCGCAAAAAGCCGCGCACATAGGCTTCGCCCGGAAGTTGGCCGTAATCTTCTGCTTCCAGCGCCTCCAGGAAGCGGCGGCGGATCTTGGTCCCTTCCTCCGCCTGTTCCAGGCTAATGCCCTTGGCCTCCCTGGCCTGGCGCAACCGCTCGCCTAATTCTCCCATAGCATCCCTCAAATACAGGGTCTCTTGAAAGCACGCCGGTTAAATATAGCCTAGACCGGGGGCACTGTCAAAAAACCTATATCGCATTCCAATCGCAGGAAGCTTCCTCTGATAGACGACAGACATGGTAAAAGGTTCCTCATGCGCGCAAATAAACCTGCGGGAACTGGAGGGTACACTTCCTGGTCCCCCGGTCTCCGCACCGTCTATTATAAGGAGGGCCGAGTGGCCATCACCATCGACAAAGCGCGGGGCTGCCTGTTGGGCCAGGCAGTCGGCAATGCACTGGGGGCGCCGGTAGAGGGCTTGAGCCGTAGCTACATCCTGCGCACCTATGGCCCCGTGCAGGACTATATCGACGGCCAACAGCGGGCGGCCGCGCGCGGGCGCTATCGTCTGCCAGGCCTCTATACCGGCGATACCCAACAGGCCCTGGTCATCGCCGATGTTCTGGTCGAGAACCGCTACTTTGATCCGGAAGCCGCCCGCCAAAAATACATCGAGCTGAGCCAGCCCTGCCCCGGGCTGCCACGCGGCGCTCTGCGCGACAGCCCGGCCAGCGCCTTGCGCGCCGCCCTGCAGCCCGCGGCCCCGGGCAGGACCAACCAGACGGGCTTCCCTCTGGCAGACAATGCCGCCGCGATGCGCATCGCTCCCTTGGGCCTCTACTATGCCGGCGAATCAACGCGCCTGCGCCAGGCCGCCGTCCAGGCCAGCCGGCAGACTCACAGCGACTCGCGCGCCATCGCCGCCGCCGTAGCCGTCGCCTGCCTCGTCGCCCATCTGGCCGTACACACCGTAGGCTCTCCCGACGAGGAACGGGCGGCCCTGCGCGCCGCCGCTACAGCCGCCATGGAAGCCGAAATCGCCCTCGCCAACGGTCACGAGCCGGCCCCGCCCCGCTTCTCCAGCACGCTCCTGCTGCTCGACCCACTCTGGGAAGCGCCCACCTGGGAGGTCCTGCGCACCATCGTCATTCAGGCCAACCGCCAACAGCCCCCGCATCCTATCACCAGCCCCAGTGATAGCTTTGCGTGCGCCTCGGTGCCCACGGCCATCTATCTGGCCCTGCACCTGCCCAACTTTGAGCAGGCCGTCACCAGCGCCGTCAACCTCGGCGGCGACGCCGACACCGTCGGCGCCATCTCCGGCGCCCTCGCCGGCGCCCGCTGGGGCGCCTCGAACATCCCTCAACGCTGGCTCGACGGCCTCGCCAATACTGAGGGCATCCTCGCCCGCGCCGATGCCCTCGCCGGCGGCGCCAGCAAAGGCAGCATCCAGCCTGAAAGCCTCCTCAGTGCAGAGCGCCGCCTCAGCCTGGCCCAACAGCGCGCCAAAGAGGCGTGGTGAAACGTAATACGTAAGGTCTCCGGATCGAAACGCCCGATGATTATGTAGAGGGATGATTGTAGCGGAAAAATACGGGGGCTGTCAACGGATTAGGAAACGGATTGCACGGATTATACTCCGCCATGACGGGAAGGGTTGCGGGCCTCCTGATCAGGGTTCCGAGGGTCGTGAAGCAGAGATCTTTGCACCCCCGGCGAGCCCAATCCGTGCAATCCGTGTCAAGAATCCGTTGACAGCCCCCCCTTTTGTGCTATACTCCCCCCAGGTATCACGCCTTACGTTTTGCGGTTCACGTTTTACGTTTTATGGTTTACGTTTTACGGTTCACGTTTTACGCTTACGGAGCCCCCTATGACCCAATTCCTGCGCCATAACACCGGCCGGCGTCTGCTCACCCTCGGCCTGCAGGCGATACTCTACGCCCTCCTGTTGGCGATGCTCAGCTACCGCTTTGCGCCCATCATCCTCCTCATCATCGGCGCTCTTGGCCTCATCGACATCGCCAGCAACCTGCGCCGCCCCGTGCGCGCCCTGCTCCGCGCCCGCCGTTTCCCTCGGGGCAAGCCTCGCCCACAGCCGGCCCCGTCACACGCCCGTGCCCTTACGTATTACGGATCACAGATTACGCTTTCTCTCTTCCTGCTCGACCTAAGCCTCGCCTGGCGCCTCATCTACCTCGGCATGCCCTTCCTGCCCCTCGCCCCGCCCGCCCCCTGGGCGCTGGCCTGGGGCGCCGGCATCGGCCTCGGCGGCGCGCTGCTCATTCTCGCCATCGCCTTTGTGGAGCGCCGGCAGCCCGGCAGCTCTGCGCCCATCGCGGCAACAGGCCGGCAGGCTGCCACTGTTCTGCGAGGTGACGCCCTCACCTTCGTGCTCCTGCCCGCTGCGGCGGAAGAGCTCTTCCTGCGCGGCGCCCTGCAGCCCACCATCGGGTGGCCGCTCACTGCCCTCCTCGCCGGCGCCGCCTACCTCCTCGCCCTGTGGCGACGGGGGCGCCCCGGTTGGGGCATCGTCGCCGCCATCGCCAGTGCCGGGTTGGGCTGGGTGTTCGATCTCAGTGGGGATCTCTGGGCGGTGCTGCTGGGGCATGTGCTCATTGCGGGGGCTGTGCTTGCAGCATTGCGCTATGGCCGGCGCCTGATCCGTTAATACGCCATAGCGACCTCAGGCATCACGCTTCACGCCTTACCAGCGCCGCATACACCCCCGCCGCCACCAGCAAATCCACCCCGAGCGCCCACACCGTCACCCGCGGGCCCACGGGCTCGAAGAGCTGCCCCACCACCCACGGCAGGAGCATACCCCCCGCGCTGGCGCCCGCGGCAAACCACCCGGCGATGCGGCCGCTGATGCTCAGCCGCTGCCCGGCCAGGGTATAGGTAGTGGGAAAGATGGATGCCATGCTCAGCCCCAGGCCCAGCGTGCCCACCCACAGGGCCACTGCGGAGCGGGGCAGGAGGAAGATGACGCCCAGGCTCAAGAGGCAGCCCGCCAGGTCGCCCAGCAGGATGCGCTCGGGGCAAAAGCGCGCGGCCAGGCCCACGCCCAAGAGCCGCCCGCCCATAAAGGCGCCCCAAAAAGCGGCGGTCAGGTAGGCGGCGCCGGCCGCATCGCCCAGGCCGAGGGAGAGGGCGTAGGTGTAGGCCCAGTCGCCGAAGCAGACTTCGGCAGCCACGTAGAGGAAAAAGAAGGCGGTGAGCAGGGCCACCAGCGGGTTCCCCCACGGGTCCTGGCGCACGGCCCCCTTGCCGCTGAGCGCTGGGCTTTCGGCAGGGGCCGCGGGGGCCGCCTCATGAGCGATACGCCGGCGCGGGGGGCTGGGCAGGCGCGCCAGCCACAGGGCCGCCGGCAGGGCGCAGAGGGCGAGCGCCCAGTAGGCCCAGGTGATATCGCCGGAGAGCCGCATGGCCTGGGCGATGATGAGCGGCGAAACGAACGCCCCCACGCCAAAGGCCAGGTGCAGGCCGTTCATATAGGGGCCCACGCCCTCCCCGTGCGCCCACACCAGGAGGGTATTGCCGCCCACATCCACCGCGCCCTCGGCCACGCTGACGAGCAGCCGCGCCGCGATGAGCAGCCACAGCACCGGGATCAGCGGCACCAGCGCCAGCCCGGCCGCCATGGCCACGAGCACCCCCACCATCAGGCTGTGCCCGGGCACGCGGTCATAGAGGCGCCCGCCGCCAAAGGAGCCGATCAGGTAGCCCAGCGAGCTGGCGGTGAAGATAAAGCTGATGGCGCTCAGCCGGCTGCCTGTGTGCGCGGCCAGGCCGGCGAGCGTCGGCCCCAAGGACGCCCCCGCCAACCCCAGGGCGATGAAGGCGAGATAGTAGCCGGCCGTGCGTGCCAGCCGCCCCGAAGCCTGCACCCCTCGCCGGTCAAGATCGAATGATGAGTCCACCGTACCCCACAATACTCATTCTTGAGTCCCTGTTCCGGCCTGGACTAGCGCCGGGCGCACCCGTGCCAACAATCGCTTGGAGCAGGATCCTCTAACCACGAAGACACCAAGACACGAAGTGACCAAGTAGTCTTTGTCGAGGTGCACGAGCCAGATTCTTTGTGCTCTTTGTGGCTTTGTGGTTGGAAGGTTCCAGTTCCAGGCTGACAACGCTTCCGCTGCGTGTCGTGCCCCCGGACAGGAGCACCTACTTCCTGGCTTGAGCAGCCCGGGTCGCGGCGGCCAGCACGCCCAGCGCCAATGCTACGTCGACCAGGATGCCCCACAAGGTAATGCTCGGCCCCACGACTTCGAACAGCTGACCCACGATCCAGGGCAGCGCCATGGAGCCCAGGCTGGCGCCAACGCAGAACCAGCCCTGGATGCGGCCGGTGATAGCCATATAGCGCGCACCCAGGTTGACGCAGGTGGCAAAAGCTGAGGCGATGGAGAGCCCAAAAATAACGGCGCCCACAGCAAATATCAGTTCCGATTGCGGCCAGGCCAGGATGAGGCCGATGCCGAACAGGCAGCCCAGAATGTCGCCCAGGAGCATTTGCTGCGGCAAGAGGCGGGCCGAGAGGGGCACCCCCAGCAGGCGCCCCGCCGTCAGCGCACCCCAGAAGGCAGCGGTAAAGTAGGCGGCGATGGTGGCACTGCCCATCCCCGAGCGCACGGCATAGGTATAGGCCCAATTGCCAAAGCACATCTCGGCGCCGACAAAGAGGAAGAGCAACGCGGCCACGAGCGCCACCAACCGGTTGTTGGCCGGCGCCACTGGCTCACCACTTTCACTGTCGGCAGCCGAGTTGGCGGGGCTGGGCACATGCAGCAGCCAGAGAGCCGGCGGCAGCACGAGCAGGGCCATCACCCAGTAAGCCCAGGTAATGCCCCCCGAGAGGCCGATGGCTTGCGCCACAATCAGCGGGGAGATGAACGCCCCCAGGCCATAGAAAAAGTGCAGCCCATTCATAAAAGGGCCCACCCCCCGCCCATGCACCCACACGAGCAGGGCATTGCCGCCCACGTCGGTCACGCCCTCGGTCACGCCCAACACTGCGGCGACCAGCAGCAGCAGCCACAGCGACCGAATGAGGGGAACGAGGGCTAGCATCGCGCCGAGCATTAGGAGCATCGTGGCCAGTAGCTTGTGCCCTGCCACCCGGTCATAGAGGCGCCCGCCCTGAATCGACCCCAGCAGGTAGCCCAGGGCGCTGGCGGTCATAAAGTAAGTGATGGCGCTCAGGCTGCTGTGAGTGTTGGCCGCCAGCCCGCCGATGGTCGGGCCCACCACCGCCCCCGCCAGGCCAAAGGCCAGAAAGGCGGAGTAATAGCCCGCCGTCTTGGCCATGCGGTCGGAAGCCGCCGGTTGTTTCTGCAGAGTGGTATCCACGATGCGTCCATCCTTGTGCAGCAAAAGAGCCTGGCCAATCTGTCGTCATCCTGAGTAATACGAAGGATCCCGTTCCCGTGTAGGCGGATTCTGTGCCTGTCCGCAGTCGGGATCCTTCGCGTTGCTCAGGATGACGTTCCGCCGCCCAAGGTCCGGAGCTGAAAGCTGTTCTGCCAGTGCGAGGTGCGCTGTGTAACGCTCCGGGCTGAAAGTCAGCGCCTTGGCACAGGGTTCCGCGAACCCTGGAGTACTCAGGATGATGACAGATTGGCGAAGGTCGGTCAACAGGGTCTGCCCGCCCGGGGCGGCGACCACACGAATCTACCGGGTCCTGGCCGCCTGGTACTCGCTGTAGCCGCCGGTGTACTCGGCCAGCCGGCCGCCCTCTAGCTCGGCGATGCGGGGCACGGTGCGGTCCAGGAAATAGCGGTCATGAGAGCTGACGAGCACGGTGCCCTCGAACTCGTCCAGCGCCGCCTCCAGCACTTCGGCCGAGGCGATATCCAGGTTGTTGGTCGGCTCGTCCAGGAGCAGCAGGTCCGGCCTGGTGATGAACAAGCGCGCCAGGCCCACGAGCTTTTTCTGCCCACCCGAGAGCGCCTCGATGGGCAGGGCGAAATCCCCCTCGGCAAAGCCCAGGTCACGCAGGGTCGAGCGCACGCGCCCCTCGTAGCTGGGCCCTCCCAGGCGCTCAGACTCCTCCAACAGCCGCGCCTGAGCCTCCAGCGTGCGCGCCAAGGCCTTTTCGTCGCCATAGATAGCGGCGTCGCCCAGCCGGGCCTCCATGCGGCTCAGGCCCTCCTCCACCTGCGCCAGCTCCTGCGAGGCCGAGAGGGCCACCTGCCACATCGTCAGCCCCGGCGGCAGGGCCGGCTCCTGCGGCATAGCCCAAGCGCTGCCCCTTGCGCGGCACGGCGAACCCCGTGTCGCTCGGCAGCTCGCCGGCGATCACGCGCAGCAGCGTGCTCTTGCCGCAGCCGTTGGGCCTCACCAGCCCCACTACCCGGTCATCGTGGATCTCCCATGAGAGATCCTGGAACACCGGCTGCGTGACATAGGTGACGCTCACGCGGTCAAGGTTAAAGGCGATCAAAGGCTTTGCTCCTGAGGAAGCCGTAATAAGCAAACCGTAATAAGTAATGTCGCCATGGCGGAACTTGCCCAGCTCTTCGTGATATTCGCCTGGCAGGACTCCCGCAAAGCATCGAGCGCGCCGAAATAGCAGCCTTACCTATTACGGTTTAATTATTACGAGTCAAGCACCATGCGCTCCATGCACACCGTCATGCCCTCGCTGGCATAGAAAGCCCGGGCGCCCGCGTTGAACGACCAAAAGTCCAGCTCGATGCGCGAGATGCCGCGCTCCCGGGCCAGCCGCCGGACCTCCGCGAACAGCCGCCGCGCATAGCCCTGCCGGCGATGCGCCGGTTTGACCGCAATCTGGTGAATGTAGACCATGTCCCAGGCGTAGCGCAGCGGCATCTCGGCGCGGTGCACAACCTGCGCATACGCATAGCCCACCGGCTCGCCGCCGGCAGTCGAGGCGACATAGTAGTATACCTCAGGATCCGCCATCAGCGCCACTATCGAAGCCGGCGAGCACGTGTCGGGCCCCGGCTGCTTGAACAGGTGCGGGTAGGCATCGGCGTGCAATTGCTGCACATCCCGGTTGAGTTCCTGGATGAGCTCCGCATCCGCGGGCGTCGCGCGCCTCACTTCCATGCTACACCTCCCATGGAGCGTCAAACGTCAATCGTCAAACGTCAGGCATCACTCCACCCAGGTTACCACCTCATCCGGCGGTTTGCGCCCGATGGCCGGCACGGTCACCCCCTCTGCCGGGTAGCCCACCGCCAGCACGAGGAACGCGCGCTCATTGGCGGCGCGGCTGAGGAGCCCGTTCAGAAAGCTCATGCGGCTCGGGGTATAGGTCAGCATGGCCAGGCCGGCCATGCACCTACCGAATAAACGCCTCCGCCTGAGACGCGAGAGCATCTCGGATACGCTCAGCGTGTTGGTCGAGCAGATCCAGGGCGAGTGCCTCCTCCGGCGTGAACCAGCCATAGGCGGTCGTCTCGTCGCTCAGCCCCAACTCGCCGCCCACCACCTGCGCCTCGAAGCTCAGCACCACCATCTGGAAGCGGTTGCCGTCGGCATACTCCACCAGCCGATCCGGGTCCGAATAGACGCCGAGAAGCCGCGTCAGGCGCACTTGCAAGCCTGTCTCCTCGCGCACCTCGCGCGCGCAGTTCTCAGCGACCGACTCCCCCGGCTCCATGCCCCCGCCGGGCAGGCACCACTGCCCGTTATCCTCGCGGCGGGTCAGCAGCACCTTCTCCCGGGCCTCATCGAAAATGAGCGCCGAGCAGCCGATGCGCAACCGGCCCAGCCGCCCCAGCCGCTCACCGTGCATGACCCTCAAGCGTTCCTCCTGCATGGTAATCCGTAATGCGTTGATCCATAATCCGTAGGGCCGCCATGCGGAATGGGCATGGCTCAACAAGGCTTATCTCCCGGCGAACCGTTGTAGAGCAACACGTGCTACACCATGAGAGCCTTACGGATTACGGATTATGCCTGTACGTCCCCAGCATCTCGGCAAAGTAGATTGTATGCTGCTCGGTGAGCGGGCGGCGGCGGTGCTCGGGGGTCAGCAGCAGGTGCGGCGGCGCCACCCGCGCATAGACACGGCGCTCGACGTTGACGGGGCACTCGAGAATGGATGGGGCCCGCACGTGGATGCTCGGCACCCGCGTCAGGCCGGCTGCCGCGAACTGGCCCAGATCCCGCCCAGAGCGGCTGCCGCAGAGTGCGGCGGCCTCGCGCAGGTGCTCATCGGGCACGGCAATCACAAACTCGCCGCACACTTCCAGGAAGCGCCAGGAATAGCGCAAGGGCGTGACGGCGATGGTAGAGATGGGGCGCCCGTGATAGCCCGGCCCGATCTGCCCCCAACCGAGCGTCAACACGTTCGTGCGCCCGGCGCCATCGGTCACCGTGCACAGCACCCCCATCCCATCCAGGGCAGCGAGGATCTCCCCCCGCCATGGTGACCTCACGGATTACGGATTACTCGTTACTTATTACGTCTACATCTGCTCCGCCGCGGCGTACCACGTCTTGAGCCCGACCGCGGGGGCGGGGGCCTCCAACTCGTACTCGAAAGCGAAATCACCCTCGTAGCCCAACTCGGCGAGGCGCTGCATGATCCAGCGGAAATCGATCTCGCCCTCGCCCATCATGGTGAGCTGAAAGCCCTGCGGCGTCATCCGGCCATCCTTGAAATGGGTGTGGACGATACAATCCTTCATGGTCTCCAGGGCGCGGCGGTAATCCTCGCCATGGGCCATCAGGTTAAAAGGCTCGTACAGGGCGCCGAAATTGGGCGAGCCGACCCGGGCCGCCAGCTCCGCCACGCGCTCCGGCTTGCCCGAGATGCCGCCGCCGTGGTTCTCGATGCCCAGGTAGACGCCCTTTTCTTCGGCATAATCGGCGCTACGCCGGTACCAGGGCACGATGCGTTCGGTACAGGCAGGGTCGTCGTTCCCGGCGAACACGCGGATGGAGCGGGCGCCGAAGAGCACGGCCAGGTCGATAGCCCGCCGCATCTCTTCCAGGGCAGCGAACTGCGCGGCGCTATCTGCTTCGGCAAAACCGCGGCCCACATAGGTGCCCAGGTTGGCGATCTGCAGGCCATGCTTTCGCGCCAACGCCAGGAGCGCCTGCGGGTCGCACTCTTCCGGGTCCAGCGACAGGTGCGGCATGCGGCCCAACAAATCGACCTTCTTGAACCCCGCCGCCGCGATGGTGCTCAATGCTTCTTCCACCGGCCGCTCCCGCAGCGGGTAACTACAGCATGAGAGTCGTTTCAGGTCCATAGTAGTGCCTCCTCTGGATTCGTTTGTACAAAGACTGTGGAACACAAAGGAAGCGAAGGAGCCTGTGCCTGCGCCACGGGTTCCACCGAGCGCCATCTCTGCCAAAGGGAACCACAGAGCAGCGGGCATACATGAGCATTCAACCCTTCGCGCCGCTTCGTGTTCTTCGTGCTTCGGATCTCTCCTGTTTCCTCCCCAGCCACCAGTTGAGGCTCCAGCCCACGGCGAGCGAGGCCACGGCGACCACGATGAACATGGGGCGAATGCCCATCGCATGCGCCATCACGCCCCCCAGCGCCGGCCCGCCGAACATACCCAGGATGGCATAGGTCGACTGGTGCAGCCCGGTCGCCGTGGCGCGCTCGGCCTGCGCCACATTCTGGATGCTCATGCCCATGAGCACCGGCGCTCCTACCCCTTGCGAGAGCCCCAGCAACGCCTGCCCCACAATCAGGAGCGGCAGGGTAGGCGCCAGGGCAACGCCGGCCGTGCCCACGGCGATGAGGCAGAAGCTGATATAGACCAGCCGCTGCGCCCCCGCCTTTTTGACTACCATGGCCGTGACCAGGGTGCCCAACAGGCCCAGAGCGATGTTCATGCTCATCATCAGGCTGAGGGTGACATCGCTGGCGCCCAGGCCTTTGGCCAGGATCGGTGAGAAGCTAAAGGTCGCCGCCCAGCTCGAGAACATGCTCACCGCCGCCAGCACGGCGGGCAGCAGCACATCGCGGCGGGTAATCAGGTGGTACACCCCTGCCGGCGAAGGGCGCCGGGGCGCCTGCCGGTCCTCGTGCGCAGGCAGCAGCACCGGCAGGGCCAGCACGGCCAGGGCCATGGCGGCAAAGAAGGCCAGGGGGTACCCGCCCACATCATTGAGCGTGCCGTTCGCGGCCGTCGCTATGGCCTGGCCCAGCGAGCTGAAAAGGCCCAGCAGCGTCGTCGCCCGCACCGCCTCACGAGGCGGAAACAAGCTGCAAAAGACGACGATCAGCGGCACCCAGGCCCCCGCGGCCAGCCCAGTGATGGCGCGGCCCACGATCAGCCCGTGGATGGTGCCCGTCGTGCCCATGACCCAGGCGCCCAGGAGTGCGCAGGCCAGCCCGAGACCGATAAAAGGCTTGCGCCGCCCCACCCAGTCGGCGACAATGCCCAGCGGCAGGCGCACCACGCCCTGCCACAGGCCGTACATCGAAACGACCACCCCCACCAGGGCCAGATTGTCCGTCTTGGTTTTGGCATAGGTCGAGAGAGTCGGCACATAAGTATAGAGGCTCATCCAATAGAGCACACCAATGACAGCGTACAACCCGATCATCAGGCGCCGGCGCGCCTCGGTCATGGTTTCGCAGGCGGCCAGGGGGGCGGCAATATCGCTCATTCAGTTGGGCTCCCAGGTTCAGGGTAAGGTTGTCGATGAAACAGGCCTGTCAGCGGATTTCTGACACCGATTACACGGATAATTGGCGCTCTTTGCGGCGCCCGTTGCTCACCCGGCAGCTTGCACGGGTGTCAGGTGGAGCAGCGCCGCTGGGCAAAGGCGCACAAGCAATCCGTGCAATCCGTGTCGGAAATCCGTTGACAGCGACCTAGACTCCAAACAGGTAGACAACGCGGGCGCCGTCGCGCTCCAGGTTCACGACGATCTTGACCCGCCCGTCGGGCAGGAGCTCCCAGGAATCGGTTCCCTTGACCTCCTGCAGCTTGCCGGGGGCGAGTGGACGGGTCACATAGGTTATCTCCCCCGGCGTAACGGTGAAGAAGGCGACCAGGCCGCTCGCCGTCTGCGGGTCGACCTTTTCGTGAATCTCGGGGCTCGAGCCGGCAAAGCCCATCACCCGGGGATAGGCGCGCGTTGCCGCCTGCCGCACCCGCTTGTAATCCCCCAGGTGCGCCGCGAGCAGGTCGATATCCTCTTCGCTCAGGGCCAAAAGGTCGCCCCACAGGCCGTTAGCGCCCAGCATGAGGGCAGCCAGGCTGTTCAGTTGTGACAGCGCTGGCCCATCGGTCAGATGGTGTGTCATAAAGAGCACCGACGGGATAATGGAGTCATAGCGCGCCCCTGTGCGGCAGACGCGCGGCCGCGCCGGGCCGGGGTAAAAGAGGGCATTGATGGTATCCGGCTCGATGCGCACGCTCTGCGGGATGTCCAGGCTACTGAAATAGGGCCCGTTGTTCACAAGGTAATACTTGCCTGCCGCCAGGAACCCCAGCCCCACAAAGCGCCCCCCCTCGGTGACGTCGAAATCCACGATCGACCCCGGGCAGCGCTTGCCCACCTCTTCGGCGATGCGGATCATGGCGCGGCCCATCTCATAAGCGTAACAGGCCGCGCGCTCCTCGGGGCTGTTTTCCGGCCCGCCGTGATTGTGCAGGGGCGAATCGCACCCCCACTGGCCAATGCCATCCCACTTGAAATAGCTCACGCCCAGCTCGTCGTGCAGGCGCACCAGGGTTTCGATGAACGCGTCGGCATAGCCGGAGGCCAGACACATGCTGGTCGATTCCTCCGTCTCCCACACCTCGTGCCAGCGGGGTGGCTGGCCCTCACGCGTCATAGCGAACTCGGGGTGCTCGCGGTAGATGCGCGACGTGCGCGCAGCCACGGTCGGGTTGAACCAGAGCCCCAGGCGCATGCCATATTCCTGCAGGCGGCGCCGCACCTGCTGCAGGCCATCGGGGAAGCGGCCGGGGTCCACCGCCCAGTCGCCCGTCTTGGAGTACCAGCCGGTATCGATGACAAACACATCGATCCCGATCCGGTGCGCGACGTCGATCTCGGCCAGCATGCGCTCCAGGTTCATCGACTCCAGGTAGGGCCGCCCGCGGAAATAACGCTGCCGCTCCTGATAGTTCCAGGTGTTGTAAAAGAGCAGGGGCTCCCGCGACGCCGCGTTCTCGGCGAGATCCTCGAGGAAAAAGCGTCGATAATGCTCAAGGAGGTTTTCGACCAGGCCGCCGGCCAGCCCCAGTTCGAACCAGACGGAGGTAAAGGGGAGCGCCTGCCCGTGATGATAATTGCCCCGGCGCGCCCAAAGCTCCAGCGTCCCCTGGGCGGGGTGCGGGAAAAAGTCAAAGAACGAATGCGGGTGATCGGCCCCGTGCTCATAGGCCACCAGCAGCGAGGCCTGCTCGTCGTGCAGAATCTCGATCGGCCCGGCCAGGCGCTGCCCCTCATACAACTCGCCCGGGCGATAGTCCACCCGGCAGGGCATGTAGGAATGCGGCACCGGGTCAAAGTGGCTGAGCTGGATATCCGCCAGAGAGAGTTCGCCCGCCGGCCAGCCGCTGACGGAAAAATAGCGGATGCGATCGCGCCCTTCCGCCTTGGTCAGCCGCGCCGGGTCCGGGCTATGCAGCTCATAGCGGAAGCGCAGCACCGGCGAATGGGGATAAGTGCGCACCGTCAGTGCCAGCTCCAGCGCCGGGGAGGCGGGGTCATCATAGTAGAGCGTCAGTTCCTTGCCCCCGCGCACCAGGGACCGCTCCAGGGCGCGCTCGGTGAACCGCCAGCCGCTGCGCTGCCGGCCCTCGACCTCAAACGCCGGCCCGCCCAGCGTCACGGCGCACTCCGGCGCCTGGGCAAGGGAGAGAGCGAAAAGCTCGCCGGGCCGGCCGGCCTCCAGCACGAGCAGGCCAAGGGGAAAGCGCTGTGTGGACATCGAGCTTACCTCGCAGTTCTGCACCTGTCAGCAGGCTGAGCAATCCCAACCCTTCTATTGTAGTGCGCACTGTGAGGGATACAAAATCGGCGCCTTGAGCGATGCAACTGGTGCATTGGGAGGGCAAGGCTCCTGCTGTCCGAGCATACCATGGCGTCCAGCGTCATATGGGCGCCACCTGGCACACCTGTCGTAGTGGCGGGCTTCAGCCGCTCAAGCCGATCGAGCACACAAAGTGCTGAGCGACTCTGACGTTACAGCCGTACTTACCCATCGGGGCGCGGATCCCATCCGGGCATCGCGCTTCGCACGCGACCGGAGTGGAGCCATTCGGGGGGATTGGGCGGGTCAGAGCCGGGCAGGCGCACAGCACCTTTGCCAGCTGTTACCGGGAGCCGGCTGGACCAAGTACGGTTGCAATACTAAGCTGATAGCCCATAGCTAATAGCTCTACTGCGAGGTTTCCTATGCAGCTCTTACTGGCCACCCGCAACGCGGGGAAATTAGAGGAACTACGAGAGCTCCTGGCGGGTCTGCCGTTGGAGCTTTTTTCACTGAATGATGCCGGCATCGCGGAAGAAATCCCAGAGGTGGGTGACACATTCCTGGAAAACGCTGTGCTCAAGGCAGAAGGCTATGCCCGTTTGAGTGGCCTCAACACCCTGGCCGATGATTCGGGTCTCACAGTGCAGGCCCTCGGCGGCGCGCCTGGAGTGCAATCGGCCCGCTGGGCGGGGCCTCATGCCTCTGACCGCGACCGCATCGATCTGCTGCTCCAGCAACTGCAAGGTGTGCCGGCCCATGAGCGCCAGGCCGAGTTCCGCTGCACCGTCGCCATTGCCGAGCCCGCGCACCGTGTGCGCACGGTGGAAGGCGTCTGTTGTGGCGTCATCCTCGATGCTCCGCGCGGGAGCCACGGCTTTGGCTATGACCCGGTCTTCTATATCCCTCAACTGGGCCGCACGATGGCCGAGCTCACCAGAGAAGAGAAGAACCGCGTCAGTCACCGTGCATTGGCCGTGCGTGCTGCGCGGCCGATCCTGGAGGATCTGCTCGTCAGGGAAAGAGAAGGCGGGACTCATGAGTAATTCCCGCCTGTACAAGCTGGCGCAGCCTGCAACCGGCCATCATCCTGCAGGGGCCCACCATGGCGCATGAGCCGCAGGCCACAAGCAACCGTCAGGTGGGGACTGTCGCGCGCGGTGTAGCCGCCTCAGCCGTCATCATTGCCGCGGGGCAGCTCCTGAGCCGCATCATGGGCCTGGTGCGCGAGACAGTCATCGCCGATATCTTTGGCGCGCGGGCAGGCCTCAGCGCGTTCACCGTTGCCTCGGCCGTGCCCGACATGATCTATCAGCTCCTGTTGGGGGGTATGGTCAGCGCCGCCCTGGTGCCCGTCCTGAGCGAGTATGCCGGCCGTGGCGACCGGGAGGAGCTGGAGCACGTCGCCAGCATTTTGCTCAGCATCGGCTCGGCCTTTTTCATCCTGGTTGTGCTGGTGCTGGAGGTGATTGCGCCCCTGATCGCCGTCATTGTCGGCGGTGGCTTTGCCCCCGATCTGTTGCACCTCACCACCACGCTGATCCGCATCATCCTGCCCTCGCTCGTCTTTTTCGCCTCCTGGGGGATCACGGCAGCGGTGCTCTACGCGCGGCAGCAGTTCGTTTTCCCTGCGCTGGCCTCCGCCGTGTACAACCTGGGCATCATCATCGCAGCCACCTTTCTGTCCAAGCGTCTGGACAGTGCGGCGCTCAGCATCGGCGTAGTGCTGGGTGCAGCGCTGCAGATGGCCATCGTCTTGCCAGGCTTGAAGGGCCTGAGGCTCCGGCCCAGTTTCGATCTGCACCACCCGGCGCTCCGCCGCATTCTCCTGCTCTATCTGCCCGTGATCGCCAGCCTCGTGGTAGCAAACCTGGGCATCATCATTGACCGCAACCTGGCCTCGCGCACGGTACCGCAGGCCCTGGGCTGGATGCGCTACGCTACCCAGCTCTACCAGTTGCCGCTGGGGCTCGTTTCAGTCGCCATTGCCACTGCTACCCTACCCGCGCTGGCCCGTCTGACCGACGACCCCGACAATCGCCAGTTCCGCCGCACCCTGGCCGGCGCCCTGCGCCTGGTGCTCGTGCTCGTTGTGCCGGCAACCATCGGGCTCCTGGTGGTGGGGCAAGTGGGCATCCGTATCATCCTGCAACACGGCGTCTTTAGCGCCTATGACACCACGCAAGTGACCAAGACCCTGTTCTTCTACCTGCCGGGGTTGGTCTTCGCCGCCATTGACCAGCCGTTGGTGTTCGCCTTTTACGCCCGCAAGGACACGGTCACCCCCGTGCTGGTGGGCGTGCTCGGGGTTGGGGCCTATCTGTTGGTCGGGCCGGCCCTGGCCTTCACCTTCCATGTGGGCTATATCGGGCTGGTCATCGCCAACTCGGTGCAGCTCACCGTCCACTGCATCGTCCTATGGGTCCTGCTGGAGCGACGAGTGGGCACCATGGCCGGGCAGGGGCTGCTCAACACCTCGGCTCGAACCAGTATCGCGGCTGCCGCTATGGGCATCGCCATGATCGGCACCCTCGCCCTCTGCCAGGCTTTGCTTCCCAAGCCCAGCCGGATCGCCTGGGTCATCCAGTTTGGCCTGACGGGAGCTCTGGGAACGGTCGTCTACCTGCTGGGGCTGGCTGTTCTGCGAGTTGAGGAACTGACAACGCTGGCCAATATGGTGCGCAGGCGCATCGGGCGCCTGACAGGGGGCGCGCAAGAGCTTGAGCGCAACGATGCTTGACGGGGCAGGTTGACAACGCTATAATCGCATGAAAGACCATGGACGACCAGGCAAAGCCCTCAACGCGGAACGATGAACTCGAGCGCGCCCTACGCGACCTGCGCCGCGATGCCGCGCGGGAGCGCATGCAGCGCATCGCAGCCGACCTGACCGGGGCCACCGAGTGTTCCCGGGCCCCAGAGGAGGCAGCGGTCCTCTCGCCGGCAGAACGCTGGCAGCCTGCGACGGCTCCACGCGTGCGGCCGGTTGCTTCTGCGTCCGCACGGGCATCGCGCAAGCCTACCTCGTGGGCCAACCGGGCGCTTCTCTTGCTGGAAGTGCTCGCGCTCGTCGGGCTGGTCGCCATCGTGCTCCTTTCGTGGGAGAGCCTGCGTCGTCTGCAGGAGGACCTGTTTCGGGCGCCCAAGGGTTGGACGGCCTCTAACCTTCCTGTGCTGCTAGCGACAGTAGAAGCGGGGCCACCCATAACCGTCACCCGCACCCCAACTGCCACCACGACGCCGGCACTGGCGCCCGTGGCGGCCTTGCCGGTCACAGCGACGGTGACCGTGACGGCGTCGTCGGCTGTTTTGCCAGCGAGCACAGGGTCTCCCACAGCTACGGCACTGGCGTCACCGTCCGTCCTACCTGGCGGCTCGAGCTCGCCCGCGCCCATCAGGACCGCGGCGACTGCGGCCCCGGGGGAGCCGCCGCCGACAATCACGCCGGGCGCGACACCCGTGTCGCCAACCGGTTTTCGGGTGGCTATCCCGGCGATCAATGTGGATGCGCCAATTGTGGAAGGCGACGATTGGGGCCAGCTCAAACTCGGTGTAGGCCATCACATCGGCAGCCCCTGGCCCGGAGAACAGGGCAACGCCGTGCTCTCAGCGCATGACGATGTCTATGGCTCGATCTTCAGGGACCTGCACAAGCTGGAACCGGGGGACCTGGTCTATGTCCATGCGCCCAAGGGCACTTTTACCTACCGGGTACTCTTTAGCCGCCTGGTACTGCCGACCGAGGTCAGCGTCCTCGCCCCGACAAGCCAGGCCATTCTGACCCTGATCACGTGTTACCCGCCGCACACGGATACGCATCGTATCGTGGTCACGGCCCAACTCATAGAGTAGTGAATTCATTCGTGTGCGCAGGATATGCGCACCACAACCCGTCTGTCGTGCGCACGCACGTGCGCACATAGCTATCATAGGAGGCTTCTCATGGCCAACAAGAAGAACAAGCGCCACAACGCGTCCCGCGCAGCCCGCAAGCCCGCCGCGCAGGCCCAGGCCCCCGCGCCCGCTCCGGTAGCGGATGCCGTGGCCACCCGGCCCGCCGCGCGCCCCGCCCGCCCACCCCGGCAAGCCGCCGCCCCGGCGACTCAACCCAAGTCCGGATCGCAGGCCTCGGTGCCCAGCGCCGCCGCCCTCGCCGAGGAATATCATTATGTCATTGGCGACCTGAAGCGCATCGGCATCCTGGCCGGCTCACTGTTCGCCCTGCTGGTCGTGCTGGCGCTGGCCATGCATTTGGTGCTCTAATAGCGGCCGTACCGCCGCCCCTCATCCAGCATCGCCAGATAGTTCCGCACGGGGATATAGTTAGCCAGGGTGTTGCCGCTGCCCAGCGCCCAGCCGCCGCCGGGGGCGCACGCCTCGATCACTCTGCGGGTGTAGCGCCGCACTTCCTCCTCACTGGACCGGCTGAGCACATCCATGTCGATGCCGCCCAGAAGGGCCACCCGGGACCCATAGCGCTCTTTGGCCTCGGTGACCGGCAGGATGACATCCTCGAAGGAGTGTTTGCCGTCGATCTGCACGTCATCAATCAGGTCGTCCATGACCGCGCTCAGGTCGCCGCAGGCGTGCAGCAAGAAGGGCAGGTTGTGGGCGTGAGCGATCGCGGCGAGCTTTTTCTGGCAGGGGAAGACGTAGCGGCGCAGGTCAGCGGGCGAGATCATGGTGGCCGTCTTGAAGCCCATATCGTCGCCCAGGACCATGGCGCCCACGCCGGGCATCTCAGCCATGGCCGTAAAGATGGCCGTCAGCAGGGCCTCTGCCTTGCCCGCCACCGCCGCCACCAGGGCCGGGTCATCGTGCAGCGCATAGGAGAGCCCCGTGTAACCCATGAGGGTGTTCAACATCTCCATCTGCCCCGCCGGGTCGCCCGAGGCGATGATCTTCATCCCGTCCGGCAGGTGCTGCGCCACGTACTCCAGGCTGGAGTAGTCGATCTCCTCCGGCTTGGGCCAGGGGTAGCGCTCGAAATCTTCCCAGCTGGCGATGACGCCGATGCCCTCATCTTGCCAATGGCGGCGCTCGTGCTTGAGGATAGCCGTATCCTCGGCCTCATGGCGCTTGCCCGGCAGGCTCACGAGCGGGCCGGTGCAGACATAGTCGAACCCCGCCGTATACCAGAAATGGATGAGACCATTGAGCGCCCGCTCCTGCTCCTCTCGATTCCGCCAGGGCGGGATCGGCTCACCGCCAATGGCCTCCATCATCTCGCGATCGCACCAGAACTCGATGAACGGCACGCGGTCCGGCTCGCCCTGCCGCCGCAGCACCTTGAGTAGGCGATCGAAATCGGGATCGGGGTTGCTAGACATGCTTTGCCTCCACTCGCTCTGTAGCCCAGCGAAAAGCAGAGTTCTCGGAAAAACGGCTGTCAACGGATTTCCGCCACGGATTACGCGGATTGCGCGCTATCGTGCAGCGTTGCTTGGCTGGCACTCTCTAGCCGCTGCTTGAGCGGCAGGCATGGGTAGGGAGCGCCCATAATCCGTGTAATCCGTGGCAGGAATCCGTTGACAGCGTCCCGCCCTCAGGCACCCTGCCCAGTGAGCCGCCGCCACTCATCAATCAGCGCAGCGGCATTGGCGCGCGCCAGGGGCGTGTCCTCGCGCACGTTATCCACCGGCGAGAGGATAAACCCGCCGCCCGGCGCCAACATTTCCATCGCTTGACGCACCGCAGCGCGCACTTCGGGCTCGGCGCCGTGCTCCACCGTCAGGTGCCCGTTCACCCCGCCCCATAGGGCCACCTTGCCGCCCAACACTTTTTTGGTCGCAGCCAGGTCCCACTGCGCCGGATCCACGCCCACCAGGACATCGATGCCCAGCTCGGCAAACAGGGGCAGGAGCGGCATGCAGTGCGAGGTGATCAGGTAGCCAAACCGCACGCCGTGCTCGTGAGCCAGATCTACGTCGGCCTTCATGATGGGGTAGAGGAAACGGCGCCACGAGGCGGGCGACCAGAAATCCAGGTTCTCGTACCAGGCGCGCTTGACGTAGAGATCGATCCCGGCAGCGAGCACCACTTCCATGCGCCGGCGGTTCCAGGCAGCGATGATATCCAGCAGCTCGGCCAGGAACGCGGGCTGATCGTAGCTGGCGAACATCATATTCTCGAGGCCATACACCCAGCCCACCAGGTCCGCGCCCACACCCCAGCCGCCGGTCAGGAGCAGGTCATGCCGGCGCGCCTGAGCGATGGCCGGGGCCGATTCTCGTTGAAAGGCAGCGATCTCCTCGGGCTTGGGCGGCGTCAAGAGGTAGCGCAGGGCGGGCAGATCCTCCGGACCGCCCACCACAAACTTGACCGAGCGCGGGACGATATAGTCATCGAGGAAAGGCACATGGTTGCCCCAGCGCCAGTCGTCGGTCTGCCGCACCTCAGCCCGTAAGGCGCCCGCCGGGGTGTGGTATTCCTTGACCATAATAGGCCATTCCTCGCCCGCCCGTTGCTCGATCCATTCGGTCGTCGTGACGCGTGGGTCATAGCTCACCGGCAGGCCGTGCAGGTTATAGTGGTCGTTCACAACCACTGGCGGCCGCACGGGCAGGTCCACAAAGGTATCGAGGCCCAGGACCACCTGGCGCTCGACGAATTCAGCATAATCGCGGCAGGTCGACTTCAGGCCGCCGTAGAGCATAAAGCTGCACGGGGCATGATCCGGCTCCTGCCGGTCCAGGGCTGCCAGCATGCGCTGGCGCGAAGACATTTTTGCTGTGCTCATAGAGTTCCTCCACACAAACACGGGCCAGCGGCCCGTCTCTACACTCGTTCGAACACGGGCCAACCGGCCGTCTCTACACTCGTGTCGTAGTGGCGGCTTGAGCCGCTCGTCTCAAGGCTTGCCATTGCAGGTCGCCAGGACGAGCGCAAGTCGCCACTACAACACCGCTGTCCAGCGGCCGCTCTCAGGCCTCCTTATTTGAAAGGTATTGGGCTGAAGCCGCCGCTACGACGTCACTGGCCGGTGACCCGGCGCCATTCGTCGATCATGGCCAGCGTGTTGCGCCACGTGTGCTCCGACGTGTCGCGCACGTTCTCAACAGGGGAGAGAATGAAACCGCCGCCAGGGGCCATCACAGCAAGGGCATCGCGTACTGCGGCGCGCACCTCAGCCTCACTGCCCTGCTCGACAGTGATATAGCCATTGACGCCGCCCCACAGGCCAATGCGCCCCGCCGCTTTCCGTTTGGCCTGCGCCAGGTCCGTCACCAGGGGGTCGATGCCCACAATGGCATCGAGCCCGGTCTCGGCCAGCGCATCCACCAGGGGCAGCGTGCCTGTGGTCATCATGCCGGCCACGCGGCAGCCAGCCTGATGCGCCAGGTCGCAATCGGCGCGCAGGATGGGCTGCAGGAACTCGCGATAGAGGCGCGGCGACCAGAAATCGGTGCTCTCGTAAAAGATGCGCTTCAGGTAAAGCTCGATGCCGGCATCGAGCAACACCTGCAACCGCCGGCGGTTCCACTGGGCCACTAGAGCCAGCAGATCGCGCATGAACTGGGGCTGCTCGGCGGCGAACACGATCATGTTCTCAAAGCCGGTCAGCCAGGCTACCACATCCGCAGCGGCGCCCCAGCCCCCTGCCAGCAGAAGCCCATGCCGGCGCGCCTGCGCGATGGCCGGCTCCGCCTCGGCGCGAAAGGCCACAATCTCGGCATTGCTGAGGGGCGCCAGCAAGTAGCGCAACGCCTCCAGGTCCCCAGGCTGTGTGACCAGGAACTTTTTTGTGCGAGGCACCAAATAGTCATCAAAGAGAGGGACATGATCGCCCCAGCGCCAGTCGGCCGTCTGCCGCACCTCTGTGCGCAGTATGCCCCCCGGCGTATGATACTCTTTGATCATCACCGGCACGACCTCGCCCGGCTGGTTCTCCAGCCATTCCTTCACCTCCACCCGGGGATCATAGACTACCGGCAAGCCATGCAGGTTGTAATAGTCGTTGACCACGACGGGCGGCCGCGGCGGCAGCTCTACAAAAGCATCGAGCCCCAACTCCACCTGCCGCTCGATGAACTCGGCGAAATTGTGGCAGCGGCTCTTGAGTGCACCAAAGATCATCGGCGCACAGGGTACGTGATCGGGCTCGCGCCGGTCCAGCGCCGCCAACATGCGCTCGCGCGAGGTCATCGAGACTGTCATCAAGGCTACTCCCAACTGACTGTTACTTCAGGCCCAGGAAATCCAGGGCTTGTTGGCGGCTAACAGGTCATCCAGCAGGGGCCTGGCTACCTCCCAAGAGGGCACGAGGGGATGGCTCATCAACGCCTGCAGGGCGATGCGCCGCGAGCCCTCCACCGCGGCCTGCACAGTGAGGCTCTCATAGGCCTTGACGTGTTGCACGAGCCCGCGGATGGGCAGCGGCAGCTCACCAACACGGATGGGGTGCGGGCCGGTGCGGTCCACGATACAGGCAATCTCCACCGAAGCATCAGCCGGGATGCCGTCTACCGCCCCCCGGTTGAGCACCTGGACGATCTGCGACTCGCCCTTGTTGTGATAGATGGCCTGCATGGCCGCCATGGCGACTTCAGCATAACCCCCGCCGCCCCGCTTTTTCAGAATGGCTGGCTTTTCGTCCAGGTTGGGGTCGGCATACAGGTGCAGGCACTCGGCCTCGATCTCCTTGACCTGCTCGCCGCGCGTGCGGTGCCCCGGCTGCTGGGCCGCCTGCACCGTCGAGCCATGGTGATAGTAATAGTGCAGGTAGCTCGATGGCACCGCACCCAGGGTGGCCATCCACTCCGCGTCAATGTTCCAATGCTTCGCCGCCGCTTCGACCGCCTGCGCGGTCACATCCTGGCCGTCCACCCACAGACGGATCAGGAAGCCCAGGTGATTCAGGCCCACCCACTCGGCATTGGCGCGCGAGGGCTCCACGCCCAGGGCACGAACGGTAGCTTCAATCCAACCCTTGGGGCCGGAGCAGAGGCCCACATAGTGCACCTTGCTGTATTTGCCCAGCGCCTCTGCAATAATGCCCGACGGGTTGGTATAGTTGATCAGCCAGGCGTCGGGGCATACGGCTTCCATATCGTGGGCCAGCCCCAGCATCACCGGAATGGTGCGCAGCGCTTTCATCATGCCGCCGGGGCCAGTCGTCTCTTGCCCGATAATGTTGTACCTGAGGGGGATCTTTTCGTCATTGATGCGCGCGTCCATCCCGCCCACGCGGATGAGGCCGTTCACAAAGGTAGCCCCCTCCAATGCGCGCTTACGATCGGTGGTGGTGGTTACCTGCACTGGCAGCCCGGCCTTGGCAAACATGCGCCGGCCCAAGGCGCCCAGAATCTCCAGGCGCTGCTCGTTGATGTCGTTCAGGCAGACCTCGCTCACCGGCAGGGTCTCGTATTGGCGGATCAGGCCATCGATCAGCTCGGGAGTATAGGAGCTGCCTCCACCGAAAATCACCAGCTTCATCGTCATTCCCTCCTCAGGCGCCGCGGTGGGTGCCCACCATCGAATGTGCTGAAAAACTCGGGGCCCGGCGCCGTCCGCGCCAGGTTGGCATACATCTCATCGCTCACAGGCCGGTGCAGGGCATCGTAGGCCAGCAGCACGCCGCCGATCGCCGGCTCGAAGCGGGCGCGCACGATGCGCGCCCGGGGCGCCACGCGGTGCACGGCCTGGATGAAGGTATCGATCAGGAGCGGCCCCTGCCCCTTCCACACACTGCCGTTGCAGACCACATCAAACTCGAGGGCCTGCATATCAAAGCGGCGGATGAGGGCCGTGGCGTACTCGGCCAGGATCAGCCCCTCACGGACGATGATCTCGACGGCCACTTCGTCACCCATATCGGCGAGTGCAAACACCAGGGGGCAAAGCGAAAGGAAGCGCCCGTGGTCGATCTGCCCGGCAAGGTGAGCGCGCAACAGGGCCTCCGGCGTGGGAAAGCCCAGCCGGCCCAACACTACCTCGGTCAGCCGTGTTGGCTTGCCGCGGCCATCTTCAGCGCGCAGCACAGCCTTGTAGGCTGCCCAGGCAATAGTGCCGGACCCGCCATCATCCTCATAGTAGCCAAAGGCCCACTCGCGGCCATCGGGGGCGATGGCTGCCGCATTGCAGCCCGTACCGGCCGCCACCACAACGCCAAAAGGCTCAGAGGTGCCTGCCCTCAAGCCCGCGAAGGTATCGTTTTTGACCACTACCTGCCGGGCGATCCCCGCTTGCGCCAGGAACGCCTGGCGCGCTGTATGATCCTCCGGCCAGTCGGCGCCAGCCAGGGCCATGGCCGCCATGGCCACTTCGGAGGCCAGCACGCCGGCTTGCCGCAGCGCCTCCTGCACCGTGGCCACGACCACACCCATAGGCGTCTCCAACCCCTCGTTACCCAACCAGTTGGAGCCGCCCCCGCGTGCGGCCCCCAGAATGTGACCCCGGCCATCAGCGACCAGAGCGATCGTTTTGGTAGTGCCGCCATCGACGCCGATCACATAGTCCATGCTGACCTCAGTGCGTGACAAGTATTCCGTAATGCGTAATCCGTAAAGGCGCCATGCTGCATCTGGTGTTGCTCAATGAGGCTCTGCAGGCACAAGCTACACGGAGCAACAGGCACAACGCCTTGCGTCCTTACGAATTACGCATCACGCATTACGCTTCATCCCTTCAATCCCGTCATCGTGATACCCTCGATGAACTGGCGCTGCGCCAGGAAGAAGATGGTGACCATCGGCACCGTGATCACCATGGCCGCGGCCATGAGCAAGTTCCACTTGCGCTCACTGCGGCCCAGGAAGGCAAAGAGGCCCAACGAGAGCGGGAAAAGGTCCGTGTTGTTCAGGTAGATCACGGGACCCATAAAGTCATTCCAGCAGCCCATAAAGTTGAAGAGCACCACTACCAATAGAGCCGGTTTCATCAGGGGCAGCATGATGCGCAGCAGGATGTGCGCTTCGCTAGCCCCGTCCACACGCGCCGCATCACTCAGGTCCCAGGGCAGGGTCATCATGAACTGGCGTAGCATGAAAATGTAAAAAGCGCCACCGCCAAAGGATGGGATGATGAGGGGCTTGTACGAGCCGATCCAGCCCAACCACTTGAAGATCAGGTAGGTGGGCACCATCGTCACCACGCCCGGGATCATCATCGTCGCCAGGGTAGCGGCAAACAGGATGCTGCGCCCACGGAAGGGGATGCGCGCAAAGGCATAGGCCGCCATGGCGCTGGCAACAGTCACGCCAATGGTCGACAACACCGAGTACTGAAGGCTGTTCCCCAACAAGCGCAGAAAGGGGAACCCCGGATGTGTGAGCGCATCCGGATAGTTGGACCACATGATCGGGTGAGGGACCCACGTCAGCGGATAGGTGAAGACCTGGCTCATGGGCTTGAGCGAGGTGATCACGAGCCACAGGAACGGCACAAAAAAGGCGATGCCAACGAGCGTAAGCAGCGTGTAAGAGATGGCCCCGGGCAGCGTGCGGCGCACAAACCGGCGCCAGTGCAACGAGCGGGCTGCCGGTTTGACAGTTGCGGACTGGGCGCTCATCGCATGCCTCCCTCATAGTATACCCAACGGCCCGAGCTGCGGAAAATGGCCAGGGTCAGGAGCATGATGACGATAAAAAGGACCACGGCCATGGCCGAGGCATAACCCATCTGGAAGTAGCGGAAAGCCTGGGCATATAGATAGACCATATACATCAGCATCGATTGCAAGGGCCCCCCTGCGGTGCCCGATGCACCACCAGAGAGGTCACTACCACCGCTGCCGGCCACAAAGGCTGCCGTGAATACCTGGAAAGAGCCGAGAAAGCTCATGACCAGGTTGAAGAGGACCACCGGCGAGATCATGGGCATGGTGATGCGCCAGAAACGGCGCCACGCCGAGGCCCCATCGATCAGTGAGGCCTCGATCAGCTCGTGCGGCACTTCTTTCAAGCTGGCCAGGAAAATGAGCGTGGCCGAACCGATGCCCCACATCGACATGATCAGCAGCGCTGGCTTGGACCAATTTGCATCAGCAAACCATCCCGGCGCCGGCAGGCCCAGGAACCGCAGCACGGTATTCAGCAATCCCTGGCGGGGGTCCATGATCAGCATCCACAATAGTGTGCCCGCCACTGGCGGCACCAGAGAGGGCAGGTAATAGATCGTGCGAAAGATGCCTATTCCCCTGACCTGCGCGTTGAGGAGCACAGCAAGCGCCAACGAGCTGAGCATGCCCAGCGGCACGGAGAGCACTGTGTAGTAGAGACTGTTGTAGACGCTTGTGAGCAACCGCGGGTCGCGAGTGAACATGGTCACATAGTTGGTGAATCCAATGAAGCGCGGCGGCTGGATGACGTTATACTTGGTGAGCGAAAAGTAGAACGACGCCAGTGTCGGATAGAGAGTGAAAATCAGGATACTGAGGATCCACGGCAAAAGAAAGAGGTAGCCGACGACATCAGTCCGCAGTTGCTTTGGCAGGCGCGACCAGGGTCCCCTCGGCCTGCCGCGAGGCCTTGCTATCGTTGTCATAGCCTTACCCTTGCAGTGATGGCGAGCCCCAGCTTCTTTTGCATCGGCCGCCCCGGACTCGCCACGGGTAGCACGGCGGCCTGCCCCAGATGCCACTGTCGGTGGCGGAGCAGCGCTTGCCGCTCCGCCACCGACAGCAAGACAGCTACTTGCTGTTGACGGTTTCTTCCAGCTTGGCAGTAACCGTCTGCTGCGCCTGGTCGAGCACGTCTTTGGCGCTGGCCTTCTTGTGCATGACCTGGTCCACGGCGCGGGAGATCTCGTCGGTCGCGAAATTGTCCACCGGCGAGCTCCACTGCACCACCACATAGGGCAGCTGGCTGCGGATGAAATTGGAGATGTCCATCGCCTTTTCCTGCCCAACACGAGCGACCAGGTCCTTGGGCGCCCGGTCCGTGGGGAATTTCTTCCAGACGGGATAGTCGGCCCAGCGATCCCACCACTCGTACTGGCCTTCGGTGGCAAAATAGGCCGATAGAGCAAAGCCTTCCTTCGGATGCTTGGCCCCCATCGGGACAAACATCAGGTTGGGCCAGTTCGACGTCGCTACCGGCATGCCGTTGGGGGTACCGCTGGGGCCTGTGGGCATGGGGGCCACTTCGTACTTGATCTCGGGCGGAGTATGGGTCACCGACCACAGGCCGTCATTGATGATGGCCTGCAGCTTCATGCCAAAGGCAGCCTCCGGGTAGGCGCTGGAAAAGTTGCCCTGAGCGTTGAACTTGTCGATGTCGCCCTTGTACATGTCATCAAGCCACTTGACCCAGTACTCGACCACTTCGATGTTTTTGGGATGGTTGATGGAATACTTTTCTCCATCCCACACTCCGCCGCCGTTGGCAGCAAACTGCCCGGGCCAGGTCCAGTTCTGGCTCCAGGGGTTGGCGCCGGCCATCATGACCTTGTCGCCGTCATACTTGGTAACCTTGGCCGACCATTCTTTCACCTGGTCCCACGTCTTAGGCATGCTGGCGCGGTCAGTCGGCAGGCCAGCTTCCTGAAGCACGTCGGTGTTGTAATACATGGCATCGGGGCTGCCGTTGAGGACCAACCCCCAGGTCTTGCCGTTCCATTGCACCTGGGCCAGGGCAGCCGGCTCAAAAGCGTCCTTGTTGGCCACGGGATCAGCATCCATCATATCATCGAGCTGCATGCAGGTGCCGTTCGCGGCATAGACGATGGGCGAGCTATAGTGGTAGATGCAATCAGGCGGATCGCCGGAGGCCATGCGCATCATGATCGCTTCATCAAAAGCTCCGGTGTAGGCGCTGGAGGGCGTATATTTGACAAAGATGTTGGGGTTCTTCTCCATGAACGCCTTGATGATCCAGTAGTGTGGCTGGGTCTTGTCTTCGATGACCGTGCCAAAGGCTGACATCATCTCGACGATCGTCTTTCCGGCCGCGCGGGCCGCGTCCTCGTCCTGCTTCATCTGGGCGTTGAACTGGTCCTGGGTCATGCTAAAGACTTTTTGGGCATCGGCAGCCTGCTGGGCCGCCGCTGCGATCGCATCTTCGGTAGCCTGGGCATTCTGGACTGCCGCCGTTGCATCTGCATTGGCCGTAGGCACCTCGGTCGCCGCCGCAGCAGTCGCCGCCGCAGTCGGTGATGCCGATGGCGTCGGCGCGCAGGCGGCCATGATCGCTGTGCCGCTGATCAGACCGGCCCAGCGCAGAAAAGCTCGACGCGAGACATTCTTGGCAGACATGCTGTACTCCTTCTGAAGAGGAAAGTGACCATCGGAACTGCACTATTCACCCACGTATGGACGTTCGGCAAGCCCTGAATGTAGGCCTCTCCCGCATGCCTCCTTCCATGTGATCCATCTGGCGGGCCGATGCCTCGGCCGGTCACACCGATAGATCTGTGTGCCTGCTGCCAGAACTTAGCCCCACAAGCGGCGCAGCAGCTCGGCGCTGGCGATAATATCCGCAGTTGGGTCGTGATCGCTGGTTTCGATCTCGATGCTCAGCCAGCCGTCATAGCCAACGGCCTTGAGCGCGCCGATGACCCCCGGCACATCGACGATGCCCTGCCCCAGAGCGCAGCACTCATGCGAGCCGACGGCGGGCACATCTTTGAAATGGACGTGGATAACCTTCTTGCGCAGCTCGCGGATAGCCTGCACGGGGTCGCCACCCTGAGCGGCCATATTGCCGGTATCAATGGCGGCGCCAACCCAGCTATTGCCGCCCTGAATGGCCGAGAGAATCTCGTCGCCACCCTTCTCGCCGCCATTCTCAAAGCCCACGCGCACAGCATAATGCGAGCACAGCGGCCCTAGCTGGCGCACCGTACTCGCAGGCAGGTGGCCCGCGATGAGCGGCGCCTTGAGCAGATGCGCGATCTGGAAGGCCTCCTCAGCCGCATAGGGCTCACGGCTGGGATCGGCGATGCCGCCGGCGCAGGCACTGCAGACCATGTTGCGCTCGCTCAGCCGCTGGCGGACAGCGCTGGCCAGGGCGGGCGTCAAGTTGGCTGCTGCCACGTGCGGGAACCAGATCTCGAGCCCATCCAGCCGGGCGGGAGCCAGCCGCTCCAACAGGCTGTCGAGCGTCGGTAGCAGGGGCGCAGCCTCGATCGCCTTGCTCGCGGCGCCCCAATCAAACTTCCCCGGGTAGCCCAGGAGGTCCATCACATAGCTGGCGGTAACGCAAGAGAGCCTCAAAGCTTCTCCTCCTTGAAGGCTAGACTCAAAGTCTTGGAGACTCTGCCTAGCCCCGCTAGAACGTGGAGCTGATCTCCACCACTCTCCCTGTGTGCGCCGACTCAAGCGCGCCCAACAGCACCTCGAGCACATGGCGGCCATGTGGACCGTTGTTCACCGGCTGCTTGCCGGTGCGGATGCAATCGAGCCAGTGCGGCAGGCCGGCGGCTACACCCAGCTTGTCATAGAGCGAGGGCGGCAGATGATCGACCTGCCAGCGCGCATCGCCCTGATGCCAGACCGCGATCTCATCATCCAGAAACTGGGGCGTGGTGAGCGAGCCGCGGTCGCCAAAGAACTGCATATTCGGCAAGCGCGAGCTGAGGACGTTGTAACTGGTATTGACGGAGGCGAAAACGCCGTCGCCGAAATCGAGCACCATCGGTATGGTATCTTCGGTCTCTACTTTGAGCGTCTTGCCGCGCACGGGGCCGGCGGTCATCACCACCTCAGGGATCGATACGGCAGCCATGGCTGTGACCCGCTTCACCGGCCCGAGGACATGGGTCAGGATCTGCACCGGGTATACGGAGAGATCGAAGAGCGGCCCGGCGCCCGGCTGGTAGAACCAGGTCGGGTCAGAGGTGTAGCCATCCCAGCGAGCCGGGCCATGATGGGCGCCCAGCGCGGTGACCAGGGTAATCTTGCCAATCTCGCCCGCCTGGATCATTTTCTTGGCCTGTTGGAAGGGCGAGAGCAGGATCGTTGAGGGCGCGCAGGAGAGGATCAGGTTCTTCTCTTGCGCCAGGGCCACCATACGGTCCGCTGTGGGCAGGTCCACCGCCATGACCTTCTCGACATAGACGTGCTTGCCCGCCTCCAACCCCGCCACGCACAGCGGCCCGTGAGGCACCATGTCGGTGAGCACGAGCACACCGCTGCATTCGGTATGGGCTAACATCGCCTCGGCATCCGTAAAGGCCTGGTGGGCGCCATACTCGGCCTTGGCCTTTTCCGCTCGGGCTGGGTTCACGTCGCAGACCGCCGCCAGTTCTATCTGATCCGCCATGGCTTTGATTGCCGGCAGATAACTGCGATTGGCGATGTCGCCACAGCCCACCACAGCAAGCTTGATCTTCTCCATGCCGCTTTGCCTGCAGCCCTCCCCGGGTGCAGGCCTCCTCCTTTCGCCTGAACGGACCTGGACCTGGCAGTCTGCGGATACTGTCAAGTCTGCCAATATACAGTATCCTACGCCAGCGCGGCGTAGGCCTCACGCACAATCTCATCGAGCCTGCTCGCCAGTGCAGCGGGCACAAGCTGCGGGGGCGGGTAGCCGGCTGCCAGGATATGTTCTACCTCGCGGTGCGCCCGCTCCATGAGCGTCTCGCGGCCCTCACGCTCCCAGGCATCCCAGGATTGGCGGGTAAAGATGGGCGACTCCCAGTACTCGCGGCGCAGGTAACGCGCGGTATGCGCCTGATCCAGAAAAGTGCCGCCGATGCCAACCTCCCGGATGACATCCAGCGCCAACGCGTCCTCGCTCACATCGATACCCTGGCGGATCCAGTTGATGGCCGAGAGGCTGGCATCATCGATCACGAGCTGCTCCAGGCTGATCGCCTCGTCGGCCCCAACGATGCCCGCATTGCCGATGCCGCCGCCAGAGAGGATGCAGAAAGCCGCCCCCATGCCGCGCTCAAAGCCATCCTGATAGTCGATCCACTTGGCGTCGGAGAGCGCCAGCCCGCCGCCCCCCGTCAGGCCATAGTAAGCGGAGAGCTGGCTGGTGGCGATAGCCAGGGTGGTGAGGTTGGGGTGGGCGAAAGAGGTGGCCAGGGTACGCGGCTCCATCATGCAGGGGTCTTCCACAAAGCCCTCGCGGTAGCCGCCGATCTCGCCCCACAGCCACATGAGGGTCAGGCAGGCCAGGCGCTCGGCGTTGCTCAAGGCGAGCACGCCTGCCATGCTGGCCGGGCTCGAAGCGCCAATCGTGACAAAAGAGAAACAGCCCGCATGCCATCCGCCATCCGCCATCATGAGGGCCGTCTCCAGGTCCTCTTCGGCAAAACGCAGTGGGCTGACAATGCCGAATCCGAACCCCAGGCCCAATTCGCGCCTGGGCTTGCCCAGCGCCCTGGCGGCGGCCTCACCCATGCGCATCAGGTAGGGGCATTCTTTGCGCCCCAGGTAGACGTTGAAGGGCTTCCGGCTGTATAGCAGCCCCAGGCGGTAGGCCTCCACCTGAGCCACGGGCAGCGGCACATCAGCGGGCACCACCACGGGCAGCGCCCACCCAACCGTGGGCAGATGGTTGGTGAGCACAATGCCCTTGAGGACATCCTCCAGGGTGCCCGGCCGGCGGTTGTGGCCGGGGTAGTCGAGGATCATCATCTCGTTGCCGTTCGTCACACGGACGGGCATACGATCTGTGCGCTGCGCCCGCCCCCGGCTGCCCCGCGACGGCAGACATTCGCGCAGCATGCGCAGCACCACCGCCTCGGGAATCCGGGCCTGGTCGCCCTGCACATCGGCGCCTGCGTCGCGCAACCGCTGCAACAGTCGCTCGTTGGGCACGCGCACGCCCACCTCGCGGAGGATCTGCAGACTGGCCTGATGGATGCGCTCGATCTCACGCCGAGAGAGCACCTGAACACGCGAACGAATATGCTTCACCAGGGCACCCTGGGCCTTTCGCCGTCACATGCGAGTATGGAGGGTGTACCAATCCCCACGAAACACCGACCGGGTGAACTCGATCGCCAGATCGTTATCGAGAAAAGTCACCTGCTGGCTAATCAATACGGCTGCCGGGGGCTGCATACCAAGCTGCCGGCACTCTTCAGGTTGGGCCAGGGCCGCCTCGATCTCCGTCTCTACATGGGCCAGCCTGAGTTGATACTCGTTCCGCAGCACAGAGAACAGCGAGCGCGCCGCCAGATCAAAGCGCAGGATGTCAGGGCAGAGATAGTGCGGCAACCAGGATAATTGGATGGCAATGGGCAGGCCATCAGCCAGGCGCAGGCGCTCCAGGCGCACCACCTCGGCCCCGGGCGGCACCCGCAGCCGCGCGGCAACATCATCATCGGCGCGCAGGATGCTCGCAGCGAGCACACGGCTGGAAGGCGTCATGCCCCGCCGCAGCATGTCCTCCGTAAAGCTGCTCTGCGGCACCAGTTCATCCTTGAGTCGCCGGGGCGCCACATAGGTGCCCTTGCCCACGGTCGTGTAGATCAATCCCTCGCGCAGGAGCTCGGCGAGGGCCTGGCGCACGGTAATGCGGCTCACCCCATGACACTCACAAAGCTCACGCTCAGAGGGCAACTGAGCATGCGCAGCCAACTGCTGGGAGAGGATCTGCCCCCGCAAGAGGTCCCTGAGCTGTACGTGCAAAGGAATCCCGGAATCCTTATCCAATGAGTCCATCGTATCACCTTGTACGCACGATGTGGTCATGGGTGGTTATTACCGGTCATTATAATCTGTCTGCAGAATCATGTCAAAACACGATTTTGACACCGCCTCCTTCCTCAACTACAATACAGGTGGTTATAACCGGTTACGACCGCCCGTCCCTTGCCCAGGAGGCGCCCCATGCACGATCCTTACCTGTCGAACCCACATGCTGTGCCCTTACGCGCCGAGCGCAACGACCTGGTGAGCCTGGCCCAGGCCGAGCAGGTGCATGAGCTTGCTCTCAAGATCCTATCGCGCATTGGCCTGGAGATCCTGCCCGAAGACCTCCGCGCGCACATGGCCCAAGCGGGCTTTGCCGTGCATGGCAACCGCGCCTATTTCGAGCCTCAAGTCGTGGAAGAGTACGTGAGCGAGATGCGGCGGCGCGTCTCGACGCACACCCACCAGCCCGAAACCGGCCCAGCCACGCTCCGCCTCGCCATCAGCCTGTATCCCCACCACCTGCATGATCTGGAAAGCGATCAGGTCGTTCTCTACACACGAGAATCGCTGGCCCAGATGGTGCGCCTGATCGACACCTTTGCCGATGAGGGGGTTGATGGCGCTGCGCCCGGCTACATCCTCGACGAGCCCGCCGAGATGCAGCCGGTCACCCAATATCTGGTGGCCGCCGAAAATGCCCGCCAGGGCTGCTACCCCGTCGATACCACCTCTCCCGCGACGGCCAGTTATATCTTTGAGATGGCCGAGGTCATGGGCCACCCCATCCGCAGCCTGCCCGTCTACCTGCCTACGCCGTTACGGCTGGGGGGCGAGTCGCTGGAGATCGTCATGGCCAACCTGCACCGGCTGGACCATATCTCGGTGAGCAGCATGCCGGCCACCGGCGCCAACGCCCCCATCACCCCTCTGGCAGCATTTGCCCTCTCGGCGGCGGAACTGATCGGCGGCATGATCACACTGCGCGTCGTCACTGGCAAGCCGGTCAGCTTCCACGCCGGTGTCTTGCCCTTTGACCTGCACAGCATGGCCATGGTCTATGGCTCGCCAGAGAACCTGCTCTTCCACCTGGCGGCCTCTGACCTCAACCGCTTCTACGGCTATGCGCCGTTCCGCGGCGGCGGCAACATCCACGTCATGGCCAAGCTACCCGGCGCTCAGTCGGCGGCAGAGAAGGCGGCGATCATGACAGCCGGGGCCCTGCTGGGGGCGCGCCATTTCAGTTGCGCCGGCGCTCTCAGCCTTGACGAGATCTTTTCCCCTGAGCAGCTCCTGATCGATGTGGAGATCCGCAATTGGGTGCAGCGCCTGCTGGCCGGCATCGATACCCAGTTGCCCGGCGATGACCTGCTCGCCGAGATCGAGGCCAGCCTTACCGATGGCTTCACAGCGCAAGATCGCACGCTCGATAACTACCAGCGGCTCTTCTGGTACCCGCACCTCTTCGAGCGCGATTTCATGGGCCCTTGGCAGCAGGCCGGCTCGCCCCGCTTCCGAGATCGCGTGCGCCAGGAGATTGCCGAGCGCCTCGCCCGCCCCAGCTTTCAGCTCGACGACACCCGGCGCCGCGAGATGCGCCGCATCTGGGAGGCCGCAAGAGCGCACGTTTCGGCAATGTGAACGATGCCCATCGCCCGCCTGGAGTTCCCTCACCCCTGTCCCCTCTCCCCGCGCACGTGGGAGAGGGGACAGGGGTGAGGGAACTCCAACAGAGGCTGCCAGGAAAGCTCGCACTGCGCACTGATTGCCCCCAGGATGAACCACATCCAGGTGCCCACGCGAGATTGACAGATCCTCCCAAACGTGCTATACCTGAGCAATATTGCGCACTTTTGCGCAACAACGCGCAGTCCGGGAGTCCCCATGCTAGGCTACGAACGCCGCGAGCGTATCCGGCGCCTCATTGCCGCCCGCCAGCAGGTCTCAGTCGGTGAGCTGAGCGCGCTGTTGGGCGCCAGTCCCTCCACCATCCGTCGCGACCTGGCGCGACTGGAGCAGGAGGGCCGCCTGCAGCGCGAGCATGGCGGCGCAACCGCTTGCGAGTCGACCCCTGCCGCGCCCGAGCCGTCGGTTCTGGAGCGTGCGAACGAGCAGATCGAAGACAAGCGCCGCATCGGCCGGGCCGCCGCTCAACTGGTGGCCGACGGTGAAACCGTGTTCATCAGCAGCGGCACCACCACGGCCGAGGTTGCCCGCTGTCTGCGCGGCCGCACGGGGCTCATCGTCATGACCAACGCCCTGAACATCGCGCACCTGCTACTCGACGACCCGGGCATCACGCTGGTGGTCGTGGGGGGCCTCCTGCGTCGCTCTGAGCTTTCGCTGGTGGGGCCCCTGGCCGATCAGGCCGTGCGTGACCTGCGCGCCGATAAGGTCATCATGGGCATCCACGCCCTCCATCCGGATTTCGGCCTCACCAATGATACCCTGCTGGAGACCCAGACTGACCGCGCCATCCTGCACTGTGCGCCTCAGGTGATCATCGTCGCCGACCACACCAAGCTCGGCCGCGTGGCGCCCAGCCTGGTGGCGCCCGTGACGGAGATGCACGTGCTCGTCACCGATCGGGCCGCGCCGAATGACGTTCTCGAGGCCTTGCGCAACCGTGGCGTGCGTATCACCCAGGTATGAGAAGCAAACTGGAGGCATATCATGAAAGGACAACACACCTACACCGAGATCATCACCCAGCCCGACGCCTGGGCTGAGGCCCTGCAGGTAGGCCGCGCCGCCAAGCCGGCTGCCCGCTCCCTGTGGCAGGGCTCTGGCGCCACGGAGATCCTCTTTACCGGCTGCGGCTCCACCTATTACCTGAGCCTGGCTGCAGCGGCCATGGCGCGGGAAGCGGGCCTCACCGCCCGCGCGCTGCCCGCCTCGGAGTTGTGGCTCTTCCCCGGGCTTACCAACGGCAGCCTGCGCCGCACGCTGTTAGTAGCCGTCTCGCGCTCGGGCGAGACTTCGGAGACCCTTCACGCCGTCGAGGCGTTCCGCCGGGCGGGCGGCCCGGCCGTGATCACCGTGGGCAACTATCCCGAGGCAGCCCTGCCCAAGGTATGCGACCTCACCATCGCCGTGCCCAGCGGCCAAGAGGTCAGCGTCGCCCAGACGCGCTCTTTCGCCAGCATGCTGGTCGCCTGCCGCATCCTGATCGCAGCATTGGCCGCCGAGGAGGGCCTCTTTCCACGGATGGAGGCCCTGCCCGGCCTGGGGCGCCGCCTGATCGAGACCTGTGCCCCCCTGACGGAGCAATTGGGCGGCGACATGGCACTGCAGCGCTTTTTCTTCCTGGGCAACGCCCCCCGCTACGGCCTGGCCTGCGAGGGTATGCTCAAAATGAAGGAAATGTCCCTTTCCTACAGCGAAGCCTATCACCCGCTCGAGTTTCGGCACGGCCCCAAATCCATGGTTAACACCAGCGCGCTGGTCATCGGCCTGCTCTCCGACGAGGCGCGCGCTCAAGAGATGGCCGTGCTCAAGGATATGCAGGCCCTCGGCGCCCGCACCCTGGCCCTCACCGAGGATGGCGCGACGGCCGATTATGTCGTGAGCCTGAACTCCGGTCTGCCTATGGCCGATCGCCTGGTGCTCTACCTGCCGGCGCTCCAGCTCCTGGCCTATCACCGGGCCATCGCCAACGGCCAGGACCCCGATAACCCGAACAACCTGACGGCGGTCGTTACCCTGTAGGAACGGCTGCATCAGCAACGGATTTCAGGAACGGATTGCGCGCCCCCCATCGTCGACCCAGGCCTTTGCCGGCGACCGACTCCGCATCTGGCCGGTATCGATCGGGATGGGGAGTTGGCGTTTGGCCCAGCGCTGGGCCAAACGCCAACTCCCCGTGTAGGAGGGACTCCGTGCCGGGAATCCGTCGACAGCCACCCTCCCATAGTGAGAGGCGGTAATGCATGCTCCAACCCACCTATGATATCATCACCATCGGCGACTGCTGCGTGGACCTGTGCATGGACCTGGGCGAAGTGATGCCGCGCTTTGGGCAGACGGAACAGTGGGTGCCGGGCTACTTTCTAGAGATGGGCGGTTCGGCCTGCATCTTTGCCTGCCAGGCAGCCAAGCTGGGTTTGCGCGTGGGCATTTTGGGCCGGGTCGGCGACGACGCCTTTGGCCAGCTCATGCTGCGACGCATGCAGGAGGCTGGGGTCGATACGCGCCACATCATCGTCGACCGCTCCCTCAACACTGGGCTGGGCGTGCTGCTCTGCCGGCCCAATGGCGACCGCTCTATCCTCACCTATGCGGGCTCGCTCAATGCCGTCTACCCAGAGCAAATCAACGACGAGTTCTTGCGCCAGGGGCGGCACTTGCACTATTGTAGCTATTATCTGCAGACCAACCTGCAGCCCGCAGCCCCACGCCTGCTGCAGCGGGCCAAAGAGCTGGGCCTCACCGTCTCGCTGGATACCAACTGGGACCCCGCCGCCGCCTGGGATGGCGGCCTGCAACAAGCCCTCGCCCAGTGCGACGTCTTTCTGCCCAACGACCAAGAGGCGCTAGCCATCTCCCACCGGCCCACCCTCGAAGAGGCGCTCCCGGCCCTCGCCGCCCAGACGCCGCTCGTGGCCATCAAGATGGGTGAGCGGGGCGCGCTGGTGCAGCGGGGCCACGAGCGCATTGCGGTGCCCGTGCAACCCGTGGAGCGGGTAGTTGATACCGTCGGCGCCGGCGACTCGTTCGATGCCGGGTTCCTGGCCGGTTGGTTGCGGGGCCTCCCCCTTGAGCAGTGCGCCCGCATCGGCAATGCCTGCGGCCGCGCCAGCACTCAGGCCCGCGGTGGGTTCATGGGCCAGCCTTGGGCCAGGGATATACCCGAGATGGCCTCACTGCCATAGGGCCAGCCCGGTCACCGGCAGAGACTTAAAGTCTTGGAGACTTGCCTAATCTGGTGTATTCTTAGTACTGCAACCGCACTTGATCCAGCCGGCTCCCGGTAACAGCCGGCAAAGGCGCTGTGCGCCTGCCCGGCCCTGACCCGGGAGGGGGGATTTGGCGGGTTGCCTGCAGCCGGGCCGCCCGCGGGCGGCCCGGCTGCAGGCAACCCGCCAAATCCCCCCGAATGGCTCCACCCCGGTCGCGTGCGAAGCGCGATGCCCGGATGGGATCCGCGCCCCGATGGGTAAGTACGGCTGTAGTGTTAGGATACACGTTGCTTCATCCATAAAGGAGAAACCCCATGGACGGCAAAGAACTCAAGGCTTTCTGGCGGCAGGGAGGCCCCAGCTACGGCGCATGGATCACCCTCGCCGACCCGGCAGCGGCGGCCATCGTCTGCAACGCTGGCTATGACTGGGTGCTCATCGACGCCGAGCACCACCCGTTCAACCCCGAGACCCTGCGCAACACCATCGCCCTCATCCGCGCGCGCAACGTCGTGCCCTTGGTGCGCGTGGCCGATAACGACGCTGCCCTCATCAAACAAGTGCTGGATTTCGGCGCCGAGGGCATCATGATCCCCCTTCTGCATTCGGCAGAAGAAGCTCGGCGCGCCGTGGCCGCCTGCCGCTACCCGCCCCTGGGCATTCGCGGCTGGAACCCCCGGGATGCCTCGAACTATTTCAAGGATGTGGACTATTATCGGCACACGATCAACGAGCGCATGATTGTCATGCTCCAGGTCGAGCACATTGACGCCGTCAACGACCTGGACCGCATCCTGGCCATCCCCGGCGCCGATAGCATCCTGATCGGGCCAGCCGATCTCTCCTTCTCCCTGGGTCACCCGCTGGAGATGGGCCATCCGGAAGTGCAGCTGGCCATCGACACTGTCATCAAAAAGTGCAATGCGGCCGGCACCCCCGTCGGTATCGCCGTGGGCAGCACCGTCGAAGAATTCAGCGATTGGATCCGGCGTGGCATCAACTTTATCCCCCTGGGCTCCGACGCGGGTTGGCTCAGCGCGACCAGCGCATCATTCCTGCGGCAGATGCGCGCGAGCACCGGCGGCCGCTGAATAAGGAGCCAGGCTTGAGCGAGCAGCCCCTCATTGGCATCGATATCGGCGGCACAAAGATCGCTGTCGCGGCCATCACCAGCAGTGGGCGCATCCTGGGCTGCGCCCAGGCGCCCGTGTGCGAACAGAGCTCTCTGGCAGCCTTTAACGACACCCTGATCACCCTGGTGCGCCGCGCCCTGGCGGAGGGCGGCCTGCCGGGAGAGAAGCCGGCAGCGATCGGCATCGGCTGCACGGGGCCCGTCGACCCCGCGCAAGGCACGGTGAGCAACCCCTATACCCTACCTCTGCCCATGGATTCGGACATCACCACCCCTCTGCGCAAGGCTTTTGATGCGCCGGTGCTGCTGGAGAACGATGCATTTGCCGCTGCCCTGGGCGAGGCCTGGCTGGGCGCCGCCCGTGGGCGAGAGCTGGCCGTCTGCGTCACGTTTGGCACCGGCATTGGCTGTGGCGTGGTCCGTGCCGGCCGTTTGCAGCATGGGGCGCGCGGCCATTTCCCTGAGATCGGCCACCAGATCCTCGACCCGACCGGCCCACCCTGTTACTGCGGCGCCAGCGGCTGCTGGGAGTCCCTCGCCTCGGGCACCGCCATCGGCCAGGCTGGGCAAAGAGCGGCGCAGGGGCCCGGCGGCGAGGCGCTCCTGGCCCTGGCCGGAGGCCGGGCGGAGGCGGTCGATGCGAGGCTGGTCTTCCAGGCCGCGCGCAGCGGAGACCCTGTTGCCTGCCACATCGTCGAGCGCGCCGTCAGAGCTACCGCCGCCGGCGTGCACAACCTGGTGCATGCCTTTGCGCCCGACGCCATCGTGCTTGGCGGCGGTATGATGTGTCACTATGATCTGTTCGAGCCCGCAGCGCGCGCCGCCATCGCGCGCATCACTATCGTGCCCGTCGACGGCCTGCTTATCGCCCCTGCCGAGCTTGGCGCCAACGCAGGCCTCTACGGCGCCGCGCGATTGGCTGCACTCTCGTTGGGAAATTGAGGCGGTGGTTCATCCATCTTGCTCGAAAGGGCTCCCATGCCAGACTGGTTCTTCTACGCCCTGATCACACTGCTCGTGTGGAGCTTCTTCGGCCTGTTCCCCAAGCTGGCCGCCAGCTATATCGACCCACGGAGCTTTCTGGTCTATCAGGTGCTCGGCTCGCTCCTGGTGGCGACGCTGGCTCTGGTCATGCTCGGGTTCAGACCTCAGTGGCACCTGCGGGGCGTGGCTTTGGCCCTGCTCACCGGCGCCTCCGGCAGCATCGGCACGCTCTTTTTCCTTCTGGCCATGCAAAAGGGCAAGGCGTCCGTCGTGGTGGTAATGACCGGCCTCTACCCCGTGCTCACCGTGCTCATGGTGTGCCTGCTGCTCAAAGAGACGCTCACCCTCAAACAGATCATCGGCATGGTGCTGGGGTTGATCGCCATCCTGTTGTTCACCATCTAAGGGGGTATATATGAATTCCTACGAACGCCTGCAATCCCGCCTGCGCAGCGAGCCGGTCGACCGCCCGCCCAATTTCGACATCTTTATGACCTTTGCCCCACACTATATCGGGCAGCCGCTCTCCCGCTACTATCAGGACTACCGCGTGCTGGTGGAATGCAATCTCGCCGTGCGCGAGGCCTTTGCGCTGGATATCGTACAGGCCATCTCGGACCCCTACCGCGAGGCGGCGGATTTCGGCGCCCAGGTCGCATTCCCGGAAGATGGGCTGCCCCTCTGTACGCGCCCGCTGCTGGCCGAAGACACGTCCCTCTCGCGCCTGCGCCCGCCCGACCCGCACACCGGCCGCCGCATGAGCGACCGGCTGGCCGCCTGCACGCTCTTCCGCGAAAAGGTGGGCGGTACGGTGCCCATCATGGGTTGGGTGGAGGGCGCCCTGGCCGAGGCGGCGGACCTCCGCGGCGTGAGCACACTCCTGACGGACCTCTACGAGCGGCCCGAGTGGGTGGAGGAGCTGCTGGAGATCTGCTGCGGGGTAGAGATCGCCTTTGCGCGCGCGCAGGTCGAGGCGGGCGCCGATATCATCGGCCTGGGCGATGCCATCGCCTCGCAGGTCTCACCGGCCATGTACCGCCGCTACGCTCTCCCTTATGAGCAGCGCATCTTCGCCGCCGTGCACGAGATGGGCGCGCTGGCCCGCCTGCACATCTGCGGTGACATCAGCCGCCTGCTGCCGCTGGTCGTGGAAAGCGGGGCCGATATCATCGATGTGGACTGGATGGTCGATTTCGGACGTGCCGCCGAGCTCTTTGCGGATCACGCCGCCCCCTGTGGCAACTTTGACCCGGTGGCCGTGATGCTCCAGGGCACGCCAGAGATGGTCAAGGCCGCCGTGACCCAGAACCTGCGGGAGGGCGGCCCGCGCTGCATCAGTATGGCCGGCTGCGAGATCCCTGACCGCACCCCGCATGCCAACTTGCTGGCGCATGCAGAGGCGCTCGCAGAGTGGGGAAACGGGTAAAAGCCCTGGGAGCAAAACAGGGCCTTGGCGCGCTGCTGAACGCCAAGGCCCTGTTTTGCTCCCAGGGCCTTTATTTCTTGAACTGGGGCAAGTAGGCGGCGTGCACGCTCAGCAGCTCGTCGAGGCACTTTTCCGCCGCATCGAAGCTTTGGACGACGGGGTCGGCGAGCAGGGCCTGCAGGGCCAGCTCGCGCGAGCCGTGCACGGCAGCCTCGACGACCAGATCCTGCACGTGGGCTTGGGTGCTCAAGAGAGCGGCAACGCCACGGGGGAGCGCACCGACCTTGATGCCCTTGACACCATCGCAACCGACGACCGCCGGCACCTCGACCACCGCCCACTCTGGCAGGTTGGCGATGAGCCCGTCGTTGCGGATGTTGACAGCCTCGATCAGATCGTGCCGGTTGAGCACGTGCGAGACAATGATGGGGAAGGCAAACTCGCCCGAGCGGTGCAGGCGCGGCCGCTCTTCGTTCAGGCGCGCCTCGGCCGACTCGGCCATCCCTTCCGGCAACGGCGCGGGTTCTTCGCCGCGGGCCACGCGCAAGATGCGCTGCCAGTTCTTCTCGCGCCAATAGTCGGCGCGCTCGAAATCATAGCCCTCCAGGCCGGTCTCTTCCCAGGCGAAGGAGAGATACTCGCCGATGTGGTCATCGGAGCAGTGCGGGTAGAGGCCGTAGAGGCGCATCATCTTGCGCGTGAGGGGATAGAAGGTTGGATCGTAAGTCTTGTCGGCCTCACGCAGGATGGGGTAGACGTCCTCTTGCGTGCTCCTGCGGCGAATGTCTAGCAGCCAGACAAAGTGGTTCAGCCCCGCGCCGATGGCCTTGAGGTCCGTGGCCGGGATGCCGGTGATCTTGCCGATGGCGTCGTAGGCCATGCCGATGCCATGGCAGAGCCCCACGAATTTCAGGCTCGTGTAGCGGCTGAGCGCCAGCCCGATACGGCTCTCGGGGTTGGAAAAGTTCATCAGCAGTGCGTCAGGGCAGAGTTGCTCCATGTCGCGCGCGATGGCAAGGATGATCGGGATGTTGCGCAGCGCATGCGACAGGCCCCCCGGCCCGCCGTTCTCACCCAACACCTGCTTGATGCCGTACTTGTGCGGGATCTGGAAATCGAGCTTCCACAGCTCATCGCGCTTGACAGCGACCGAGGTGATGACAAACTCGGCCCCAGGCAGCGCCTGCCGGCGGTCGGTGGTATGCTCGATCTTGAGCCCGCCACCCACGGCCTCGTTCACTTTACGCGCATAGGCCGCCATCACCTCCAGACGCTCGCCGTCGATGTCGACCAGCACCAGCGTGCTGCCGCGCATCTCGGGCGTCAGCACCGCATCGGCGATCATCGCCGGGCCGAAACTGGCGCTCGCAGCGCCGATCATGACAACCTTGGTGGGACGCATATCAACCTCCCCTTTACCTGAAAGGAACACTCAACCGCTAGGCAGAAACCGTTGACAACCTCCAGCCCCCTCCTACGCACTGTAGTGGTAGCGCTCACCCTGGAACTGCTCTGGGTGGGCCATGGCCTCCGCAATCAGATCATCGAGCTGCGCCTTGACCTCCGGCGAAACGACCGGCTGCGGCGGGTAGTGCTTGCCCAGGATCTCCTGCACCTTGTCGTGCGCTCGCGCATAGGCATCCTTGCCGCCCTTGGCCATCCAGGCATCCCAGGACTCATAGTTAAAGATAGAGGCGCGCCAGTAGGTATCGCGCATGTGGCGCACAGTGTGCTCGTCGGCGAGAAAGTTGCCCAAGATGCCAACACGTTTTATGACGTCGACCCCCAGGGTATCGTCATTGACCTCCATACCGTGGCTAAAGATGTGGTCGAGGGCGCTGGCCCACTCATCGTCGATGACCAGCTGCTCAAAGCTGGTGCCCTGGTCGGCGCCGACGATGCCCTGCGCCCCATGGCCGCCGCCCGCCAGGAGCGTAATCATGGCCGACATGCCCTTTTCAAAGCCGCCCTGAAAATCGGGCACGCAGGCATCGGTGAGGGCCGTGTTGGCGCCCGTCTCGAACCCGTACCAGTTGCCAAGCTGGATGGCGCCCAGGCCAAGCAGCACCTGGTTGGGCGAGCCGAACGAGCAGAGGCTGGAGCGCAGGTCCATGGTATGGGCGCTGCCCGACCAGCCGCAACGGGTATCCCAGAGGTAGGCCACCACATTGGCGATCAGGTTGTAGCAGTTCTGCATCACCAGCGTGCCGGCCAGGGTCACAGGCGCATCGAGCCCGGCCATGGCCATGGGCCCCACGTGGAAGCTATGGCCGGCCTCGACAAAGGTGAGGGCCATCTCCAGGGAGAAATCGTCGTAAGAGAGGGCGCCGTTCGGCTCCAGCAGATAGCCCACGTGCGCCTGCTCACCCGATTTGATCTCGGCGATGCGGATGATCTGGCGCGCCGCCGCCGGCGTCATAATATAGACCCCGTAGGGCTTTTTGCTGTAGAGGGCGCACAGGTAATAGCCGTAGAGATCGCCCATCACCTGCGGCACATCGGCGGGGGTCACCAGAGGCATGGCGCTACGGATGTGGGGCAGCTCGTTGCAGAGCACGAGACCCTTGATCACGTCCTCCGTGGTGCCCTGGCGGCGGCTGGTGGCCTGGTAATCGACAATGTTGGCCTGGTTGCCCGGGCCAACCGCATAGCGTTGGCCACGCAGCACCGGCTGCTGGTACTTGTCCTCGGGGGTGATGCGCTGGCCCCCGTTCGCGCTGATTGCCCGCTCCACCAGCGCCGGCGGCAGCTTGGCCTGGGCCGTGCCGTAATCGACCGCAGCGCCCGCCCGCTGCAAGCGCTCCAGCACCCGGCGGTGCGGCAGGTGGCAGCCCACCGTACTCAATACCTCTAGCGTGGCGCGGTGGATCTGCTCGATCTCACTCTCTGCCAGGATCTCGACCTTGGCATGTATACCCTTCATGGTGCTCCTTGGTCTGTGAAACGTGAAACGTCAAACATAACGCCGCGTAGAGGCAGGACTGAGACCTGCCCCCACATGGCCGGCTGGGCACTGCCAGGCGTTCACCCCCGGCGGTTGACGACGACGTGCTCGGTGGTGCCGTTGAGGACCATCATGATGGCCCCCATCACGGCGGCGCGGTAGCCGAGGGTCGAAGCGACCAGCCGCGGCGGGAAAAGCAAGGCGCCCCGCAGCCGCTCGCAGATCGGCGCAATCAGCAAGTCGGCCGAGCGCGCCACCCCGCCGCCGAGGACAATCAGCTCGGGATCAAGGAGGGCGCTGATATTGGCGATGGCCAGGCTAAGGTAATCGACGGTCACACGGACCACATCGAGGGCCCATTCCTCGCCCTCCCGGGCGGCAGCGAATACGTCCTCCGCCGTCAGGTCCACTGGCACCGCGCGGCCCTCCTGCTGCAACCGCCGGCGCGCTCGCTCGGCCACGCCCGTGCCCGAGGCCTGGCTCTCCAGAGCGCCAAAGCCGTCGCCCGGCCAGCCCAAAAACTCGATGCCCGGCAGCAGGTACCCCACCTCGCCGGCCGCCTGATGGTGCCCACGATAGAGTGCGCCATCGATGATCACGCCTGCCCCTACGCCTGTGCCCACGGCGATACAAACCAGGTCACGCGTGCCCCGCCCGGCGCCGAATCCCCACTCGCCGAGAGCAGCCAGGTTGACGTCATTCTCCACAAAGACAGGCAGGCCAAAACGCTCACTGAGGATCTGCTTGAGCGGCAGATCGCGCCAGCCCAGGCTGGGGGCCCACTGCACCACGCCCTCCTCACTGCGCGTGAACCCTGGCGCCCCCACGCCGATGCCCCGGATGCGCTGCCCCGCCGGCCGCGGCACGGAAAGCAACTGCTCGATCAGCGCACACAGCCGCTCCAGCAAATCATCAGCCGCGCCCTGTGTCGCGTTGTGGGCCATATAGACCTCATGCTCGATCGTCCCGGCCAGGTCGGCCAGGGTACCGAACATCTTGGTGCCCCCCAGATCTACCCCTACCACACCGTAGGCGCTGCCGTTGAAATGCACCAGCGCGGAGGGGCGGCCCACCAGACCCTCGCCCCGCCCCTCCGCGCGCACCAAATCATCGGCCAACAGGCCATCGACAATGCGCATGACCGTGGGCAGGCTGAGCTGCAGGCGGCGCGCAATCTCGGGGCGCGCAATGGGGCCCTGTTGGCGGACCAGATCGAGGATTGCAGCCCGGTTGACGTTGCGCATCAGGCGCGCGGTAGCGGTCTGTCTCATGGCGCTCCCCTGTGGCGGTGGGTTCGGGCGAAGGACCTCACTCCAGTTATTTACTAACAGTGAGTAATTAAATTATAGCATAGATGGACTATGCTGTCAACGGGCATTTCGGGGGAGATTACACTCTGATCGGGCGCAGTTCATTGCCGGGACAACCCGTATGGGGATTGTCACGCTGAGTGGGCAAAGCCGAACTGCACTAATGCGCAACGTGCTCAAACGAAGCGTCCTCATCTCGCAGCAAGGACCCCTCGCTGTGCAGAGTTCGCCCCGACGATGGGCCTGCAGAACCGCTCGGGGTGACAACCGAGGCAATTTGTCCCCAGAGTGAACCGCACACCCCTCCGATCGCGCCAATGTGTCATGGCGGCATGATGTGGTATACTGGAAGAAGAACAGGCATGCGGGTGCTGCACCCGCCTTTATTGAGAGGGTACAAGCCTATGTCATTTGCCCTGACCGCCGTCTCCAGCGCCCAGGCCATCCAGACCATCCTGGCACCGGCCGTGATGATCTCTGCCTGCGGCCTGATGCTACTGGGTCTACAGAACAAGTATGGGCGCATCAACGACCGCATGCGCCTGCTCGCCCGCGAACGGATGGACCTGATTCCGCGCCGGGGCGAAGCGCTAGCCGACGCGCGTATGGCCGTCATCGATCGCCAACTGCCTGAGCTCAAGCTGCGCCTGCAGAAGCAGCATGACGCCGTCCTCTACCTTTTTTGGGCTGTGGCCGTCTTTGTGCTCGATAGTTTTCTCATTGCTCTCAGCCTCTTTGTGGGCGGCAACCTGTCGCACTTTTTGGCCATCAGCATTTTCCTGGCCGGCATGGCCCTGGTCCTGATCGCCTCGCTCTACGCCGCCTCGGAGATCACCATCTCTACCCGCGCCGTGAACTATGAGATCGACGAGATCATAAAGCTGTGAGTATTTGGCATGGACAGGGGCCGGGGAAGCGCACGCCCCCCGGCCCCTGTCCATGCCAAATACTCAGATTCCGAGTTCCTCGCGCAGATACTGGCGGCTGATCAGCGCGCTCTTGTAGCCGCAGATGCGCGGCCGGTCCAGCTCAACGCAGAGCACACCGTCAAAACCGGCGCGCTTGAGGATGGCAGCAATGGCCGGGAAATCCACAGCGCCGCGGCCCAACTCGCGAAAGCCTGCATACCAGGGCTGATCGGGGTCGCGCACAGTGCCGATGTCCTTCATATGCACATAGCCCACGCGGTCGGCATACTGGGCAAAGGTGGCCACGGGGTCCATGCCGCCCAAGACGGTGTGGGCCGTATCGAGGGTCAGGCTCAACACTGTGGGCTCTACGTGCTCCATCAAATAGGCCAGTTCCGGCGCCCGCTCTACAACAGTACCGTAGTGAGGGTGCAGGCAGGGGGTAACACCCGCGGCGCGCGCCTTGACTGCCACCTGCTTCACCATGGCCGCCGTGTGCGCCAGGTCCTGCTCAGTCACACCCGCCTGGGGCCTGCCCGCTGCCTGGATGTTCATAACCGGCGCCCTGTGCTCGGCCAGAAAGCGCACTGCCACATCCGCCCGCGCCAGATCCTTCTCATCGTCTCCACTGAGGTGATAATAGCCACAGACGAATTCGACCCCATAGCGCGCTAAAAGCGCATCGAACTCAGCTGCATCGGGAAAGGCCTCGCACACGCTGTAAATGTTCTCGACGTAGCGATAGCCGATATCGCTCACTTCCTTGAGCGCCTGTTCAAAGGCAGCCTTGGTGTCGAACCCCCATGTCCAGACGTTGATTCCCGCCTTCATAGCATGGCCTCCCCGGTATTCAGAATGGATGGTGCTGCCGAAAACACAACAATGCCCATTATACTCTCAGGCGCCCAACTACTGTAAAAGCCGTTGTTGGCTCAGGCCACACTTTCCGCATAGGCTCGCCCCGCCGCCGAGGTCGCGGCCAGGAGCCCCAGCCCGTGTATGGCCATGCTCAGCCACAGGTTCTCCGAGAATAGGAATACCAGCGCCGAAATCAGCGCCAGCCCCGCCAGCAGGAGGTCAGAGGGGCATGTCTCGGCGCTGAGCAAACTCGCACGCCGGCCCGGCCGCAGCAGCCACGCGATGCCGGTCAGCGCCAGCCCTGCGAACACCCCATTGTAGAGGCCCAAAGCGTGAATTGCCGCGCCGCGCACAAAGGCCCAGCTCGACTGCAGGCACAATACCTGCAGCAGCAGCGGCACCCAGCCCAGGGGCGTATGCAGGGCGCGCCATTCTTCCAGCAGCGCCTGTCGGCGGCTGTTGTGCTGGAAGCTCACCCGCGCGGACCAGCCCCACGTCCAGGCCAGCGCCAACACGCCCACCAGCCCTACAAGAGCGCCCTTGGCCAGCGTCGGCCATCCATCGAGTGGCGCCAGACCCATCAGCCGCGCGTCGGCCACCCCCAGGAGCAAGGCGCCATAGGGGACGAACAGCAGGTACACCAAAAGCACACCCGTCTGCACCCGTTCCAGGTGCGGCGCCAGGCGGCCCCCCCGCCGCTCCAGCCCACCGGCCACGATATCCCATAGCGGCTGCAGCGCCAGATAACCCAGCGCCAACGCCAGCCAGGTGAACTCTCGGTTCAAGAGAGAGGCTCCTCTCCACACAACGGTATCACTGGATGGCGATCATTATACCCTGAGCCAAGAAGAAGCGTCAACTTTCAGGAGCGCCAGCGCTCCGAGGCGCTGCTGAACAGATGTGCGCCATGCCCACGCAACGCCCGGCTCTCGTGCAGCCTGTCATGCATGCGGATGCAGCCGCTCCCGCGCCGCCTGCAGGCAGGCCGCACAGTCCTCATTGAGCCGTCGCGCCAGGACGCCGCCCGGCCCGGGCTCCAGGTCCCACAGGCCATACGGTTCCGGGCGGCCCGTGGCCCAGTCGAGGGCATTGGTGATGGGGTAGACGCAGACTCCCTGCAGCGGCAGCCCACGCTCCAACATGCGCACTGCCTCACCGGTAATGTATTCCAGCCAGGCGGCGCGCCCGGGACCGGCATCGGTGGTCTCGGAGATAAAAAAGGGGCGACGGTAGCGCGCATAGGCCTCGGCCAGAAGCGTGCTCAGATCCACCCAGCGCGGGTCGTCGCGCCACACGGTAAAACCCCGCAGGTCCTGCTCGTTGTCGGGGTAAAAGTTAAAGCCCAGGATATCCAGATAGCGCGGACCGCCCCCCAGGTCCGGCTCCAGACGGCCGGCCAGCATATCGAGCGAGGCGAACTGGGTTTCGTTGGCCTCGTGGGCAGCCTGCAGCAAAGCAGGCTGGTCCAGCGGGGCTACCCGGCAGATCAAGGGCTCGGTGTGCACAATGCGCGCCCGTGGGCTCACCTCCCAGATGGCATCGATGCCGGCGATGACCGCCCGCACCAGATTGCGCTGCAGGGCGCGGCCCTGCCCCCGAGCAAAGGGCGCAAAAAAGCCCTGCTCGCCGGCAGCGAGGGCCAGGAACGATATCTCGTTGATCGGCGCCAGAAAAGGCGCCGCCTCGGAGCATTCCCGCAGATACCGGGCAAAAGCGCGCGCCAGGCGGGCATAGCGGGCGGGGAAATCGGGAGCCAGGGGGTCCACGTGCTCCGGCCAGCCGAAATGGCAGATATCCCATATCACCTGCACCCCGTGGCGCTCCGCGGCCTGACGCAGTGGTTCAACGCTGCCGAAATCGAAGCGGCCAGGCTCCCGCTCGACCAAATGCCAGCGGATGCCATCTCGCGCCGTGCGCAAGCCCAGGGGGGCGAGCATGCGGTAATCGTCGTCAGCGTGGTGATCGTGCTGCAGCTCGGCCGTCAGATCCAACCGCCGGTCTCGCTGCAACTGCGAGGCGCACTCGAAACCGGCCAACCAGAAACTGGGAAAGAGTCGCTCCTGGACCATGATCCCTCCGGTTATTTGTTTAGCGGTTTGGTCCCTGCGGCAAAACCTGTGCCAACTGCTGCCGGCGATCGCGGGGCGAAACCCGCGGACTGTTTCAAGCTAAATCGGCCAGCCAAGCGTTCCCAGCAGGCAGGAGCGGCATAGTTCATGCTGCTATACGCACTCAGACTGCGGGCAGTGGCCCTCTTTAAGGAGGCAGGTCGGTTGGCGATACAGGATGATTATGCGCCGATGAGCGATGGGCGTGAGGATAGCCCGGCTGGCGATCCAGCCTGGGAGAAACCAGGGACGCAGGTGATTGCGCCCGTGGACGATCCCTACCTGGGCTTTGAACGCCGTCTCCGAGCGCCCCTGCAACGGGTGGGAGACCATGTGATGGAGCCTTTGATCGGCCTCCTGGCGCGCCTGGGCGTCTCTCCCCATGCCATGTCAGGGTTCCAGGTACTGCTGAGTGTGGGTGTTTTTTATACGCTGCCCCGCTGGCCCCGTGGTAGCCTGTTTCTCTGGCTGGCTGCCCTGGCCAGTGACGGGGTAGACGGCATGCTGGCCCGCCGGTTGGGCCGCGCTTCATCTTTCGGGATGCTGTGGGATCAGGTCTGCGACCATGCCCGCGAGGTCTTGGTCGTCGCTGCGTTGGCCTACTATGGCGTAGTGCCGCCGCTGTGGCCCCTCCTTTACGCCTCTACCTACCCTGCCTTCAACCTGCTCATTTTCCTGGGCAATCGCTTTGCGACGCCCCTGGCGCTGGCCGTCAAGATGTACCTGGTGCTCTACCCGGCCCTGATTGCCTACCTGGGGTGGGGCATCAACGTGCTGAACCCGGCCCTGGCCTTGGCCACAATGGCCATGGTGGCGAGCGGCGGGACCGTATTGTGGCGCCTGTATGGGGCGATGCAATAGCCTTTTGGGGTCTCTGGCGCAAATGCGCCATTGCTTCTGCCCCCATCCGCAGGTTGTCGCCCGCCCATGCCCACCCGCCGCGGGCACGGGCCTTGCTGTGTGGATGCAGGGATGCCCACGGCGAATGGGATCCCTGAAATTCGGGAACAAAAAGCCTAACCAGGAACCAGTGGAGGTATCTCTATGAAACGACGGAATCTGACCGGCCTGTCTGTGTTGCTGGCCGTGGCGCTGGCGTTTGCTGTAGCCCTGCCCGTCCTGGCTCAGACGCCGACGCCGACTGGCCCGGCCCAGACGCCAGCCGGCGCAACACCGACCAGCGCGGCCAACCAGGCCATGGTGCGCGTTGTGCATGCCGCCCCCAATGTGGGGCCGGTGGATGTGAACTCGGGTGGCAGCCCAGTGTTCTGCAACGTCGCATACAAGGGCGTCACCCGCTATATCGCTGCGGCCCCAGGCACGTTCAGCTTTACCATCGTGCCGGTGAGCGGGCCGAGCACGACTGGTACACCTGCTGCAACCAGCTCGCCCGCTGCAACCGGATCACCCAGTGGGGCCGGCACACCTGCTGCAACTGGCTCGCCCAGCGGGGGCATTTCGGGCAGTGCGACCTTGACCGCCGGCCAGGCCTACTCGGTGGTCGCGGTCGGCACGGGCAGCAGTGTCCAGACCCTGGCGCTGTCCGATGATCTGAGCGCCCCGCCATCCGGTCAGGCCAAGGTGCGTTTTGTACACGCTTCACCCGACGCCCCCGCCGTGGATGTGGCGGTGAGCGGCGGCCAAACGCTCTTCAGCAACGTGGCCTACAAGAATGCCAGCAACTATGCCACTGTAGGCGCGGGCACAGTGAGCCTTGAGGTGCGGCCGACAGGCTCAACCAATGCCGTCCTGACGATCCCCAATGTCAACCTCAACAGCGGCACGGTGTACACGATCTACGCCGTGGGGCTGGTCAAGGGCTCGCCCTCACTGCAAGCGCTGATGACGATCGAGAGCGTGGGCGGCACGCCCGTCCCGTCCAACCCGACCAGTTAACGCTGCTGACAGCAACAGGATGGCCCACCCCGAGTTGGGTGAGCCATCCCTTTTTTTGCCTTTCCACCCCAATGCTGCGCCATACCGGGTCGCCATGGCCCTCATCCGCACCCCGACGTACGCGTCCTCAGCACGGCGAGCCGTAAGAGACCCCCCAGTCGGACCGCAATCCCTCTATCGGGATTATGGCCGGTCACGCGCCGGGTGCGATCTGCTCCCCCATAAATATTAAAAGTTTCAATCCCTCTATCGGGATTATGGCCGGTCACGCGGCCTTGGGCTCAAAT
>Ga0078972_1002393_pt1 | contig 62230 bp, 59 predicted proteins | sample YelNatPaOPGAMG01_FD_67568 | JGI IMG/M metagenome (GOLD analysis project Ga0078972, IMG submission 67568) | Hot spring thermophilic microbial communities from Obsidian Pool, Yellowstone National Park, USA - OP-RAMG-01 (SPADES assembly) (version 2) | ecosystem: Environmental > Aquatic > Thermal... | reverse complement strand
CAGAGGAGAACGACAATTAAGAATAGGAAAAAACGGTGCACTCCATAATGCTCGAGAAATCGTCGCCCAACTGAAAGCACAATAGTGCATAGTCAAAGTAGCCCAGGATACGTGACTTATCTCGTCTAAATTTCTCAGTTCAGACTAACCAAGATGACACCCCTGAACGTGATAAAATCGGTTGGATCATGGGGTTCAATTCCTGCGAAACTCATAAGAGCTTAGGAATTCAAATTCTTGAACATGGAAAAGCCTAGTGTCAGAGTGGCAACGAAAAAAGATGCTGGAGCCATTGGCGATCTGATTTCTGAATGGTCGAAAAAGGAGTGGCCACACTGGCAGGTTGAAAGACGCGAAATAATTGTTCAAGCATCAGAAGATAAAAACCACCTGATTCTAGTAGCCTCGACTGCTGAAAAAATCGCAGGAGTCCTACATCTAGTTTTCTACTCGGACGTTGTGACTGGAGCGCTGAACTGCCACCTGAATTTTCTGTTAGTACAGGAAGAGTATCGTAGAAAAGGAATTGGCTACAACCTACTGAAAGAAGCAATAAAGCAAGCCAGACAAAAAGGCGCAAACGAAATGCATGTAGATACAATATTTGAAGATGCAGCCACATTTTATCGAAAGTATGGTTTTAAGGACGATGGCGTATGGCTTGAATTATCGCTTCGAGAGCATGAACAACGGTAGTACAACTGTGATAAGAGGAAAAGGTTACACAGAAAGTGTTTCAATCGGAATATGAGTGCAAACCTCACCACCGCATTTCAAATATGTCACGATTAGTTATTAGCCGACAAGATTCCGAGAATTTAAACCTCGCCCTGTCCACGGTGTAATGGTAGCCCGGGAGAGATTCGAACTCTCGTCAAAGGCTCCAGAGGCCCTCATGCTTGACCGCTACACCACCGGGCTTTAGTGCTGTTTAAACCAGTGAGATTTCCTTGTAATAACTTTAACGTTAAATTAAAAAGAAGGTGAGGATTATTTGCTGTTTCTTTTTTTCATAGCTTCTTCTATGCAATAGCATTCTTGGCTGCTTGGGTTCCAGTCTTCGCAGCACCATAATGTTTGCACTATTGGGTCTTTGTTTTCTGAAAAGCGTTTTGTGCAGAAAACTTGGTCAGGATAATTGTAAGCATTGTGATTGCCACAGTTTCCGCAAAATTTCCTTTTTATTTCAGCTTTTTCTTTCACTTATAAGCCTCCAATTGTTTAAGATATTTGCGTTTCATGTAGGGCAAACGCTTGTAGTCTTCGCCTAATCTTTCCAGAGCTGAAGCGACAATTATTGGAAAAACTATCATTGTATCGCCAATAACCATAACCTTGTCTGCTTTTCCCTTAACTTTTCCCCAGCTTACGGTTTCCTCTAAAGTTGAGCCTGACAATCCTCCAGTTTCAGCCCGATCCATAGTTATCACAATAGCATAGTCCATTCCCTTCTTAGACGCAAGTGCAGCAGATTGAACAGTATTCCTTGGCACTCCACCTCCAAGAACTATCATGCCATTTTTTGGAGAGTCCTTACAAATTTCCACAAGCTCCGGTAAATCTTTGAAGGCATCTACCAGCAATGTTTCCTCTGGAGCTTTTTTCCATGCGTGAAGCCAATATGCAAACCCAAATTCAGAATCGCGAACTGCTGGAAGGAAAATTGGCACTTGCACTTCATAAGCTGCTCTTAAAATAGAGTTTGGATCCTTAAGCCTTTTCCCTAATTCCCATGCAAACTGGTTTGAAGAGAGGCTTTTTCCAATGTTTTCTGCGGCTATTTCATCATACATCATCTTCAGATTGTAATCTAATTTTGTGAAATCTTCCTCTGGCACGAAAACATCATAGATGCGATATATGTGATACTTGTAGAGTATGTGATCATCCACAGCCCAGTGCCCTATGTAATGGTGCCCACCTAGAGCTTCTATTGCATCATGAACCATATTTGCGCCTGTACTAACTACGACGTCAATAAGTCTTTCACGGATTAAATCTGCAACAAGTGAACGTAAACCCGCAGGAACAACAGCCCCAGCTAAAGCCAAAAATATTGTACATTCATCGTCCCGCACCATTTTTTCATAGATTTCGCATGCAGTAGAAAGCCTCCCAGCGCCAAAAGAGCCAGAATTCTTAAACTGCTGGATAAGCTGGTCCACGGTGAGCTTTCCGTTTATTCGTATATGCTTCACAGGTTCAATAAGAAAGTCTTTTCTCTGCATCAAATTTCACACTCAGAATTTCATTAGTATAGAATGAGTGAAAGAAATAATTTTCTATGCTTTCGCAAACAAAAAACGGAAACAGTTTATTCTTTTGTAGGAAATTTAGTTACAAGAACTGGACATGAGGCATGATGTATTACTCCGTCAGTGACACTGCCCAAAAGCAGTTCTCTTATCTTGCTTATTCCTCTTGCCCCGATAACTATTAAATCAAATTTGCCCTCTTTTGCTGTTTTAATGATTTCCTGAACTGTGTGTCCCTCCTTAAGTATGGTTTCAACTTGGACTCCTTCAGCCTTAGCTTTTTCTTCGCCTTCTACTAAAATGCGCGCACTTGCGTTCCGTGTTGCCTCAACAGTTTTGGAAATTTCTGCAGGAGTCATAACAGGAACCATTGGCGGTGTTAAAGTGGAGGGTTCAGGAATCATAACAGGGCTAACTGTTACTGAATAAACGTGAATCAACACTATTTTTGCATTAAATTTTTTAGCTATTTCAATTGCTATGGTTAAGGCTTTTGAAGAATGCTCAGAACCATCCAATGGAACAAGAATTTTCTCGAACAATTAACTCAACACCTTCAAGATTATACTGAGCAGTTTTAGATATAACCTTTGCATGCATGCAGTTGTTGTGGCTACGAATGATGAAAAATGGTTGATGTCGCAGATAAAATTCACTCGATTCACGACGGCAAATTAAGACTGCAAAAATAAAGGTAACTCCTTATAGCAGCGAAAAGTCTGTGGATTTTATTTTTCCCTTCTCGTCTATGACGAGCTCAAACTTCTCCGCCCAAGGATGACCTTCCAAGTCTATTGGACATGTGCCTCTTACAATCCAAACGCCACTTCTTTGTTCAACAGTGGAGACATCTATTTTCTCCGTGTTCTTCCTCTTCTTAAGATATTCCAAAGCTATTTTCTGTACAGATTCTGTTGAAATATTCTGCACAATATATTCCTCCAAGCAACTCTCATATTTTCCGTTAAAGAAAGCATTAAACATTATGAATAGAAAATCGTTAGCTAAATTAAACAAACACCAGATCATGCACAAACACTCGCTGGTGATAGGTTCAAATCGCTAAACACACCGAATTTGATCTTGATACAGCATGAGCGAAAAAGGCGAATCATATTCCACATAGATATGGACCATTTTTTCACTGCAGTTGAAGAAAGAGAGCATCCAGAATACTAGGGAAAACCAGTCATTGTTGGAGCTAACCGAAAGAAGGAAAAAGCATAGGAGTCGTAAGCACATACATGCAATTTTAAATTGCTAGGCAATTAATAACAAGACTTATGAGATGGACGAATAATGAAATAGAAATACTGAAGAGTATTACTCCACAACTGCCAAGCATGATTTGGTTGAAATATTTGGAAAAATAGGCAGAAACAGAACATGGTTATCTATTTTTAAAAAAGCTAATAAATTAGGTTTAAAGAAAATTACACATAAAGAAGCGATTGATAAAATTCTCAGAGAAAATTTGCTATGCACATTGAAAGCTGCATCTCAGGAAAGAAGAGGTTACTAGACTTAGTAAGGTTGGAATTATGGAAAACAAGATCATCATGCATGTAGATATGGACGCCTTCTTTGCCGCGGTGGAGGAAAGGGAAAATCCTGAGTTTAAGGGAATGCCTATAGTTGTTGGGGCTGACCCTAAAGAAGGAAGAGGCAGGGGAGTAGTTAGCAGCGCTTCTTATAAGGCTAGAAGGTTCGGTGTTAGGTCTGGCATGCCGATCTCAAAGGCTTGGAAACTCTGCCCTGAAGCCATTTACTTACCTGTCAACTATGAACTCTACGTTAAAGTATCAAATGAAATCATGGATATACTAAGAAAATATGCAGGCAAATTTGAACAGTGGGGCATAGACGAAGCCTTCTTAGATGTAACATCAAAAGTCAAAGACTACACGGAAGCTGAAGCCTTAGCAAAGCAAATAAAAACAGAGATTCATGAAAAGGAAAAGCTCACATGTTCAATAGGAATTGGCCCAAACAAGCTTGTCGCCAAAATAGCCAGCGACTTCCAAAAACCAGACGGCCTGACAATAGTCAAAGAGGATGAAGCTGAAAAATTCTTGGCTCCTTTGCCAGTGCGTAAACTGCTCTGGGTTGGACGGAAAACTGAGCAGAAACTGAAGGGTTTGGGAATAAAAACAATAGATGATTTAGCACATTATGATCCAACAGTGCTTGTGGAAACTTTTGGGGTTGTTGGCACTCAAATGTATCTTATGGCGCATGGAATTGACAAAAGTAATGTTGAAGAAAGAACCGAAATCAAATCTATCAGTCGTGAGCGAACCTTTGAAGAAGATACATCTGACTTTAACCTAATCTTAAACACTTTAGACACGCTTTCAGAAGAAGTTTGCAATGATGTTTTAAGGCAAAATCTGTACTTTAAAACAGTCACCGTCAAAGTGCGCTATGAAAATTTTGAAACACACACTCATAGCAAAACTTTGTCCTTAATAACCAATCGCATACAAGACTTGAAGAAAACAGCAAGAGAACTAATCCAAAACTATCTCACATTAGACAGAAAAATGCGGTTAATAGGCTTAAGAGTTTCAAACTTTGCTTCAACAGAAAAACAGAAAACACTCACTTAAAACTATTTTATTTCTGAATATTTTTCCCTAATCTTCGCATCTGCTATCCTAGCAATCATCGCATTGGAAATCAACACATACTTAACTCCAGTAAGCTCTGCAAGTTCAGCTGGCTTTTGATCTTGTGTGACAAGTAATAGGCCATTTTTCTTTGCATATTCCACAATTTCCTTATCCTTAGCCCCTTGCAATCCAACTTCTTGAACAGTTAAGACTTCCCAGCCTAAAGTTTCAAAATATTCCTTCAGACCCGCATACATTTCGTCAAGCAGAATTTTCACGCCCATCTGCCCTACACCTTTCAATATCCAATTATTGATAATTCACGTATTTAGATGATTTCATAGGCTACTGCTAAAGCAATTTTTATAAGCAAGTAAGCAGTGGAATATTTGCATCGTGCAAGAAGCAATTTTTGCACAATAAAATAGATAGGAGTTGAAATAGTTAATGTCAGGAAAAGAGATGCACAAGGCAGTCTGTGCTGATTGTGGAAAGGAATGCGAAGTCCCCTTCGAACCTGACCCAAACAGACCTGTTTACTGCCGAGAGTGCTGGTCAAAAAGAAGAGGCCAAAGACGAAGATACTAAGTTAAGCTTACGCTAACCGTCTTAATCCAGTAGTAATTTCTTCATTTTTTCTGTACTTAGTGTAAACGTTATATCTTGATGCAGAAATCTACTTTTGTAGTTTATATAGAATAAGTGCAGTGGCAAGAGTGCCAATTGAGTACAACCATCCAAAGAGCATAAACCAAAACTCGATTCCCCAGTACAGGAATACTTGCCAAAACCATGTTAAAGTTAAAATCGCTATAATAATGAAGATAAACCCAGTCAATGAGCCAAGTTTTGGGTATGGAAGAGACTTCCTAATTTCCAAGAAAGTTGCTCCCCAAACTAGCATTCCAATATTCAGGAATGCCAAAAAGATAGCAGTCATCCAGATATAGCTCCTCAAAAGGTAAAAGCTAACAATTGAATAACATAGCATAGCGAAAACAGCAAGATATAAAAAGCCACATAATAAGGCTATTATTGAATTATACTTAATTCTCAATCCAAAACAGGCAAAGCTGCCAAGTAAAAATGAGGCTAAGAAAAAACTGTAAACAACAATTGGATACGCTCCTGATTGAAAAAATATTCCACTCATAACACTTGAGTAGCCATAACCAAGCCAATAACTAATCAGATTCAAAATTACAAGCAGAAACCATGTTAACCAACCTAAGAAACCAGCAACATACCCGATGAAACCAATTCTAAAGAGAATGGCACTTTTACTATCTTTAGCAGACAACCCGGAACACACTATTAAGCCATAGATTTAATAAATAAATAAAACTTTTGCAACACAAACATACCAAAAAACCGAAGAGAGGTTTTAAAGTTTAAATTTATCAATTTCTATTTTGCATGTAAACGGGGCTGTCGGCTAGTTTGGTCTAGGCTTGGAGACTTGGGCTCTCTAAGTGCGGAGCCTTGCGCTTTGTGCGGGAAGGACCCCGGTTCAAATCCGGGCAGCCCCATAACTGGACCCAAATCCATTTGAGTTCAGAACCGAAGATTCCAAATTTAGCCTTAAGCGAGGGGATTGTGGCTTCGTTTCCTCCATCAAGGATATAGCTATTTAAATACTTGCGAGTGTAATCGCAAGCTATTTATAAGTAAGTTGCGACTAAATATCAATGAAGGTGGTAGGGATGGCTGTATCAAATCTAGTTGATCAGAACTCTTGGTGGAAAGATGAAAACCTAATCGAAAGTGACCAGCTTGTTGATGTATGGAGAAAATCCTCTTTTAAGTGGATGCCAAGGATTGTTGAAACTTTTCGATGGGATGTTAATGTTATTTACAGTTTGAGAGGCCCTAGACAGGTTGGTAAGACCACTCTTATCAGACTCAAGATTAGGGAATTGCTTAAAAGTGGCATTGATGGTCGCAGAATATTTTACTGGTCCTGCGACCATGTGGAAAGCCCTCAAAAGCTAACCTCAATAATCAGTGAATATCTAGATTGGGCTAGAAGATTTTCTGAAGATAGGTTTTTCTTGTTTCTAGACGAAGTTTCGGCAGTGAAGGATTGGCAACGAAGCATTAAATATCTTTATGACACGGGAAAGCTGAAAAATTGCCTAGTTGTACTTACAGGCTCTCACAGCATCGATTTAGTGAAAGCAACAGAAAGCCTTGCAGGGAGGAGAGGAGAAGTCGACAAGCTGGGCGACGACCTACCAGACAAGGTGTTCCTAGGCGCCAAGTTTTGCGAATATGTGGAAACACGTAATCCCCAAATACACAAAATTCTCCGCAGCTTGAAACTACTATCCAAAAACAACAGACTACAAATGTTAAATGAACTGGCGAAAGGAAGATTGCCAAAGCCTATTCACGTTCTCACTCCATACATGAAGGATTTGCAAGGTCTTCTAGAAGACTACCTTATCACAGGCGGCATTCCTAGGGCTGTGAATAGCTACGTTTCCCAGGGAAATATTCCCGACATAATCTACAGCGATTACATAAACCTCATCATCAGGGACATCACAAGATGGGGTGGCAATGAAATATACCTTCGCCAGATAATACAGCGAACAATCGAAACACTCTCCTCTCAGGTAAGCTGGAACAATCTTAAAGACGAGACTGAAATCGCCACTCATGACACCGCTCGCTGGTATGTTGACATACTCAAGAACAGTTTTGTAGTCTCCTATATTCACCACCTTGACAAAGATAAGGGCGTGCCCCACTACAGAAAAGCGAAGAAAATTTACTTCCGCGATCCATTCATGTTTCACGCGTTGAAATGGTGGGCTTTTGGCGGTAGTCATCCCTTTGAAGAGTCGACTGCTTTTCTTAAGGATTCCGAGAACAAGAGTATACTTGTGGAATCTGTTGTCTGTGATCACATGATTCGCCTGTTTTTCAATCTTGAGCCTAGTCGACAATTCGACTATATGACAAAACTATTCTATTGGGAGAGCGGCAAAAAGAGAGAAGTAGACTTTGTAGCAAAACTGGGAAGTGCCTTCCTTCCTATCGAACTGAAATATCAATCCACGATCAATAGGGGCGACGTTTATGGCATTATAGATTTCATGAAAGGAGGAAAATCACACAAAGGCATTGTGATCACGAAAGACATTATTGCTGAAGGACGAAGTTATGTAGGAATACCTGTTTCACTATTTATACTTCTTGCATAAAGCTGTAATCCAAAATTGCAGAACCGATCGTAGAAATTGGCAGATAATTTCACCGTTTTCGAAGCTACAGATTTTTTACGGAACGTTTATTCAAATTTCAAGATTCAGACGCAATTGTTGCACATTAGTTCCAATAGATTCCGTGAACCTTCTCAAAGTGATCTTCATTGGTTTGTTAAAGTAATGGGAAGGGTTTCTGATTATGAAGATATCAATTAATCCTTGGTTTGTGCTAACAAAGAAATCCCCAAAATGAACCCAAACTAAGAAATCTGAGGTCATATCTTTTTCGCCAAAAATACTCAAATGCGTTGCTTCCTGTGGCTTTAACTTCGATCTTTAATATGTCTCCAGAACTTGTTCTAGCAATTATGTCAGCCTCTCTTCCACCGAAACTAATTTCTTGAGCATTAATATTTGGAACAATTCTATTTTCCCTAAGCAGGTAAATGACTATAGATTCACTTAATACAGCGGGTATTTTCGGGAATTGTATTTTCTTAGCTAAAGGGTTGTCTGACCTCAGAGTAGGAGATGCTCAAAAACTTCTAAAAGCAAACCTGCAAGTTCTCTTATTTCATCTTTAGTTAAGCAGATTCGCGGCATGATAGAACCTTATCTCAACCAGTTTATTAAATCATCGAGTTTCTGCAGCAAAAATGAGCGAAGTGGACTAAATGGTGCTATTGTAGTGCGGAAACGGTATTTGAACCAACTAAACCTATGCACGGAAATACTTTAAAAGTGGCTAACTTGTGGACTTGAACCCACTTGGGTATGGGGACGGGCAGCCCCATTCATAGATCCAAACCCATTTCGGTTCGAGCACCTAAATCATTTCATAAGTCACTTTAACATGTACAGAATACAAATTTTCTTCCAAGCAAGTAGAAGTTATTCTTTTCACACTAAACTCTTGTTCTTAAGGTGTGCATAACATCGCTTCTGGTTACAATTCCAAGCAATAAGTGCGTGTTATTTCTATCAACAACAAGTAGCCGTCCAATATTGTGCTTATTCATTTTTTCAAATGCTTCTGCGACGGAGTCTCCTGGAAAAGCTGTGACCAAGTTCTTTGTGCAAATTTCTCCAATGGAAATACTGTTTCGCTTTTCTTTAGCAACTTTCATAGCGTCTTGTAGTGTGACAATTCCTACGAGTTTATTGGATTCGTTTATTATTGGAAAGCCGATGTGGTGGTGTTCAGCTATTTTGTCGAAAAATTCGTTAACTGTCATTGCTGGTGTCAGTGTCACGACATTTTTTGTCATTACTTGTTCTACTCTCATTTTCTCTAGCACGCTGGTTTCGATAGCCGTTGGTTTTATGGAAAATTCTGTGGCTGAAGGGATAGGAATACCTTTTTTCTTCATAGTTTTAGTTTCTTGCATGGCATTTTTTCTTTTATGAGTGGATAAATTGATTAAGTGTGCTAGTGTTTCTGGTTCGGTTTCTATTTCTTTGGTTGTTATTATGCCTTTTTCGACAGCTAGATTTAAGAATTCTTCACCTTTCTTGCTTCTAATAATGACTATTGACCAGTCTTTTAATGGTGTTGCTCCGCCAACACTTAAGTCCGCAAACTCAGATGTAAAGTCTGTACATGTTTTACAGCGGTTCATGATATGAGGTTTGACTTCTGACAGTGGAATTTGAATTGTACGATTCTCTGTCGTTACCACATATTTGTCTTCTATCAAATCGACATTTTGAATTTCATTAGCTGCAACACCATGCTCTTGCAGAAGGTACTCTAACAGTCGACCTAGCGAAAAAGTCCAGAGGCAAAAAAGACCTATTGTTATTTCTAAACTGCCAATAAGCTTATGTTGCCAAGCTTCAAGTTTTCGAAGCGCTAGAACGTGGCATGGAACACCAACAAACGCTATGTGGACTTTGCCATGTTCAAAAACTGCACGACCGAAAGCCTCAGCCACTGCGCAAGGTATAATTTTTGAATCTACAGCAGAAAGTGCGTCATCTGGTACAAGGCTTACTAAAGGCTTAACTTTCACTGCCAAACTTGGAGATGCTTTTGAAAAAATAGCGCTGTCGATTATTTTTTGGTTAATAGCGAAGTTAAGTAGTGCATTTATAACGCCGCCGCTTCTCGTTGCTTCTCTTATGGTGGGATTTGTAGCATGTGCAAGCAGAATTTTTCTGTAATAGCCAAGGCTTTCTCTTCTGTAAGGTGCGTCTGCAACAAATTTCAACGTTTCATACAGAAGTGCGTCCGTGTGGGGGCATATATCATAACAAATTGGGCATAAATCTAGGTGTTCAGAGCAATCGTAGAGTCTATTTGGTTTGTTTTCTATCACTTTTATTGTATGCGTTGGACAAGCGGCTTCGCAAGCGCCACATAGGGTGCAGAACTCTGGTTCTATTATTAGTCGTTGTAAGTCGTTGAAGGCTATGAGTTTGTTTTTGTTCATTGACGTGATCAAGCCCCTCTATTTATACTATAAAAGGTTGTGCTTAAAATATCTGCACTTGGTGTCTTGAGAAAGCTATGGTATAAAGGGAAGTTGTTGTATCACTGGATCAATGAGATTTAAAACGATTGTAGGATAGATGCCTAGGACGATTATTGCGGTAACGAGGATGAAGATTACTGCGAGAAGTTTTTTCGGTTCTTTAATTTTTGCTTCATCTTGCGGTTTTTTCGCGTACATATAATTGATTAACCTTAACAAGTATGCAGCTTGGATGACGCTTGTTAATACACCTATAACTGCCAGCCAACTTAGGTTTGCCTCTATTGCAGATGTAAAAACTAAATATTTCGCTATAAAGCCAGCGAAAGGTGGGACTCCTGCGAAAGAAAAGGCGGCAAAAAGTAACGCTAAACTTGTAAGCGGCATTTTTCTTCCTACTCCTGAAAAATCGTTCAGAGTTTCGAATCCCATATTATTTAAAATTCCAACAGTCATGAAGGAAAGTGCTGTGGTTATTCCTCCAATAAGGAAGAAGTATAGGTTACCCATTATTCCGAGCGATGTTACACTCGTTATTGCAACAAGATTGTAACCTACATCTGCGATGCAGACATTCGCTATTAAGCGCTTCACACTCTTTTCAGTTAACGCAAGCAAGTTGCCCACGACCATTGTTAACGCAGACAAGACAGCAAGCATAAGGGTCCAAGGCAGAACTGTGGACGGCGTTAAAATGTATATGAGGACTCTTAGCAAAACGTAATAACTTCCTTGGTCAACAAGGGCTGACAAGAAGGCTGAAGAAGATGCTGGAGCTGCAGTGTAGGCGTCTGGCAGCCACATGTGAAATGGCACAACTGCAGCTTCGATTGAGTAGCCTGCTGCAATGAAAATGAACGCTATTTCGAGCAGATGCTTATCTTCTAGAGCCATTAACGCGTTTTTTACTGCCCAGAAGTTAAGCGTTCCAGTAATGGCATAAACAATCGAAAGTCCGTAGATTATGAAGGCTGAAGCGATTATTATCATTACCAAATATTTTAGGGTGGCATGCAAAGACTTGGATGTTTTCCAATATAGCATTAGGAAGCTTGAGCCTGCTGCTGTGGCTTCCCAAAAAATGAAGAGTGTTAAGAGGTCGCCAGCGAAAACTGTTCCTATTACGCAGCCGATGATGATTAGCATAATTGAGTAGTAGCGTTCTGAAAGTTCTTCACTGGAATCTATGTAAAAGAGGCTGTACATGAAAACAGCGGCGCCGACCATTGTAAAGATTATTGCCATGTAAATTGATACTGCGTCTACTAGGAATGTGGTTGAAAACATGGCAAGTGGTTCGGCTGTCAATGTTACATTAAGGAATGGTTGAGGCGATGGTTGCGCATAGTATTTCAATGTCAGATTTGCCACGCTTATGACTGCAATAATGAAAACGGTCGAGAACCAGCCAAGCTTTAGAGCAGTTTTTCCAATTTTTCTTTTGCGAATAGTTTTAACTACTGGTATTGTTAAAAGTGAAAACAAGACGAAAACGATTACAGGTAAAGATATGTCCAAGATTTCTGTCATTAGCTTGCCTCGCTAAATGAAGGTCACGCTCATGATGAGTTGTACGAAGAATGATGGCCATACGCCGAGAATGATGACGAATGCTGTCAAAATAATCATGGCTAATTTCATAAAGAATGGAACCTCTGTGACTTTTTCGCGTTTTGCTGAGCCGAGAAAAACGTGACCTACAAATCTTAGGGCGTATGCGAGGGATAAAACTGTGGCTATTAGCATTAGTGCTGTTGGTATAAGGTAGAAGTTGTCGTTGTTGATTGTTTGGAATGCTCCTACAAATATTAGGAATTCGCTGATGAAACATGCGAATGGCGGTATTCCCGCGATGCTTAATGCTGCAGTGGTTGAGGATGTGGCTGTAATTGGCATTTGTCCGGCAAGTCCGCCCATTTCGCGAATGTCTCGAATTTCCAGTTGCTTCATGACTGCGCCAGCCGACAAAAAGAGTAGCCCCTTGCTTACCGCGTGATTTATTAAGTGTAAGACTGTTCCGGTTATGGCTTCTTGGAATGGGAAAAGTGAAAGCCCGAAGAGAACGTAACCCATGTGTGCTATGCTCGAATATGCGATTATTCGTTTTATGTCAGTCTCTACTAAAGCAATCAAGGAGCCGAAAAAAGCGGACAAGATGCCAAAGATAGCTAAACCATGCAGAAATTGGCGTCCGAACTCTGTAGCTATGAGTGCTGGAAAAACAGTTCCCAAAGAAACTCGAAGTATTGCGTAAGCACCTGCGCTGATTATGACTCCGCTTAGAAGAGCAGACATTGGCGCTGGCGCTTCAGAGTGTGCATCTGGCAACCACATGTGGACTGGGACTGTAGCCATTTTAACTGCAAAGCCTGCTGTGAAAGAAAGCAGAATCCATTCGACAAGTGTAGGATTGGCGGTCATTAATGCGGCTTGCGCTTGAAACATGTCTAGGTCGCCTGTAACCATGAAGATTGCGCCTATGCCTAAGAGGACGAAGACGGCGCCTGCGTGTGTGAATATGAAGAATTTGAAGGCGGCTCTGTATGGTTCTTTGTAGCCCCATCCGCCGATTATGAAGTATGTTGGGACGAGCATTAGTTCCCAGCAGAAGTAGAAGAGCATAAGGTTTGATGTGATGAAGACGCCGACGAGACCTATGGAGAGTAATGTTAAAAGGGCGTAGTATTCGGCGAGTCCTTTTCTTTCTTGCATGTAATTGATTGAGAAGAGCGCGGCTGTTAAAATGAGTATTAGGGTTATGATTGCCATTGAGAAGCTTATTCCATCAACAAAAAGCGTGAAGGAAGAGTGGAGAACTGGAATCCAATAGTAAGATTCGACATATTTGTGGTCTGCACCGTTGAGAATAGATGGCACGGTTGTAGAAAGCAGCGCTATGTTGATTATGCATATTAAAGCGACTAGGAAGGAGGCTATTTTGGAAGATTTTCTGCCTAACAAATAAACAAATGGAACAGTCAAAGTTGGCAAGAGCAACGTTAACAACAGCGTGTTTTGCATTTTGTTTTCACCTGAGCATAGTGAGTATTATTAGTATTAGAATTATTAAAAACCCAATTAACGCTGCTGCTATGTAATGTTCTATTGAGCCAGAACGCATTTTTTTAATTTTTGATGCTGATGCTAAAGTTTTGTTCGTTGCCATATAGAGCAATTCGTCAGCGAAAATGTCTAAATACTTCTGAGTGTTATGAGCCAAGCCTATTACTCCATTTGCAACAAGATAAGGTAGGCGGCTAAAGAAAGATTTTTCCACATGTTCATGAATGGCATTAGATAATTGTACGATGCAGTTGGCAAAAAAATAAGGTATTCGCCCAAAGAAAGTGGTTTCGACCCGCTTAAGATCAACAGAAATTAGTAAGACGCCTCGTACAATAACTTTTTCATAGAAGATGTCAAAAAAATAACCGCTTTCTAAGATTTTACTTAGGGGATGAAACACCCGCCTTACTTCTCCTGTTAACAACGGTCTTCTATAATAAGCAAGATAAACAGAAAAACCCCCTATAAAAAGCGTAAAGAGAAAAATCAAAGTTGACAAGCTCAACATTTCATTTAAGCCAATTTCCACATTAGCATGCATAAATTGGGAAATGGGATTTCCGAACAAACTCGTAATGACGCAGAGGACAGCAAGAATTCCTGACGAACAAAGCATTATTCTGGGCGCTTCATGCAGATGCATCTGCTTCAAATCATCTGATTTTTCACGCACGTATACAAGTGTAATAACTCGCAAAGTATAAGCAAACGTAATGGCAGAAGAAGCATAAAGTATAAGCACAGCGCCGAAGTTCCCAGAAGACAGAACACTTTGAATGACTAATTCTTTGCTGAAAAAACTCATCAGAGGCGGTATTCCAGCACGCGCAAGCATGACGATTATGCTGAGTCCAAAGGTTACAGGCATTGCCTTGCGCAATCCGCCCATTAATCGCATATCACGTGTTTTCGTCGCGTGAATTATGCCGCCTATCAGGAGGAAGTCTAGACCTTGAAAGAAGGCGTGGCTTACTAGGTGAAGTACGCCTGCAAACCAGCCAGATGAGGAAATAGAATATGCAGTGCCTAACGCTGCAAACATAAAGCCTATTTGGCTAATCGTGGAATAAGCAGCTACACCTTTTATGTCTGGCGTAGACAAAGCTAATGTGGCTCCGATAAACGCCGTCATCGTGCCTACCCAGAGGATAGACGGCAACCACATTGGAATTAAAACTGCTGAAGAACCAAACAAAAATATTAATCTGGCGATTAGGTAAACGCCTGCTTTCACCATTGTTGCTGAATGCAAAAGAGCACTTACTGATGTTGGTGCTTCCATGGCGCTGTAAAGCCATGTGTGAAGTGGTAGTTGTGCTGATTTTGCGATGGCACCAGCAAGCATTAGGAAAGCAGTCGCAGTTAAAACATTTAGAGGCACTCGCCCCACATTGTTAATAATATAAGAGAATGAAAATGAGCCTAAGTTCATGTAGAGAAGGCATATTCCAGCCAAAAGACAAGCGTCGCCTACGCGGGTCATGAGAAAAACTTTGATGGCTGAACGCACGGTTTCTGGGCGCTTATACCAGAAAGAAATTAGCGAGTAAGAGCAGAGACCAACCATTTCCCAGAAAATGAACATTTGAAGGAAATTGTCTGACATGACTAGACCTGTCATTGATCCAATGAAAAGAAGCATGAAGAAGTAATACCTTGTTAAGCCTTCTTCGCCATTCATATAACCCAGAGAGTAAACAGTTATAACAAGACCAAAGAAAGTAATCAAACACGCAAGCAGTACGCTTAGTGAGTCAACATATACTCCTGCACTAACAGTCAATGAAGGGATCCAAGATATGGTTGAATCAGAGCTTTCTAAAGCCTTAAAGTAGATGTCTGGAACCGTGGAAAATGCGAACACTACGGCGATTAGGCATACAGCCACGGCGAAGCAGTCTCTCGCCTTCTTGTTGAAACGTGCAACTAATGGAATGAGCAGACTAGAAAAAGTCGGCAGCGCCCAAACGAGCCAAGATGCGTAAGGAAGCAAAATCATCGCCTCACTTTTTGAATGACACCATTTAATCCTGCTTGTGAAACTGTCGTGTTTTACGCCTTCTTAGCCATTTTAAACTAGCCTTCAGAAATAGAACGTCAGCGATTTAAATTTTGTCCAGTTCGTAATTACAATTGAGAGATCAAAGAAATCATCAATATTGATTCCAGTTTTCATAAACTTCTGTAATTATTTGGCAAGCAGTTTTTATATAAGCCAGAATGGGTTTCTCTGCGGTGAATTCATGGACTACAACGCGGTAATTGCTTTGGCGATTTTTGTGGTCACGCTTTTCATGATGATTAAACGCCCACACGGCATCAGCCTCGGTCTAGCAGCTGGAATAGGTGCAGCAGCTTCGCTTGTGCTTGGAACTGTGACGTTAAATGATGCCGCATCCGCGTTTGTTGATATTTGGGACGCTGCTTTAGCTTTCATTGGAATTGTGACTTTATCGGTGACGCTAGATGCTATGGGGTTCTTTAAATGGGCTGCTATAGAAGTTGTCAAGCTGGCTGGGGGAAGTGGCCTAAAACTTTATTTTTACGTTGCTTTACTTACCGCTTGTGTAAGCATACTTTTCGCAAATGACAGCGCAGTACTTATACTAACCCCTATTGTTTTGGAAATAATTAGTCAGTTAAAAATAGATGCTAACGGCAGACTTGCCTATCTATTCTCTGCAGGTCTCATAGCTGACACTGCAGCCATGCCGCTGATTACGAGCAACCCAATAAATATAGTCAGCGCCGACTTTTTCAAATACAGCTTTATTGATCATTTGATTTTCATGGGACCCGTTGCAATAGCTACGATAGTAAGTAGCCTTCTTTTGGTCTACGTTTTCTTTAGAAAGAAAATTCCAAAGTCATATTCAATTAAGCTTGTCGAAGCCTTAAATGCGGGAGGACAGCCAATAACGCCTTCGCTTTTAAGGATAAGTATTATTGCTTTAATTGCAATTGATGTTGGTTATGTTTTAGCTTCCCTAAATAGACTTCCCGTTTCCATCGTTATTTGTTCTGGTGCACTATTTCTATTAGGAGTATACAAGGTCACCTTAGAAATGTCTTCCGTGTTAAAAGAAGAACGGAAAAGCATGAACAGTTTGGTTAGGGAGGTTAACTGGGATATTGTCCTATTTATGATAGGCATTTTCTTGGTTGTTCAAGGTTTAAGGCATACTGGCGCAGTGGAATTTTTTGCTTACCTTTTCACAAGAACCTTGTTTTTGCCATCATTCTTCTCCGTACTTGTCCCAAGCTTAATCGTTACTGTAGGCGCAAGCACAATGAACAACTGGCCCATGACAATCCTTGGGCTTTTATCGATAAAACAAGCGGCAAGCATTGTCGGTCTAAACTCGCAGCATTTAACAAGCTTGGTATTCTCAAATATTATCGGAAACAATCTGGGTCCACACTTTTTCCCATTAGGGTCTTTGGCAATATTGATGTGGCTTGAAACAATGCGTCGAAAAGGTGTAAGAATAGGGCTTGTGGATTACTTGAAAGTTGGGTCTATTGTGTCGATTGTTGAGGTTACTATAGCATCTTTAGTTCTGTGGTTAGAACTCACTTTTTTGAACCTAAATCTGAATATTATACTGTAGAACTAAGCTCTGTCTTACTATCTGATTTTCTGGTAAGTTGGCTCTTGTAAAAGGATTTGCTTCCTGTAAAGAAGTAGCTTATTGCCGCTGAAACCACGGTGAGGATTATGAAACTTGGCCCTACTGTTTCAGCAACTAAAGTGATGCTTGTTAGCAAACTTTTGCTAGTTGCAGCCAGCATGGCAGCCATCGCTACTATGACATATAAAACCGTTGGTTCGAGGTTCCAAATCTGTGCATAGATAAGTCCAAGGGTTCCGCCAACATATAGTGATGGGATGAAAAGGCCGCCGCTTCCGCCAAAATTCATTGTTAAACTTGTAGCGACAATCTTAAGAACTAATATTGCAATCAATGTTGAAAGAGACAACACTCCTAATTCAGTTGTAGTAATTCTGTGAATAAAATCATAGCCTAATCCTAGAGTTTCTGGATAAAAAAGGTCTATGATGCCAAGCATTAATCCAATACATATACTCATAAAAAACATTGGAAACTTGACAGCAAGACGTTTACTTAGAGCATTTGTTTGTTCAAGTGTTTCCATGAACGCTAGGGCAACCAATGTCGTAATAACTCCTAAAAAGATTGCATGTAAAAGAGTGTAAAGCGTTGGCATAAGAAAAATTGGAGCTGGAAAAATGGTTTCTGTTCCAAGAGTCATGGCGGACATAAAATAGGCGGTAATTGAAGTTATTGACGCTGGAATGAAAACCTCAGTTTCTACATCCCTTTTATAAGGTATTTCAAGCGCAAGCAATATTCCCGTTAATGGAGCTTTAAATATAGCTGAAAATCCCGCCGCGGCTCCGCACAAGAACAATGTCTTAACATCTTTTTGGTTTAACTTCAGCTTTCGAGTGATAAACGAAGAAAGCCCGCCTCCTAACAGTAGACTCGGTCCTTCCAACCCAGCACTTCCACCAAAACCTATCGTTATTGCAGACGCCAAAGTTCTGCCCACTGTATCCTTCAAGCTTACGAAACCATTCTTAAAGTGGTATCTTTCAATCACAAGCTCAGTTCCGCAACCGCAGTTCTTATTTTCTGCCAGAAGCCTTATCGTTACGTATCCTCCAAAGAGAGCTATGCTTGTAGATACGAGGATAAGCAGAGGGTTCCAATTTATAATGAGCAACGATGCGGAGTTCATTAATCTGTAGATGTAGACAAGGACGAATACGGCTAAGCCGACTGCAAAACCCAAAATTAAAGGCGACAACCAATATTTTGCTAACTCAAAGAATTTTCCGCGATCCAGCCTCAAGATTTGTTCTCCTCATAGACACCTTTCTCAGTTTGTTCTATTTCTGCTAGCTTTCTAATGTCGCATGTTCCATACTTCTTAGAAACTATAACCAGCAAACCCAAGACAATAGCAGTAACACAAGTGTCAGTGGAAAAAGCAAGTATCAAAAAAGTTTCACCTAAAGCCCTATCCAACGAAGAAGCAAGCAAAACAAAATTCATCGACGCCGCCATTGCGATCAATTCAATAGATATTAACACTTTTACCAATTGACGCTTAGTCAAAAGACCGTAAATACCAATTGCAAGCAATGTAACTGAAAGAATTATGTAATCCATCAGCTTTTGCCCTCCTTTCTTTCAAAAAGAACTATGGCAATACCAATGGCAACAGTCATTATGACCAAACCCTGCAGAACAACATCTATTGCTCTCAAATCCCAAATAGCTTGCCCAAATGAAACACTAGAAGAAACATTGGCTGGAGTAACCGCAACAGACAAGAAAACTGATGGAAGCAACAATAACAACGCTACAACAGCAACCAGAAACATGTTTCTAAAAGACTTTTCCCTGCTTGGTTTTTCGCTTAACATTTCACCCGCCAAGAAAAGAACCGCCAAAGTACCCGCACCAACAGCCAACTGAAAAACAGCCACAAAAGTAGCATCACTTAAAGCGTACAAAATCGCCATCAAAACAAACACACACGCTAAAGAGGCAACAGAATAAACCGCCTCATCAAGATAGACTGCCAAACAAGCTGAAACAACTAGTCCCACCGCAATCAATTCAACAATCATTTTACGCACCGCCACTTTCTTGAAAGTCTGTTTGAGGCTTAACTACCAAGTCAGATTTATCAGTTGAGGCAAGCTCAAAAATTTCCGAGCTTTTAATCGCGTTTCTAGGACAACTTTCAGCACATTGATAACAAAAAATGCAAAGGTCTAAGTGAAACAATGGCCTCTTCTTCCCATCCACATCAACCATCTCAATGGCTTTTGCAGGGCAATCCCTAGCGCACAAGCCACAACTAACACAGAGACTTATATCAAACACATGTTTGCCACGGAAGCCAACAGGAACTTTCGGCTTCACCTCTGGATATTTCCGGGTAGCTGGCTTTTTAAAAACATGAGAAAACACTTCCCTCAACATTGGCGACAACTTTGCCATCTGTCTCATCACCTCATTAATGGATTGAAATATAAGCTTAAGGCTACTGTTGCAGCAAGAGACAATATCGACAGAGGCAATAACACTTTCCAGTTGGCAACCAGCACTTGATCAATGCGCAACCTTGCAAACACGCATGTTAAATATTCACTAATCACAATCACCACGACAAGTTTAAGCACAAACCATAAAGCATACCAGAACGCGGGCAAGCTAAAAAACACAGGTCCATAGGGTCCCCCCAAAAATAGCTCAACCGCGATGGCAGCACCCAAAACAATTTGCACATCCTTAGCAAGCTTCAAGAAAGCCAACCTTCTGCCAGTATACTCTGTCTCGTAACCTCCAACAATTTCAGTCTCGGCATGTGGCACATCAAACGGGTCTTTCTCCAATTCTGCTTGAAGAGTAATAATAAACAATGCAAAAGCCCATGGAATTAAAAGGATAAATGGAACATTTTGACTCGAGGCTATAGCTGAGATGCTAAGATTGCTAGCTAGAAACGCTGGAGCTAACGCAAGAATAAAAAGAGGTATGTCATAACCCAGAAACTGCGTCAAAACTCTGGTTGCACCTACTGCACTGTAGGGGTTTGTTGAAGACCAGCCAGAAAGAAAAAGGAAAAAGTTAGCAATAGACACCAATGTTAGGATAAGAATCAGGTCTCCCTCAAAATTGGAATTTAGAATTACGTTTACTCCATCAACTGGCAAAAAAAGAAAAGCAAAAACGAAAATTGAAAAAGAAAGAATAGGCGCAAGTCTGAAAACGACATTTCTGGTATCAAACGGGACAATGTCCTCCTTCGTCAACAACTTAACGAAATCAGCAAGAGGCTGAAGAACACCAGCTGGTCCAGTATAAGCGGGTCCCATTCTGTTTTGCATTCTAGCTTCTACCTTCCTTTCAACCCAATCACAAAACATAGTGAACAACAAAATAAAGGCAAAGCCAGGAAAGACCAACACGCGAAAAACAAATTCTGGATTGAGACTCATATTTTTCCTCCTATCTATCCGTGCACGAGAAGCAAGGGTCTAAGCTTACGAAACTTGCTGGCACATCCGCTATGTTGCCACCTTCTGCAATTCGAACAAAAGAAAGAATATTAGCAAAAGTTGGAGTGCGCACTTTCACACGTTCAGGATATGCTGTTCCATTGCTTTTCACATAATAAAATAACTCACCCCTCGGAGCTTCAACACGACTAATCGCCTCGCCAGCTGGCACAATTCTTGGAACTCTGACTCGATATGGTCCGCTTGGCAAATTCTCCAGAACATAATTTATTATGTTTATGCTTTCAATAATCTCGTCTAAGCGAACCATAAGCCTCGCCCAAGAACCCCCCTCACTGTAAGTCACCATATTAAAGGGAATTTCACCGTAAGCAGCATAGGGTTCATCCTTTCTAACATCCATTTTCACATCAGAACCACGAGCTACTGGACCAACAACACACAGTTTCAAAGCATCTTGTTTGCTCAGCACCCCAACGTTTTTAGTTCGCATCTTAAAAGTCGGATCGTTTTCAAAAAGGTGCTTGTAGAAGCCCATTTTTTTCTTCAAATTTGCCAATTCCATTTTAATTTTAGGAATAGTCTCTTCTTGTAAGTCTCGCCTTACGCCACCTATTGTTATGAATGAGGCGATGACTCTGTTGCCAGTAAGCCACTCTACAATGTCCATTACTGCTTCTCTGTCGCGCCACATGTATTGAAACAAAGTTTCATATCCAATTTCTAATCCAGCATGACCTAAAAGAAGCATGTGACTGTGAATTCTGTTTAATTCCAGAATTAGTGTACGTAGATAACTGGCTCTCGACGGCACGCTCACGCCTAATATAGCTTCCACTGCCTGACAGAAGCATGCCGCATGACAAGCGTTGCAAATCCCACATATTCTTTCAACCAAATAAATATCCTGCAAGTAAGTGCGCTTTTCCGCAGCTTTCTCAATCCCTCGATGGACATAACCAATACGAGGCTCAACCTCTCTCACAATTTCTCCATCAACCTTTAAAGAAAACTTCTCAGGCTCAATCAAAGCAGGATGCTGAGGACCCAATATAATATTTATCAGCTTTCCATCACTTGAGGTCTGCCCATCACCAGAAGAAACATCAGCATTTTCCATTCTGTTTGGAACAACAACCTCAGCGTCTTTTCTAAGCGGAAAAAGATTTTTCGGCCAATCATCAGGCAAGACTAACCTTTTGAGGTTTGGATGCCCTTCAAACTTTACGCCAAATAAATCAGCTACTTCTCTTTCATGAAAATTCGCGCCAGGAATCAAGTCTGTTACGCTTTTAATCTTTGCGTCTTCTTTTGGCACTTCTGTCCTAATCGTAACTATGATTTTCCGAGTGCGAATATGGTACATCAGCTCAATCGTCTTTCCTAAGTCCACGCCTGTAAGTGCTGATAATCCAGCGTTTTCATCTGCCTCAAGCAAGACTTCCAATGCGTCTCTTTGAGCATTAGCGCCAACGCGGACAAAGGCTCTGCCGGGCTGTAAAGTTCCAGTTTGTAGAATTTTTTCTCCAAGCTTATTATTGAGTAAAACAGCAATTTCATGTTCAGCGTTTGTCATCAGTTTTCGCCTCGATTGATTTAAGCAGCTTTACGATTCCGTCAATCATCGCTTCGGGTTTCGGTGGGCAACCTGGAATGTAAACATTAACCGGAATAACCTTATCCACACCTCCCAGCACATTATAGTTCCCTTCAAATACGCCACCTGAACAAGCACACGCGCCGATTGCAACGACAAATTTTGGCTCAGGCATCTGCTCATAAATACGCTTTAGCCTACTTGCACATTGCCTTGTAACAACACCAGTGGTTAATAGAACGTCCGCATGCCTTGGCGAAGGTCCAAGCAGAATTCCAAAGCGTTCCACATCATATTTAGGCGTTAAAAGCGCAACAACCTCAATATCGCAGCCGTTGCACGCTCCAGAGTTAAAATGAAGAACCCAAGGTGACCTCAACCTCGCCCATTTTGCAAGATGAGCGGAAGACGTTATTAGTCACCCCCTTCAAAAAGAAGCAAGCTTGATACGAGCACTATGGTTAGGTAAAGCATGAGGAACAACACGTTCGTTGATTGAAGCTTTAAGGAAGCAAAAGCTACCAGCAAAATTGAAGAGTCCAAAACTACAAAATATATAAGATACCTGTAAAGCGATACGTTAATTCTCAATTTATGAAAACTTGCTTTTTCTCCACACGCATATGCCGATTCACCTTTTCCCTCTCGCATAGATTTTGCCGACAGCCAACGACCTAGTATGTAAATAAGAAAAGATGCAATCAATATCAAAAGGAAAGCAATAACTAATTCAGCAAACGTAGCAGGTCACCGTCGTCAACAATTTTCCTCATAACATTCACACTCTTATATTAAGCTCCTTTCCACACCGTGAAATATCTATGTATGAAACATTTTGCAAATTTGGGAATCACATGGTTGAATTTAAATTTTATCCGCCATTTTGCCATAAGTACCGTAGAGACTAAACAAGTGATGAAAGACGCTTCTATTAAAAATGTTAGAATTACATCATAAAATTACTTGAAACTTCAAAATAAGAAGTAGGCACTTGAACCAAGTTGGGTTTGAGAAACAGTCCAAGCATTTTGCTTTTTTGGAAAAGGAGCTTGATTTGTACTATTTTGGTTTAGCATTCGTGTGAAATTTAGAAGGATTTGAGTAGTCTCTAAGTCTTGATGTTTTGAAATGACCCAGGACAGCTCTTGAGCATACTGGATCTGCCACTTTTGTTTTTAGGCATAAGCCTCATGCAGGAAAAGGTTAAGGTTCAAATTCGGCTTGACCTATAAAAAATCAATCTAAAGAAAAAGAGAAGGCTTAGACAAGAAAAAGTATCGAGAAGAGACGTAAGCTAAAGATGCTTGAACACATGCTATATCAAAATTTGGGTTTTGCACCATAAAACGAAAAGGAAATGTGCTCTCGTAATTTAGAAACTGACGTTTCTTATCAAGCCTAGTTGCAAATCGTTCAAAATGAAGCTTGGGGATTAATTTTTCCACCAGAAAGAAAGCTGAGGTTGAGTATAAGACTCCACCGATCAGATCAATTACATAATGCTCTCCTAGATACACTGCACTGAACCAAACTCCAATAGGAATTATGAGAATAGGCAATGCTTTGATGCGTTTAATTTTGATGGAGTACAATGAAATCAACCATGGATACGTAGCGTGGAGACTTGGAAAAGCTGCAAAATAGTTGGGTTGGATGAAATCGAAGATTGTGTGATAAACGGGCGTGCCTATTTCGCTATCTATTTGAAAAAGAATTCGGGAAGCGTGCACTCCATACCAAGGAGGCGCAGATGGATATATTAAGAACGTTATAAGGGCACTGTAGGAACATATGAGGAAAGTGAAAACGTATTTCCAATAATTTTCAGGGGAATATCTCCATAATGTAAATCCAAAAACTGTGGGAATTATGAAGTGTAAGGAGTAAAAGAAGACTGCAACAAAGTCGAAAACAGTATTTCTGTAAAACTGTTGAAGAATAAGTGTTGGAATATTCCCGAACAATTGAGACTCAACGTTTATCAATTCATTGACATGGACTATTCCCGCTACATTACCCATAATTCCATACATTGTTTCATATGCTAAAAACAAAATGACAAAGGGAGCCCAGTCTCTTGTAAAACGTCTAGTCCATTTATTGGATGCGGCATATACGAGAAAAAATATGAACAAAAATTCAGGTCTTGGAAATACGTTGAATCTTACACAAAACGCAAAAAGAAACACTAGGTAAACAACTGGAAGTAGAATACCCAGATTATATGCCAAACGACGATCTATTACCGGCATTTGATTCACATTCTCTTTTTGCAATGCATTTACCAAAGCTGCTTCCAGCAATGTTTAAGCAATATTAATCAGACAACGCGGCGTTTATAAACCCTTTTAGATTCTCCAAATATCTGATATGCTTTAGTTACAATGTTAAGGCTTGTTAAAGATTAATTCTTCCAGGTTTTGCCTAAGAAGTGCTTGTAAACTGGATGCCCTTTAAATCTTAAGGTCGTTTCAGACTTTTCTACAGTTCCGCTTGGAAGTCGCATGCAAATTGAATTGACAATAGCTCCATCAGGAATAAAGCGCACACCATCTAGAAGCTCACCCTTTGTCACACCAGAAGCTGCAAAGACTAATTCTTTACCCTTAGCCAACTCATCTTCATCATAAGTCTTGTCTACATCAACCCCTTCAGTTTTCAGTCTATCCAATCTTTCAGAATCATCTTTCTTATCCTTCCAAACCTTCACAAGCATCGTTCCACCCAAGCATTTTACAGCAGTAGCTGCAATTGTTGCTTCAGGTCCTGCGCCAGCTCCAATGAGAAGGTCAACACCTGAAACTGGAATGCACGTGGCAACCGCCGCAGCAATGTCACCGTCGGGAATTAAAATAATTCTCACACCGAGTTTTCTAAGAGTTTGGAGAATACCCAAATGCCTATCACGCTCCAACATTATGACTGTGAAATTTTCAAGAGGCAACCCCTTTTCTTTCGCTACAGCGCGTACAATTTCTTCAATAGACATTTCTAAAGAGATTTTGCCAAGAGAATGATAGTCAGTTGCCACCTTAAAATAGTATCCATCATCTGGAAGCACTTGAAAGCAATCTGCAGGCGCACAGGCAAGAGCAGAAATAGCGTCTTTTCTGCCTTTAGAAGCAGCAGTAGTGCCGTCTACAGGATCAATAACAAATTCGACCTTTGGTCCTTTACTTGTTCCAACTTTTTCTCTGCGCATAAAAGCTGGTGCATTGTCTTTTGGTCCTTCACATGCGATTACTTCGCCTTCAATGTCTGTTTGAGCCAGAACAGCTCTTGAAAATTCTACAGCCTTCGCATCTACCAAGTCTGGGTTTCCTTGTCCAATATGTAATGCTGCTCCAACAGCCGCTGCGATTGTGATTCTAGTTAAGGAAGGCGCTAAAGCTCTAAGAGAAACCAAACACATGCCCTCAATTTTGGTTAATTAATTATTTTACTTGTAAACCTTTAATGGTTTCCCTAACAGGCTATTGTTCAATTCCTCTATCCCAAGTCCATGCTGTCTTGAGAAGACTCGCTTTGAATCTTTAATTGCCACACCGCCTTTCTTTGCGAGTTTGTCTTTTAGCAGAATATCCGAGTCCAAGTCTGCATACTGTATGTTTTTGACAGCAGCAGCTAAGTGCGCTGCGGCGGCTATGCCTATCTCTGATTCCCCCATGCATCCAATCATACAAGGTGTTTTTGCAGCTTCTGCAATGGCGGCGATTCTCCTAGCTTTCATGATTCCCCCAGTTTTCATCAGTTTAATGTTAATTAGATCTATAGCCTCAGCTTGAATTAGGCGCAAGGCGTCCTCTGGAGAGTGAACGCTTTCATCTGCCATTACAGGTATCGGCGAATTTTTCCTGACATTTATTAAGCCCTTTAAATCGTCTGCTGGAACTGGTTGTTCCACGAATTGAATGTTAAATTTTGCAATTTTGCTCAAAGCTTCTATTGCCTGCTGCCGTGTCCATCCTTGATTTGCATCTATCCTTATCGCTATGTTATCGCCAACTGCTTCACGGACTAGCCTTATACGTTCAACATCTTCTGTTGGGTTGACGCCAACTTTGACTTTTAAGGCTTTGAATCCTCTTTTAATGGCTTTTGCAGCATCTTTGGCCATTTCTTTCGGTGGTTTGATGCTCAAAGTGACGTCTGTTAAGACTTCTGTGCGGTAGCCGCCCATTAGCATGAATAGGGGTTTGCGGCAGGTTTTCCCCAGAATATCATGTAATGCCATGTCTATGGCTGCTTTTGCAGCTGGATTCTGCTTGACAATTGAATCCATGACTTCAATATCATGCTCGATTCGTAAGGGGCAAAGACCAATAAGTTTAGGTGCTATTTTGTCAAGAGTTCTGAGAACAGTTTCTGTGGTTTCGCCTGTTACTCTTTGCGATGGAGAAGATTCACCCCATCCAATGGCATCGTAATCTGTAATGATTTTCACTACAATATTGTGGCTTTCAGTGCTTGTTCCTTGAGCTATTTTGAAGGGTTCTTTATAGGCTAAAGTAACTGAGTAGACTTCAATCTGTTGAATACCCATTTTAAACGCCTTAAACAAGTTTGTGTCCTAAATGGAAAAGTTTTACTGAAATTCTTCAGAAGATGCTTTTGCACGTTTTCGTAATCCTTTAAACTTGAGTTTTGCCGTTAGGATTTTCTCTGTTGCAAATAGTCGAGAAGCAGCGTAAAGGACAATTATTGTGAAAACAGTGACATAGACAATGCCAAAAATAGCTGTTGAATAGTCACCCATTATGACGGCTTTTGAGGCTATTATTGGATGACTGTAGGGAATTGCATAGAGCAGAATCTTAATTGCAAATGGCAAAGTGTTAATGTCTAAATACATCAGAGCAAATGATGGGATAAATATGAAAGGGTAGATGTAACCTACGAGCGATTGGGCGCTTCGCACATCTTCTGCAAAGGCAGACATGATTACGGCTAATGCTAATGCTGAAAGCAAGGCAACAAAAAGTGATATTCCAAGAAGCAAATAGCCAAAAAGCGAAGGAACAAGCCCTAAAGAAGCCAAATCAACATTCACACCTGTTGGAATTGCTGTAGTGAAAGAACCGAGCATGTAGTTATAGCCAATCATATATGCTAATGCACCAGCAGCAGCAACGAGAATTGAACTGGACAATTTTCCAATAAGAATCGCAAGTCTGTCCATAGGCAAAGTTAGCAGTGTCTCCAATGTTTTCTCTTCTTTTTCCATAGCTACAGAAGTTGCAGCAATCTGCATTGAATACGTGAGCAGAATCATAATTGTGATTGGTAAAGCAATTGCCTGAGACATCATCAGACTTGAAAGAACTGAGGGGTCGATGCCCTTTTTGATTTCTCCTTTTACAATTGCTGATTTTTCAGTAGCAACCACGTCTGGGGCAACTTGTCTATTGAAATTGTAAACCAAATTGTCAATTAGTGAGGAACCTATGGTTTCGAAAACATTTGTACCTAAGAAGACCCCATAAAAGTTTATTTTGCCTTTTATACCTGATGTAATGTTTTGACTGAAACCTTGTGGAATTTCTATGAATTGTGTTGCATTATACTTTGCCAATAATTCTTGTTTTAATGCATCTTCAGGTTTTGTATCATTAACATCGAAGACTGTGAGACCAGCACTTGTAAGGTTTTGTATGAATCTGTCAGCCCACACTCCTTTGTCATTATTCAAAACTAGTAAGCCAGTTTTTGCTGCTTGTTCCTGCACAGATTGAATAGAAAAGTTCATAATGCCGCCTATCACTGGAAACATTATTAAAGGTAGAATTATCATTCCCAACAGAATTTTCGGGTCTCTAACTAGTTCCTTAAGCTCTTTCAGCAGAAAATTTCCAAAACCCTTAAGCAAGCTTAACCACCTTTGCAAAAACTTCTTCCAAATTTGCACTACCATACCTTTCCTTTAGCGCTTTTGGTTCTCCTTCTGCAACCACTATTCCCTTATTAAGAAGAGCAACTCTGTCGCAGAGATGCTCAACCTCAAGCATATTATGACTTGAAAGCAACACAGTAACGCCATGTTCTTTCACATAGCGCTTTATTATTTCTCTAACATGAAAGGCGTGTAAAACATCTAATCCGCTTGTGGGTTCATCCAAAATAGCTAATTTAGGCTTACTCATCAATGCCCTAGCAACAAGAAGCCTTCGTTTCATCCCTTTACTATAGCCTTTAGTCCTATCTCTTAAGCGTTCACCTAACCCGGTGATTTCAGCAGCTTCCTTAACTATTTCACGAATTTCATCCCTATTTTTAGAGTTAAACTTGGCCATAAACTCCAAATATTCCAGTCCAGAAAGATTCCTATAAGTCCCAGCTTCCTCTGGAAGATAGGTTATAATCTTGCGAATTTCACCCGCATCATTAACAGCATCAAAACCAAACACTTGCACTTTGCCTGATGTTGGCAATAAGAGAGTGGCAATAATACGCAAGGCTGTGGTTTTTCCAGCCCCATTAGGACCTATAAGACCGAAAATTTCAGAAGACATCACTTTTAAGTTTAACCCATTCAAAGCTCGTACATTACCAAAATCCTTAACCAATTCAATGGTTTCCACAGCAACATCCATTAACAATTACTCCGAACCCGTGTATCACTAAAAAAATAAAAATCTTCCTATAAACATTCTTTTAGAAGAGGATGTGGGTTGAACCATAATGGTCTCGTCACAAAAGCTCTGTTAGAATGCCCCTACCTCCCAAGTCCATATGCAGTAATAGACGCTGCATTAGAACTGGCAAATTTCAAGAAAGGCGAAATATTTGCAGATTTGGGATGTGGAGATGGTGCCGTCATAATTAGGGCTGCCAAGAAATATGGAGTGTTAAGCATAGGTTTTGAAATTGACCGCAACATGGTTGAGATCGCCAAAAGAAATGTGAAGACTGCTGGAGTTGCAAATTTAGTTGATGTTGTTCATTCAGACCTTTTCGCAATTGATCTTTCAAGTTTTAACGTAATCTACATTTATCTTTCTCCACTTGTTAAAGAAAGACTTTCAGAAAAAATAGTAAGCGAATGTTCAAGCAATACTCGAATTCTGGTTCACGATTATCCCTTAAAAAATTTACAAGCGGACAGGATAGTTCAATTGCCAAGCTACAAAGTGCACACTCATGTAATATACTTCTATAAACTGTGAGTAAAACGTCACAGTTTATTCATATCTTAATGCTTCCACTGGTTTAAGTTTTGAAGCTCGCCAAGCTGGATAAAGTGCGAAAATTACGCTGACTCCTATGCCGAAGGCCAACGCCAGCAAAGTTACCGTTGGAGTTAAAACAGGATTAATTGCCATGGCACCAAAGCCGCCAGCATGAGAAGCTTGATTTCTCAGTCCGAAACCGCCTCCGCCGCCTAAGGCAATTGCAACCACGTTTGCTAAGCCCCAGCCTGAAGCCACGCCAATGACTGCACCTAACAAGCCAATTATTACAGATTCACCTAAGAAAATCAGCAGCACCGTACGATTTTTCATGCCCAATGCTTTAAGTATTCCTATCTCTCTCGTGCGTTCCATTAATGATACAATCATGATATTCATTATGCCTATTCCTGCTACAAGAAGTGAGATGGCAGCGATTCCACTCAAGAAAAGCTCTATCACAGAGAAAACGCTTGAAAGAGTATTAAGAACTGCTGTGGCAGACATTACTGAGACTTGATTGCCAAAAACTGCCTTTATAGCTTTCGAAACATCGTCAATAGTTGTTTTATCATCATTTATTAACTTCACAATTATCATGTTGCACTGATCTGTTCCAAAGAAGCTTTGCGCCTTAGAAAGCGGAATATAAACGTTGAAGTCTGATGGTCCGCTGACACCAAAGCCTCCTATTTCTTGCAAAATAGCCGTGACGTTGCCTGTGTAGTTTTCATGTTTTGGTGGGCGTGCAGCTGCATTGAGCCAGATGATTTCTGCAGAGTCGTTCACGTTACAGAGTATGGTCCCATTTTTCCATGGATCGCTTACTCGTTTGCCAACAACTACCATTTCATTTGTCGAGTTATGCGGTATGACTCCCTCTTCAGCCACAAAAGTAGTTTGATAGATGCTTGCATAGTCAGTGAAGTCGACACCCACTATTGTGACATTTCGAGCACCAGTAGTAAATTGGACAGAACCTGTTCTTTGAATTATCGCAACTGATAACTCAACATTCTCTAATCTGTTAATCGTTTGTGTGTCGTTAACGAACAACTTGAAACCAGAACCAGCCGCGTCCGCACCACCGAAAACAGCACCCCCACCGGCAGAAACAATCAGTGTCTTGGTTGCAAATCCTCTCTGAAGTTGCTGGGTAATGGTTTCTTGCAAGCCTTGAGTTATCGAAAGCAAAGCGACGATAGCTGCAATGCCGATTACTACGCCTAAGGTTGTTAAGCCCGCTCGAAGTTTCCTCAATCTTATTGCGCTAAAAGAATATGAGAGAATATCACTTGCCTTCATTGGTTATTCACCGTCTCAGTGACTATTAGACCATCAAACATCTGCACTGTCCTTTTTGCTTGAGAAGCTAATCGCTGATCATGCGTAACCATTATTATTGTTACACCTTTCTCCTCGTTAAGCCTCTTAACCAGTCCCATTATGTCGTTTGCCGCCTTAGAATCTATGTTTCCAGTCGGCTCATCCATTAAGAGAAATTTGGGGTTGTTCGCTAAGGCACGTGCAATTGCTACACGTTGTTGCTCGCCACCACTAAGCTCAGCTGGTTTGTGGTTCATTCGTTCCTTCAAACCTACAATTTCTAGGAGGTCTTGTGCTTGTTTTCTCCTTGCGTCTTTGCTCATGTCAGCTATGGACATTGAAAGTTCAACGTTCTCTCTTGCTGTGAATCGCGGAATAAGGTTGAAGAATTGAAACACGAATCCTATTCGGCGTCTAAGGTCTGCAAGTTGATTGTCATTAAGTGTAGAAATGTCAATGTTTTCAATCAACATTTGACCCTCAGTTGGCTTGTCCAAAGCTCCAATAAGGTTAAGCAGTGTTGATTTGCCACTTCCAGAAGGACCGAGAATCGCGAGGAAGTCGCTGCTTTCAACCTTTAGGTTCACGCCGCGTAATGCTTCAACTGGAACTTTACCCAGCATGTAAGTTTTCTTTAGGTTTACTGCTTCAACAATTGCTGCCATTTCAAGCCAGCCATTTTTTGTTTTGAGCTTACTTGGTGAGGTATCTCCATGAAAGCATTATGCCAATTATAGAGAAAACGACTGCGAAGATGCTGAGAAAAGCAAAGTCAAACATCACCGCTGAAGCATCAAATTCCATCACTGTGAGTCGTCTAATAGCATCTGTTAGATAGCTTATTGGATTTACTTGTGCTATTGCTTGTATCCAATCTGGCATCTGAGAGATTGGGAAGAAAGTGTTGCTTGCAAACATCAATGGCAAGTTAATAAGATTCACAATCGCCATTTGCGTTTCCCATTTAGTCGACCTTAAAGCAAGTGCTAGAAATACTGACGACAGCCCGAGGCATAGAAGAAATATCGCAGCGTATACTGCCAGTATATAGACAGGATTGAATGTTGAACTGACTTGTAAGCCAAATATCACTGCCAGCATGAGGATTATCGTGGCTTGGAACATTGCTCTAAAAGATGCGTTGAGAACCTTTGAAAATATTATCGCTGCCCGAGATACTGGAGTACTAAGCACTTTGTTCAAGAATCCTAAACGTCTATCCCAAACTATGGACATACCGCTGAACATTGTGGTAAATAGCACAATAAAGGATATCATGCCAACAGACATGTAACTAAAATAATCAGAAACGCCAAAAATGTTTTTCATTAGGGTTGGACCGAAGCTTGCAAACATCTGTGAAAGCGCTGTGCCATTGATATTAACGCCTGAAGATTGAGGGGGGATGATGAAATTACCTTGAATAGGAATCACTGGTGGTAAGTTTATGTTGCCAGCTGAAAACATGTTTCCTATGTTCATGGCTTTTCCAAATAGTCCCATCCATATTACTGGCTGGAGTATAGCCATAAGAAGGATTATAGGTTCCTTTAACCATTTTTTAAGCTCTCTTTTAGTCAAAGCCCAAGTGCCATGAAACATGCTTGGGTTATGCTGATTCAATTTGCTCATGTCCTAGCCCTCATCATTGTTATTCTTTGTGCCCTAAAAGCCTCTCTAGATTCTTCTGTGTCACGCATAGACTTACCAGTATATTCCAAGTAAACCTCATTTAATGTAGGTTCAGTCATTGAAAGCTTCGTTACAGTATAGCCTTTTCTTCGTAATGCTTCGATTACGAAGGGTGCGGTTACTTCTCCATATTCTGCCTTAATTCGGTATGAGCCGTCTTCATTCTTGACTTCTTTAACATTATCAATAGATCGGATGAGTTCACTCACATCAGCATTCTCCTTAATACTTAACGTGATAATATCGCCGCCTAAACTGTGCTTCAAATCTTGAGGCGTGCCGACCACGATTATTTTTCCATGATCAATTATTGCAATGCGGTCGCAAAGAGCGTCTGCCTCTTCAAGATAATGCGTAGTCATGAAAAGCGTCATGCCAAATTCTTTCTTCAATTTTCTAATGTACTCCCAAGTTGCAGTTCTGGTTTGCACATCTAATCCCAAAGTAGGCTCATCCAAGAAAAGCACTTTAGGCCTGTTAACTAGTCCACATGCAAGTTCAAGTCTTCGACGCATTCCACCAGAATAGGTTTGCACTTTCTTGTCTTTGAAATCAGTCAGCTCGACAAGTTTCAATAATTCAGATGCGCGCTCATTTGCAACATTGCGTGGAATCCCATATAAATCAGCACATAAAATGACGTTTTCCCATCCAGTTAAGTCTTCATCAGCGGTATATTCTTGCGGAACCACGCCAATAACATTTCTAACTTCATTGCTCTGCTTTGCAATGTCAAAATCTAAAACAGAAGCTTTGCCTTCTGTAGGCTTCAAAATAGTTATTAACATATTGATCGTTGTAGTTTTTCCAGCGCCATTTGGTCCGAGAAAACCAAAGATTTCACCATGTTTGACACTGAAATTGACATGATCAACAGCCGTCAAATGTTTATTGAAAACTTTTGTTAGTCCTTCAGCAATAATCACATCATCACTCATTTTTTGTCCCTCTCAGTTTTTGATTTATCTTTTCAAGTTTTTCTGCAGTCTCATCCAAAACCTTACGAGCCTGTTCTAGGGCGTCTTCAGAGAATTTCTCTTCTAGGCTGCTTCCAAGCTCAAAAAAGGCAGACATCAACTTATGCATCGTTTCTCTCACCTCAACTGTTTTTTCTGCTGGTATTCTGAACCACAATCCAAGAAAAGGTGGAGCAAAAAACCTTGCCTCTTTCCTGAATTTCACGCCAATCCTTCTTTGCTCTTCAAGAAGTTTCCTACCACTCTGTGTAAGTTCATAACGTTTAAGCCCATTCTCATCAATAGGCAATTCCTTCACGTAACCATTATCTTGCAACCAAGCTAATAGCGGATAAACCGAACCTGGACTTGGTTTCCAACGTCCATCAGTTCTCTTCTCAATCTCATTAATTATTTCTGACCCAGACATAGGCTTCTGGCTTAAAGATTCAAGAACATGATAACGAATGAAACCTTTAGGCACCATAGCCGTATGTTTCATCCAATGTCTTCTACGCCCTAGCATTCTATCACCATTGATATCGCCGTTGATATCAACAGTGATATTTAAACCTATCGCAACAACTAAAACAAAAGAACGTTTGGTGGGGCTGGCCGGATTTGAACCGACGACCTTTACCCGGAAACAGCGCTGGACTGCTCCTACGGGTTTCTCTATGACCGCTCCAGAACTTCTTCATTCCGCATTGCGGTCCGCAAACCCGTTTGCTTGCTTCTGGAGCCCGTCGTCATTCCTGCCTAGACTACAGCCCCACTGTATGAAGCATTATGACTAACTGTGAAGGATAAAATATATGCCTTATTCCTTTGCAGAGTCATGCAAATCATGTTTTTGGAATAATTTTTATCTATATAGAAAATAATACTTGTATTACATGGTGCAGCAATGCGCTATCAATAGCTTAGTCTCTTCGGAGGTTCAATAAAACGAATGACAAGTTTGTTCTCTACAAGGATTTAGATGGAACCCCTTATGATGTAGATTTGCCACTAACTTCAAATGTTGATCCAGAAAAGCTTAGAGAAAATCTGAGTTTGCCTTCATACATAGATTTAAATTATTTTCCAATGAAAAGTGCAATGGTAACCCTATGGGCAGCGGCTAATGCGCCAAGACTTAACGATTTGTATCCTGAAGCGTTTGATAAGAGAGTGAGTAAGCATCCTATTCCTGCCCTGCTTTTTGGTGGTGCTGCAGTTAAAATTCACTGTAAAAGTTCAAATGCTAATGGTTCTTTTGAAAGGGGAATAAAAGATACAGATTTTATTGTTCCAAAAAATCAAGGAATGGACTTTTACAAACTCCTTTTAAATATGCATAAAGCTTTCGGCACACAATACAAGTCTTTCGTAACTGCCAATGATAGACGTTTTACAATGTGGAGACATGGACAAAGGTATAGACTCACCACAATCAATGGTATAACAGCCGAAGGAACACCTACAATAACCGTTTTGGATCTTTTTTGCGATTTTATAGATTTAAGACATAAGGTAGAAGCTAAAGACGAGTTTGAAAAGTATAAAGAAAATCTGTTTACAATTGGTTTGGAAAATCTGCTTATCTCAAAATGCCAATTTATTTTGGACTTCCCAAAAAATAGGCTTGAAGAGCTTAAAGCCTGTCAATGCGATTATAGAGTTTTACCTTATCCATACTATGCTAGCGATATGGTTATTCTTGGAATGGAAGAAAAAGATGTCAAAGATGTTTGTGCAATATTTTTAGACCATCCGATTGGAAAGGAAAATGAAGAAATAAATGCAGAGAAAATGCGAAAAATTTTGGACAAAGACAAGAAGCTAGCATTAACTGTAACATTGAATCTTCAGAATTTGAAAGAAAGAACCACAACCTTGGAAAAATGGGCAAAAAAGAGCGAAATTTCGACTGTGATAAGTCGAATAGACGAATTACTGAAGTTTCTCCCTAAAATTGATAAGAAATGGAACAAACCATGGTGGAACACCGCTGTAGAAACACCAATAGTTGAATGAGAATTTATTTTCCTTTTATCAAGTGCTTTATTGTAGAGTAGGCTTCTTTTCTCGAGAGACCTATCCTTGATAACGGCAAATCAAAGTTTCCCTCTTTTGAGTAAAGCCTCAAACATGTTTCACGTTTAGGCGTTACATAGATTGTTACATCAGAATAGTTTGACCATTTTCCTTCCTTAGCAGTTTTTCCTTCCCACAACCGGAAGCCCTTATTATCCACTGAAAGCATTGTGTGATAGCGAATTTTGTAGAGGCGATAGCCTACTATAAGCGAAACAGCGATGGCAATCAGAAACGATATGGGTTGAACTGCTACCGATAAACCTGATATCGCCAAGAAAACGAGGAACAGCGTTACGAACAAAAAAGTTACAGTAAAACTTTTTAAATAATTTGGCAAGTCAAATGCCTCAAACTTTGCTTCTGTCAATTTCAATTGTTTTGCTAAGCCTTTTCCAAGAACATTTTCAGATGTCGCGGTTTCTTTTGAAGTAATGCTGAAGGCGGCTATGCCTACATTTTTATCAGCAGTATTCGCTATAGTCTCTTTCGTGTCCTTTTGAAATGCTTGATTTTGGACAAGTCCTAGGAAAATCCAGTCTTCAGCACCGAACTTGCTTTTGCATGCTAAGACTAATTTTCTGATGAGTTTCGGGTCAAAATTCTGTTGCGTATAAACTAATAAATGAATTTTATATTTTGGTGTGACTAACGCTGAAAAAACTTTTGATAATAAGAAGCCTTTTTCCTGTAAGCTTCCATAGGCGTGTATGGGGAAAACAACATCGCCTATTTGGTAGTCCTTGTGGATTTCGCTAAAATTAGCAAGCCACCTTAGGTTGCCTCTCACTAATTGTTCCTCAACCATGTCAATTACAAAATCCAATTCATACAAGACTGAAACACCATGCATCTGGCATGAAAGTAAATAAAAAGAGGGGAGAATATTTAAGGCTATTCTGGTGGTATGCTAATGTAAAGCGTGCGCATGTCAACGCCTCTGGTGGTATTTCTGTACATGTAGTAGACGTATAGCAGTATACCTACAATTATGCAGCCGAAGAATCCAATCGAGCTTACAATGTTTGCAGTTTCTGCACCACTTGTGAAAAGCGACCAAATCCACGGAGACTCCTTTATAAAGATGTACAGACAGAAGGCCCCTCCAAGCGTTGCCAAAAATCCTAAGCCAACAACTGAGCCTATTGAATGTTTTACTGCTGCACGGTCATAGATTTCTTTTCTCTCTAATGGCAAAAGCATACATGAAACACAGAATAGTGTCAAGAAGAACGCGTCGAATATGTCGGTTCCGACGACTCCTGCAAAAGCCAAATAGCTAGCAGCGCCTGCGGGGAAGTTAGCTTCTGCCATGCATGCTGGAATAGCGAAAACTGCAGTGATGATTATTGCCCAAACTGGCGCATGCCATTTTTCGCTTACGTAGGCGAATTTTTCAGGCATCATTTTGTCGAAAGACATGGCGAAGAACGTTCTAGAAGCAACAAGCAGGAAGGGCGGAATGTCATTAGCAACCCAAAGTACACCGCCTAAAGCAATTAACCATGCAAGAACCCCCAAATTCATGCCCACTGCCGTAAGCGAGGCTATACCCGTACTCCAAGCGCCCAGAAAATGGATATCCTTTCCGTGAAATTCAGGCATACTACTCTCTGCTATATGTGTCCAGTTTCCTTCACCGTATTTCGTAATGTTCGGATCAACGCCTACATATTTATACGCTGCTGTCCAGTTGACAGGACCATAGCTTAGGAATGAATATGCTTGATAAAAGCTCCATTGATTTCCAGGATCGGTTGTTGTGTCAACTGCGACATTCATAGTAGAGGCTGCAGAAAGTGAAGATGCTAGCAAATACACTACCATTATCACTAAGCCAGCAACGAGAAGCACTTTTGGAAGTTTCTTGTTTGCTTCTTTAACTTCTCCGGCTACAAATGTGGTAGCGTACCAGCCCATATAAGCCCAGAATGCACCACCCAATGCGACTGAAAAGGCGCTGAAGAAACCAGTTTTTGCTTCCAGCATTCCACTTTTGAGAGCCAAACTCACTAGACTTTCAGGTGTAACGTTCATTACGGTGCTTACTCCATTTGCGACAATGCTTGGATCCATTATGCCTGCTATCCACATTGCAAAGAAGATTATCGTTATCGCCGCAGGTATGTAGAATATCACTTCCATCAGTCTACCGTAAAGCTTAGTTCCCAGAAGCGCGATTATTGCAAAAATCCATACTATGACTAGTCCACCGATGAAAAGTTCTGCTGAACCGAAGGATACAAACCCAGGCGATGCTATGTTAAAGAATATCATTACTCCTTCAAATACTGCGACGCCGATTAACCCATAGGAGAAGGCTTCTGCAAGGAACATTAGCCAGCCGCCGATATAACCTATTGATGGATGGATTATCCTTGAAATTGTGACGTAGCCGCCGCCTGAACGTGGCATTGCAGCAGAGACGTAGCCTGCTGCATAGCCAGTTATTAGCACAATTATGCCGCAGACTAAGAAAGCCCAAAACATTGCTGGTAGATTAAGTGGCATTTCATTTGTCGGCATTGGTACAGGTCCAGTGAATTGGAATGCTCGTTTCTGCCAGCCTAAACCTACCACGTGGCTTAGTATTATGATGACGCCCAAAGTGAAGCCGATTTCTCTGACGAGTCCAGTTGCTTCCCTAGCAAAAAGTCCAGGTTTACTTGAGGTCATTTTTTATAATGCACCCAATTCCAAATGTTTTAACGTTAATAGCATTTAAAACTTTCCATAGTGACGCATATTTTAAATAACTCTGCTACAGTAGAATACACGAAATTAGCGGAGAAAAAGGTAATTGAGCTTTCTGTTTGGAAAAAAGAGAGAAGAAACAACGAGAATACTGTTTGCAACGGATATGCATGGTTCTGAAGGCGTGTGGAGAAAATTCCTCAACGCCTCTGCAATGCTCAAAGTTAATGTAGCAATATGTGGCGGAGATCTAACAGGAAAAATGATAGTACCGGTCGTCAAACAAAAAGATGGAAAATACTCATATTATCACCTTAAACAAACCTACACTGTAGATGAAAGTGAAATAGAGAAAGCCATGAAGCAGATAAGAGGAATAGGCTATTATCCATACGTGACAAACGAAAGCGAATACGAAGAAATGGTAAAAAGCCCAAAGAAGGTTGACGAAGTTTTCCACAAAGTGATGATTTCAACAATAAAAAATTGGCTCGACCTAATTCCACAGAAAGTTCCAAGCGAAACAAGAGTTATTGTATGCCCTGGAAATGATGATAGACTAGCAGTTGACGAAATAGTAAACAAGCATAAGCATGTAGTAAATGGAGAAGGAAATATTGTAGAAATTGATGGTTCTCATGCAATGGTAAGCTGTGGATGGGTAAATCCAAGTCCATGGAAAACAACACGTGAAGAAGAAGAGGAGAAGCTTGAAGAGAGACTTGAAAAGTATATATCACAGCTAAAAAATGCGGAGAATGCAATATTCAATTTTCACGCTCCACCGTACCAGTCCAAACTTGATGAAGCCCCACTTTTAGACAAAGACCTAAACCCCATGATCCAAGGCGGAAGCGTAATCATGGTTCCAGTAGGCTCAAAAGCAGTACGAAAAATGATTGAAAAATACCAACCATTTCTTGGGTTGCATGGACATATTCATGAAGCAGCTGGCTCAATGAAAATTGGAAAGACTTACTGCGTAAATCCTGGAAGCGAGTATGCGGAAGGAATTCTTAGAGCTTTCCTAATAGAGTTTAAGGGCAACAAAATCATAAGACTGCAAAGAATAGAGGGTTGAGGAGCAAGCCATGGCTTGGCTTCTTGATAGAGAAATCAAACGTGAACTGCCAGAAGAATGGAAGGGAATAGTTCCAACAGATGCTTTTATGAAAGAATCCGAAGAAATAGTTGAGAAAGCAAAGCATGAAGGCATAGTTTTAAGAATTCTAGGTGGATTAAGCATAGCAATTCACTGTCAGGAACACAAGGATTTTGGGCAGAAGCTTGGCAGGATAGGAACAGGCGTAGTTGAAGGGCAAGAATATAGTGATATAGACTTTGTTTCATACCGCAATTACAGAGATAAAGTGAAAGATCTTTTCGACAAGCTGGGCTATGCAAAAAGAAGGGCAACCCTCTCTACGGCTGCATCTGAAAGGCAAATTTACTATCATCCGAAAGGCTGGTTTTACGTTGACGTTTTCTTTGACAAACTTTTAGTGGCAAATCATCCAATCGACTTCAAAGGAAGACTTGAACTTGACTATCCAACAATAACAGTGACAGATATGCTTCTGGAAAAAATACAAATGTGGGAGGCATTCAGCGCAAAAGACTTGAAAGACTGCCTGCTCTTGTTAAAGGCGCACAACATAAAAGAAAAAAGCGAAAAAGAATCTATAGATGCTGCGTACATAGCTAAAATCCTATCACAAGACTGGGGATTCTGGTACACAGCTACAACAAACCTGAAAAACATCAGAAAATTCCTAACAGAAATAGATAAGCTTGGACCAGAAGCAGACATCGACCCCAAAAAAATTGAAGAAAAAGACCGACAAGAGATAATCAAGAGAATTGAAGCAGTTCTGGAAACAATAGAAAAAGAACCCAAATCTTTCGGATGGAAAATGCGGGCGAGAATTGGAACAAAGAAAACATGGTATAATCCTGTCGAACGCCCAGAAACTGTGGGTGGATTCGGCATTTGGGAAGCAATAAGAAAAGAAGAAGGCTAAAAGCGAAAAGTTAATGAGCATAAGCCTAACGTGTATTTTGGGGTTTGCCGGCCACAGGGCGCGGGACCCACCCGATCCCATTCCGAAAATAAGAGGCATCGCGTGCCGTGCGCTAGCAGATAATCGCCTCTTATCGGTAGCTCGGAAGTTAAACCGCGCTCCGTTCTCGGTTGTAGTGTGGTCTTCGGCCACGCGAACCCGAGAAAGCTGGTAGCCCCACTTAATGATCTAGTAATTTGGAGGAGAATTACCTAAAACTTATAACTAAGCATTTTATAGTTTTTGAGAAGGTGAGTTTGTGAACATATTCCAGTTAACTGTGGTCTTGCAAAACAAGATTATGCAAGAACCTTTTGGAGAGTATTCATGGATTTTCAATTTGCTTTTTTATATTATTTTCATAGTTTTCTTGTTTTATGGGCAAAGATTTCAAGTTTACATTATGCTTAGAGAAGTTGAAGGCTCACTTTACAAGTTGAGATATATAAAGGATGAAGGGCGAAAAATCAGTATAGAAACAATTAAAGAAATTGGAAAGCCGCAAACTGATCCTACAGTAAGAGTTGACAAATTTTTAGAATATTTCACAATTGCACCGCAAAGTTTGGATCCTGCAGGCGTGGTTTGGAAGCTTGAACATATTCTTGACGTTAGGGATGTACGATTCAAAGACGAAGTGAAGATGATGGCACCTGCAGCAGACGAGACTCAAGTGAATAATTTGGAGAACACTCTTGAAGCGGCAATGGCGTTAAATTACATTTACAAGGTTATAAGACACTTTTATCTGCTGGGTAAAAAGACTATGAGCCTCTATGTTATCATGCAGGTTCAAATGCAGCTGCCCCTCATAATGAAAGAGGCAGAAGCTTATGCCAGTGCACTAAAAGCTTTTGCATACGGTCAACCAATAGGCGACGGAGCTGGCGCCTTAGTAGCAGCGAAGCTTATGCATGGATATGAAATGAGAAAAATACCTAAAGACAATATTGTTGCAACTGTACCAATAGAAGGACGCACAGCCTACGTCATAAAGGCTGAAGGCCCAGGGGGAAACGTGGGCAAAACCGGCGATGCAGTCAAGACAATCATAGAAGAAAATGACGGAAAGATTGCAACAATAATAATGATAGATGCAGCCCTGAAGCTTGAAGGTGAAGAAGTTGGCGAAGTTGCTGAGGGCGTAGGTGCAGCTATAGGCGGACCTGGAGTCGATCAGTTCAAAATTGAAGAGAGCATTTTGAAATATCATATTCCAATAAATGCAGTAATAGTTAAAGAAGATATTGGCGATGCAGTTTCCCCGATGCGTAAGGAAATTTTTGATTCTGTTGACAAGGCTGTAGAAAGAGTGAAGCAAGTTGTATTAGAGAAAACTAAGGAAGGAGACAAAGTGATTATTGTAGGTGTTGGAAACACTATAGGTATTGGACAATAGGAGGATTAGAGAAAAATGGGTAAAGAAGCAAATACAGCAACAAGAATCTCTTCATTTGTACTTATGGTAATTTTCATAACTTTGGCCTTATCATTAACTGCCCTAATATTGGCCATAACTGCTTTCAATTATGGGAATGAAATAGTCGCTGGGATCCTCTTAATGATGGGATTCATAGGAGTAGCCTTATCAAGTTACGTGCTGTTCCAAACGAGAAAACGAATTTTACGGTTAAGAATTGAAACACCTGCAATAACCACAACTATCGAATGCAAGAAATGCGGATTCAAAAGTGTCAGAGAATTCCAACGTGGCGACTACATCTTCAAAGAAGTCGAGCCATGCCAAAAATGTAATGATAAAATGCTAATAACTGCTATTTATAGAGAAGTTAAAGAAAAAGAAAGGACCTTTGTTCCCTAAGTTAAAACAATGCATCCATCATCAACTATTAAAACTGTGTGCTCAGCTTGAGCAACAGGTTTTCTGCTAGCTTCAATGAAAACTGGATAACACATGAGAGCCTTGGATGAAAGCAGCCCATGAAAGGCTTCATGAAAATGCACATTTGGCACTACACCTTGCAACCAACGTTGTGCAAAGGGTAATGTCCTAAAATTTTCTTGAATATGCCTTAAAAGTTGTTTGGCATATGGATTCTTGACCGACCTGGACCTAAAAAATCGAAAAATTGTAATCTCTTCATAATCTTCAACTTTGCCTGCGGCTGTTGGAACAGTCACGAAGGGTTCAATTGCGTAGATTTCGCCCAACTTAATTTTTGAGAAGGATAATTGTGACACATTAGGCAAAGAAGTGCCAGCATGCACAAGATATCTGCCAACTTGATGCCCAGTTAAATTTGAAATTGGCTTATAACCCCGTGATTTTATGGTTTCTTCAATAATTGCGCCTAATTTTGACGTGGACATCCCAGGTTTGATGCTGTCTATTGCTGCTTTCAAAGCGGCTTCTGCAGTTTCCACCATGCTTGCATATTCTGGATTAAAACATACAGTAACAGCTGTATCAGTTACGTAACCATCTACATGAACACCTATATCTACTTTAACTATAGATTTTTCCGGAATTTTTCTATTGTCATTTGGTGGAGACGTATAATGGGCTGCTATTTCATTTATTGAAACATTGCAGGGGAACGCTGGTTTTCCACCTTTTTCATGTATAAGCTTTTCAGCTTTTTCGCAAATTTCAATTATTAGCATGTTTTCGCGAACAAAACTTCTTATTTCCTCTCGTGTTTCGCGCAGAATTTTTCCAGAGAACCTGAACTTTTCAATTTCTTTTTCATCGTAATGATTCATGAAACCCACGCTTATTTTTATTAACGCTAACTGCATTATTATTTAAAAGGTTTAGTAATGAGGTGGAATAAATGGTTAAGATAACTTGGTTGGGACATGCAGCTTTCAAAATTGAGATAGCAAACAGAACCGTTTTAACCGACCCATGGCTTGACGGAAACCCAACTTCGCCTATAAAAGCTTCAGAAATAACTAAGGCAGACATGGTATATGTTACCCACGACCATCATGACCATTTAGGCGATGCATTCAACATATGCAGGAAGACTGGTGCAACTTTTGCGGCTGTTGTTGATCTTGCAGGCTATGCTGAGGAAAATGGAATTGAAAATATCGTTGGGTTTAATATTGGTGGAACCGTGGAAATTAAAGGTGTCAAATTAGTGATGACCCAAGCTACTCATACAGCTTCAAGAGGAACACCCACCGGAGTTATAATTGAAGGCGAAGGCAAAACCGTTTATCATGCAGGAGACACTGGGCTTTTCAGTGAAATGAGCTTCATTGGAGAATTGCATAAGCTTGATGTGGCTTTAATTCCAATGGGTGGTTATTATACTATGGAAGCGAGAGAAGCTGTTGAAGCTGTTAGATTGCTTAAGCCCAGAGTTGTTATTCCAATGCATTACAAGACTTTTCCAGTTTTGGCGCAGTCTGCAGATGAATTTGCAAGGAATGTTAGAGAGAAGATGCCTAAAGTAAAAGTAGTAGTGTTGAATCCTGGTGAAAGTTATGAGTTCTAGCTTTTAACTGATAGCTTAGGCTTGGTAACTTTCGATCCTAGGGTGGCAAACTCATCTCCGCCTAAATGAAAAATCATCTTCGCTTTTCTTAAATCGTATTTTTCTGTAAAAACTTCTTTGTCTACATAGGCTTCAACTATTTCGCCTACAAATATTGTGTGATCTCCTGTTGTAAATTGGCTGTGAAGCTTGCATTCTAAGTGGGCCACGCATTCTTTTATTATTGGAGCTTTCACTTTTCTAGAAGGCAATGGTGTCAAACCAGCTTCTTTAAATTTGTCATGTTCTTTGCCGCTTGTTCTGCCGCATAATAATGTTTCATTTAATATCTGCATTGTTGGGATGTTAACAACAAATTCGCCTGACTCTTCAATAAGGACATGCGAATGTCTCCTAGGGGCAATGCTTACTGCAATTAAGGGGGGATTAATTGATGTTGGCATTGCCCATGCCAAAGTTATGATGTTAGGTTTTCCATTTTTACCTATGCAAGAAACGAGTACTGTGTGCATTGGATGTAGAAGCCTATAAGCGGAGGAATTGTTGACATTCAATTTTTCTTTTTCTGACATATCAAAACCTCAACGTTTTATGTGAAATCTTTCAATCATATTTCTGGCTTTTTCTCTTTTCTTTCTATGTTCCACAAGGAATTTATTTATTCTTTCCGTTAGCTCCGTTTTGCATTCGCCGCATAATATTTCGCCAGCCTTACACTTCTTTTCCCTTTCAATTAGCTTCTTATCATCTTCCTCGAATAGGTAAAGGAAATACTGAAAAATCGTGCAAATACTTGGATCTGCACCAGTCTTTCTCTGCTCTGCAGCAGTTCCCTTACCGCCTGTAAAAGCATTCCAAATTTTGCGCTTCACCAGTTCTGGCGAGTCTATGACGAATATAGATGTTTCAGGTTCTGAAGCACTCATTTTTCCGCCTATTCCAAGTCCAGGCAGAAAGCGGCAGTGAATTTGGGCTGGTTTGTAGTAGCCGAGTTTCTGGGCTATGTCGCGGGTTACTCGCCAATAGGGGTCTTGGTCTATAGCTGCAGGGATAAGCGCCGGAACATTTTCACCAGTTAATTTGGCATGTATAAAACATGGCACTGCTTGAATGGCTGGCCAGAATATCCATCCAATATTTGTGCTATCCTGAAACCCAAATGTGGCTTTTGCTGTTGAATATGTTATGCGTTTTGCAACTTCTAAGGCGATATCGTAGAGTAAATCTATGTCTTGCACATCAAAAATTATGAATGTGTCTTCAGGTTTGAAGCCTAATGCAATTAAATCTAAAGCGTTTTCGTAGGCGAAATTTGTCGTCTCCTTAAGTTTCAGTTCATCTTCTACAACAAATTTTTCGTCATCAGTCATTTGGAAATAAAGTCTAGTTTTGAATTTTTCTTGAAGATGCTTCGTGAAAATCCATGGAACAAGATGACCTATATGAACCGGACCAGAAGGCCCCCTTCCAGTGTAAAGCACGAATTTTATTCCTTTCTTATAGAGGTCTAGAACCGTGTCTAAATCACGATGAGAGAAGAAGAGTTCTCTGCGTAATTGTAGATGAAGTTCGCCTGTGTGTTTCGCTATTCTTTTCAATAGCTCTCCAGTCAGGGGTTGTGTGCCAAATTCGCGTATTAAACGTTCATAGTCAACTTTGCCCCTGACTTCCCAAGGAGTAACAACCATCTCATTTTTTCCTTCATCAGTCAAATATTATGCCGCCATTTGCTTTTTAGCTTCTTATAAGATTCGCAGAAACCATATTAATTTTATGTGACTAACATTTTCATATGCAGTGTGGAATAAGCTATAAATATTGTTTCTGCATCTTTGATTTTGGACAGTGAAGTGATGCCCTGCCAATTTATCTAGAAAAGCGAAACATTTTTGACAATAAGCTAGCGGGGCATAAGCATAGTTTTATTAAAACATTAACAACTACATTAGCAAAATTAGTTTATCACATTCACGAAGGGAAAAAGCATGGCTGAACTTAGAGAACAGGAACGCAAAATACTTTTAGCAATCAGAAAGTTAAGTGGCAAGACCTTAGCAGAACAACTCATAAGAGAATGCGGCTTATCTCACGCAGCTGTAATGCGTGCAGCTTTAACATTGAAAGAGAAGAATCTCATAAAAATTCATGAAGAAAAACACAAGATAATTAGGCTTAACAAAGAAGGAAAAATCCACGCCAAAAAAGGCTTACCAGAAAGACGTTTAACGAATGCCTTGGAAAAACTGAAAGGAAAAGCAACATTGGAAAAAATAGTTGAGAGTGCAGCACTAGAGAAAGAATTTGTACCAATAGCTCTAGGCTGGATTCAAAGAAAGAAATGGGCAACCTTGAATCCGGAAACAAATACATTACAGATTTTGGAGAAACCGAAAGAAGGAACTGATGAAAAACTACTAAAACTATTGGATGAAAAGCAACATGTGTTTTTTGAGGATTTAAACTATGAGCTTCAAGACGCAATCAATCTTCTCAAAAAAAGAAAATTATTGAAAATTGAGGAAAAAACAAACAGAATTCTAGAAATCACAGCAGAAGGACAAAAGGCATTATCAAAAGGGAAAAGAGTAGTTGAAGAAGTAACGCAGCTTACGCCTGAGCTTATAATAACTGGCAAATGGCGAAAAAGGAAACTTCAGAGATACAACATTGAAGCACCAGTGGCTAAAACTTGGCTCGGTAAGAAGCATCCTTATCTTCAGTTTCTTGACGAAGTTAAAAAGAAGCTTGTAATTTTAGGGTTTAAAGAGATGATTGGCACTGTTGTTGAAACTTCTTTCTTTAATTTTGACGCTCTCTACACGCCTCAATGGCATCCTGCCCGCGAGCCCTCAAGCGTCTATTACTTGAAATCACCAAAATATGGTAACGTTGACGCTTATGCATTAGCGTTAACAAATGTTAAGCGAACTCATGAAAACGGCTGGAAAACACATTCAACAGGGTGGAAATACAAATATTCTGCAAAAGAAGCAGGGCGCTTGATTCTGCGGTCACATACCACATGCCTTAGTGCCAGAACACTTCTAAGCAAGGATTTGGAGATTCCAGGCATGTATTTTTCGATTGGACGCTGTTACAGACCTGAAGTGCTTGATAAGACTCATTTGACAGAGTTTAACCAAGTGGAAGGCATCGTTGTTGACAAGGATTTAACATTGCGTAACCTGCTTGGAGTTTTGGAAAAATTTGCCATAGATATTGCTGGAGCTGACAAAGCCAAATTTGTCCCAGATTATTTCCCATTCACTGAACCAAGTGTTGAGCTCCGAGCCTACAAGAAGGGCTATGGATGGATTGAGTTTGGCGGTTCTGGTATTTTCAGACCAGAAGTTACCTTGCCCTTAGGCATTGAAGTACCTGTTCTTGCTTGGGGTTTGGGGATAGATCGACTATTCATGTTAAAGACTGGCATGGATGATATACGTCAGATATTCTCGCTTGATTTAGATTGGTTAAGGAGGCAAAAGGCGGTTTAAGAAATGCCAACAATAGACGTTGATTACGCAGAATTTGAGAAGTTACTGGGACTCGAACTGCAAAAGAACATGGATAAAGTAAATGAAGTTCTGGAGTTTGTGAAGGGTGAAGTGAAACTTTTTGATGAAAAAGCCGATGTTATGAGCATTGAGATTAAGGACACGAATCGCCCTGACCTCTGGAATGTGGAAGGCATGACACGGGCTTTAAGAGGTTTCTTAGGTTTGGAAACCAGCCCTAGGCAATACATAGTTGGCGAACAGTTGATTGATGTTAATGTTGATAAAAGACTTGAAAAAATTCGTCCTTACATTGGCTGTTCAATAGTTAAGGATGTCAATTTGACAGATGCGATTATTCGCGGATTTATGCATATGCAAGACAAGCTTGACCAGTCTTATGGGCGAAATAGGCAAAGAACATCAATTGGCCTGTATAACTTTGATTTGATAAAGCCACCGCTTAGCTACTCAGTAGCCAAACCGACAGAAGTTAGCTTTGTTCCGTTGGGTTTTGAAGAGAAGATGAGTTTGAAGGAAATTCTCCAGAAGCATCCTAAAGGTTTTGAATATGGACACATTGTTAAGGGACATCCATTTTATCCAATTCTGCTTGATAAGGAGAAAAAAGTGCTTTCGTTTCCGCCAATAATAAACTCGAATGACCTTGGAAGAATAACGGATCAGACAAAGAATGTTTTGGTTGAAGTTACTGGTATAATGCATGAAGCTGTGCTTAATACTTTGAAAATTGTTACACTTTCACTAGTTGACCGTGGCGGAAAAGCCTACTCTGCCAAAGTGCATTATCCGAATGAAAAGGAGATTGTTGTGACGCCTAATTTTGAAGTGAATAGCATGGAATTGAGTGTTGAGTATATTTGCAGTGTTTTGGGTTTGCATTTGACGGCTAAACAGGTTGCTGAATTGCTTCCAAAGGCAGGCTTCAGCATTGCAAAAGTTATTAATAATAAGATAAAAGTGCAAATCCCATGCTACAGAGTTGACGTGATGCATCCAGTAGACTTGGTTGAAGACATTGCAATAGCTTATGGATATAACAGAATTAAGCCATTATGGCGAGAAATGCCAACCACAGGTTATGGGCAGCCTAAACAAGACTTATTGGATGTTGCAAGAGAGCTTATGATAGGCTTAGGGTTCCAAGAAATTGTGACATACACATTGACAAACCCAGAAAACCTGTTTGTAAAAATGAACTGCAAAAAAGAGCGAATAATCGAAATTGCAAATCCAAAGGTTCAAACGTTAACATGCTTGAGAAGTTGGCTTCTACCAAGCCTCATGGAATTCTTAAGCTATAACACATCTGTAGAGTATCCGCAGAGAATCTTTGAGTTAGGCAACGTGATACTTCATGATACAAAAAGCGAGACAAGAACAAGAGATGATGCACATCTTGCAGCTGCAGTTTGCCACGCAAACGCTGGTTTCACTGAAATTAAATCAGCTTTAGACGCCTTTTTCATAAACCTCGGTTTGAAATGGCAAATAAAAGAAACAAAGCATCCAAGTTTCATTGATGGAAGAGTAGGTGCAACAATAGTTGAAAAAACAAACGTTGGAATACTAGGTGAAATTCATCCAAAAGTTTTAGAATTATGGAAACTTGAAAACCCCACAGCTGCATTCGAGTTAGATATTGATAGGATAATTAAAATTATGCATGCGAGACACTAATTGGAGCAATGTTTAACTCTTCAGAAGGCTCTAAAGTCTTTTTGGCGATGACTGCTTCAAAGAGCCTTTCGTGAATCCCACTGGCCACATCCATGCAGACGGACTCAACGGAAGCGATAAGCTAGTGATGGCGGGTTTACCCAAACATGGGACACAGTGGGCGCGGGCGGAAAAATCCCACATCGAGAGAGCTTAACTAAGAGAAGCGCAACGCTTCACAGTGAAGTTAAGTGTTAGGTTACGTGGGAAACAATCGCCCGCGAAACAACTTTTAAGTCGCACACCTACATAGAAAGGTAAGGCTGACAAAAATTGGACATAGAAACAAAAATTGACCTAATTAAAAAACCGCCAACAGAAGAAATCCTAACAGAAAAAGAATTAAGAGAACTATTAGAGACAAATGAACACCCGGGACATTACCAAGGCTTTGAAATATCTGGTTTGCTACATTTAGGAAACTTGGTCGTGTCAGGCTTCAAAATAAACGACTTATTAAAGGCAGGAGTGAAATGCCAGGCCTATCTTGCAGATTGGCATAGCTTCATCAACGACAAGTTCGGCGGAGATTGGAGCAAAATTTTGGCAGCTGCAAAATACTACGATAAAGCATTCAAATTCTTTTGTCCTGGAGTAAAAATCGTCGTAGGCTCAGAATTGTACCATAATAATGATGAATATTGGAGAAATCTAATAAAATTCTCTAAACATCTAACACTCAGCAGAACATTAAGATGTATGACGATAATGGGTAGAAGCGAAAATGAAAAACTTGATTTATCACAATATTTCTATCCATCCATGCAAGCTGTAGATGTTAAGGAAATAGGAGCAGACATCCCCCACGGCGGCATGGACCAAAGAAAAGCCCACGTATTAGCAAGAGAAATATTTCCAAAAATGGGATGGAAGAAACCTGTTGCAGTTCACCATCATGTTTTAATGGGCATAGCTGAACCCGTCAAATTAGAAGTGAAGGACAAACTGGAACAAGTTATCGCTAGCAAGATGAGTAAATCAAAACCTTGGACGGCAATATTTATTCATGACATGCCTGAACAAATAAAAGAAAAAATGAGAAAAGCATGGTGCCCAGAAAAACAGATAGAAATGAACCCAATATTAGAAATAGTAAAATACATAATATTCCATGAAAACAAAACATTCAAGATAGAACGTCCGACAAAATTCGGTGGCACCATAGAATTTGAAAACTATCAAGAACTCGAGAAAGCCTATGCTAAGGGCAGCTTGCATCCGCAAGACCTAAAAAACGCAGTAGCAGAAGAACTGGCTAAAATTCTCACGCCTATTCGAAAATACTTTGAAGAAAACAAAGAAGCCAAAGAATGCTTAGAAACAGTGAAAAAAGCTCAAATAACAAGGTAAGAAACGTTTTGTCAACGCACCTTAAGGAAAAGGAAGAGAAAATTCTCCAAATTTTGGAAAATTTGGCAGAGCAATCTTCAAGAGGAACCCCCATTATTGTTGAAGGGAAAAAGGACATTGAAGCGTTAAGAGCATTAGCCGTGGAAGGACCCCTGCTTACAACAAAAACTGGAGGAAAATCATTCATGGAAATCATATCTGACATTGAAAAAACAGATGCAAAAGAAATCATAATACTATTGGACTTTGATAGACGAGGAAAAGAATGGACAAAACGTCTGACGCAATATTTTGAAAAGACAGAGATTAAGCCTAACATCACTTTTTGGCTTAAACTCCTAAGTCTTGTAGGCACTGAAGTAAAAGACATAGAAGGTTTAGCTTCTTACATGGAAACCTTAAAGAGCAAGATTGCAAATTCATAAAGGTAATATATAGTGTCAGTAAAGAGATAGCATCGTGGTTTGAGAGCGTATCTCTCTTATCACATTAAGCTAACATGTAACAATATCAATTGGAGGTGTACACTTACGGGTTCATCACAAACGTTTACAATAAAGTATGTTATACATGCCAAATTTGAAATTGAAGGAGTAGTTGAAAAGCCAGATGTGATAGGAGCAGTTTTTGGACAAACAGAAGGCTTGTTTGGACCAGAACTGGATTTAAGAGAACTTCAAAAATCAGGCAGAATCGGCAGAATCGAAATTGAACTTCATTCAAAAAATGACAAGACAACAGGCACAATAACAATTCCAACAAGCCTTGACAGAGTCTCCACAGCCCTAATCGCTGCCAGCATAGAAAGCATTAACAGAGTTGGCCCATGCGCTTCAAAAGTTACACTTGAAAAAATCGAAGATGTCAGAGAAGCCAGAAGAAAAGTCATAATTGACAGGGCAAAGGAGATTCTACACAAATGGACTATCGAAGCCATGCCATCAGTAGATGATATTTTCAAAGAAGTTTCAGAAACATTAAAAATTGCAAAAGTCGAAAAGTATGGACCAGAAGAATTGTCCGCAGGACCGGAAGTTGACAGTTCTAAGGAGTTAATACTTGTTGAAGGAAGAGCAGACGTGATAAATCTTATGCGCTGTGGAATGCTAAACGTAATAGCTTTAGAAGGCGCTAAGGTTCCAGATACAATCAAAAAGCTCTCAAAGGAAAAGGAGATAACAGCCTTCCTCGACGGAGACAGAGGCGGAGACCTAATCTTAAAGGAACTTCTACAAGTCACAGACATAAAACACATCGCCAGAGCACCAAGGGGAAAGGAAGTTGAAGAACTGAATTGCAAAGAAATATTCGAAGCATTAGAAGCTAAAGCTCCTATTGAAGAAACATACAAACCAAAGCGAGAAAAGCAAAAGATAGAAGTGCCAACTGAAATCACTCAAATAATTAAGGGGCTAGAAAGCACTTTAGAAGCAGTTCTCTTAAACGAGAAGATGGAGCAAATAGAACGATTACCAGTAAGCCAACTTGCCGAAAAGCTTCAGCAAACAGAAGGCGTTGACACCGTTGTTTTTGATGGTATAATAACGCAGAGAATTGTGGATGTAGCAAGCGAGAAAAACATTAAGAGGATAATTGCTTCACGCATTTCAGAAGCAGTTAAGCCAGCCTTAAATGTTCAATTAATAACATTTCCAGATTTAGCAAGTTAACTTCCAAAAAAGTCAGTAAGCCTCCTAGTTTCTTTTTCTTCCATTTTTGAAGACACTAATTCCTCTTCACTTATGCCAAAGCTCTCAAGGACTCTAGCCGCGGCAGGCACAATCTGTTTGGACATGTAATACTCTATGTCGATTTCATCATAAGAAGCAAACATGTAAGGCTTTATCCGCTCATACAAACGACCTGAACCAACTACAACCACATAGCCAACCTTGTCGCCAACAGAAAGCTCCCAACCTTTCTCCTTCAGCATCCTCGCAGCCTCAACATGTGAAGCTTTAACTGCATACTCCTCTGCAGGTTTGGTTAATGTTTTCCAAATTATAAGGTCACGGTAGGGAACGCGCTTTTGCCTCAAATCATAAATATATTGTTGGACAAATTTGACAGCATTTTTGGGAGACTGCTCCTTCAGAATTATTTCCAGAACCTTTTCTTGCACTTTTTTTGCTATGGCTGCCCAATCACCTCGTATGACTTCTAAACCAACAACGTCAAGTTTGCCATCGGGCAGAAGTCCTGCATAGCGTTTTTTAGCTTCTGTGAAGAAAATTCGCACGTAAACCTTGTCTGGTTTAATCTCTAGCGCTAGTTTCTTTTCAACTTCTCTTGAGAATTCTTCTATTTTGTTAGGCTCATATGCGAGGAAAATGCTGTCTGTATCACCATAAACAACTTTTAATCCTTTCTTTTTAGCTATCTCTACCGCATTAAGTATGGTGTGCCTACCCCACGCTGTAGCAGCTTCAGCAACGGGCTTTATGTACCATCTTGCTCCTATCCATCCAGCATAGCCGTAAGAGGCGTTAGTTATAACCTTTACAGCTTTTTGGCGTGCATCCAAAACACGATATTCAACACTTTCAGGTGAAATCTTCTTCATTTTTGAACGAATCTTATCTCGCACATTAATAAGGTAGGATAAAACTTCCTTGTAGAAACCAGCAGGTTCTTTTCGGAACCTATGCTTAACTTCTGGAGCTTCATAAACTCCACATGATGGGATAGGCTCTTTCGGTGATATGTAAGTGTCTGGAGACACGTTGTAAGTTATCATAATATTGGGATACATAGATTTAAAATCTAAAACAGCAATTTTCTCATGCAATCCAGGTGCAGGGTTTAGCACAATAGCGCCAACGTACGGACGATATGGCTGCTCAATTCTTTTTGGAACAAGTTCACCTATTTTTTGAGCATGCTTCATCAGGAACCACTCAACCCGAAAGCCCACAGCCGCTGTTCCCACATGGTCAAGCGGTAGACTTACGAGGCTTGAGAGTTGCATAGCAAAATCTATTATAGCTTCAGCTATGCCTAAAATGCAACGAGTATTCTCTACAGAGAACCTCTTCAGAATCGCACGCTTTTCTTTGTCATCCCAGTAATCCGCAAAATCCACATTCTCAACTAATATGCGATTTTCAAGCTTCATTACACCCAAATAATCAGCCAAATTCTCCAAAGTCTTAACTTTAACCTCTGGAAACTCGTCTGCAAAATCAAAAAGGTCCAAGTTGATTCTTCCAGTAATCGAAACGTGACCATAAACGCTTGTGTGCGGTTCAGTTTTCGCCCTGTCCACATGCAATTGCAGTCCAAGTTTTTTGCATCTTCCATTAAGGTATGGCCAGTCTTGCCCATTCACGCCATAACCTACAAGGACGTCTGGATCGAAGTTTCGAACATAATCCATGAACTCTGCAAGAATTTTCCTATCATTTTTGTTATCATCTGCAATAAATTGCTTCTCTTCGCCGCGGTTTGTTGCAACGGATATAAGGACCACCGGGTTTCTGTCAGGTTTCGGAGCGCCTTCTTTGCTGTAGCATATTGTTGAAAATCCCAAGATTTTCAGTTGTGGAGCATTAGCCTTCTCGAGAAGTTTTGGATAGGACTTTACAGTATAAACTTTGTCAACTTGAATGTTTATGGCGGTTTTCTCTTCATTCACTTCAATTTCGTGCCACTCACAGGGAATCACATTGTTGTCGATTAAGTAGCGCATTGAATATCGAATGTCATCTTCGAGGCAATCTTTTACACCTTCGAGCTTTCGAAAAGCCTTAGCATATTTAATTATCAAATCAGGATCTTTACAGTAAACTTTTATCGCTTTAACTGGTTTTCCAAAAAATTTGCGGTCAACAACCTCAAGCTTAACAACCGAAGGGTAACGCATATTTCCAATTTCCTTAATGATGTTCACTGGATTTACACTTTCTTCAACTACGACATAGAAGTAAGCGAGAAAATTTCTGTCAATAACAAGCACCCTTCTTCCAGAATCATCAATACCCCAAAGCCAAATTTCAGGCGTCCCATTATTAACTTCATAGTTTAAGTCTAAAAGCCAGAACGTGACTTTCATGGCACATTGCCCTTCAACAATCAAATACTGAAGAAAAGCTGCATTTAACATTTTTTAATAGGCAAAGCGATTATTCAACGGTATTGACGCCTGAGAAGGAGACTGGAAAACTTTGAAAATCTTGGAGAAAAATTTGAAGAAAGGTTTTGTTAAGGTTATCCCTGAAACTTTTGATGATTTTTGGCATTTATATAATGTAATTTATGAGAATGATGAGGTTTATGCTTATTCCACACGAGAAATAAAGCAAGATGAAAAGTATGCGAGACCGAAACGGGGAGAAAGAATCTCTGTTTTCTTAGGCGTTAAAGTTGGGAAAATAGTTTGGGACAAACTTTTGGGAAAGCTTAGGATCCACGGGACTATTTGCCAAGCACCAGAAATTGTTCCAACAGGCGTACATCACACGCTTAACGTAGCCTTAAACACGCCGTTGACCATTGTGAAAAAGGAATGGGCTAGGCATCACTTAGAAAGACTCGAGAGGGCATGTAAAACTTCAGAGAAACCTATAACAGTCGTTGCCATAGATGATGAAGGTTATGCAATAGCGGTTACAGCCCAATATGGTGTCGAAGTTAAAGTGGAAGAGAATGTTAAGCTTCCTGGTAAGCTTGAAGCTGAGAAGAGAAGTGAATCAACAAAGGAATATTTCAGAAAAACATTAAACAGCCTACGCCAAATCTGGATGATCAAGCCAAGTCCCATAGTGATTATTGGCGTTGGCTTTGTAAAAAATGATTTTGCAAAATTTCTGGAAAACGAAGCAATAGACATTGCCAAATCAATCATAGACATTAAAAGCGTAAATAACAGCGGTGTCGCAGGAATATATGAGGCTTTGCGAGCAAGTATACTGTCGAAAGCCGCAAAGCAGATGCGAATTGCTGAAGAGGCAGAGGCTATAGAGGAAATTTTAAAAAGACTTGGAAAAGGCGAATCAAACATTGCTTATGGCCTTGAAGAAGTGGAAAAAGCTGCGGGGTTTGGAGCTGTTGAAAAACTTGTTTTAGCAGATACAAAATTGCGCGAAACTTCTAACGAGAAACGCTTGAATCTTGAGGATTTAATGAAGAGTGTTGAGCAGAAACATGGGAGCATAATTATTGTCAGCACTGAACATGAGGCTGGCGAAAAGCTTATGGCTTTAGGTGGAATAGCTGCCCTATTACGTTTCCCATTACACTAGTTTAAATTGCGCTAAGCCTTCTGCGAACTGCTGGATTCTGTTCTGCAAGTCTTTTCAAAACTAACTCAAAGGTCTCATCATTTGAAAGCTCTTTTTCCATAAAAACTCCTGTTCTGCCAATTTTGTCTCTTCGCAACAAAGCATGGACACGATCTAAAACTGTTTCCACAGAGATTCCAAGTAGCTTAGCAACTTCCTCCTCATGTCCAACAATTGCACTTTCTCTATGTCCCCTCTCAGTGGGCTCAATAAGCATTAACCTTTTGTCAACTCCAAAAACCCGCACATTTTTCCTCAAATCTTCAAGCGTAGTTTCACCGCCAAACTTGTAAAACTCTCTTTCCACTTTACGCATTTTCATAAGTGGAAAAGAAACGCTACTATTTTCGCCGGTTTCAATATATGCCTTCATTGCATATGTTGGCGTAGCTTGCACAATCAAACGTCTAGTCATAGATATGCTTGCTTTTTCTAATGCAGATTCTACAACAAAGGAAGAAACTTCACGTGGTATAAAAACATCAATATCACTTTTCTTGTTGACGTCTCCTCTTGCAATGCTTCCATGCACAATAGAGTCTAGATTAACCTTTTCTAAAACCTCCATCATATACATGCTTTTATGCCTAAACTCTTTCAGCAAACCCCAATGTTCGGCATCATAAACAATTTCTTTGTATTCAAAGCATGAAGGTTTCCTTTTCACAATTTTGCCTCTCTTTGCCAAATTATACTGCTTGATTATTTTAGTAATTTGTGTATGAATAATCTTTTAAACGAAAAAGGGTAATTAGGAAAAAGGTGATTCAAAATTGAACATTTCAAAATGGCCAATAAGCTGCATGGCAGGAGTCGCTGTCATCGTTCTTTATTGCGCCTTTACCTTCACATCATGGGCATTATATCCAACACCTTACAGTCCAGTTGATAATTGGCTAAGCGACTTGGGAAACTCGACTTACAATCCTTCAGGCGCCATACTTTACAATTTAGGCTGCATTCTCACTGGAATTGCACTATTTCCATTCTTCAGCGGTCTTTACAAGTGGTATACAAATGAGAAGGGAAGAAAGATTCTGCTGATGATTACACAGGCGACAGGTTTGCTTGCAGCCCTTTCACTGATTATGATTGGTGTATTTTCAGAAGATTCAGGTGAACTGCATAGTTTATGGTCTTCAATTTTCTTCGCACTTAATTTACTAGTGCTTATCCTTATGGGAGCCGCATTGTTTACACACCCTAATTACATGAAACCAATTGCCTATTACGGTTTCATCGTAGCAGCCATAAATCTACTCTTTGTACTCGTTTATCGTATTCCACTATTTGAATGGTTCACTGTCTTCACTGCTTTAGGATATGTTGGATTACTCGTATACAACATGCTCAAAAAATTCAAAACATAAATCATGCCTAATGAGGACCATAACATCAGAAATATACGGAAGTCACCCTTTTTATTTTATCAACGCCAAAAAGTTTCAACGATGTGAATCTTCATGCAAAATAATGCCGTCATTTGTGATGTTTGCAAGCGTCGAGAAGCTTTTTTCTTTAGGCGATACTCTGGAGAAAAGCTATGCAGAAGATGCTTCGCTGAATCTATTGAAGGAAAAGTCAAAAATACAATTGCCAAATATCAAATGCTCAATTTTGATGACAAAATTGTAGTAGCCGTTTCAGGAGGAAAAGACAGCATAAGCTTACTGCATATTTTGGTTAAAATGGAGCAGAAATATCCAAAAGCTTCACTTGTGGCAGTAACCGTAGATGAAGGAATTAAAGGCTATCGAGACGAAGCCTTAAAAATAGCAGCAGAAAACTGCGAAAAACTCAATATAGAACATCACGTAACCTCCTTCAAAAAACTATATGGCTTTACACTTGACTCAATTATCACGAGGCTAAAGCAAAAAGACAATAATGAATTGACACCATGCGCCTATTGCGGTGTTCTACGAAGAAAAGCATTAAACATTACCGCTAGAAAACTCGAAGCAGACAAGATTGCAACAGCACACACGTTGGATGATGAGACGCAAACCATTCTATTGAACATCTTTCATGGAGACATAATGCGCATTGCAAGAGAAAAGCCAGTTACAGATGAGGCACATCCGAAACTTGTACAAAAAGTGAAGCCTTTCTGTGAAATTCCAGAGAAGGAAACAGCATTATATGCTTATGTTAAAAAAATAAAATTTCAAAGCAAAGCATGCCCTTACGCTTCAGAAGCCCTAAGAAATGACATTCGCATAATGCTTAATAGAATGGAAGAAAAACATTCTGGGATAAAATTTACAATTTTCAAGTCAATAGAAAAGATAAGACCCGCAATAGAGAGTATAGCTAAAAAGGAAGGATTAAGCGAATGCAATGAATGTGGAGAACCAACAACAGAACGCATATGCAAAACTTGCCAAATGCTTAGGCAGATAAGTCATAATAACCGATATTCTAATAAAGAAGAAAAATTTGAAAACACAACACTATGAATGATTTGATTCCGATCTTAGTTTCAGTAACAACAGTAAGCCTGATATCCCTAACTGGAATAATTTTTATAGGATTAAAGGAAAGCCTAATAAAACGGCTTCTCATGGTTCTGGTGGGATTTTCTTCAGGTACTCTACTTGGAAGCGCATTCCTAGACCTGCTACCAGAAGCAATAGAAGTTGCTACTAACGCAATAACGCCATTTTACTACGTTATCCTCGGTATCGTTGCTTTCTTTGCTATGGAAAAATTTCTCCATTGGCGACACTGCCATGAAGAAGAATGCCCAGTGCACATGTTTGCATATCTTAATCTTATTGGCGATGGAATCCACAACTTCATCGATGGCATGATAATTGCAGCTACATTCCTAGTCTCATTTGACCTAGGATTTGCAACCACGCTTGCAGTGATTTTTCATGAAATTCCACAGGAGATAGGTGATTTCGGGGTTTTGATTTATGGAGGGTTCAGTAAAAAGAAAGCATTAACATATAATTTCATGTCAGCCTTAACTGCAATTTTAGGCGCAATAACAACTTATTTCTTAGCATATTTACAAAGTATAGAAATCTTGCTGGTTCCCTTCGCCGCTGGAGGATTCATCTACATTGCAGCAACAGACCTTATGCCTGAACTGCACAAAAAATCTCAAATTAAAGTTTCAATCATCCAGTTTATCACTATCCTATTAGGAATAGGATTAATGGCTTACCTTGGAATGGCTATTGGCGCTTAGGATTTTTTACACCTTTCAAGTTACGCAAAATTGACGATGCTTCATATGCTGTTCCAGCTGATGCAATCCTCCGAGATTCACATACAGCAACTCTAAAGCCACAATAGGGACAAGTCTTTGTTTTTTGTTCAGCCTTAGCTATCATCAATCTGCCGCATTTGGCACATACTATTATTAGGAAAGACATAATGCATTCACTACCTTCCGAAAACCTTTTCCACATTCCGCTAAATAACGCTTAACACAAGAGGAGCATAAATGAGCAGCGAAGAAAAGGGACAAGCAAAACCACTTTCCAACCTTGCCGAATTAGCAATACGATATTTCAAAAAGGAAGGATATAAAGTAGAACAAGAAGCAACGATAATTGAAGGTTTCAGTGGAATTTCAAGAAAATTCGACCTGATAGTTCAAAGGGGGCATATGCAACAAGGAGTTTGGATAAGAGAGTGGAATAGAACGATAGGTGTAAATGTCATAATAAGTCTTGACAAAACCTCGGAAGATGTGCGTCTCTCGAACCCAATATTAATTGGTGAAAAGTTCAGCGATCATGCAAAGTCTTATGCGAACAGAAGAAAAGTAACATTAATAACAAAAAGACAGATAATTCAAAGCTTAAGATGAAAAACATTAAATTTTTAGATATTTATCCAGCAAGCCTTCGCTCTCCAGCTTGCCCAACCAATCAACAACACCGACACGACATTTTTTATGCCCGCTTAGAACGGCAAGAATTTCACTCACCACACCTTCTACACGCATACCGGTAACATCTAACTCGCACACTTTTCCTTCTCCATAGATTTTCAGGGCATCAATGAGGCAGACATCCAAAATTTCAGACGCTAGATTCTCCCAAAGTTTGCAACCAGAAAAACCACATTTTTCCATAAATTTCTGTAGCTCAATAGGATTTCGTCTTAAAACAAAAACATTTGCCACAAGTCTCTTCGGAACGATGTGAACAGCATAATGACCATCAATAATGATTTTTCCTTTGTTACAGTTTTTGATTATTTCGCTGATTTTTCGTCGCAATCGATTTTCATCAATGATTATTGAATCTCTTTCTTTATCTTTGCCGCAAACAAGATTTTCACGAATAGCTAATTCTGTTAAATTCACGTATGAAGCGTCAAGTTTAGAAGACAGCAAGCGTGAAACAGATGTTTTTCCAACACAAGGGGTTCCAGTCAACAAAATAACTTGCTTAAGCATACATTAACCATCCCCTTATATTCACGAAGAGTCGTCCAACAAAATAAAGCTTCCAAAATTCTTATTGCACAGCGTGCACATTATAATGTTAGGGCTGGCGAGTTGGCATGTGGCTTCCGAGCCTTAAGCGAAAAAGGCTTGAGGAAACTCCGCCCACACGTAGAACTGCAACATCCGTAAGGATGTAAGGCGAAAGCCTTGGCTACAGAGCAGAAACGAAACGTCCATCCGGCAAACGCCGATGATGCATGCTAAGTTGTTGAGAATGCTGGATGTGGAACGGTGAAACGGCTGTCCTGCAGGTGGAAAGGGCAAACAGACGCTGATGAAGAATCTACCCAAAGCGCGGGTAGCCCGATTAGTCGAATGCCACACATGACAAAAGGCGGGTTACAGCCAACACACCAGCCCTTAGCGAAACCCGCCTACTTGCGTTTTCTGAAAAGCATGATGTTTTCGGGGGATGTGCACACGTATTCGAATCCGACTTCCACAAGCTGTTTAGCTTCCTCCGTTGTTTTAGCCGTAGCTGAATAGTATTCATCACCTTCAAATTTGACAAGCTGAGTGTAGACAAGCGTTGAGTTGATGTTTCGGTGTCCGAGAAGTTGCTTCACGTATAATATGTCTTTTGTCTTATGGTATTCCATGGTGGCTTTCCAATGGCGGAAAGTGTGGAACGTTATGCTTAACAGTCTTGGATTCTGAAGTTTGGCTGCAAGTCGTTTTTTCTGCCTGTCAAAGCTCCATCTGTGGCCGCTTAGGCTTGAACCGCCAAACACGTGTTCGTTAACTTTTGGTAAAGCCTTAAGCATAGCTATGAGTTTGCCTGAAACTTTGAACACACGTGGTTCTCCGCCTTTTTCTGCTCTACATCGTATGACGTTCTGTTCTTCATCAATATCTGTCCATTTCAATCGCCAAGCCTCGCCTATGCGCATACCCGTCTCCTTGAGTAGTTGAAGGCTTGCATCCACCTTCCGTGAGCAGCCGCTTATTAAAGCGTCGAGCTCGCTTTCAAGCGGAATGAAAGGCAAGCTTTTAACATGTTTATACCTCGGAGGCTCCCATTTTAAGCCAAGCATCTTCGCAAAGCTGTTATACGCGTGGACAGCCACTTGCTTGTGTCCTTCGCTCCATGTTTCACGCATGGCAATAGCCTTCTTAACGTCTTCAGGGTTGAAGATATCACATGTTTTGGTAAGCTGCTTGAGAATCTTTATTCGCGTCTTCACGGTTGCATCGGAATACCCCTGCTTTTTCAACCACCACATTAGCTGGATTACGGCGCCTTTAACATCTGCTTGCTTAGTCTCTGTGGCTCCCGCAAGCCCTGCTGTCGTTTTTCCATCTGTTTTCATCAAGGCAACCACAGCCTTGGTCAAGTTCTTCGCCTCGCCTTCCGAAGCGCACACTTGGCAATTAACGTTATAGGCGATGCCGGTTTTTAAATTCTGTTTTGAAGTTTTTTGTAAAGGTTCATGTCTGGGCCAGCTGAAACGGTAACTGCACATCCTACACAAATAACGTTGACGAGGCTGGTCATCTGCCAAATAGCGGAGTCCATCTTTATAGAGTTTGTTTGAACCGCATTCGGGGCAGACTGGCCCGCTTTTAGCTTCTACTATGGAAACGGACTTGGGAGCCTCTTCACTCATTATAGTAGGCCCTCTAAAACTTTTTTCGCCTCTTCCATTACACGTTTTACGCGTTCGAGACGCTCTTCTTTATCAGTTAATTCATGGAAAATTGACGGGTTTTGCTTAATGACAAAATCGATTAAAACAGGAGTTTTAATGGCTGAAGCCATAAAAGCCTCAACTATGCGGTTTACACGTCTAAAGCCTTTGTTTTTGCACGTCAGCCTAAAAGTTTCGTAGGTTAAAGGATCTAGGTAAATTTTGAAGCGTTTGCGCTGCGCTATGGGCCCCGTTTCTTACCCCCCTCTAAAAAATTGTTCTCGAAAGCCTGAAGCGAAAACTTCTTAGGGTTTCCACCACCATTTAGCATACGTGTTCCAAATCCGCGTGTCCTCAAGCCCAGGAACCGTTTGCGTTTACCATAAAAAACGGTATCCATTTTAAACCCCCCTCAAAGTTGTTCGACGGCTTGCACTATCTGCTTTGCTTTGTCAACATCATCTCTAGCTTGCGTCAAAAGCAAACAAGTTTTAGCGTTATCCACTCTTAAGCCTCCTCACGCTCTTCAATCCAGTGGACATTTTTGAA
>Ga0078972_1002392_pt1 | contig 62232 bp, 48 predicted proteins | sample YelNatPaOPGAMG01_FD_67568 | JGI IMG/M metagenome (GOLD analysis project Ga0078972, IMG submission 67568) | Hot spring thermophilic microbial communities from Obsidian Pool, Yellowstone National Park, USA - OP-RAMG-01 (SPADES assembly) (version 2) | ecosystem: Environmental > Aquatic > Thermal... | reverse complement strand
AGGACCACTGAGATATATGTTGACTGTTTCGTTGACACATATGGAGTAAAAGCTGCGAGCTTTAGATTAACAGGCATGTATGGACCAAGACAGATTGGAAGCGAAGACCATGGATGGGTAGCAAACTTTGCAATAAAAACGGTCCTTGGCACACAAATAAAGGTTTATGGCCCGGACAAACAGGTGCGTGATATCCTTTACGCTAAAGATGCTGCTGAGGCATTTGATGCATTCTATAGAAGGCAGGTACCTGGAACATATAATGTTGGTGGCGGGACTAAAAACATAATCTCACTGAGGGAAGCACTGGAAATACTATCAGAGATTACAGGTAAGAAACAGGACATAAAATATGAACCACCTAGAAAAGGAGACCTCTGGTATTTTGTTTGTGATATTACAAAGGTAAAGGAAAAACTGAACTGGGAACCCAAAGTTAGTAATTATGACGGGCTGAAAGCACTGGTTAATTGGATAAGTGAAAACATAGTGTTGTTCAGGAGGTAGTTATTTGAAGGCACTAATACTCGCCGGGGGAAGAGGAAAAAGACTGGGAGAGTTAACGAAAAGTACAAATAAGTGTATGTTAGAAATAAATGGATTACCAGTGATTGAATACAACTTAAATCGTGCTAGCGATATCCCGGAAATAGAAGAAATTGTTATTGTTGTTGGACATAGAGCAGAGGATATTATAAACAGATATGGCATAAATTTTAAAGGAAAGCGTATACGATATGTGATACAGTGGGAACAGAAAGGGCTCGTTCATGCAATAGAATGTGCAAGAGAGGCAATTGGCACGCATGATTTTTATTTACTCCTCGGTGATGAAGTGCTCATAAATAGCAGGCATGTAGAGATGTACCAGGAATTCAAAAATAAGAATCACTTTGCGGTGTGCGGGGTGCTTACTCAACAGGAGATTGATAAGATAAAAAGAACATACTCTGTTATAACAGACCCCAGCGGAAGAGTATATCGACTTATAGAAAAACCGAAGAAACCCCTAAATAATCTCCAGGGCACTGGCCATTGCATCTTCAAAAATGCAATACTTTCTTACATAGAACGCACGCCAATACATCCCGAGCGAAACGAAAAAGAATTGCCAGATCTTATTCAATGTGCAATAGATGATGGTATGCCAGTTTATATCTACAATATTTGTGATTATTATTCCAATATAAACACAGAAGAAGACCTACATGAAATAGAAAAAATAATAAGAAAGTGATTGTTAGATTATTGTGGCTTACTGCCTTTTCTGTACCTCTCCAAATCCGCCTCAACCATAATTCTGACAAGGTCTCTAAACGATGTTCTTGGTTTCCACCCAAGTTTCTCTCTCGCTTTGGCAGGATTGCCGCACAGCACATGCACCTCTGCAGGTCTGTAATACTTCTGGTCACTCTTTACATACTGCTCCCAGTTATCTATGCCTGCATACTTGAAGGCAAGTTCAACGAATTCACGCACCGTATGAGTTTCGCCAGTAGCAATCACATAATCATCGGGTTTATCCTGCTGTAACATAAGCCACATTGCCTCCACATATTCTGGTGCATATCCCCAGTCCCTCTTTGCATCCAGATTCCCTAGCACAATTTCCTTTGCCAGTCCGTATTTGATTCTTGCAACACCATCTGTGATTTTCCTTGTCACAAACTCAATTCCCCTTCTCGGGGACTCGTGGTTAAATAGAATTCCATTTGAGGCATGAAGTCCATAGCTTTCCCGATAATTTACCGTTGCCCAGTACCCCATCAGTTTTGCAAACCCATATGGGCTTCTCGGATGAAATGGCGTACTTTCATTTTGTGGCACTTCCTTCGCAGCACCGTAAAGTTCGCTTGTAGATGCCTGATAAAACCGTGCCTTTGGGCATACTACCCGCATTGCCTCAAGCAGGCGCACAACACCCACACCAGTAACCTCCGCAGTTAGCACTGGCTGTTTGAATGAGGTCTGCACAAATGACTGGGCTGCAAGGTTATAAATCTCATCTGGCTGAGCAACAGTAAGTGCAGAGATGAGCGACCCCTGGTCTGTCATGTCTCCATCAAGTAATGTTACCTTGTCCATAATGTGCTCAATGTTCTTCGTATTTGGTATCGAGAGCCTGCGCACAAGCCCATACACCTCATACCCCTTAGAAAGTAAAAATTCAGCAAGGTATGAGCCATCCTGACCTGTAATACCCGTGATAAACGCAATCTTACTCATGATACGGAGATTTCATTTTGGTATTTAAAACCATGCCTTCAGTAAATCCAGATATATCTTTAGATGCTGGCTTGCACAGCGCTCCCATGTATATTTTTTTGCCTGTTTTATGCCCTTATCACCTATTTCCATCTTCAGCGCCTCTAAAATTCCCTCTGCAATTGCCCCTGGCTCATTTTTCACATATACAGGTACATCTCCCATGAACTCATGGTTGAAGGGTAAGTCAAGTGCCACAACCTTTGCACCACATGCAAGCGCCTCCAGTGGCGGCAATCCCATGCCTTCATATATGCTCGGCCAGACAAAAACATCGAAACTTGAGTAAGCCCTTCTCAACACCTCAATGTCTACAACACCTGGCTCCACAAGCGTTATCCCGTACCTTCTTGCCGTTTCCTGCATTTTTCTTGTTTCTTCTGGCCAGTTTGATGGCCCAAATCTCACAAAATTTATATCATACCCCTTCTCCTTCAACACACCAAGCGCCTCAATCAACACCGGGAAATTCTTTCTCGGGTCGTTCTGACCAGATGTCACTATGTTTATCTTTCCTTTGCGCCAGTATTCTGACACAGCGTTATCAGGGTAAAATGAGCTTTCCAGACCAAGCGGACACACTTCTATCTTCTTTCTTTCAATTCCAATAACGCTAGCACATTCCTGCCCTGAGAACGCACTAATGCTCAAAATTTTTCTTGCTTTCAGTAACACCTTCTTTCTGTAGTTCCATTCAACCTTTGCGGTGAAGCTTCGAAGATATATCTCGGGGAATACCAGTGGGGCAATATCAAGCAAGGTTACAACATTTGTATTTGATGTGGCTACACCAGCATCCAGTGCATGCACAATCTTTGCCTTCGGATGTTTCAAGCATCTCACAGGCCATATTGTGGAATAACCCCCGATTTTTCTTTTTGCAATGTTTAGCTCAAATAGGGGCTTAATTTCATGGACACTTACGCTCAGACCAGCATGCCTTGCAAGTGCACAAACTCTTGGAATAAGGTTTCCTGCAAAAGACCCGTGCCCTACGCCCGTACGCCATTTACCAGTAATAATTGCAATATCGTCCATTCGCTCACAAATAGAGTGACTATTATTTAACCCCTTCTCGCCCAAAATAAAATTCAACTAACAGTCAAAAAAAATAAAAGAAGGCAGGGAGAGATGTTCATCCTCAATCTTTCTTTCTCATCCTGAACAGCGTATAGGTGAGCCCAACACCCACGCTAAGCCCGACTATAAAGGCAATACTGATGTACACGAGGTTAATGCCAGCACTGTCATTGCTGAATATCTCGAGTTCATGCTCTGAGAAATGAGGTACATACACATACAGTACATTGTTTCCATAGTCATCCGTGGTTACAGTATACTTCGGTTCTCCATCGCTTGAGCCAAAAATCTCTTCAATGCTCACTTTCTGCGCATTCTCACCATCAAATTTCACCTGCAACCTCTCAGCGTTCATCTCTGTATTTTCGAGCATGACCGCGAATACTGTGCCTTCGCCTTCACCACTGATGCGCAAACGAATGCGGTTCTGCGCCATCTCCTGCACATTCACACCGATGTCCGCTCTGTACGGGACGATGTCATCTAACATAAATCCATTCTGCTCTGTTAGAAATACATCAGCACCTACCTTACCCAGCCCATAGTTTTCATCAAGTCGTGGCATGCCGTATCTATGCAGTGCATGCATTCTGAATGAACTCTGAGAATTATACAGTTCAACGCTCACAATGTTTGGCTCCACGCTCAGATTTCTCCCGGAGATTATACTGCCAGTAATGTTGTAGGATGCGCTCATAATCCATGCAAGATTTCCGTATGTGTGGTTTTTGTATGTATTTGTGGCATAAAAATCACTGCCCAGCGTGTAATTCACAGTCACAGAAGTTGTATTGTTATATACGATATGCTGGATCACGCCCGCAGGATTATCATGGATAATTATCATTGCGTTGCTCCCCTGTATCATGAGAATTGCGCCCATCACTCGAATTTCTTTTTTCTCAAAATTGCTCACTGTTATGCGTTCAAACACATGCATGTCAACAACGCTTCCATCACGCTGATACACCTTCAGCGTATAATTTGAGATTTCACCTGTCTGCTCATTAAGTGCAAAGTTCACAAATCTTCCATCTGCATGCCCGTTCGTGTAGTTAATCCATCCAAACATGTGCGTGCTGTGGTAGCGTTCCTGCCACATCCTGTTTGCATCATCTGGCTTTGACCAGTTCAACCCACAGTTGCTCCCATCAGAATGCCCTGGAAAACTGGGCGCACATGGCATTTGCGTGGCACTGGCAGATGGAAACACAAGTAACACCGCAAGTCCGAGCACCATACCCCATACAATGCTTTTTCTGTTCATTTTTATCACCATGAAATGCATGTGCCTTCATATTTAACTTATTTTTGGTACAAAGTCAGAACTGATTAGAACAAACTCAGAACAACTCATAACGCGTAGTAATCCTTAAGAATTGATTTCAGCTCACCAATCTTGTCCTGCACAATTTTATGTACCTTCTGGGATGATGTAAGTGCACTTGAGAGTGCGTCAAAATCTTCCTTAATTTCCACATCCACACCGCCCAGCGTGCTCACAATCACATGTGCAAGTTTCTTGTTGCTTGGATTATATCCGCCTTCCTGTAAAATCACAAATTTTCCAAGTTTCGAAATCTTTCTAATGATGTTCCTGTAACCATTTGCAGTGAGCTTTAACCCTACATTCTCCTCTGAAAAATGTGCATCAAATCCATTCAAGCCAATTATCAAATCTGGTTTGTACTGTGTTATGAGCGGAACTACCAGTTCATCAAGGACTCGATTGTACTCCTCATCCCCGCTCCCTGCGGGCATCTCCATGTTCACACAGTATCCCCTGCCTTCACCATGTCCTATCTGATAGGCAAAACCATCATGTGGATAGAACTCATGCGGGTCGCGATGCACCGAGAACTTGAATACCTCCGGGCATTCGTAGAAGATGCGCATTGTACCATTGCCAGCATGTGCATCCCAGTCAAATATAAAAACCCGTTTCACGCCTTTTTTTTCTTGCAAATATCGTACTGCCACTGCCGCATTATTAATGATACAGTATCCTCCGAATTTATCGCTTGTTGCATGATGCCCTGGTGGTCGTGTGAGTGCATACCCGTAATCCGCAAAGCCATCCAGCACATCAGTGCATGCCTGAATTGCAGCACCAGCAGCCCATTCAGCAGCAATAATTGAACCACGGGAGATATATGTAGAATCACCTAAAAAAGAAGAACCCCTGATTATTGCCTTTTTGAGAAAATCAAGGTAACTTGCCTCATGTACCCGCAAAATATCCTCTTCTGTTGCTGACTGAAAATTTGTAACAATATTCATGAATGGCAAACTGACTGCGTTGCTTGTTAGATACTTGTACACACTTTTAATTCTCTCTGGATTTTCAGGGCTGGCAGTAGCTGAGAAGTGGAGTTCATGTTCATTTCGGTAATACAAATTAACTTTCACCACGATTAACCTTAATGCTAAACACATATATATTTCCTGCCATTCCCATTATCATGAAGATTGTGGAGTGTATTCCGAATTTTAGTGAAGGCAGGAGAACTGAAGTAATTGAGAGCATCGCCAGTGAAATCAGAAACACACCAGATGTGCAATTGCTTGATGTTGAAGCAGATAAGGACCACAATCGCACCGTAATAACATTCATTGGAACACCAGAGGCATGTGGAGAAGCAGCATTCAGGGCTGCAAAAAAAGCAATGGAACTCATTGACATGAACCAGCATAAAGGAGAGCATCCGAGAATTGGCGCCACTGATGTGATTCCATTTGTGCCCATAATGGGCGTGAGCATGGAAGAATGCATTGCACTGGCTGAAAAATTAGGCAAGCGTATTGCGGATGAATTGGGAATTCCTGTCTACTTATATGAAGAAGCGGCAAAACGACCAGATAGAAAAAATCTGGCAGATATAAGGAAAGGAGAATATGAAGGTTTAAAGGAAGATATCAAGAAGAACCCGAATCGTGTCCCTGACTTCGGAAAGCCAGAACTGCATCCAACTGCGGGTGCCACCGTTGTGGGTGCCAGATTGCCGCTTGTTGCATTTAATGTTAACCTGAATACAACAGACATTGAAATTGCAAAGAAAATTGCAAAGGGAATAAGGTTCAAGGACGGTGGCTACAGATATGTGAAGGCAATGGGATTTGACATAAAAGAGAAGGGTTATGTCCAGGTATCAATGAACCTGACGAATTACCGTGGCACGCCAGTATATCGTGTATTTGAAACAATAAAGAGTGAGGCAGAACGCTACGGAACCAGTGTGAAAGGAAGTGAGATTATCGGGCTTGTGCCTCTGGACGCCCTGGTAGATTGTGCAGAGTACTACCTCCGTCTCACGGACTTTAAGCGTACCCAGATACTCGAAAATCGAATTTTCGGTTTTAAGGAAGATAAACTCATGGACATGCGGTGCAGTGCATTTCTTGGTGAGCTTGCATCGGAGAGCCCTGCACCAGGTGGTGGTAGCGCCTCAGCATTCTCCTGTGCCATGGGTGCTGCACTTGTAGCGATGGTGGCAAGATTGACTGTTAAGAAAAAGAAATATGCAGATGTGAAGGAAGAAATCTCACAAATTCTGCAAAGAGCAGATGAACTCCAGTATGTACTGATTAAGCTCGTAGACAGGGATACTTCCGCATTCAACGAAGTGATGGAGGCATTGAAGTTGCCAGAGGAAAGCGAGGAGAAAAAGCAGGAGAAGCAGAGAAGGTATCAGGAAGCACTTAAAAACGCACTCTCAGTACCAATGGAAACGATGATGGAAGGTGTGGCTGTTCTTGAACTGGCTAAGAGAATTGCTGAGATTGGTAACAGGAATGCGATAAGTGATGTGGGCTGTGCTGCAAGGATGGTATGTGCGGGTGTAAGGGGTGCATACTTCAATGTCCTGGCAAATCTAAAAGAAATCGATGATGCTGAGTTCAAGAAACAGACGCTCGAGAATTGCGAGAAAATCCTGGCTAAACTGGATATGCTGCAGGAAATTGAAGAACTTGTGCTGTCAGTGTTGAAAAATGAATAAAATTAAACGCCTTTTACTTGCACTCGCCCTTACATTTTCAGTGTTTCTTGTTGAGCTTTTAGGTGGGTTTTTCACAAATAGTGTAGCACTGGTAAGTGATGCACTTCACATGCTTACGGATGTGCTTGCACTTGTCCTCAGTATTTCTGCACTGGTTGTTGCAACAAAAAAACCAAACTTGAAGAGCACATACGGTTACCATCGAATTGAAATCTTTGTGGCACTGATTAACGGGATTAGTGTTTTTGCTCTGGCTATAGTTATTTTGTATGAGGGCATCAGGCGGGTATTCATGGTTGAGCATGTTGCTACATTTGAAATGATTATCATTGCGTTAATCGGGCTCGGGGCAAACATTGCGTCTGCACGAATTCTTATGCACAGCACTGACCTGAATGTGCGGAGTGTATATCTGCATGTAATTGGAGATGCATTGTCTTCGATAGCAGTGGTGACCGGTGGGATAATAATGTTTTTCACTGGAGTATTTCTCATCGATGCCATACTCAGCATGTGTATTGCGTTTGTAATAATGTACAGTGCTGGCGGTCTTATAAATGACGCCGTCGGAATTCTTCTGGAAAGAGCACCGAAACATCTCAATACTGCAAAAATAATTGCGGAGATGAAGACCGTGAAAGGCGTTCTCGATGTGCATGATGTGCGTCTGTGGAGTGTATGCTCAAATGTCCATGCAATGAGTGCACATATTGTTGTGCCAGATATGAAGGTTTCTGAGACAAAAAAGGTAATTGATGCGCTAAATAGCGTGCTTGAACGATACAATATATTTCTTACATCCTTTCAAGCAGAGTGTATGAACTGCGGGAAGGAAACCGTGTGTGAGATAGAGCACTGCGATATAGAGGATGAACACTGAGTGTGTCTTTGCGTGCGGGAAGGTGATTGGTAGCATTTCTTGTCGGGTTGGGCAATAGATATATATACAAATTATACATGTAGGGTAGCAAGGAAAAATACGAGGGATGATAACTTATGAATGACAAATTGAAAACAAAAATCGGGCAAATGATGTGGGCTGTGTGCATTGGTGTACTGGTATGCATGCCAATCTCGATACCAGGGGCTAATGGGCTGTCTAATCATTCAGACATCAGGGCAGGAAATGATCTAATTGTGGACACAAATGTGGTGCTGGATCGTTCGACAGTACCCAGTGGAGTATTTGGAATCGATGGAAATATCACCATAAACAGCGGCGGAAATCTGACAGTGAAGAATATCGAGATTCAGTTCCTCCAGGATGGGGGATTGTATCCAGTTTCTCCACAAAAGAAATACACACTGACAATCAACTCTGGTGGTGTGCTGTATCTTGTGAATAGCAAAATTACAGTATCCATAATGATGGTAACTCCATATCTGAAGTTCAATTTAACGGTTAACGGTGGTAAACTCATAATGGAGAATTCAGAGCTATCTTATCCAGGATATCTCTTCCTGAATAATGCAGAATTGTATGCAAATAACTCAAGATTTACGGGACTGAATGAGATGCCTGCGGTATGGGCAAGTGATGCAGCCAAGATAGATGACAACGACGATGGACCAGTACTTACAGCCATAAACTCAAACATATATGTTGCGGATTCTACGATTGACCACTACTATGAGAATGTGAATATTATGGATTACCAGCTTACACCGAAGGACTTTTCTGGTTTTGTTGACCTTGGAGCAGGCCAGTCCGTTACATTCTCCCAATTTGACACCTCAGATATCTCGTATGATAAGCTCAGCAGTGTACGCCTTTCAGTGGACTACACGACTACTGTGGATTATAATGGAACTGCAAGTTTCAGGGTGTCTTACAATGGAGGTGTGAACTGGCAGAATCTCCCGATCACTCCACAACCAGACCAGCAGGCAAGTGAAACTGTGCCACTGGCAATAACAACACTCGCAGGCATATCTAATCTACGCTTCAGTTTTACACACAATGGCAACTCTGGCAATATATCAATTGCCAGATTTGATGTGATGGTAAGACCTGCCTACGAATTTAACATTACGCTCAGGGGCAGTACACTTATGACCATTGTCAATTCCAATGTCTCAATTGACTGGAACTCAGACCAGATTTCTTTCGGCGTATCAAATAAACTCGTGCTTTATGATACCGCAATTGTAGAAATGCTCAATGCGTCATTTGATGAGGAAGAAACACCACCGCTTGATGCTAATGGACATGGACAAAAATATGCACCAGCGATTATAACATATAACTCGAGCAAAGCCATCATATATAGATGGGCTAAGATTCCAGTGTATGACCAGAACAAAATGCCAATCGTAGATGCTCAGCTGGTTTCACTTGAATACACGCCCTCATCATCCATGATACAATATAATCTCTCAAGTGATGCAAACAACTTGAATAACCACCAGTTCATTAAGATGTATCTTACAGCTCATGGGATTACAAATCGCTCGGATGCATCAGGAATAATAACATACCCCGTTGCTTCGGATGTTATAAATATCACATCCATGCCAAACAGCATATTTATTGGCACATACATTGCAAATTGCACATACCCGGTGAACAAGAGAGGCAGTGGCATAATATCATTGCCCCCATATCCAGATATGGTTGAAAGCGACAACGCCTTTACCACAAGTCCTGTTGCAATCTCGATAGACCTGCCAAACCTGAAAATAACTAATTTGTTCTCGACACCATCTCAACCACTTAAAGGCGATTTGGTAAATATTACTGCAAGAGTTGAAAATACGGGTCTGGCAACCGCAAAGAGTGTAGTTGTGCGATTTATGGTAAACGGAATTGTGCTTGGCGACTCAGCACCCATTGATATCTCGCAGGGTGGAAGCGCAAATGTGCCATATCCGTACATCTTCGATGCATCAGGGACTGCATCAATCGTTGCAACTGTTGACCCGGATAACACCGTGTCTGAGATGGATGAGGGAGACAATACCTACTCCACAAGCTTTAGTATTGCAGGGAGACCTTCACTCTCAATACCGTTCTTATTTGTGCTCGTTAGCGGTTCACCCAGCGAAAGTGTGAATGTGAATCAAAGCGCAGAAATACGAGCAACTATCCAGAACAATGGAGATGGCGTAGCAACAAATGTCCAGGTGGAATTTAGAGCTGATGGGACAGTTATCGGTACCGATACAATTTCAAGCATTCCAATTGGAGACAGCCGAGACGCAAAGATAAACTGGATGCCTACATCAGGTACAGGTGCAACAATTACCGTATCTATAATTCAATCCACTCCATCTGAGAGCGATTTAGATAAAGGAGATAACAGTGCAACCAAGAATGTAATCATAACCTATCCAAGCTTGCAGGTGAATACTGGCTCTATCTCATTCTCCAGCGAACCCGTTGAAAACACAACAACTACAATTTCTGCGGAGATTTACAATGACGGAAATGGATTCGCATCAGATGTGCTGGTTGAATTTAGAAATGATACGCAAACAATAGGTACGCAGACAATTACGAAGATTGAGGCAAAATCCACAAAGGTAGCCAGTGTGGTCTGGAATGTGCCCATGGGTTCCGGCGGTACACAGAACATCTCTGTGCGCGTTGTATCCACGCACGAAGGAATTGGAAGCCAGGAAGTAACTGCACAAGTCTATGTTAAGTATGCTCCCAGAGTAAACATGGAAACAAAAGTATACTTCTATGATACTGAGAACAATTTCATAAACTCTGCGCAAGTTGGCTCAACCGTTATTTTCAGGTTGAATCTAACAAATGACGGAGATGTGGATTCCTCGCAGATAAGTGTTGACTTCTATCTGGATTCTATTACAAAATCAAGTTACATTGGAAAAAAAGTAATACAGAGTGTTCCGGGTAGAGGTGCAACTGTGTGCGAGTTTTCATGGGTTGTGCAGACAAAATTGCTCAACCAGACGCATGTAATCTATGCAAGGGTGAACGGAACATCAATGAATGCATCTGGTAATCTGTTCGTTGAAAAACTAAATGTTGAATGGGATGTGCCTCCATTCCTCAATCTGAACTATTCTACGAACACTGAATATTCAATTATGGGCAGAGTCAGGACAAGCATGCCTGTAGAAATGAGTATTGCACTCAATGTAAAAGATGCAAACAATGCGGTGGTTGCCAGCTACCAGGGTACCTTTACCGACGATAGTGGTTCATTTGTGATTCCTGTGAAGTTCGATAAATCTGGCAAATACACACTCGAAGTTGTAGTTTCTGGCAGTGATATAAATACAATATCCTACACCCAGCCAAATGTAGAGATATCTGGCCCGGTACAAACTGGAATGCCTCTATCAACACTTCTGATAATACTGGTGATAATAATAATTGTAGTAGCAGTCATTGTTGCATTCGTTGCAATCTCCAGAATGGGTGTTGGAAAGCTTGGTGAATGCGGCGAGTGTGGTGCACCGATCCCGGAGAATGCCACAAAATGTCCGAAGTGCGGTGCAGAATTTGAGACAAATACCGTGAGATGCAGTGAATGCGGTGCCTGGATACCCGCAAATGTTAAGACATGTCCAGAGTGTGGTACAACATTCACTGGTAAGAAGGTAGAAGGCACAACTTATGAAAAGAGCATGAGACAGCAGTATGAAGCATATGTGGATAAGTACCGCGCACAGGCAAAGCGGGAGATGGGTGCAAGCTTCAATGAAACAGCGTTCTGGAGATGGTGGAGAACACAGCCATCGTACATGACCTACAATCAGTGGCTGCACAAGGAAGAAAAAGAGAAGAAGGAAACAAAGAAATGCCCGAGTTGCGGTGCGATAAATGAGAGAACCGCGACCGTGTGCTACAGATGTGGCACTTCACTCGTACCTGTACAACCAGCACAACAGGGCAGAAGGTATGAACCCCCACGAGAACAACCGCCACAGTACACGCAACCCGCATACCAGCAACCACCTGCTCCAACTACATACCAGCAGCAGGCATACACACCACCGCCACCGCCACCACCCGCACCCCGTGAGGAACCCACATATGCACCACAACCCTCAAGGCCGGTAGTTCTTAAGTCCACGCCACCACCAGCAGCACCCGGAACAGTGCCTCCTCCTGCAGCACCAGTGCCACCTAAGAAAGTGATAAAACGCCCTGAGACCGTAGGCGCACCTGAGAAAACAATCGGCAAGGTGTGTCCAAAGTGCGGCAAGGAAATCAGCCCAGAGTTTGTGGTGTGTCCGTACTGCGGTGCAATTGTGCACTAAAAATATTTTCTTCTTTTATTTTTAATATAAAGGCAAGCTGTCTCTAAACTTTTCTTTTGTCAGGTTTTGTGATCAATCAGGATTATCTACATCTTCATATTTGAGAAACACAGTGTCCAGGTCATGCGGTGCAATTGTAGCCGGGAAAATGTGCTTTGCCTCATCCAGCAGTGAAGTGACTGCTTTGTATCTCTGACTGTAATGTATTAACGCAAGTTTTTTCGCATTGCATTTATCAGCAATTTCAGCAGCTTGTTTTGCGGTACTGTGTCCGAATTCGTTGAGCTGGGTTCTAATCTCCTCAGTTCCGGTTGCATCGTGAATAAGCAGGGTGCAGTTCCTTACATGCTCATAATTCCAATCTGGTGCAGTATCAGTGCAATATGCCACAGAGATGCCCGGGCGTTTGGGACCTAAAACCATATCCGGTGAGATGAGCATTCCGTGATACTTCACAGATTCTCCACGCTGTAAGCGTCCGTAAAGGCGTCTGGGTATTCCAAGCTTCTCAGCTTTATCAACAAGGAATTTGCCTCTCCGCTCCTTTTCCAGGAACAAATATCCGTTTGTGGGTACTGGATGCACAAGTCCAAACGCACGCACAATAAATGCACCACAGTCCACAGAGTTACCATCGCCAATTTCGTGTGGAATTACATTGTAATCAAGCTCATAACAACCCGTGTTCAGAATATTGTTTACTATTGATTCTGTACCTTCTGGACCGTAAATCTCCAGGGGCTCTGTGCGCATCAGCATTCCCATTGTTTGTAGCATTCCAGGCAGTCCGAGGAAATGGTCTCCGTGGTAATGAGATATAAAAATTTTCTTAATTTTCATGAAGCTAACCGTGCTCATCATAATTTGCTTCTGGCAGCCCTCACAGCAATCAAATAGAACGACCTCATTGTTGTACCTTAGTGCAACTGATACGGTATTTCTGACAGGAGTCGGCACCGTGCCGCCAGTACCTAGAAATATTACTTCCACGGGCTGAAATAGCACAGCATAGAAATATAATTTTCTAAGGTATGTATGAGTAGAGACAAAATTAACACATGGGTGAAACTACCTGGAAAAACTCCCTGCCGTGTTCAAAAGGTTTAATTACATTCTTGTATTCTATGTTATCATGCGGAAACAACTAACAGACACACTGGCAGATTTGATAAAATTTAAATCCTATCTTGAAGAAGAGAAACCAGACATTATCAGATACATTGTGGACTATCTGAAACCACTTAACATGAAAATCACAGAGTATGGAGATGACAGTTCTCCAGCCATACTTGCAGAATATGGCGAAGGCGGCGTGGTATTTGCAGGGCACCTTGATACCTGCCCGATTGGTGATTTCTGGACATATACACAAGCACAGATTGTTGATGGAAAAATGTATGGACGCGGGACTGCGGACATGAAGGGCTCTGTTACTGCCATGTTAAACGCCTCAGCAGAACTTGTTCGAAGGGAAATACCATTTGCACTTGCGTTCACAACCGATGAGGAAAGTACAATGCGTGGTGCGTCCGCACTCTGCAGAGCCAGAGCTGTAAGAAATGCGCCTGCGATCGTGATTGGTGAGCCCACAAATCTTTGTGTGGGATACGCTGAGAAGGGTTTAATGTTTCTCCAGATAGAGACGATTGGCAAAGCAGCGCATGGTGCAATGCCCCATCTCGGAGAAAACGCAATACTCAAGATGATGAAGGTGCTGAGAACACTTGAAACCTTCAAGGACAGTGCAACACACCCACAGTTGGGCGGAGTGACCATAAACATCGGCACAATCAATGGGGGCGAGAAGGTAAATGTTGTAGCAGATAAGTGTATTGCGATGATTGATGTGCGATTTCCACCGCCACATACACTGAAAAGTATATACGATGCAATAAGCAAACATATGCACACTGCCAAGAAGCCGTTTGTCCTGAATAAAATGTTTGAGCTGCCTGCAATAGAAATTGACCCGAATTCAGAGGTAATTGCAGCAACAAAGGAAATTGCGAAAACAGAACTGGTAGGACTTAAATACACATCTGAACTTGTTAAATACTATGAGGTTAATCGAAATGTGGTCTTGTTTGGTTGTGGCGATGAAGAGGTTTCACATCATGTGAATGAATATGTGAAGCTTGAAGATGTGCTCAAGGCCTCGGAAATTTACAAAAAGATTGCTGGTAGATTTGCACCGAAGTGATGCCCTTGCATCCTGCAAACGATATTCTCGGCATTAAATCGGACAAGCTCAAGGGAAAGAAGATTGTATTAGGTGTTACCGGGAGTATTGCTGCTACGGAAACTGTAAAGCTGGCGAGAGAATTAATCCGCCATGGTGCAGATGTAATACCTGTGATGACGAAGAGTGCGCAGGAAATTATCGGTGTAAAAAGTTTACATTTTGCAACTGGCCATATGCCAATCACTGAAATATCCGGTGATGTGGAGCATGTAATGTACTGCGGGGCGAGAGAGGAAAAGGCGGATGCACTTCTCATTGCGCCTGCAACTGGAAATACAATCTCAAAGATTGCGTGCGGAATAGATGACACACCAGTAACAACATTCGCCACAACTGCGATAGGCACCGGGATTCCAGTTATGATTGTACCTGCCATGCATGAGAGCATGTACAGGCATGCGATACTCCAGGAGAATATTAAAAAATTGGAACACCTGGGCATTCATATAATTCAACCTAGATTTGCTGAGCATAAGGCAAAATTCCCGGACATCGATGAAATTGTCGCACATACAATACGAATTCTGGGTAAAAATGATTACCAGAATAAACGAGTTCTGGTAATTGGTGGCGCAAGTGTTGAGTATATTGATGAAATGCGTGTGATTACAAATCTTTCAACAGGGAAGATGAGCGTTGCACTTGCAAACGAGGCGTTTTACCGTGGTGCTGAAGTAATGATGTATGCTGGACGGATGGAGGTTCCTGTACCAGGTTATCTCCCTACGAAAAGATTTGATACCGTTGAAAATCTTTTAGAACTGACAAAGAAGATAAATTATGATTACATTTTTGTGCCCGCTGCACTATCAGATTTCTATGTGGAACCTGTGAAAGGAAAAATTCCTTCCGATAAGGAAATTACACTGCATCTTAAGCCATTACCAAAGGTTATACGACATTTGAGGGAAAGAACCAGGGGAAAAATTATCGGTTTTAAGGCAGAGCCAGATTGTAGCGATGCGGTGCTGTTTGAGAAGGCATTTAAGGTAATAAAAAGTACCGGGATAGATGGGGTATGTGCGAACACATTTGCCAATGTGGGCAAAGACCATGGAGAAATACTCTACATAAATTCCCGTGGAGAAATGACAAAAATTAGAGGCACAAAAGAGGAAATTGCACAAAAAATTTTTGATAGGGTTTTATTACTTTGATGACACTTCGGATGCACTTTTGTCCTGGCTTTCTTCGTAGGCGTTTGTGTTGAGCATTTTTGTGATTTCTTTTTCTATCTCGCTCAGCTTTAGTTCCATTCTAGCCAGTCTGCAATTTATGCAGTTGCATCCCTCGAGTGGCGTATCGTCTATCATATTTCACCCCCTTTTTCGTTTTTTCTCCATATTAACATTGCCAGCAACATTTTTATTACCCCTGTTGTTTTTTGTATACATTTTGTATACAATATGTATATGTGCGAAGGGATATATATACCTTTGCATCAATGTGCTGCGTAATATCGCTCGTTTCGTTCCTCGATTGCAATGCCCTCTTTTTTGTGCCGTTTAACCCATTCTGGTAGTTCTGGCATAAATTAAAAACAAAATGGTATCATATTGCTTCGGCTGATATTACCGAGAATATGGGAATTCCGGGCTATGAGTTTGGCACGATAATGAAAAAGTTTTTAAAAGCCCCAAATATTCCAATGCAAAGTGATGACATGGAACACAAAAAAGAAGAAGACATTTCAGAATGGTACAATGAGCTAGTCGAACTCGCAGGATTGTGCGATAAAAGATACCCGGTTAAGGGATTAAATATCTGGCTCCCCTATGGCTGGAAAATTATGCAGTTAATTGATGCAAAAATCAGAAAAATGTTTGATGATACAGGTCATGCTGAGGTTTGCTTTCCTCTGCTCATCCCGGAAAATGAGTTTCAGAAAGAGGCGGAGCACATCAAAGGATTCTCTGCACAGGTATTCTGGGTTACACATGCGGGTGAGAATCCACTGGACATAAAACTTGTGCTCAGACCTACGAGCGAGACCGCAATGTACTCCATGTTTTCTATCTGGATTAGAAGCCACGGAGATTTGCCGATGAAGCTTTACCAGATTGTAAATGTATTCCGGTATGAAACAAAACAAACCCGTGCATTTATTCGTGTGCGGGAAATACACTTTTTTGAGTCACATACCTGCCACGCAGATGCAGAGGACGCAGAAAGGCAGATAAAGGAAAATGTGTGGATAATGGAAAAACTCGGCTCTGCACTTTGCTTACCATATATATTGCATAAACGACCTGATTGGGACAAGTTTGCAGGGGCAGTGTACAGCCTGGGTGCAGACCTCCTTATCGGCGAAAAAACATTGCAAATAGGAACAATCCATCAGTACCACGAGAACTTCGCAAGAGCATACGGAATAATGTATGAAGACAGGGATGGCTCGCACAAATACTGCCACCAGACAACATTCGGACTCTCTGAAAGGCTTGTGGGTGCAATCGTGGGTGTGCACGGCGACAATTCTGGACTGATACTCCCGCCATCCATCGCTCCATATCAGGTTGTGATCGTACCAGTGCCTAAAAAAGAGCTTAAGGAGAAAATTGAAAACTATGCAAGACAGATTTATGAAGCACTCAACAAGGAAGGCATAAGAGTGCACATCGATTTAAGGGATTTGCGTCCTGGTAACAAATACTACGACTGGGAACTCAAGGGAGTACCGCTCAGAATTGAGGTGGGGCAAAAGGAGATGGAAGAAGAAAAAGTCACAGTTGCAGTGAGAAATACAAAGGAAAAGATTACACTGGCTAAAGAGAAACTTGTTTCTGATATAAAATCACTCCTTGATGCCTTTGCATCGCAGTTGTATGAAAAAGCTAGAAAAGAACTGGAGGAGAATGTGCACTTCATAAACAGCATTGAAGAAGGTAAAAACAAACAGGGAATTCTGAGATTTAACTGGTGTGGTAAAGAAGCATGCGGAATTGAGATTGAGAAACGCCTGGATGTATCTGTATTGGGAATTCCAGTTAACGAGAAAAGCAAACATGGAAAGTGTATTATTTGTGGTGCAGAGACGGATATAATTGCAGATGCTGGAAGAGCCCTGTAGCAGGCACAGGAATAATTGTGCGTTCATAATTACACCATCATAATTACCACCGTTTGATATTTATATGACTAAACATTCTCTATGGTGTGATGAATATGAAAGAGCTTGAAGAACTGGATGTTTCACAGAGCATGGCAAAAACGGTGTCGATTTTAACAAATGCAATCGCAGCAGCACAAAAACTTATTGACGAACAGAGACTGGAGGAAGCAAAACCGTTACTGGATCTGATTGTGAAGAAGGTCATTGAAACGGAAGAGTATTTCTGGCGACCCGTAGATTCTGATGAGGTGTACAACAGTTTATCAGAGATATTTAGAAAGATGGGAGATGAAAAAGGTGCAGAGGACTGGAAAAAGAGAGTGAATCTTAGAAAAGCCAGAGATATCGAGTTTATGGGCAGGGTCCAGAATTTCTGTGGTAATAACACACTGGCACTGGATTACTACACCAAAGCAGTGAATCTTGCACCTGATTTTCAGCTGGCACAGGATGGGAAAAAGAGGGCTGAAAAAAGTGTGATGAAGGCAAAGAGAGAAATTGATGTTCTCGAAAACGCAATTGCAAAGAATCCTGGTGATGTGGAACTCCTTGTGAAACTGGGTACAGTAAAACTCAATCTGAATCGAGCAGAGGATGCTATCAACGATTTAAAGAAGGCATTGTCAGTTTCACCTGAGCACATTGAAGCAAACACGAGATTGGGATTAGCACTGCTGAGCATGGGAAAATACGAGGAGGCAAAAGGTCTTTTTGAAAAAGTACTTGCATCTAAACCGGGTTCGCTCAATGCAAAGCGCGGCAGAAACTATGCTAATTACTTTCTCGGTCTTGAGACGCTGGCTGAGTAGCAGATACCCTGTTTGGTGACAATATCATTCTCACAATCAGTATTAAACCAACGCCCAGCGCAATCGCAGGTACAAACTCAACAATACTGTTACTACCCCATGGACGGTCGACAAAGAGCAGAACAAAGGCGAAAAGCGATGCTACAGATACGATTCTAAGCGTAAGTTTTGTCCATCCCTGGGTAGATAGAGAAATTGCAAGTAGTGACAAGGGTACCAGAAAGAAAAATGAGAACGCTGAGATTGTGTGGAGGATACCATAATCCTGGGAGAAGAATCCTGTCAGAAAGATGAATACCATCGCAAGGAAAAAGAGCGCAATTGCAAGCATGCCTTTTTTACCTTTGAATATATTTGAAAGATACATCCCATATGAAAACGCCATGCCGCCTAAACCACCGAGCATAAGACCCGCATTGAATACATGACATACCAAAATTCCGTCCACAACTGGCGTATTGCCTTCGCTTGAGTTTCCCAGCTCACTGAGCCAGTTATATGGGAATGAGAACCAGGGTGATTTTGCGATTGCGATGCCGATACAAATAAAGCATACTGCATAGGAAATAATCACAAGATATGCGGACAGCTTGATTATCTCAGATTTTTCAGGCATGATTTACCCAACTATTTCTGATATTTATTAATTATCCCCTCACTGGTTTTAGGTTTACATAATAGCGTTCACCTAATAGAGTCCCTGTCGTAAACTTTTTTAATCCCCCGTGTATTGTGTCACTTGATATCTGCCGTCGTAGCTCAGCGGTGGAGCGTCCGGCTGTTAAATGTTGCATGCAACATGTAGAAACCGGCAGGTCGGCGGTTCGAATCCGCCCGACGGCGCATACTGGGTCCGTAGCTTAGCCCGGTGGAGCGATTGGCTCATAACCAATTGGTCGTCGGTTCAAATCCGGCCGGACCCATACATAACACTCGTTCTTCTACAATACCACATTTTACATTGCCATCGTTGTTTGCCAAAAATTGCCTGTAAAACAAGATATATATCCTGATTTGTGTATTTGCACATTACCACACAGTTCAGAATGAACATGTGGAAACATCAAAAGAGGTGATACAAATGCATGCAGAAGACGAGGAACTGGAAGCGATTCGGAAAAAAAAGATGAAAGAACTGGTCAACGCAAAGGATGAGAGTAAAAAAATAAATGAATTAAATCATCCTGTAGAAATAGACGATGCATCGTTCGAGCACTTCATCAGACAGTATCCAAATGTAGTCGTTGATTGCTGGGCTCCCTGGTGCGGACCGTGTAGAATGCTGGCACCAGTAATAGATGCATTAGCAAAAGATTTTGCAGGTCAAATCGTATTTGGAAAGCTGAATGTTGACCAGAACCCTGAGACAAGTGAGAAATTTGGAATTATGAGTATTCCCACATTGCTTGTATTTCGAAATGGGAAGCTTGTAGACAAAATAATTGGTGCAATGCCCATGGAAACTCTAAAAAGAAGATTGAAGTCAATATTCTAAACATATCTTTTTCTTAATTTATATCTATTTTTTCATCAAAATTTACAAAACTTTTATCATTTTATAACCATCTTCGCCATCAGAGTAATACATAGGTAGCAAGCTCACAATTACAAATGAGAATCGGGTATAAAAATCAATTGCCCGCCTGTTTGAAACGCGCACCTCGAGCGTAATTCTGCGCACGCCAATCATTGCAGAGCGCCGTATGAATTCGGTGAAAAGCATGGTACCAATTCCCTGATTTCTGTATTTGTCTTTGACTGCAAACATGAGCACACGGCTCTCCTCTCTAGATTCTATTGTACCTGCGATAAATCCCAGTATTTCACCATATCTCTCCGCAACAATAAATCCATCCTGCCAGTGACTTGCAATAGTCATATACAGCGCAGGTTCATAGATTTCTCTGAGCGAATTTAGCACAATTTCCTGGATTTCAGATACATCCTGTTCCCTGAAACCCCGCAATATTAACATCAAACCGTACATCCTGAATTTAAATATAAAATTATTGGCGTTATTTTCTCGCAGCCTGATACAAACCTGCAAAAAATGCTACAACGAGAAAGATAAATACAATTGTGCCATCTGGCATTTGTTCTTCCACCGGTTGGATAGAAATCACAAACGCACCGTTCTCAGGCAGTTGCGCACAGTTTCCTCCATTGTCTGTGGCTACCAGATAGTAATACACAAAACCCCCGGCTTGTGGAGGTATACTTGCAGTGTACGCACTTCCATTCTCCGTCATGCGCATGGCAAGGTATGTTATGTTATCTGTGGAGTAATAGAGTGTAACATTTGCAATCCCGTTTACATCCTGAACCTCAGCACTTACTGGAATCTCGCTACCCGCATCCCAGTTTGTTACTGGTGTATGGATTATCTGCGGTGCTGTGTTGTCAACAATGAGCGCAATGCTGCTTAAACCGATGTTACTGGCATTGTCCTTTGCCTGCACATAGAATACATGCAATCCATCAGCATATGCCCGCGTGTCAAAACGAAATTCGTGCGGTGGATACGAGTCCCACACCACTGTATGTGCATCGTCTGGCGAATCTATGCACAGCCGTGCCCACATCAGCCCGCTCTCATTCTCATATATATTTGCCCTGATTGTGACCTCGCCTGAGGCCACGCTGTTGTTCACTGGCTCCGTGATTTCAATTACGGGTGGATTGTTATCTGGCGATGGCGGCGTGCCACGGGCATATATGAAGCAATGCACGGTGTTGAGGTTAGCATTGCCATAGTTGTAACCAGGCCAGTCGTATGTGACATACGCTCCGTTATAATTCATGTAGCCCTGATTCTTGTTTCCATACGGGTCATTCACGATTACAGAGTACTGACTGCTGTAATACCCAACCGCAAGCACATAATGCCCTGCACTTGTGAGCGAGGTGAGAAGCACAACTGGATGCCCTGCATCAATCTCCGCCTTGAGTTCAGCCCATGTGGGGCTCCAGTCCACGCCTGAGCCGAGTCCATGGTATGTGAGGTACTCTGCCATGTGTCCCTTCGTATCCTCCCAGTTGTTCTGTGTGATGTAGCCGTAGCCACCATAGGCGGTGTTCCCGCTCGGGTCTGCGCTGGGAATGTTGTATGTGTGTCCGTTGTAGGTGTAAATCTCGCAGATGTATCTTCCCCAGTGACTCACATGCGAGTACGGCACGGACACATTACAATCCCAGTATGGTAGAATTCCATAGTATGCGAGTGCCATCATTGCACTGGTTGCACCACATGCCCAGTTGCCATTAAACCAGTCAGGAGTATCATACACCTGATGGATGTACGGAACATTCTGGATTGTGACCGCAGCACTTGCATTATTTGAGAATACGGGAAACGCAAAGAAAAGGCAGCAGCATATCAACCAGGCAATTATCCTGCTCCGGTTCATATTCTAATATGGCAAAATACTATGATAAATTTTTCGGCGTGGAATGCCTGCGTTGCACGAGTCCATAGAAGAATTTATGTGTGCCAATTAACCGGGATGCTTCCGTGGTAATGCTTAATTGCAGGTTAAAAATTCGGATGAGGGTTGGGTGAAAGAGAGGAGAGTATCTCACTTAACCATAGTCATCCAAACTAGCAGAACCAATAGAAGCAATAGGAATTATTATATACAATGGCGTTGTTAGGTATATTGCACATCAAAAGGCGAGTGAATCTCTGTCTTGGTGTGCAAAAAACCGAAAAGGAAGTATAGACATGGAGCAAGAATTGACGAAAGTAAAAGACCTGACACCAGGGTCAAAGCAGGTAAATGTTTTGGCCAAAGTGGTGAGTGTTGGCGAGCCGAAAGAAATACCCTCTAAATTTGGAGGGGAGGGACGAAAAGTTGCCGAAGCAATAATTGGCGACGACACGGGAACAATAGTGCTTTCTCTCTGGCAAGAGCAGATTGGCACTGTTGCACCTGGAGATGTAGTGCTTATCGGAAATGGGTACATTTCCCTGGTAAGAGGGCACATGCATCTCAATGTAGGCAAGTATGGGTCCCTTACAAAATCCACAGAAAATGTGGGAGAAGTAAATACTGCGCTGGACATGAGCGCACAGGAATACGAACAGGAACGAAGAGAATTTAGAGGCAGAAGGAATTTTAACAGAAACAGAGATAGTGGAAGACGCAGATATTAAGCGTATCACACAACAATGTTTTTATTGGCAACAATTTTTATTTATTTTATTTTGATATTGAACTTAATGACAATGCAATAGATGTATGGGTTTTACATTTTATTGCATACTGCGTATCTTAACAAACTCATACTCAAAAATTACATAAGTATCTTCGAATAGAAACCAGCGAAAAATATATAAACCAGAATGACATATAGGTATCTGGGTGTGTAAGACACACCGGTGAGAAAAATGGTAATGCAAAAAATATCGCTGGACGACGCAAAGAAGATTGCAGCCAAGAAGAACTTGAAGCCGGGCAAAGTGAAGGGTACAGAGGGCATCCAGTTCACAAAGGGAAAGAACGAGAGAATTGAAGTTGTGGACTGGGATGAGTTCGAGAAACTCCTCAAGAAGAGGAAGCTTGCAATCTACGAGTCCAACGGCTGGATGAAAATAATGAAAGCATAAAACAAAAATTTTCTTTTTTATTTTATTTATCTATTGTTTTTTTGTGATTTTATTTGTGCTGGTTCTTTATTCGTTTAATAATTCTGGCGTGCATCTTACACAGTTTTCCTGACATCTGGGATTTTATAAGCTCCTCCTGCCAGTGCGCATCGTAGAGTTTGCATGTCCTGTGCTTACAAAAAGGATAGTATCCGTTAGCCCAGAGCACGGTTTGAAGTGCAATACCTTTCGCAATCCGTGTAATTCGTGGGTCGTTGTAGGTAAGCACGCGGTCCTTGAATTTCTCAAGTAAGATTTCCTCTGGCACATACGGATTCATGTTTCTCAATGCATAAAACTCCCTGGGTCTTGCAGGTGCCTGTACCAGCCCGAGCGTGGAAATTATTGAGGGCACAGAGCAGTGCACAACATGTGCATGATACCTATCGCCAGTATATGTTCCAATCAACCTGTCAAGAAAAACGATGTGGTGCACACCGAACTTCTTCTCATCTTGAGGTATGATTTTCCGCAACATGCTGGCAACCATGTTTGCATCGTACATAACTCCATAAACTGGCTGTCGGGATCCAATGAACTCCTTCTCTATGTTAAGAACTCCATAACTATCATGCACATCTGCACAGCGCACACTAAATATATCAAAAACCCTGCATGCTGCAAAGTTTCTGGCTATATTGTCCGAATCCACTTTAAAATGCTCAAAAAAATCCGTGCGCACCACAGTGCGTATTCCCGTGGTGTCTGTAAGAAATCTGGCAATTTCCAGGAATTGAATATCCCAGCTTGATGGATATATGTAAATTATGTCTTCACTTGTATTTTCGAATGAGTTTTTTCGCAATCTCCGCACCTTTCCTCCCTGACAGCAACATTGAACCGAATGTGGGACCCATTCTCGGAAGCCCGTATGTAGTTGATACCGCCATACCTGTGACAATCAGTCCAGGATATGCCTCACCGGTATGCTCCACAACTGCGTCCTCTGATTTTTCAACCCACATTGCACCAAAACCAGGTGTTTTTATCAACCCACGTTCCTCTAATTTTTTCACCACAACTGCGTCATGGCCACTTGCGTCAATCACCACCTTTGCCTCAAGTGCAACTGGGTCCACACATGTAATCTCACGGGGCAGTGCAGACACCGGTGTCCAGTTGATAACAACACCACTGACCCTGTTTTTCTCACGCAACACAATGTCGTCAAACTTCGCCATATTCAGGAACTTCACACCGTTATCACATGCACTTGCAATAAGCTTTGAACAGGCATGCGGACCGGGTGTAATGTATAGTCCCTTGACATACTCCTTGTATGGTACACCGATTTCATCCAGAATCTTCTGGCTTGGGTCTCTGAGCGTCACCGTGTTCATGAGAAAGCCACCAATCCAGAAACCTCCGCCAAGGTAGTTGTTTCGCTCTATCACCAGGGTTTTTATTCCATCCTTTGCAAGGTCGCTCGCCGCCTGTAGCCCACTTGGACCTGCACCAATAATTGCAACATCAACTTCCGTAAATTCGCACATATCGCTTGCAAACTGGCTAACGATTGCTCGCGTCACATCGCTTTCACTTGCCTTTGAGAAAATCTTTGCCATTTTTATCACCGCATAATCCAAAATCAAAGTAGTATATAGGTTTAGCTTTATTTGCATTCTGCTTCTGCATCCAATATCTTTATTATCTCCTAATAAATGGTGTACGCATGCAGGAAAAGTCGGTAATCGAGAGAATCCGTGAGGTTATAGAACACGCAGCAGGAGAGATTGATGAGATTGAGTCAATACGCGAGATTACAATAAAGGAGACACGGGACATCATCAAGCTCTCGAGAGCAGTCATTCATGGCATTCACACGGGTGCAGATATTGACGAAAAATACAAGGCACTGCGGATGCAGATGCTTCATTTGAGAAGTTTGTGTGAAAAAACAGAATCCCACAAAATCATTCCTCTGCTGGAAGACGCATTCCAGGAATTCGCGGAGGCATGTATATTTCTGGCAATCGTGCGAAATGAGAGAGTTCCTGAGCATAAGGAACTTGGTATAACTCCTACCGCCTATCTTCTGGCAATGGGTGATGTGCTCGGCGAGTTAAGGCGATTTGTACTCAACAATCTCAAAAAGGGAAACATCAAAGAGAGCGAGAAAGTCCTTGAAATCATGGAAGAACTGTATACACAAATAGAAGCGGTTGACTATCCATCCGCAATAATTCCCATAAGGCACAAGATAGATGTGGCAAGAGCACTCATGGACAAAACCAGAAGTGATGTGGCATATGCGGTGATTGCGAATAAGGCACGAGAAAACTATACTTCATGAATTTTGTATCTGAGAAATAAGCCGATGCCGCCAATTGCCATAAACCGTTTTCCAGCATCATGAGCAGTGCTTATCACCACGATTTTACATCTTGTAGCACCTGCGTTTTTAAGTAATGTGCTCAATTCCGCTTTTCTCAGCAACCTGTCGCAGATGAGCAATGTAGCGCCTGCCCCCATTTCAATTGCACGCTGGACTTCAGGTATGCCATAGACAACATTTCCGTTTCTTGCAATTTCTGCAAAGAATTGCTCAACATATGCGGTCTCAATTTTTACCTTCGCCTCATTTAAACCTCTAAGGTTTATGTCTTTTCTCAGCACTTCATTAATTCCAGCCAGCCCGGCATTTGATGCACTCAATAAGGTGCAGCGCTCCGCAATCTGCTTTGCATTTTCCTTGATATATCCAAAAAAATCTTCCTTCCAGAAGCCGGGACCGAGAATTGCAATCACAGTATTTGGCTGTGTATTTGCCAGCAGAATTTTCAGAATCTCTGCGTAGAATTCAGTTTTTGCCTTATCATCCCGTACTTCAATGAATTTGCCAGATATATGTGCATGCACTTCTGCTATCTGCTTCAAACCCCGTGGTGTAAGTACTGCCATAACCGCAGATTGGTCATCTATCGACACAAAAAATATGTCAATCCGCTTTGCATTCTTTGCCTCATCCAGTAATTTAATTATTCCCTCGTGCCACACATCCTTTTTGAGAAGAAAATCCTTTCCCGGCTCTATATTTATCGTGTGGAAACTCCCGAGTCCAACATCTCCTTTTTCGATGATGCCAGTGACTCTCAATACATTACCAAATTCCTTGAACTCTGTACTTTTGACACGGATTCCGAGAATTACTGGTCGTTTTTCTGCACTTTCAGGGCGAATTGCATCGCTCCTGCTCTCAACACGGCGGAATGTGAGTGCTTCCAGATAATCATTTTCCATAATTATCTGTGCAAGGTACCACAGGTCGTCTTCGGTTTCGGGCATTATTTTCAAACTACCTTCTCTCTGGTTCTGATGTAGTATCTTCAAGTTTCTCACCAAAAATAAATTCTGGATGTGTCTGAAGTATTCCCGCAAAATCGTTTGCACAGAGTGCTTTGACTTCCGAAAACAACATTTCGGTGCACATAGATTTTGTCATACCAGTATCCTCGCCTGAAATTATTGTACGCAGTGCCACATCCTGCTCAAATACCTCGTCCATCGTCCTGATTGCACACATGAATACCGCATTATTTGCATCGCTCACACAGAAGAATACCGGGTGCACATCGCACACACGCCTGATTATGCGCATTGCATCCTTTGACCTCCCATGTTTGATTTGCATAGCATAGAAGGCAAAACCCGCATATCCCAGTACTTCGAGATCAGGGATATTTCTCAAATAAAACACATCCTGTATTTGAAGCATCCGTCTTTTTCTCTTCACCAACTCTACTGTCGTGCCTCCAGTCCTTGCAATTTCACGGTCGGATGCGGAAGGTTTCTGTGCAAGCGCATACAATATCCTGCGTTCAAGTGGCTCGAGACATAAATTACGCAGTGGTGTTGTTATTCTGTTTTCCTCAAATTGCATGGGTTGTGCCTTACTTTGACCGAGCAAACTGGTGTAATCAAAAAAGCAGAGGTGTGTGATGAGTTCATTTGGAAAAATTATAAGATGGGTAGATTCCATCGAGAAAGTCCCTGATATACATAATTGCTCGTATTCTCGCAGAAGCGCAGTGTAATTTCGTGCAAAACCAATGCCGATGAAAAAATTCGGAGCAAGATATAGATGCGTGAAATTCTGTTGGAATCTGGCTTTCTGTTTAAGGTCATGTGCACAATTCATTAATGATTTTGTGGGAGTCCCATGGACCACATACATCAATTCCCAGCCCAGAAAGGCGTAGTTTGGAATAACCACCTGTTGCAGCACCCTCGAAAAAATCCTTGCTTTCAGCTTTCTTAATTCGTTCCTTTTTAACGATAGTAACTTGCACATAACTCTATCATCCAGTTCTGGATTTGAAATATAGTACTCTATGGCACGCATTTCAAGTTCATTAAGTCGATAACCAGACATGCAAGGGGTGTATAGTTTAACAATATTTAAGGGTTGGTTTTTGAGAGCAGTTCCAATTCCTTATTTATTTTTTCAATCATACTTTTGATGTTCAGTTTCGTATAGTATGCAAGTACCTCCTCAAGTATTGCCTTTGCCTCGTTCTTTCGTCCCATGTCGATGTACAACCGGGCAAGTTCGAAATTAACACTCATTGCACTTTCCTCTGCATCCGTCTCTCGGTATATTTGAAGTGCCTGTAGAAAACAGTCCTCCGCTTCTTCAAACTTCTTATCAATCTGGAGGATTGTGCCCTTTCCAGTGAGAAGTTCAGCCAGAACATCCCAGAAGCCGGTTTCTCTGCCCAGACTTATCGCATCCTCTATTAATTTATATGCCTCCACGAAATTTCCTTTCATTGCATGCATCAATGCAATCTGACCCGTTATTGAAGAGACCATGCGCTTCTCCCCGATTTCTTTCCCCAGTTCCATCGCCTTCTGGAAATTCTCCATTGCCCTATCAAACTCTTTCATTTCAAAGTACTCGTGGCCTATGCCTGCCAGTGCATACATCTCGTAATGCTTATTTCCAGTTCTTCTCGATATTTCAAGGTCGCTCTTTGCCAGTTCGATTGCTCTCTCGTGATTGCCCATCATGGAGTAAATTCCCGCAATGTTATTGTATGCTGTGGAAACGCCTGACAGGTCGCCAATCTCCTCGTAAATTTTCTTTGCTGCGGTGTAGCACTCAATTGCCTTATCCAGGTCACAAAGATATGTGTAAATTATGCCCAGATTGTTATATGTGCCTGCAATTTCCCGCTTTAAATTATGCCTCTTTCTTATCTCCAGTGCCTTCTCAAGAAACTCCTTTCCACTTTTGAGGTCGCCAGAGAAACACATGCCTGTGCCCATGCGATGGTACGCAGATGCAAGGGCAATTTCGTTATCCAGGCGTTTACATAACTCAAGCGATTTTGCGTAGTAATCCACTGCCCTGGTGAAATCCCCGATTTTTTCATAGCACATGCCCATGCAACCCAGCACATTGCTCCGCTCCAGATATGCATTTTCCGGGATTTTCTCCGACATTTCTGTGAGTATTGCAAGTGCTTTTTCAAACATGCCTTTCGAAAGGTAGTTCATGGCAATCTTAACCGTGAGATTTGCCTTTGCAAGGACATCCGTCTCCAGGCGAAGTGCATTTTCATAACTGGCAATTGCACCATCAAAGTCAGATATGCACGATTTACAGTTCCCATTCAGCAAATAGTAGCGTTTCAACATGTCATTATGAGCAATGTCATCCTCCGGTCCTTTTGTAATTTCTGGAAGTATTCTTTCCATCTCAACCAGCATCTGGATGCAATCTTCCATTGCATAGTTGTTCAATGCATTTTCTGCAGCATTGAGAAAATACCGAAATCCTTTTTCAAAATCTCCGCTGGCGATGTAGTGTTTTCCAATTTCACCACCATACTTTACATCAGAACCAAAGTGCTTTTCAATGAGTTCGCCAGCTCTTTTGTGCATTAATTTCCTTCTCGGTGTGAGAATTTTAGAATAAACTGCATCGATGATTGCGGTATGTGTAAAGGAGTAAACCTCATCTTCATTCGGAATTTCTCGGATATAACCTTCTGCCATCAGATGCTCAATTGCGTCAAGAAGTTGCGTCTCCTCTAACGCACATATTTCTTTCAATATGCGGTAATTGAATGTTTTTCCCAGTACCGCACACCATCGCAGTACCTGTTTTGCATCTTCATCGAGTTTATCCACTCTCAGAAGAATGAGATTTTTAATATGTGCAGGTATCTCAAGCTCACCGAACTTCAGGAACTCGTAAAAATCCTGCACCGATTCCTGCCCCACGATTGCTCTGCAAAGTTCCTCAATGTAGAGAGGTAGCCCGCCGGTCTTTTCATAAATCTCTCCAATCGCTTTCTCGGGCACTTTCCAGGTGTTCATAATTGCGTACACAAGTTTTCCTGTCTCGTCTATATTAAAGGGCTCAAGTTTGAGAATTGTGCAGTTCCGTTCAATGTTAATATTTCTAATCGTGTTTATGACAGGAGAATTCTCCAGTGCATGCTCCAGAGGGTATGTGCCAGCAAACAACATGTGCATGTGTGCTATGTTTCTCGACAGATAGTGAATAAAAGAAAGTGTGCCAGAATCCGCTAACTGGATGTCATCGAGAGCTACAAAAACTGTTTCTTTTTCTGTGATTTTCTCGAAAAATCTTAAAAATCTTTCTAAAATCATGGTCCTGGTTCTCGTAGCTTCTTTTAATCTGTCAAGTTCCGCAGAGACATCACCAGTAGTTACGGTGAGCCCTAATGGAAGCGTATCATATTTTGTATCTGTAAGCTTCTCCAGAATCTGCTCGATTGGAAAGTATGGTACATATTTTTCTGTGACACACTTCACCGTAATTGTACGCACACCAGATTCCTCGCATATCTTTGCAAACTCCTCAATCAACCTTGTTTTACCGACACCCGTCTCGCCAGCAATAAAATACATCCGTCCATTACCTGACTTTGCAGCATTCATTCCATCTATGAGTATTTTGAGTTCCTTATTCCTCCCGACGAACGGGGTCATGAAGCGAGATAACACACTGATTAGAAAAATGTTTTCTTTGTAGCCACTGCTCTACTTCTGCACATGATTTGAACGCAGTGAAAAAGGCAGGTAAAAAAAGTTTTATTTACACATACATCATTGCCACTCCGATGAAGATAAAACCAGAATGTGTTCCCTGCCTTCTGAACAGAGTGCTGTACGAAACAAACCTTGTTGCACCAGAAAGAGGCATTGAGGTAATGGCACGATGTTGCAATGTGCTGTCTAACGAACTCAAGAAGCCAGATCGTGTGTCCAGTGAGGTTGCTACAAAGGTGCACGGAGAGGCGTATCGCATCATTGGAAACCAGGATCCGTACCGGGAACTGAAAAGGGCAGCAAATGCATCTGCAGTTGAAATGGTACCTGAGATTGAGGAAAAACTCAAGAATTGCAAAGATGCACTGAGTTTTCTTATGCTTGCAGCAATTGCTGGAAATACGCTGGATTTCGGCATCAGGGGTGCCCTGAGTGAAGTAACTACACTTAAAACAAAGTTCTGGGATATGGTTGCTGAGGGATTTGGTGTGGATGATACAAAAAAAATAATTTCATACATACCAAACGGAAACATACTTTACTTCACAGATAACTGCGGTGAAATTGTGTTTGACAAACTGCTCATCCAGGAGCTTAGAAAATTGCACCCTGAAAGAATTACACTGGTTGTAAAGGGTAAACCAATACTCTCTGATGCAACACTGGAGGATGCACTGGAGCTGAAAATGGACGAGGTTGTGGATGATATAATAACCACGAACGGATTTGCAGTGGGTCTGAATTTCAGGGACATGGGTGCTGCACTCACAAGCAAGCTCAAAGATGCCACATTTGTAATCTCGAAGGGCATGGCAAACTACGAGGCATTATCTGAAACAAGCATAAAGCCAATTGCATACTTACTCAAGGCAAAGTGCAGGCCAGTTGCTGAAAGTATTGGTGCTAAAGCTGGAGACAATGTTGCAAGGATTGTTGAGTGAGAAACAAGGAAAAACTAACTCAATTCATCAATCCGTTTGTTCTTGTAGAATGTGATTTTCATCTTCTTTTTTACCTCACTTATATCTTTGTCTTCCTCCAGTATGTGCACGGTTTCATTCAATGGAATATTTAAACTCACCTGCTTTGTCCTTCCATGCTTTCCACTTGATTGTACAGGTGCACTGACAAGCCCCTGGTCATCCAGATTCGTGAGATATTCCGTCACTCTCCGTGGTGAAAGGGGCTCCATACCTGCATACCTTACCAGATTTGAGTATTTGCTGTAAACCGCACCCGTTGTTTTCGCCTCATTATTATTTTCGAGTATGCAGATTGCGTAGAGCACCAGTTTCTCATGAATTTTCAGTCGTGTGATGGCTTCCTTTATGATGTCCTTCTCAAGTGTATTTTTTGCAGCATAGATATACTCTTCTTCAATCATTTTCGCCTTCTTGCGTTCAGCCAGTTCCGCAGCAGTCCTCAATATGCTGAGTGCTCTCCTTGCATCCCCGTTCTCTTTTCCCGCAATTGCAGCGCACAGCGAAATTTCCTCCTCACGATATGTGCCAGGATTGAATGCCTCCTTTGCACGGTCAAGGAGTATTGTCTTCAACTGGTCTGCAGTGTATCTGTTGAATGTAATTGTCTCCCCGCACAATCTACTTCGAACACGCGCATCCAGTTCCTCGGTTAATCTGAGGTCATTTGAGATGCCGACAAAACCCACCTTTGCGCTGGAACACTCGCGCTGCATCGTGAGCAATGTGTGCAGTGGGTCATCGCCACTTTTTTTAACCAATCTATCAATCTCATCCAGTGCGAGTATGATCACCTGTGCAGATTCGTCTATATTTTTCTTTGCCTGGTCGAGCACCATCTGATATGACCAACCAGTGCTCGGAATTGTCTTTGCACGGTCATTTCCTGAAAATTTGTTTCCGAGTGTTTGAAATAACGCATATGAAGTATCTACCATTGAGCAGTTAATATAAACAAACTTTACCTGTTTGTTGTTCTCCTTTCCAACCACCTCCAGATTATTGCCCACATATGAGATTACTGCGGTCTTGCCAACACCACTCTCGCCGTATATCATCAGCGTGTTTGGTGCATCGCCATCCAGAGAGGGAGCAAGCACATTACATATCTGGCGAATTTCTTCATCACGATGATGCAACTTGCTTGGCATGTATTTCTCGCTGAAATACTCTCTCCCGCCTGGCTTGAATATACCCCCGCTTTGAGGCAGAAATTTCTTGAAGTTTGCAAGCGTGTCATCTTTACTATCTGGATCAGTATTTGACATACCCATACACTCCTTGCATTTGCACCATGCACAATGTTATATTTATACCTTCGTTTCCACTGTAAAAATCACTTGCCTTTTATTAAAACGCATGCAATTACTTTTGATTAACCAGTATTATCTATCAGGGTTATTTTTTATTGCAATCCCGCATTATAAAATCTTCGATTTTTTCTCGCGCCTTTTCCCGCTTTTCCTGGTGTGCTCTCAGAAAGCTTGTAACGCGTTCTGCAAGTTCAGATTTGCACTCACCACACAGGAGATTTCCATTTCTGCAATTAGTGTATCTCTCACTGAGTTTTTCATCCTGGTCTTCGAACATAAACTGGTAGTATGCAAACACCGAGCACACATCTGGGTTTCCACCGTGCTTGCGCTGTTCTTCAACAGAAACAGCACCACCGGTGAATGCACTCATGATTTTCTTCCTTGCGACTTTTGGCGGGTCTGTGGTGAATATTGAGGTTTCAGGCATTGAGGCAGACATCTTTGTTTCTGCGCCCATCAGTGAGGGAAAGAGCTTGCAATGGATTAACGCTGGCTTCGGAAAATTGAGCTTTGGTGCAACATCCCTGCATATTCTGAAATGCGGGTCCTGGTCAATACCACAGGGTATTAGCACGGGCGTTGGTTGTTTTTCATACACGCTCGGGAGAAACGCAGGCACAGATTGAAGTGATGTGTAGAAAATCTCGCCAATGTTGTTGCTGTTTTCGAGCCCGAACACCGCCCTGACGGTTGAGAATGTGATTTTCTTCGCAACCTCTGCGGCAATCGGGTAGAGTGTGGCAATGTACTCTGTATCCAGGAAAATCTTGGTTCTTTCTGGTGAAAAACCGAGTGCAATAATGTCGAGCATGTTTTCGTATGCCATTGCTTTTGTTTGTGCAAGCGAAAGTTCCTCCTTGAAATAGAACTTCTCGTCGTCAGTTAGCTGAAACAGAAGTGGTGCATTCGTTTTGTCCTGAATGTACTTTGTGAATATCCAGGGAAGTATATGACCCAGATGCGTATGGCCGGATGGTCCTCTTCCTGTATAGAGATAGAATTTTTTTCTGTTTTCAATTGCATCTAAGATTACTGTTAAGTCCCTGTGTGAAAAAAATATTTCTCTGCGCAGGAACATGTGGAGTTCACCAAAACACCTGCGAATCCGCTCTCTGAGCGTGTCATCAATTTTGGATGTGCCAAACTCCAGTATCAACTTATCGTAATCCACCTTACCTTCAACATCCCATGGCGTTACACGGAAACCTTGCTCATCCATGATACACAGCAGAACGGAGATGTTGTTAAATCTTTCTCTGATGTTCGCTCGAGAGTTGCTGCGAAAAATTTCCATACATATTCCCATGGGTACTGGGTGTTATATCAAACCTTAGAAGTAGCTTGACTTCCTTGAAACAGCGGTGTTACCATGATGGTAAAATTACAAAAAGTTTAAATTCGAAAGATGGACATTATTGCATTATGCAGATGCAAATAACTTTTTTATTATAAAATTTTATTTCTTTACTGATTGTATTGCGTTACTTGCAAATAAAATATTAAATAATGCACTATGGTTCAAATTTTATTTTAACAAAAAACATAGTTTGGTTTTTATATGGTAATTTCTTAAAATTTATATATTATAAGAGTTTAAGGCAAGCAGGTGATATAATGAAGAGTAAAGTAACGAAGGGTATTGAGGTTAGAAAGATGCTTGGTGTTGCAGTACTGGGCTTGCTGGTTCTCGGTGGTTTTGTGGTGCTTGCCAATCAGAGTCCGCATACCTATACGAACGCAACAGATGGGCTTCCCATTGCGTCTACAGCGGTAAATGGGCAGAACACCAGTATGGAAGTAAAGCTCAATACACATCTGCCGATACATATAATTGAAGATTACGGATTCAATCTACCTGGAAATGGAGTTACTGGTGGCAATGGGACAGCAGACGACCCATACATTATTGAAAACTGGGAAATTGATGGCAATGGAGGAACATACCGTATCTGGATAGAGAACACAAGGTCTGTGTATTTTGTGATAAGAAACTGCAAGTTGTTGAATGCGAATGGCACCAATTTGGATTTTCCGTTTGGCAGTGGTATAACGCTATCGAATGTATCCCTCGGAGTCCTGGAGAACAACACATGCTCAAATAATAGCAACGGCATATATCTGGTTAACTCAACCAACAACATCGTCAAAAACAATGATTTATCGAGCAATCTTGATGGCATAATGCTGGTTTCATCAAGTAACTACAACAACATCACAAATAACAACTGCTGGGGTAATAATGAGAGCATACACATTTATCAAAGCGGATACAACAATGTCTCATACAACAAATGCACTGGCAATTCTATGGATGGCATATATCTTGGCGCAACCGCAACCCACAACAACATCACGAACAACAACTGCTCTGGCAATATTTATGGCATACAGCTGGACGCATCAAGATACAACAACATCTCGGACAACAACTGCTCTGGCAATAATTATGGGATATACCTCGAAGGCTGGTTCTCAGACCACTACTACAACAACATCACAAACAACAGAGGTTGGTCTAACACATACGGAATTTTCCTTGATCATTCAGCAGGAAATAACATTTCATACAATTATTTCACCAGCAATATCATCAATTCTAAAGGTATTTTGCTAAATGACTCATCAGACAACAATGCAATAGCATACAATAACTTCATAGGAAATTCTCTCGGAATATACCTGAACTCTTCGAGTACCAATAACATCACCTCCAACAACTGCTCGAAAAATTATTTTGGCATTCTGTTAGCTTCGTCAAGCCAGCTCAATAACATTACTTACAATTACATTTACAATAATGTTGAGACCGGGATTGATGTTCTTTCTTCTTCATCTGGTAACATCATCCACCACAACAACTTCTGGCGGAACAACGGTGCTGGCAGGGGCGTAAGCGGAAAATACCAGGCATACGATGATGCTGGCGGTAATACATGGTACGACTATACCACACAAGAAGGAAACTACTGGAGCAACTGGGACGGCAATGGCTGGGGCACTGCAAGTGCGTATCCCATTGGTGGCGGAAAAGCATCGGACTACAATCCGCTCTCAAAGCCAGCACTTCCGCCATTGCAGATTATTGGAAATGCGAACTTGAGTTATTATGCGACATTGTATGGCTGGGCAGGTGATGGTACATCTGGTAATCCGTACAGAATAAACGGGTACTATCTCAATGGAAACGCTACTGGCACACCATCTGCATCTGGCATATGGGTGGAAAACACAACTGCATGGTTTACGGTGAGCAACTGCACAATCAGAAATGTGACGAAAAGTACTCCGTTCCCATTTGGTGCAGGAATCTGCATCCGAAATGTGACGAATAGCAGTATAGAATACAACACAGTATCCGCAAATCGGTGTGGCATATACCTCTACGCTTCAAGCAAAAACACAATAGCAAGCAACAACTGCTCGAAAAATTATTTTGGCATTCAGTCAGTTTTGTTAAGCCAGTTCAATAACATTACTTACAATTACATTTACAATAATGCTGGGACCGGAATTGATGTTCGTTCTTTTTCATCTGGTAACATCATCCACCACAACAACTTCTACCAGAACAACGGTGCTGGCAGGGGCGTAAGCGGATACTGCCAGGCATACGACGATGCTGGTGGTAATACATGGTACGATAACACTGCAAAAGAAGGCAACTACTGGAGTAACTGGGACGGCAATGGAAGTGGCACTGCAAATGCGTATCCCATTGATGGCGGAAAAGCATCGGACTGGTATCCACTCTCAAAGCCAGCACTTCCGCCATTGCACATTATTGGAAATGCGAACTTAAGTTATTATGCGTCATTCTATGGCTGGGCAGGTGATGGCACATCTGGTAATCCATACAGAATAAACGGGTACCATCTCAACGCAAATGTGAGTGGCACACCATCTGCATTTAGCGTATGGGTGGAAAACACAACTGCATGGTTTACGGTGAGCAACTGCACAATCAGAAATGCGACGAAAAGCACTCCGTTCCCATCTGGTGCAGGAATCTGCTTCCGAAATGTGACGAATGGCAGTATAGAATACAACACAGTATCCGCAAATCGGTATGGCATATACCTCTATGCTTCAAACAAAAACACAATAACAAACAACAACTGCTATGACAATACTTACAATGGTATATATGTATATTCCGCCTCCAGCAACAATACAATAACAAACAACGACTGCTCTGGCAATTGGTATGGCATCAACATAGATTCCTCCAGCAACAATACAATAACAGACAACAACTGCCATGACAACTCACTGTATGGCATATACTTAAGTTCCTCAAGCAAATATAACAACATCACGAACAATAAATGCTCGAATAACTCAGATTCTGGCATATTCCTCTATTCCTCAAGTAGCAACATACTCAGCAACAACAACTGCTCGGACAACAAAAACACTGGCATATACATATATTCCTCGAGTGACTACAATCGCATCACAAACAACACATGCAACAGAAACACAAACTATGGTATATTCCTGCGGGGCTCAATTAGCAACAACATTACAAACAACAACTGCTCTGCCAATTCTTACTATGGCATATATCTGGCTTCATCAAACAACAACACCATTACATACAACTACTTCTATCAGAATGCAAATTACGGAATAAACATCTCAGATAGTTCTACAGGTAACATCCTTCATCACAACTACTTCTACCAGAACAACGGTGCAGGTAAGGGCGTGAATGGCAACTGTCAGGCATACGATGATGCCGGTGGTAACTACTGGTACGACAATACCGCACAGGAAGGCAACTACTGGAGCAACTGGGATGGCAGTGGCTGGGGCACACCAGGTGCATATCCCATCGATGGTACTGCGGGTGCCTATGACATGTACCCGCTGGGCAATCCCACACCAGAACTATCGCCACTTGCAGTGATTGTCGTTGCTTTTGCACTGCTGGGCATTATTGGAATCCGCAGACACAAATAACTATCTCTGTTTTTTTATCTTTATTTTCTCTCAGTTTACACCACATCGTTCTCCTCGAAGAAAACTTTATGTCCATGCACAGAATGCACCTCTACATGGAGTTAATTGACGCAATTCAGAAAAGGAGGAGTGTAAGGAAATACCTGCCAGAACCAGTTTCCGATGAAATCATCATTTCCCTGATAAAAACCGCAAATCTCGCACCGTCTGCAGGGAATCTACAGGCAAGGGACTTTATCGTCGTAAAAGACGCAGAGACAAAGAAGAAACTTGCATCCGCGGCACTCAACCAGGAATTTGTGGCAGAGGCGCCTGTGGTGATTGTAATATGCACGAACGAGCAGAAGATAAAGCGGTATGGAAGCAGGGGAATTAATCTCTATACATACCAGGATACTGCCGCCTCCGCAATGCTCATCATGCTTACAGCACTGGAACATGGACTTGGTACTTGCTGGGTAGGTGCATTTGATGAAAAATCTGTGCGGAAAATTCTAAACATTCCGGACTTTGCAAAACCTGTAATAATGATTCCAATCGGTTACCCTGCAGAAACGCCAGAAATGCCGAAACGCCATGAAATTAACAGCTATCTGCACATGGAGCGATGGTAATGGAAGTAGTGCCAGTTCCCGGACAGGGATTCAGTTCGAATGTGTATCTCGTCAAGGGAGAAAAAAATATACTCATAGATGCGGGATTGGGAATCGATGTCAAACAAATTTCCAGCGTGGTCTCAAGGGCGCTTGGTAGCGAGAAACTGGACGCAATCATTCTCACACATCGCCATATGGACCATATCGGTGGTGCAGGCAAACTCGCATCCATGTTCGATGCCCGGGTTTACAGTGGAAGCATTGAAGCACAGGCAATAAATACCCGAGACATGGAGAGCACCTGTGCATACGCATTCGGACTGGAACTACCAGACATCAATGTGCAACCTGTAGAGACCATGAAGTACCGGAACATGCGCATAATTGACACACCTGGACACACCGCAGGTAGTATCTGCATATACTTCCCAAAAGAACGCTGGCTTTTCTCAGGGGATACTGTTTTCCTTCACGGGTCAACTGGCAGATGGGACCTGCCTACAGGCAACTTACAGCAGTTGTCTAGCTCTATTGAGCGTCTATCAGCACTTGAAATTGAAGGACTTTTCCCGGGGCATGAAGGATATGTTGAAGAAGGCGGTAGCGAGCACATAGCGATGGCACTCCAGTTTTTGAGAGGTGGATTTATTGATTGACGAAGAACGCAGTAAATACATGAATGCGGGGAGAATTGCTCGTGATGCAAGAAATTTTGGTGCAGGGCTTATCAAGGAGGGAAAAAGTTACCTGGAAGTGGCGGAGCAGATAGAGAAATTTATTACAGAGAAAGGTGCAAAACCAGCATTTCCAGTGAACCTTGCCACAAACAATCAGGCAGCACATTATTCGCCAGGCATTAATGATAAACGAAAATTTCGCTCGGGAGACATTGTTAAGGTAGATGTGGGTGTGCACATCGACGGATACATTGCAGATACTGCAGTCACCGTGGAGGTGGGCAATGAGCAGAAGTACGCTGCGCTCATCGATGCTGCGCATCTTGCCCTTGAAAACGCGATTGCAATGATTGAGAACAACATGCCAGTAAGGAGAATTGGCACAAAGGTAGAAGAAACAATCCGCCTGCTCGGCTTCAAGCCAGTTTCAAATCTAACTGGCCATGAAATTCGAAGATATAACCTGCATGCGGGAAAAAGTGTTCCCAACATCTCAGACAGCAATCCTGATATACTGTATGCGGGAGATGTAGTAGCTATCGAACCATTCGTGAGCACGGGAACAGGTTATGTAGATTCCAGTGGTAGAGGCGGCATACTGCGTGTGATGCGGGAAAGGCCACTGGAACAGGAGTTAAATGCCTTCTATGTGTGGCTTAAAGAAAACTTTGGTTATTTGCCTTTCTCTCCACGATGGTGCCTTGAATTCGGGGCAGATGCAGAGAAAAAAATACACACGCTCCTGAGATACGGCGTGCTCTATGAATATTCGATACTCTCAGATACTGGTGGAGGGATTGTGACGCAGGCAGAGCATACAGTTATTGTAACTGAGAAAGGATGTGAGGTGACCACAAAATGAGCACCGGGCTTGAGAAGGCGCTTAAACTGATTGTGCTCCTTTTTTTCGCTGGCTTCTATCTTCTTCTCCTGCTTGCGCACTATCTCGGGCTTGTGTATGCAATATTTATTGTGCCACATAACATGATTGCAAACGCAGTCACGCTGAATTTTGGACTGTTTCTCCCATATTATTTGCCGCTTTTTTCCATTTCTGGCTTCTCTGCACTTGTCTACTTTGTAATAATTGTAATAATCCTGTTTTTTTCTCTCTGCTTTCTGGTGTATGTCAACTGGCGTGGGTGCTTAAATGAGATGCGCACACGGAAGCATACGCTCATTGCCTCACACAATCCCCTGCTCATGGTAAGTGAGGTCTTCTGTATCGTGCTATTCCTGAACATTATTTACTCGTTATTTCTTTCAAGCGTAAATGTGGAGCCCGCCTCACCTGATTTTGAGAGCACACCCATGTGGATAAACATGCTCTCGCTCGCACATGCATCTGTGTATGAGGAATTTGCGGTGCGTGTGCTCCTGCTCGCCCTCCCGCTCTTTGTAATCCAGCGTTTTGTTTTGAAGAAGAAGGTCTCTGTTATGGCATTTTTCAGGGGTGAGCAAAAGGTGGATGCACTCGCACTTGCCCTTCTCATCCTCTCATCCCTGATTTTTGCCCTGGCACACATGCTGTACGGCTGGGATGTGTACAAGGTGTTACCTGCGTTCATCGCAGGCGTGGGTTTCGGATATGCATACCTGAAAGGCGGAATTTTTGCATCCATTCTACTGCACTTCAGCTTTGATTACATGGATATCACCTACATGCTCATAAGTAAGGACATACTGTCAGACGCACTTGCCCTTCTTTCAATGCCTGGCATTCTGCTCTCAGTGCTTGTGCTCCTGTTTTCCCTTGCTGCAGGGCCAGTAACACTGTATGGCTATGCCCGTAAATTCGCTGAAAAACTGCCGGGTTTTCCAGTTGCACGAAGTTCAGAGGAAAGAACTGAGAGACAGGAGCGGGTTGAGGGCGGGTTGTTTATGTTGCAGTTTCCTGTTGGAAGATGCCCGAAATGCGGTGCTGAGGAGGCACGGTACCTCGGGAATGATATGCTGGAATGTGTGAGATGTGGCGAAAAAAGAAGAATAGGCAGGTGAGATGGATGGAAAAAAAGTATATCAACATGGAGCGGAAAGGCGGAATATGCACGGTGACAATAAACAGGCCAGATAAGTTGAATGCGTTGAGTAAAGATGTGCTGGCTGAACTGGAGTGTGCGTTCTTCGAAGCGTGCAACGATGAGAGCACTGGTGTGCTGGTGATTACTGGCACGGGTAAGGCGTTTGTTGCAGGTGCAGACATAGGCGAGATGCAGGGATTTAGCACTGCAGATGCAGAGAATTACTCGGAGTATGGACAGCGTGTGTTCGGGATGCTTGAGCAGATGGAGATTCCAGTGATATGTGCGATAAACGGGTATGCACTTGGTGGCGGGCTCGAACTTGCACTGAGCTGTGATTTCCGGATTGCGAGCGAGAATGCGGTTCTGGGTTTACCTGAGATCACACTCGGGCTTGTACCTGGTTTTGGCGGCACACAGAAACTGGCGCACATTGTGGGCGTTGCAAAGGCAAAGGAGATGATTATGCTGGGCACGAGGATAGGGGCAGGAGAAGCACTGCAGATTGGACTTGTGCACCGGGTTGTTAAGCCAGAGAAATTGCTCGAGGAAGTGCATGCACTTGCAGCGCAGTTGCTCTCGCTGGGAAGAACCGCACTGAAAACTGCAAAGTTCCTGGTAAATGCCTCGCTCACGACGAACTTGCCAGACGGTTTATCACTTGAGCGGAAGGCGTTTGCATTGCTGTTCAGCGGAACGGAAGCAAAGGAGGGGATGAAGGCATTCCTTGAGAAGCGGAAGCCGGAGTTCAGAAAAATGCCTCAATGAGCATCTGGATAGCAGCAACAAAAAGCATGCTGATGAAAATTATTCGCAGTGATTTTTCCTTCAATTTTTTTATTCCAATCCTTGAGCCCAGCAGTGCACCGAAAAAGGCAAAGAACACCAGGGGAATTGCGAAATAAAGCGAGGTTGTGAATGTGGGGAGCAGTACTGCGTTTGTGAATATCCCGCCCAGCGAGGTAAGGCAGATGGTGAAGGATGATGTGCCACTTGCCTCCTTCGTCTGGCAGTAGAGCAGGTAGAGCAACACGGGTACATTGAAGATGCCACCGCCAACACCGAACATTGCAGAGACCATGCCTGCAAAGAAGGCGATGAGGGCTACCGCAACATAACCTGGCAAACTCACATTCCTTACGACGCATGTGTTCCTTGCGTACAGTGTATCATACAGCATTTTTGCACCCACTGCGCAGGAAAGCATGGCAAAGAGCACATAGAAAATACGGGCATGGATTTCCAGCCCAACAAGCACTCCAAGAATAGAGCCAGGAATTGAAAATGATGCGAGGAGCAAGCCATATTTGTATTTAACCAGTTTTGCAACTCCATGGTTGTAGGCCGCAGCAACTGAGGTGGCAAGTACGAGAAACAGCGAGATGCACACAAGTGTGTCCTTGTCAGCGACCGCAAATGCGACGAGCAACGGGGTGAAGAGCATACCGCCGCCAAGCCCCATGTTTGAGTACACAAATGCGATTAGGAACACGAAGATTGCAATGAGTGAGAGTACAGCAATGTCCATGCGTATTGGATGGCGATGCAATATATAGAACTAACGAAATAGGTGGTTATTCCCATCGCATCTCATACTCACAATGCTCCGCACCATCATGTCATTGCCCTGATTTATCCAGAAACTTTATGCACATCGAGAGATGACGAGAAGTTTATCTGGCTATTTGCCCGTGACACTGGTTGATAATACAAAAAATATCGTTAATAGAAACAATTATAAACATGTTGAATTATAGGTAATTATACAGTTCTAAAAGAGGAATCATATGGGCGACGAGGTACTCTACGACCTGGAGAAAAAAATCGACGAACTGAATGCGGAAGCAGAAAAATATCGGATTAGACGAGATGAGTTAAACGCAGAAGCAAAGAAGTGGGTAGAGGAACGCGACAGGTTGAATAACGAAGCGAAGAAATTTGCAGACGCAGCTAACGAGCATAAGAAAAAGCGTGAGGAGTACAACAACAAGGTAAAGGAAGAGAAAGTTGAGCGTGAGAAGTGGAATAAAAAAACATTTGAACTGAGTGACAAAATCCGCATCGCAAAAAGGAAAAAGATGCCAAAAAACGGTGACCCGATTGCAAAATTGAAGAAGGAACTCAAGGAACTGGAGTTCAAGCAGATGACAATGGTGCTTACCAGGGAGAAGGAAGAAGAAATCATAAAGTCGATTTCAAGAATTCAGGCAGAGATAAAGAAACGAGAAAAAGAAATTGAAGAGGACGAAGAGATTAAGGCACTGAGACATGAATATGAGCTTGCCAAGGAAGAAGCTGAAAGGCACCATAAGCTCGTGAATGAATACGCAGATAAAGCTCAGAAAGAACATGAGAAGATGGTCGAACTGTTTTCAAAGGCAGACGACCTGAGACGCCAGGCAGATGAAGCACAGGAGAAGTTTGTAAAGGCAAAACTTGAGGCAGATGAGGCGCACAGAAAACATCTTGAAAAAATCAAGGAAATTCATGACCTGGAGAAGGTAGTTCATGCACTGAAACAGAAGACAAAGAAAGAAGCAAAGGATGACAGCACTAAACAGGCAGATGAGATATACCAGAAGTTCCTCAGCGGAAAGAAAATTACAACGGAAGAGTTGATTATTCTCCAGCGTGCAGGCAAGATGTAATTTTATTGCTTTTCAGATAGAATTTTAATCATTTTCTGGGCATCGTTCAGCATGTTTGTGTTGTTGAAGAAAATATAAGTTTTATCGCCTTCCAGGGAGCGCACATTTGCCGCAAGTTTCTCAAGTTCATACTCCGGATATGTGTATTTATACCCACTGCGTCCATGTAAGCGAAAATAGAAGATTTTACCAGTGAGTGCGTTCTTTTTCAACGGGTCTACAACATGAATTAAATTGAGATGCTGGCATATTTTCTGTACGCTCTCGTCAGTCCATTTCCCTCTTGGTTCCCAGCAAAAAACAAAATCCTTCGTGGATACCTGCTCGAAGAAGTTCTGCAAATTTGCAATATTTTCATCAGATTCATTAAATGTTGGTGGTGATTGGAAGAGAACAATGCGTGCACCCAGTATTCTTGCAATTTTTTCGGTGTATCTCCATGCTTCGAATACCTCTTCAGTTGGCTTGAAAAATCCGTAGTTGTTCTTCTTTTCTTCTGGAATGGAAACACCAGAATGCACATATGTAGGACTCGTTGAAAGATGTGTGATAAACTGGTGGGCTTTTACAGTAAACTCAAAATTCGGATTTAAGGCATGTGCAGTCGTTGCCCACTTTTCTGCGGTTTTTTCTGGCACAAATTTGTAGAATGTTTGCTGTACCTCTACAATTTGAAAGAGTTGAGCATACCTCTCCAGGCCAACTGGGAGCCCACAGCAGCCTACCACAATGTTCTCATTCATAATCCTCTCGCCATGGGCATACACTACATACTCATATTTTTTTCGTTTTAACTGGCACGGATGCGAGCATGCATAGCCCTTACCCGCATCACCGTCCAGCACAGCAGGGAACATGCGAGAGCACAGAGGAGCACTGCAGGCAGTGAGATTTCTGTCACGGGAGTACCCAGTGGGTACATATCATACGCTCCCGCACTTCCATCTATTGGATATGCGTTTGGTGTACCCCAGTCGCTGCCGTTCCAGTTACTCCAGTAATTACCTTTCATCCCCACATCATCATACCACAGATTGTTTGCTCCATCGTCGTATCCCTGGCTTTTCCCATCTGATGTGCCTCTGACTGCCCCATTGTTCTGGTTAAATGAATTGTTATATATCGTTGTGTAGGTGCCCGTGGATGCGATATATATCCCGTAGCCAGCGTTACCTGAGATGCTGTTAGATACCAGATTGTTGTAACTGGATTCCTCAACATAGATGCCATAGTAAGCATTCCCAAATACGGTGTTCTCGGTAACTGATGTGTTCGTGGCATACATGAGTGCAATTCCAATACCTGCAGTGGTGTTTCCCACATTATTGCCAGTTATCGTGTTGTTGTTCCCTGTTAGAATCCCGACGCCAATCGCTTCATTGCCCACGATTTCGTTATGTGAAACAATGTTCTCAGAGGATGCATCGATGCCTATGCCAATGTAGTTCCCGGTTACATTATTTGATGTAATTGTTCCATTAGATGTGCTAGCAAGCGCTATACCCGAGCCGTATGGATATGTTGCACTGTCTGTGGCGTTAAATACCGTGCAGTTTCGTATCACAAAGTAGAGGTCAACATTCACAACCCAGATTCCATATGCTCCGCCGTTCGCATCTATCTCATAATTTTCAATTATATACGGGTCTGCCTCAGTGCCATTGCCAGCCCAGCCCTCATTTACTGCCTGTGCTGCAAGGTCAGCGTTTCCATTAATGTGAATTACTGAGTGAGATGCTTTTTCCGAGCATTGCTGTATCTGGACGCAATTGATGTGATTGAGATGCTGAAAATCCGTGGATTGCGTTTCAACAGCCAGCGGCATGTAATAAATGATTGCCAGCAACATCAGAATTATGATGCCGAGCACCCGGGTAATTTTCACCTGCACGGGGACACAACGGTTCCGCACATCATCCGAATACTCATGAATTTCACTGGTGCGTTTTTGCACTGCTTTTTTCTTCCTTCCTGCGGTCATTCCCTCACCGCATTCCAATATTCACTCCTGATATAAAACGATTTTCACACTTCAGCACCACTTCGAACACAGATGCCACGGATGCAAAAATATATATCGTGCCACATATATTTTGGATAAAAGTCAGGGGTTGGAAAAGATGGAGGAAAATGCTCAGCGGGGAGAAAGCGATGGAAGCGCAGGTGAGATTCGAAATACCAGTGAGGTATACGAGGAGCCCGCACCCAGGGTATTGTCACGAAAGACCACATTTTACAGCAAGCGCCGGGATAAAGAGAATGGATTGATAAATGGCTGTACAATCCGAAATGCAAAAAACGGTAAAAGGCAGAGACCAGGCAAAGGCGTGGGTGCAAGGGTGATTGCAGCACTGATTGTTACCGCAGTGTTGATTGTGACTGCAGTTCTGATAATTAATGCACCCAGCAGTGAGAAAGTCCTGATTGACGGAGCTTTTGAGGACTGGGAAGGTGTGCCAAAATACACACAAATGTCGCAGTCATGCACAAACAAGGACATTCTCCTGAATGAATATACAATGTACAAGTACGGCAACAAACTGGCATTCTATATCAGTGTCGCAGGTGAACGGATTTTATCAGGGAAAGGGAACGACGGTGTTGACATTGTCCAGATATTCATTGAGTGTGGCAGTGATGTGCCTGGTTATCGGGGTATGGGAATAAATGCACAGTACAAAATTCAGGTAACTGGATACGATAACATGGTGAAATCCGCAGTTCTCCAGAAGTATGCTGGTGATGGAAATACATGGAACTGGTCCGACTATTGCGGTGCGGATGCCTGTGCTTCCGGGAATCAACTTGAAGTCAGGGTTATTTCGCCCGACTTTAAAAATGATGTAAATTCGTGCATCGTGATTGAGGATAGCAATGGAGAACGCTGTTATTCAGATGTGCGCATATCTTCAAAATATGGTGGTGTGTTGATTACCCAGCATCCTGTGTTTGACCCTGCACAGGTGGTGCCTGCTGGGAAGAATGTGCAGGTGCTCCAGTTCACTGCAACTGCACTTGATGAGGGAAACGCAATCAAAATGATTGAAATCTCTGAAAAAACCATTGAGGGATTGAAGCTATACGCAGATGATGGAACGCAACTCGGAACATTTTCCAGGGGAGTGTTATATGTGGATATCCCGCTTGCACACCTCGAACAACGAAAGTTCTACATCATCGCGGATGAACTCTCAAACTCCGCTGTGAACCTTCAGATAGCAATTCAGAATGCAGGAATCGAAAGAGGCATGTGCACAATTACTGGCTACGGATTAAATTCGTATGTGGGTAAAGCACCTTCCCATATAATTATTGACGGTGCCTTTGCTGACTGGAACAATGTCACTGGCACTGTGGACACAAAAAAAGACACCGAAGGCACACCAGATGTGGATATTGCGGAGGTAAAGCATGCACACGACCAGGGCTACTACTATTTTTACACAGCGGTAAATCCAGCGGGGATCGTTCTCAACGGCACCCCTGTCCCGCACCAGAAATTCACGAGACACACGGAGGCATCAAATGTTACCGTGATTCCGTCCGCAGTCGATGGCAGGGATAAACTCAATATTTACATCGATGACCGTGTAAAAATTGAAATTCTGGGCATGCATGGCAAAATCACGGAAATAAACCTCTACGAGCGTGAGGGCTTGCTGTGGAAGAGGAATTTGAATAATGCTTCCGCAATTTCAGCTGCCAGCGGTGTGAACAGGATTGAGGTAAGTATTGCTGAGAATGTTGTGGGTGAGGCGTCGAGGGTGGATTACGAGATTATCGGGTTTACAGGCATGGACTTTGCAAGTGCATTCTTCAGATTAAACAGCATCAAAATTCATGGTGATGGAAGCATCGAAGGACTTGATGAAAACGATGTAGTTATGGACGATGGCACAAAGGGGTACACAGACCCGTATCTGGACTATCTTATAATCACCGAAATAATGATAAACAGCGGGACACCAGACAACTCAGAGTGGATAGAGCTTTATTACGCAAGGAGTGCACCCGGTGACCTATACCTTTCAGGCATCACGCTCACTGACATGGATGGTGCAGTTGAGGGTGCGTTCAGCATGAACTATGCTGGAACCGGAGACCCGTTGCTCTCGCCTGAATCTGCATCCACTGGCTCAAGATTACGCCTGCGCCCTGGTGCATTTGTTTACATCGAACTCGGAGCATCTCCGTATGGAAGCGGTGCAGACCCTGTAGTAGACCCAAGCGACACACTGCCAACAACCGCACCAAGTTACTTCCATATAAACTCGGTGAGAAGCGAAATTCTGTACTTCTACGATGTTGAAGACAGAACCCCTACCCAGCAGTATCCAACATACCGCACGGGTGCAGACAACGATGAGATAGACGACTATCAGTCCGAGTATGGTGGCGATGCAAACTGGGTGCATGCGGGCTCTGCTGGCTGGAGGCATATGGGAAACAGAGATGGTCCTGGTGACAATGTGAATCCGGATGGTGTTGCAGGGCTTGGCGATGGTGATAACGACCTCGATAACGGATACGATGGCATCTATCTCCTCGCTACAATTGAACGCCCGTTCAAAGCCAGTGATGTGATTGACTGCGTGTTCTGGGCAAAGGACACAAATATACCGCCTGGCGAGTGGGACGATGATAAACTAGCAGTTGAGGCAGGGAAGTGGATACCGCACACATATGTCTCACTCGGCGGCTCAGAAATCCCTGCGGGATGCACACTTGCACGCAGGTGGGTAACCACACCTGGAGAATCGGGCTATGTGGGCGATGCGACTGCTGGCTCAGGTGCTCCAGACAAGGGCTATGAAGGTAGATGGGCGATTGACACAACACCCACAAAGGGAAACGCATGGGATGGAAATGATGGCACATGGCATCAGACATTTGGTGTAGATGCCGGGTATGCTGCCGCTCTCAACAGTGCAAATGCGTTTCCAGGTGATGACCTCCCATGGATAACAGGGACATGCACACAACTCCAGGCAACCACAATCTCACAAGGACATGGCCCGAATGAAGATAACAACCTGTATGGATACGCAGTTGCCAGCGGAAATTTAAACGGTGACTCTGTGCCTGATGTGGTGATAGGTGCACCGTACTACGATTCACCAAATGGTGTGGACACTGGTGCACTCTTTGTGTTTTATGGTCCCAGGAGATTGAATTCTATCAACGACCTTTCCGCTGAACACGCAGATGCCATCATTTTCGGTGCGATGGCGGGTGCACACTTCGGGTCGAGTGTTACAATTGCAAATGTGCATCCATCCAGCCCTTACTCAGAAATAATTGCAGGTGCACCGGAGGCGGGTGGTGCAGGGAGGGTTTACATATTCTACGGTGATGGAACATACCCGGTTTCAGCGGATAGTGCGGACATGCTTTTCAGCAGTGAGAACGATGGTGATCAGTTTGGCTATGCTCTGAATGCTGACGGAGATTTAAACGGAGATGGCATACCAGACCTTGTTATCGGTGCACCTGGTTATGGAACATCTGATGAGGGAAGGGTGTACATTTACTACGGAGGCATTGATGGTGTTCTGGATGGCGTGCTTACAAGAACTGAAGCAAATGCGCATTTTGGAAATGCAGTGCAGATTGTCCCGAGCGTGGGCGGTGATGCAAAGGACGACCTGGTTGTCGGTGCTTACGGAATTGATAGAACATTCGTGTATTACGGAAGAGCGGACTGGAGCACAGGGGCAGGCATATCAAAGACAATAAAGGCATCTGAGATGGGACTTGCAACTACACCAGGCACATATGACGCTACCACAGTTCCACCACCAAACGATACATCCTGTGATGAGCCAGACGAGAGGTATGCATTTCTCAAGACACATGTGCAGGACGATGGGGCAAGCGGGAATATTGCAAATGCACTGGCACCGCAGGAACTCACGGTGAGGGCTTTCCAGATATTGTGGGTTACAACGAACACAATCTCCGTGGAGTTTGATTTCTACCTGCCAGACACCATACCATCTGGTGGAACATTTACCGTCACTGCACGGGCGTACATCACAGGTAATCAGGTACTGAATGTACGGGCATGGGATTATGGAAGCACAACACCCGCCTGGGTGGATACAGGAGTGGATATTCCTGCAGGCACATCTTATTCCGCAACACCTGTGACGCTCACGCTGGGGAGCAGGTACATTTCCCCCTACACAAACAAGGTAAGGATTGAATTCAACGATAACGAGGGCGGGGTTGACAATGCCAGAAACCAGTTATTCGTTGATTACATTGCACTCACATATACATGGACAGACCACCTGCCCGCAGACCTCACACTTATTGGCTACCCGGGGACAAAATTCGGATGGAGCATTGCAAATCTCGGAGACATCGATGGAGATGGCACTACAGATATCGGAGTTGGTGCCCCTGGTTTTGACAGCAATCGAGGTGCAGTTTACATCTATAAAGGCGATAAACTCGATGGTGCGATAAACTACAGCGGTAGCAAATATCCTGACAGTGAACTTGTGCTTCTCCCTGGTGCAGAAACTGATGTGGAGACACAGGTGTGCTGGGCAAGTACGGTGATTTGCGGTGGTTCGTATGGTGACCAGTTTGGATATGCAATTTCAGGTGCTGGTGTTCAGGGGACGGATGGGCGCTGCAGAATTGCAGTGGGTGCACCATTCAACGACACAAATGGAATAAATGCTGGTGCGGTGTACTTCTTTGACATTTACAATCAATCAGGTGTGGTTTATACATTGCACACGGGAGAGGCGGAGCGGGTGTACCTGGGATTCCCCGGTGCTCAACTGGGTGCGGCACTGAATTTTACCGGTGGAGACCTGGACCAGTACGGGGGCATGGATATCGTTGTAGGCATTCCGCTCTTCTCAAGTGCAGGCACAACCACAGGCGGTGCCCATGCAGTGTCCTATGTGGCAGAAAGCACAGGAACCATGGCGATTCTCTACACGATAATCGCAATACCTGCTATAACAGCATACCGCAAATTGCACAGGAAAAGCAGAGACAGATACTGAAAACTGTAAAAATCACACCGTTCCTTCAATTTTTCTGTAGGTTTCGTAAATATCGTGTGCAGCGCTTGCAATCTTCTCCCGTTCCTCCGCAGTAATGTATGACCAGATGTCAAAACTATTCTGGGTTCCAATCTTACCTGGCACCGTCACATGGACTGGAATCGGAATGCCCTCAAACACTCTGGAGCGTGAGAATGCCAGCACTCTACCCGTGTTGCACACGAGCCCGTGAAGCACCTCTGTGAATGCACCTGCAGGACCCCACCTCGTGCCACCAGTGCCTTCAATCACCGCCACGCTGATGTTTCTCACATACTCCTCACACTTCTTGAAGTCGAGGGCAATTTTATGGGCACGGAGATAGTCCAGCAGTGGTATTCCCTCAATGCTCACCATGCTCCAGATTGGAACACTTGATTCACCATGTTCTCCACCGACATAGCACTCAATGCGCCTTGCCTGCACCTTCAACTCTCTGGCTAACACAGTGCGAAATCTCACGGTTTCAAGGCATGTGCCAGTGCCAATCACCTCTGCCCTTCCTTCCGCAACATGCTCCGCCAGCGTCGCCATTGCATCCACTGGATTTGTAATCACAAAGTATTTTGCATGGCTGTTGTTATCCAGTGTATCAACCACAATCTGCTTCACAATCCCGGCATTCTTTGCAGCCAGGTCTCTCCTGCTCATTCCTGGTGTTCTCGCAGTTCCTGCACATATCACAATGATGTCTGCACCCTCAATCTCACTGGCTTTTCCATCTGCCTGAATTTCTGTGTCGTAACCGTTCATTGCCATTGCATGGCATATTTCCTCAGCGGTCATCCTTGCCAGTTTCTCATTTATGTCCGTGAGGGTAAGACACTTCACCCAGTGCTGGAATGCCAGCGTGTACGCCAGTGCACTGCCAACCCTGCCAGTACCCACAACCGCAATGTGTGCCATATGTGGAGAAACGCAGAGGGATATATCAACCTTTTACCTGCCCTCGTGCAGCATTCAGCAGGATTTTCTGCTCGCATCTTGCGATGGTCTTGATTGTTTCAATCACGGTATCTGGATTCAAACTGATACTGTCAATTCCTTCCTCAACCAGAAACTCTGCGAATTCGGGATATACGGAGGGTGCCTGCCCGCAAATTGACACGCTCCTGCCATACTGGTGTGCCACCTTGATCAGATGCGAGATTGCCCGCTTTACTGCCAGATTCCTTTCATCAAAATAACCCATTTTCGCAAGTATGTCCGAGTCACGGTCAGCACCCATGATCAACTGGGTGAGGTCGTTGGAGCCGATTGAAAAACCATCGCAGTACTTGCAGAACTCATCAGCCATAAATATTATGGAGGGCACCTCAGCCATCAAATACAACTTGAAGTCAAAGCCCCTTTTCAGTCCCTCCTCCTCCATCATCTTTATGATTGGTACAAGTTCCTCGGTATTTCGCACAAATGGAAGCATGACCCAGACATTTTTGAGTCCCATTTCCTTCCTCACCTTTGCAATTGCCCGCAACTCCATCCTGAATGCCTTCTCATACGCTGGCGAGATGTATCTGGAGCATCCTCTCCACCCGATCATGGGGTTATCCTCGACTGGCTCATATTTCTCTCCATTGGGCATACCACGGTACTCATTTGTTTTGAAGTCGCTCGTGCGAACAATAACTGGCCTCGGATAGAATGCCTTCGCCACCTTCGCAATTCCCTCCGCAAGTTTGTCCACGAGCACCTGTTCCTGCCCGCGATTTATCAAATCCATGGGATGCTCACGGATGTAACTCGTGAAGATGAACTCAACCCGCATCAGCCCGACACCCTGTACTGGCAGTTTCGCATACTCCTCCGCCTTCTCAGGCACGCCGATGTTCACAAGCACCTTTGTTGCGGTAACTGGCACGGAAGCTGCGACGGGCTGTACCTCCGCGCTCTTTGTCTCCTGCTTTGGCACGGCAATTCCCTCATACACATTGCCCAGTTTCCCGTCTACCGTAACCTCCATCCCATCTCTGAGCACCTGCGTTGCGGTTTTTGTGCCCACAATACATGGAATTCCAAGTTCTCTGGACACAATTGCTGCATGACATGTCATGCCACCCTCATCCGTAACAATGCCGCGCACCTTGCTCATCGCAGGAACCATGTCTGGTGTTGTCATTACTGTAACGAGTATATCCCCCTCCTTCACCTTCTGCAAATCGCTGAGCTCCCGCACAAGTTTCACAACACCTGCACCTATACCAGGACTTGCTGGAAGTCCCCTGAGCAAAATCTTGCCTTCCGTTACCTTCTTCTCTGCTTCACCTGCACCTTTTATCGTGGTCACGGGTCTTGCCTGAACAATGTACACCACATCGTCCTCCATTGCCCACTCTACATCCATGGGCTTCCCATAATGCTCCTCAATCTTCTTCCCAATCTGTGCGATTTCGAGAATCTTCGTATCTGGGATTTTCTGGGCATTCTGGTCTTTCTTGACATCTACCTCAACCGTACCACCTGTCTTTCCCCTCACAATCATCATTTTTTGCTCGGATATTTCCCTGGAGAGAATCTTCCCGGAGATTGTGTCAACCACATATGTATCAGGTGTCACCATACCTCCCACAATTGCCTCACCTATACCATACACTGCCTCGATGATACAACGCTTTTCACCGGTAACAGGGTCAGAGGTGAACATCACGCCGCTGTGCGAGGCATCCACCATTTTTTGCACCACAACTGCAAGTTTCACCTGTCCATGCTCAAAACCCTTTTTCTGGCGATAGTATGTGGCTCTGGGCGTGAACAGCGATGACCAGCATTTCTTAACTGCGTTAATGAACTCAACTTCATCTGAGATGTAGAGATATGTGTCCTGCTGGCCAGCAAAACTCGCTTCTGGCAAATCCTCAGCGGTTGCGGAGGAACGCACAGCGACGAATTTAACATTGTGCTCCTTCAGAAATGCTCGATAGTTTTCAAGTATCTCCCTTGCCAGTTTTGCGGGAATCTTTGCCTCCTCAATTTTCTTCCGGATGGTATTGCATGCTTCCGTGAATTTCTCAGTGTCCTCGAAATCTGTATCCGCAAGTATTTCGAGAATCTCTTCCATCAGATTCGTACTCTCAATGAATGTGGTGTAGGCATCTGCAGTTATCACGAACCCAGGAGGCACATTGATTCCTGCCTTCAGCATCTCCCCGAGATTTGCACCTTTTCCGCCAACCAGTGGTATTGCACTTGCGTCAATTTCCTCGAAGCCAACTACATGCTTCCCCATTTACTCACCACTCCACATAATGCATGGGAGATATATTAACTTAACCACAATGCAAACCCGGGATTTACTCCAGAAAAGATTTATTTATGTTGATGCTGATAGGGTTGGGAGAGAAACATATGTGTAAGCAGATAACGAAATACGCTGTGTTGTGGCTCTCTATATACATCCTCATTTTCGGGTTTGCCCAGGCAGAGGGATACATAGTACATGACAATGCAGTATTTCTTTCTGGTTCACCAGAGCAAACAATGGGTAAGTCGTGTGGTGAGATTTCTTCGATGTCACGGAATGTGCATGGACCAATCTACATAAACGGAAATGCCAATTTTGCAAGTCAGGCAACTGCGAGTGACTGGCAGGGTAATGGCACGCAGGAGAATCCGTACATCATCGAGGGCTATGACTTCACCGCACATGAGCATTTTTATGGCATCTGGATAGAAAACACAGATGTGTGGTTTGTGATAAGAAACTGCAAGTTGTGGGGTGCAACGAGCAATGTGTTTGAGCAGTATGGCACTGGCATATTTCTGAAGAATGTAAGCCATGGAACAATAGAAAACAACGATTGTTCAAACAATGACTATGCAGGGATATACATAAGTTCATCGCAGTACAACAGAATCGTCAACAACAGGTGCTCTGGCAACCGTGTCTATGGCATCGTTCTTGAGGATGCTGCAAACAACACACTTGCATCCAACAACTGCTCAGAAAATTACTGTGGGATTCATCTCGTCCGCTCCCCGCACAACATGCTTGCACACAACAATTGCACCCGCAACACAATCGGAATGTTGCTACAGGATGTAAGTCAGTACAATGCCATTCTTGCAAATAATTGCTCCGCAAATTCTGAGTATGGCATATGTGTAAATGGTCCTGGTGCCTCCGATACTACAATCTCGAACAATATTTGCTCATGGAATTCTGACACAGGAATTTACCTGTCTGGAGTGAGCAACAGCAGCATCACGAGAAATATTTGCTGCTGGAATGAATATGGAATATACTCTGACCGTGGTGAATCAAATATCCTGTGGGCGAATAATTGCTCGTACAATTACCAGGGTGTCAACATTGACGCTTCACTCAATACCTGGATTCTGTATAACAACCTCTGCGCAAATGAAAATTATGGTGTGAATATCTCTACCGCTTCAACTGGAATCGTGGTGCACCGCAATAATTTCCGTGCAAATAATCCTGGTGGCAATGCATCTGTAGATGGAAATAGCCAGGCATACGATGATGGCACAGGCACCAGCTGGTATAACCGAATTGCATGTGAGGGAAATTACTGGAGCGACTGGAATGGTTCTGGTGAATATTTTATTGATGGTGTGTGCAATGCATCAGACAGCTTCCCGCTGGTGGCACCTGCGTCACCCCTCCCGCTCTCCCTGATTTACATTGCGGGAACCGAGGATTTTGTGGAACATGCCAGAACTCTCGGATGGCATGGAAATGGAACGCAGGCAAATCCATACATCATCGATGGATACCGTGTTGATGCCCGTGGTAACCCTTCCTGCATCTGGATTGAATGCACTGATGTATACCTGGTGATAAGGAACTGCACGCTTCAGAACGCAAGTGACCCGGATACATACCCTGCTGACCCCTATGCTCCTGAGACATATCCTCCGCATCCCTGCTTTGCTGGTATATTCCTCAGAAATGTGCGCAATGCCATCATTGAAAACTGCACATGCGAGCAGAATACGGCGGGCATATGCCTGCGGGGATGTGAGCATGTCACAATCAGAAACAACACACTCAAAAAGAACCTGAACTACGGGGTTTATCTCCGATACTCAACTGATATCCAGGTATATGGCAATTTCTTCATTGCTAACCGGGCAACTCCGCAGGCATACGATAACATGGAGAATTCCTGGAACACCTCGGAGAACGGAAACTACTGGTCTGACCTACCAGCGAATATCACAACCTACAAAATTGCGGGTGGAAACTCGGTTGACAACAGGGCACGCAGTGCATGGGCTCTGCCAGCAGTTGAGGACATGGAATATACCTCTGGGCTACATTTCGACAGACTATTCCGAATGCTTTTGATAATTGTGATTCCCTGCATTCTACTTCCCGTCTATCTTACATATATCTTCCTGACCAGAATTGCAAATGGTGGAAAAAATGGAGGCAAAAAAGAGCGGGAGAAATAGTGGGCTATCCCTTCTCATCGCACCTGGACTTGCAATAATTACCTGCGGTATTGCCACATACCTCAACTATATCTACTTCGCAAATATAACCTGGCAAACAGATTGGAACAGGGACACACCCGACAGTAAAATGCTTTCATCATGCCTGTTTCCAATTCCGCCATTCACCCTCTTCTTCGTATGGGTTGTGCTCTACCTCTTCTACAAAACTCTGGAAAAATCCCGCCTGAATCCACTGATGTTGTTCGGCACACGCTTTGTTTCGCTCCTTTCAGTTATCCTGCTCATCATTTCCGCATGGGTTGCACTCGGTGCTGGAGGAAACATAAACCTGGCACTGATTGTATCGGGGCTCGATCTTGCTGCAGGAAGCATGCTATTCGGGCTTTCACTCGTGCTCATCAACTATGGCACCACATACAACCCAGAAACGAAAAAGGAATTCCCGTTGCTCCATAACAAACGCGTTGGTACATTCATAATTATCGTGCTCTTTACCTGCTCCGTGACATATCCAGTATATCACATCGCCGTGGATACGAGCAGTGGGCCACTCCTGAAGATATATCTGGTTGATGCAGATATCTCCACATGGGGGGGCAATACGCACGGAACACTAAAGGTAACTGTGTTGAACTACAGGGGCGGCAGTGCGGAAGGAAATATTTCGCTGGTGCTGATGGTCCCGGAGGAGAACACCACCTATTTGCTTGCAACCACAGAGCAGATTCCGGGCTATGGAAACTGGACCACGAATTGTCTGTTTACACTCAATGGCACATATGCCGAGGGTGAGTGGGTGGGCACGCTTTATCTGGTGTACAACAGCAAGCATGTGGATGCGTGGAATATCTCGGTGCCTTATCCGTATCAGGGCGAGGAGTGCATTATTGTGTATCCAGGAATCATCCTGGGATGTGCAGCGTATATTGTAAGGAAGGCACGCAGGCGGAGAGCATAGAGAGCAGATGCAGAATATTTATATCGCTCTATAGTATTTCACCCACATGAACTGGAGAAAAGTGCTATGGGCTGGGCTATGGCTCCTTTCTTCCCTGGGCGTGTTCGGAATTTGCATGCTCTTGCTAAACCAGGAGCTTGCGGGTATGTTCGCGCTCGCAGGCATAATTATCGCTGTTGCAGCTCAGATAATCTTCGGGAGTTCTATCTGGGCAACTACAGGCGAGACAACGGTGCTCGGAAGAGGCGGGCGATTCGTGATGCTTGCCTCACCCACGCTCATGGAAAAATTCACGGAAGAGCGCTACAAGCAGGCGGAGAAAGAAACGGAGTGGTCAATAGGTTTCGGCATCACCGTTTGTGGACTCCTCATGTTTGTATTTGCCCTCCTCGCCTTCATATTCATTCGCAGGTCTCTGGGAATTACAGGATAAGCAATGGATTGACATCCATGGGTTTTATATATTTGTTCTGTTTTGGTAATTGCGGTGTAAATCTATGACTCCTAACGGATTGTATGCGGGTAGGAAGCTTGCTAATGACCGACAAAAATTCAGATGGAGTAGTAGATACTATAAGCGCAAGGTACTGAAACTGAAGGAAAAGTCGGATCCACTAGAAGGTTCTGCTCAGGCAAAGGGAATTGTAATTGAGAAGGTAGGAATTGAAGCAAAACAGCCAAACTCTGCAATAAGAAAGTGCGTAAAAATCCAGTTGATCAAAAACGGAAGACAGATCACTGCGTTCGCAGTGGGTGTAGGTGCAATCAACTTTATTGATGAGCACGATGAGGTGCTTGTTGAGGGGATTGGCGGAAGAATGGGAAGGTCGTATGGAGACATTCCTGGTGTTAGATACAAGGTGATTAAGGTAAATAACATATCTCTGAGAGAGCTTGTTAAAGGAAGAAAGCAGAAGCCGGTGAGGTGAAGCACATGGCAGATCCTGAAAAACCTGACGCTGAAAAAACCAATGCTGATAAGTCCGTTGATGGAGAAACGCCTGCAGCAGAAAAACCTGCAGAAACTCCGAAAAAGAAAGAGGAACAGCCCCCTGAAAAGAAGTCGCCTTTGAGTGAGCATGGCTTGCTTCTGTTTGGGAAATACGAGTGGTCAAATATTGTAATAAAAGATAAGGGCATGGCAAAGTACATTAACCTCAATCCTGTGGTTGTTCCACACAGTGATGGAAAACTCGCAAATGCGCCGTTCATAAAGGCAAGGATGAATGTTGTGGAACGCCTCATCAATTCATTGATGAAGACCGGAAAGATCGGAAAGAAGACGAGGCAGTACAATAATTACTCAGGCAAAAAATCAAAGGCATACCGGGTAGTTAAGCTGGCATTTGATATAATCTATGAAAGAACAAAGACAAATCCAATCCAGGTGCTGGTAGATGCTATCGTGAATGCCGGACCACGAGAGGAAACAACCCGATTGCAGTACGGTGGTATCTCAGTGGTTAAATCCGTAGATTCTGCACCTTATCGCAGGGTGAATATCGCAATAAGAAATATCGCACTGGGTGCAATTACTGCCACGCACAAATCCACAAAGCCAATGGAGGAATGCCTTGCAAATGAAATTATTCTGGCAGCTAAAGGAGACATGGCCAGTTTCGCAATAGCGAAGAAGGAAGATACCGAGCGCATTGCACTCTCTGGCAGGTGAGTTTATGTATCTGCGTGAGGAGCTAATCAAAAAGTTACCACCAATGATGTACAAGAAGGAAAATATCAGGAACATTGGCATTGTAGCACACATCCATCATGGGAAAACCACGCTTTCAGACAACCTTCTTGCTGCAGCAGGAATGATTTCCAGCGAACTTGCAGGCAAGCAGCTTGTATTGAACTTCGACGAGCAGGAACAGCAACGCCAGCTTACAATAAACAACGCAGATGTGAGCATCGTGCACCCATACGAAGGTCAGGAATACCTCATAAACCTCATAGACACGCCTGGACATGTTGATTTTGGCGGAGATGTTACCAGAGCAATGAGGGCGGTAGATGGTGCGGTGGTTCTTGTATGTGCAGTGGAAGGTGTGATGGCGCAGACAGAGACCGTGTTGAGACAGGCACTCAGAGAGAAAGTTAAGCCAATTCTGTTTATCAGTAAGGTGGACAGAGCAATAAATGAGTTGAAACTTACACCAGAAATGTTACAGCAGCGCTTCTCAAAAATCATCTACGATGTGAACGAACTCATTGAAAAAATGGCACCTGAGGAGTTTAAATCAAAATGGAAGGTAAGCGTGATGGACGGTAGTGTAGCATTTGGAAGTGCATACCATAACTGGGCACTTTCCGTTCCGTACATGAAAAAGACGGGTGTCACATTCAAAGACATAATAGAACTGTGCTCAACAGGCAGGCATAAAGAGCTCGCTGCAAAGGCAAGAATTAACGATGTAGTATTTGACATGGTAGTAAAGCATCTACCAAGTCCGATTGAAGCCCAGAAATATCGCATTCCGCACATATGGAAAGGAGACCTTGAAAGCGATGTGGGCAAGGCAATGCTTGCAGTAAATCCTGATGGCCCAGTGTCTTTTATGATTACTGACATCACAATTGACCCGAATGCAGGTGAAATTGCAACAGGCAGGTTGTTTAGCGGGAGATTAACCAAGGGCATGGAGCTGTACATCGCAGGCACAAAATTCAAAGACAAGATTCAGCATGTTTCTCTGTTCATGGGTCCCGAACGGCTCGTTGTGGATGAAGTTGTTGCAGGCAATATTGCAGCAGTGACTGGTTTGTCGCATGCAATTGCGGGTGTGACTGCGTCAAACATACCTGATATGACGCCATTTGAAGAAATTGTTCATGTTTCTGAGCCAGTAGTTACGGTTGCAATTGAACCAAAGAAGATGGCGGACTTACCCAAATTAATTGAAGTGATGAGAAAGGTGGCAAAGGAAGATGCCTCACTGAAGGTAGAAATAAACCAGGAAACAGGTGAACATCTGCTTTCAGGTATGGGTGAACTCCACCTTGAAATCACCACATACAGAATAATAAATGACCACAAAGTTGAAATAAACATTTCAAAGCCAATTGTGGTGTATCGTGAGAGTGTAGCAGGCAAGGGAGGACCATTTGAAGGCAAGTCGCCGAACAAACATAACAAATTCTATCTCGAAGTGATGCCACTTGAAGAAGGCGTAATTAAGGCAATTGAGAATGGCGAGATTCCAACCGGCGAAAGGATTAAGGACATAAAGGCACTCGCAAAGAAACTCCAGGATGCAGGGATGGACAAGGAAGAGGCAAAGAAGGTTGTATGGATTGAAGGAAAGAACATATTTGTGGATGCTACATGGGGTATCCAGTATCTTAACGAAACCATGGAACTCTGTATCCAGGCATTCAGGGAAGCAGTAGACAGGGGACCACTTGCAGCAGAAAAAGTGACTGGAATGAAGGTAAGGCTAGTGGATGCGAAATTGCATGAGGATAGCATTCACAGAGGACCAGCACAGGTAATCCCAGCAGTGCGCTCTGCAATATACGGTGCGATGTGTCAGGCAGGAAGAATTCTCCTGGAGCCGATCCAGAAAGTTACTGTGAATGTGCCCCAGGATATAATGAGCAATGCAACAAGGGAACTCCAGCGGAGGCGCGGTGAGATTATAGACATGTCTCAGGTGGGAGATTACACCACGATTGTTGCAAAGGTGCCTGTGGCAGAGATGTTCGGTTTTGCAAGTGATATTCGCAGTGCAACTGCAGGGAAGGTGCTCTGGGGTACTGAAAGCATGGGATTCCAGCCCGTACCCAGAGAAATGATGATGAATGTAGTTGCGGAAATAAGAACGAGAAAGGGCTTGAAGCCAGAGCCATACGATGAGGCATACTACGCTGGCATGTAAAAACTCTTTAATTATTTTTAAAAAATAAAAAAATATTTTTGCACAAACTTATGGGCGCTGGACACTGTGTGTTATCGATGTACCAATCACAAACACATCGTCCACGAACACGCCTTTGTCATAACCTGCACCCGCGTAGTGTATTGTATCCGTCTCGCTTCCAGTTGCATTTGTGAACACACGGATACGGAGAATTACCGTGTTGCCAGCAAATCCACTCAGGTCGCAGTTCAATCGCACGAGTGTGAACGATGGCACCCAGTCATACACACTCGCAGTGTCTGCATTGCTCGCCCTCACAAATGTCCAGTTCGTCTTGTAGAGTGTGCCACGCACTCCGCTGTACCGCTGTGGCAACGCTCCGCCAGCAACATCACCAGTAACGCCATAGTATCCACGGTTCTCAATTGTTGTAGTGTCCCTTCCGCTGTACCCCCATGCCATACGCACACCGTAGGTAACTGAGTACCAGGTCTCGCCGTTGTCCTTGCTCACCTCAACTCTCACGCCATCAGGTGGTAAGCCAGCACCGTCATTTATGTTGAACTTGAAGAATGCGATGAGCGTTGCCTTATAAGCCCTTGTGAGGTCGATGGGTATGGTGTAGAGCGATGCATCAACGCCCAGTGGAAGATAATTACTCGGAGAGCAGAAATACCAGTAACGAGAACCGCTGTGTGCCTGTGTTGCGTTCTCCACAATCTTCCAGTAATCTGGAACTCCTCCTTTTACCTTTATCTGCACATCGTCAATGTACCAGCCCATATCCGCAGTCCAGTTTGGTGACAGACTACCGCCAAACTGCGCAAACACGAACACAATTCTGATTGCTGCAAATGTACGCACATAACTTGCTAAATCCACTTCAATCTTCTCCCAGCCGTAGGTTCCGCCTGCACTCCTGCCACCGAAGCACCAGTACGGCAGTTTTCCATCTACATCGATTAACCCATTTCCTGCTAAGCCACCTGTCGTACTTTCGTTATCTACTGCGTCAAATTTTAGATTCTGGTTGTATGTCTGTTTCGGCTCGAGATACACCCGGTGGTTCTGGTCCCACACCCATGTTCTGCCATCAGTCGAGCCCCAGAGGTAGAGGAATCCGCCATTTGTGCCAGCAGTCATTGAGTAGCGGGTATAGAAGGAGAGCGTGCCTCCCTCGGATTTCCGCAGGAACAGCGGGAAGTGCTGTCCGCTGGGCACCACATAAACCTCTTTATACGGGTCTGTCACAGATGTTCCCGCCCCATTGCTCCATGCCTCGCTATGATGCTTTATATAAACCCAGTCGGAGCCGATGAAGAA
>Ga0078972_1002391_pt1 | contig 62247 bp, 66 predicted proteins | sample YelNatPaOPGAMG01_FD_67568 | JGI IMG/M metagenome (GOLD analysis project Ga0078972, IMG submission 67568) | Hot spring thermophilic microbial communities from Obsidian Pool, Yellowstone National Park, USA - OP-RAMG-01 (SPADES assembly) (version 2) | ecosystem: Environmental > Aquatic > Thermal... | reverse complement strand
TTGATTTGGCCTGTCTGGCATGTCGCGTTTCCACATGCAAAATGGGTGATTGTCAGGAGGAGGACAGGAGATATTGTTGAATCTTGCTTGAAAACTAATTTCATGTCAGCATTTAAGGATCCTGAAAATTGCAAAGCGGTTGGAGTTGAAACCGAGCGGGATGGCTGGATTTGGTGGGTTCATGAGTACGAGAAGAGATTTGTCGACATGATTTCGACTGGATTGAATGTTAAAATTATTTGGCCCGAAAGAATGGTCTATGGAGATTTCCAACAGCTGTACGAATTGATGGATTGGCTGGGGCTGAGCTGGAATACAGATGTCTTAGGTTATATTGACCCAAAACTTTGGACGGCAAGGAGAAAAGCGAAATGCCACCTCGTATCTCAGCAGAGAATGTCAAGGCAATCATATCAACATCGCTCGAAGGAAGCGACCTCGATCCATTCTTGAATGCTGCTAATTTGCTGGTTGACTATCATTTGGCTTCTTCTGGAGAATTTAATGAAAGCCATCTTGCAGAGATTGAAAGATGGCTGGCTGCACATCTTTTGGCTTCATCTGTAGAGTTGCAAGTTTCTAGTGAAACAGTTGGCGGTGTTTCAGTTTCATATACTGTTCCTTCTGGCGGATTGAGGTTGAATTCTACGACTTATGGCCAGCAGGTTTTGCTGTTGGATGTGAGTGGCAAGTTGGCATCATTGGGCAAGGGAAAAGTGTCAATACATGCGATTCGGTCCTTTGATGACTAACTATCATTTAGGCAGGATTTAATGTTATGATGTTCAGAAAAAATTGGCTGGGACAAAAAGCGATATATTGGGGCAATCCTGTTGTGGACGGGTATGGTGGATTTACCTATAATGATCCTGTTGAGATAGATTGCAGGTGGGAGCAGAGAGTCAGATCTGTTGTAAATTCATTTGGAGAGACAATAATTAGCGAAGCCCAAGTTATTGTCAATCAAGACTTGGATATTGGAGGAGTTCTCTTGCTTGGATCTTTTGACGATTATGACAGTAGTCAGTTTAACGACGACCCAATGAAAATTTCAGGAGCATCAAAGATAAAATACTTTGAAAAAATCATGGACATGCGTGGTAAGTTTTTCTTCAGGAGGGCTTATTTGTGATGGTTGAAATTTCTGGTGAAAAGAAAAAAGATCCACATGTAGGACTTCTTCTCGTGACTTCTAGATTGAACAAGAAGATACAGGAGCTTTCTGACATCACAATGAGCGGATTGATCAAATCTGCAATGCTAATAAGGAGGGATATGGAAGTCACATCTCCATTAACTCCGGTTGATACCGGAAATTTAAGAGCGAGTTTTTTCACGACTAGCTGGGTTATCGAGCAAGGAGGGTTCAAAGTTCCCTTCGTTGCTTTGGGATACACTGCTTATTATGCTCCGTTTGTCCATGAAAAGACAAATCCAAATGTGCAATGGAGCAGGCCTGGATCTGGTCCGAAATGGTTTCAAGAAGCGTTGAAAAGAAATCATGACTTGATTTTAAAAACGATCAAAGATGAAGCCAAAAAGGCGATTAAGGGAAAACGTTAATTATTAAAGTGGGAGAAGTTTAAGATGAATTCTCCTGCAATTGATGTGAAAAACATGCTAGAGAATGGAGCCAGTTTGGGATTGAAGTTTGGCGAGAATTTATTTGTTGGGTATGAGCCGGCTTTTCCAGATGTTTGTGTTACTGTTTTGGATGTTTCTGGATGGCCTTCGAGAATGTCTTTGGACAGAGATGAATCATACAGGTATGATGGAGTGCAAGTAAGAGTTAGAGACAGAAGTTATCAAGCCGGTTGGGATATGATAAGTAAAATTGCCGATTCTATTCACGGCAGAAATCATGAGGTATGGGGTGACTCATATTATCATTTAATCAGGATCGTTGCTTCACCTCAATTTTTGGGGTGGGACAATAATGGGAGGTGTCAGTTTGCGGTAACTTTTGAATTGCAGAGATCGAAGGCGGAATAATCAACAACTTTGGAAGTTTGGTTGGCGGTATTTATAGGTTTGAAAATTTCAATTTGTAGGAGGGACAGAAAATGGCAATTGCAGGTGTAGGCACAACTTTTTCTCGGTCTTTGAATGGGACGACTTATACGACTATTGGCGAGATTAACAGTATTACCGGTCCTACAATGTCAAGAGCCACTATTGATACAACGGCTCTTGATACTGCAGGGGGCTATCGGACTTTTATCACTGGCTTCCGCAACCCTGGAACGATCACGCTAAACATGAACTTTACAATTGCAACCTATGGACTAATGAAGTCGGACTTTGAGAGCGACACGCCGAGATATTATCGTATTACTTTGCCAGATCCTGGAGCGACTACCATCGAATTCCAGGGCTTGGTCACGGAGCTTCCTCTTACAATTCCGGCGGACGATAAAGTTACTGCTAACGTTACAATCCAGATTACTGGAGAGGTTGAGGTTACTTCCTAATGAGGGAAAGTGATTGACAATTCCGAACGGGAAAAGAACAGAAGGAAAAATGCATGTCTGAAGAAAGCAGAACGGCACTTTTTACGATTCTTCCATTTAAGGCCTACTCTGTTTCTTTGGATTTTAAGTTCTTTTCCCGTTCGGTTTTTCTTTGTAAAGATGATTTGTTAATGATTGTTAGCAGACAAGTGCGTGACAAGCATACTCAGAAATCATTTAAAAAGAACAATCGACAAAGGAGGGAAATCAAATGTCACTTTTGAGCAGAGAAGATTTGTTGAAGAAGCAGGCTTTGAAAATTGAAAAGGTGGATCTTGGAGATGGCGATTATGTGTATGTAAAGCAGATGACAGGAAGAGAAAGAGACAGATTTGAAGCATCCATCATTAGACAGGTGAGGAGAGGAAATCGTATTGATTACGAGCACGACCTTGAAGATTTCAGGTCTAAGATGGCTGTTTGTACGGTTTGCGATGAGCACGGAAATCTTTTGTTGAAGCAGGATGATTATAAGACGTTGGGAGATTCGATGCCTGCTGCAAAGCTTGAGTTGATTGTGGAAGCTGCCCAACGTCTTAACAGAATTAGTCAAGAGGATAGGGATAACTTACTAAAAAACTCAGATTTCATCCCAGCAGAAGATTCCTCTTCAGGCTTTGCCGAGAACTAGGATTTCCGCATCCTGATTTTCTGCTGGACGTGCTAAATTCTGAGCAGATCTCTGAGTGGCAAGCGTATGACCAATTAGAACCTATCGGAGAATGGAGAGCAGATTATAGAATCGGGATTTTGTGTTCTTTGATTTCGCAAATTGCAATTGCTGTCTTTGGAAAGAAGGAAAGTGGCTCTAGCAATATCAGTCCGATTGATTTCATGCCAGATTGGGCCGGAGATTTCGAAGAGTCGAAAATGCTCAAGGGAAGATCGATTGCTTCCAGTCCAGAAGAGATAAAGGCTTTGTTTTCCGTTTTCGCTTCGGCTTCCTCTAGCAGCGGCGAAAAGGAGAAATAGCAAATGGCAGATCTTGGATCTTTGTTCGTTACATTGGGAGCCGATATTTCTCAGCTAAGAGAGGCGGTGTCTAAAGCTGAGTCTACTTTGCAAAGATACGCTGATAGCACAACTAAGAATTTGGGAAGGGCTGAGCAGGCCTGGAGAAAATTTAACGATAACATTTCTAAAAGCTCTTCTGCGATTACTTCTAGGCTCGAATCCTTGAAAGGGGTTTTGTTTAGTATCAACAGTGTCTTTGCTTCTTTGGGAGTCGGTTTGTCATTTAAGAAAATTATCGATGCTGCCACGGAATATCAGACTGCTTTGATTGATATGGGAAAGGTTACAGATCAATCTTTCGAAGAGATCGAGAAAAGAGTTTGGAGTCTGACAGGAAAAGGTTTTGGAAGTGCTACTGAGTTGATGCGTGGATATTATATGGTGATTTCCGCCGGAGTCACTGAGCCGGTTAGGGCGTTGGAGTTATTGGTGACGGCGTCGAAGGCGGCGAAAGCAGCGCATGTTGATCAAGCGTCTATGATTCGCGTTTTGACTGCTCTCATGACAGCTTATGGCAGGGAACTAAAGTCAACTTCAGAAGCAGCCGATATTTTGTTTGCCACAGAAAGATATGGAAAAACGACAGTCATGGAGCTGGTTCCTGTTTTAGGAACAACGGCGAACCTTGCTCATAACGTCGGACTTAAAGCAGTTGAGATGGCGGGAGCGTTGTCATTAGTGACTCAGACGGCTGGAAATACTGCAGAAGCTGCGACTCAATTAGAGGCCCTTCTTGCTGCTTTGATCAATCCTACAGATGAGCTGAAAGAGCTGTTTAAAGATTTTGGTGGAGCTATCTCTGCAATTCAGAAGTTGGGATTCGTGGAAACGCTTAGAAGAATAGATGAAGCCGGAAAAGGCTCGGCAGAAGCAATAAAGCAGATTTTGGGTGGAAGAAAAGAAGCCACTCTCGGATTTCTAGCTTTGAGGATGGAGAACTTTGAACTGTTGAAAAATTTGATTAGTGGAGTTGAAGCAGGAGCTGGTTCTGCTGAAAAAGCATGGCAGCAATTTTACAAAGGATTTGAGAGTGTCTGGGGTAGATTTACGTCTACAATCAAAAACAATATGATTTTGATAGGCAAAGATGTTCTTCCAATTCTATCGGAAATTATTGAACGTATTACTCCAAAAATTAAAGAGATCGCAGCGTCGATTAGGACGAGTTTTCACAATATCGTCGAGAGTGGGGTTAAGGAATATGTTGACAAGCTTGCTAGTGCTTTTGATGCTTTGGTTTTTATCGTAAAGGCTTTTATCGCTTACAGACTTGCGATTGTTTTTGTCGAAATCGGAAGCGCTGTTTTGTCTTGTGCAAGAAGTGTCGAAGAGCTTTCAAAAGCTGTCGGGACTCTTTCTGCTGTCACCATGACATTTGGAAAATTGTCAATTGCGTCTAGGGCAGGCCTTGTTGGTTTGGTATTATTTGGAGGATGGGAGGCCGGAAAGTACTTAAGAGAAGTAAGTTCAATTTTCAGGGAAATTACAGATTACATATGGGAGGCCATTCGATACTTTGTCGGTCAGATCTCTGATTATGTTTATGCTGGATTTCTTGAGGTGGAGAAGCGAATCAAAGAAAGACTTGTTGGAATTGGAAAGGAATTTCATTTGCCCATTCATCTTGATATCGAATCGACAGAAAGAAAGCTTCAAGAAGTTTGGAGGAAGGTTTCAGAAAGAAAGGGAAAAGTATTAACTGCATATCAAGGAGAGTACTTCAGAGAATTTGCGGCTGAGGCTTTGCCTGAAGAGCTTTATTCAAGGCCTGCACAAAGATATGTCTCTGCTCCTGGACTCAAAGGAGTTATGGTTCCATTGCGCCTGCGCCAAGAACCTTTGGCGAAAGAAACTGCCAACATAGCTGACGCTGTAAAAGAGTATGGCGAAAGTTTAAGCGAAGTTGCAAAAAAGTATGATGATTATTTGAGTAAGTTAAAATTTGAGATTGAGCTTCTTGGCAAGGACAAAGTTGTGCAAGAAGCTATGAATGCCGCTCGAGACATTGGTATTGCTGTCGGAAGCAAGGAATATCAGGTTATTCTTAATTTGCTTGAAAAAAAGACAGAGCTTCAGTCGAAGTTGAGAGTGCAGGAAGAGATTGAAGAAGCAAGAAGGCAAGTTGAATGGATCAATAAAGAAGCCTATGAAAGACAGGCTTTGGAGATTGCGCAGAGAGAAAACATCTCTACAAATTCAATCGAATATAGGCAATTGATAGAGGCGTTGAAGATTCGGGATGAAATGGTAAAGAAGATTGAGCAAGAGAAGGAGGCAAGAGAATTAGTTGAAAGAACAGAAAAGGATCTTACGTTTAAAATTCAGTCTCTTACTTTGAATGAGTTTGAATCTCGCAGAAGAGAGCTTAAAAGCTGGTACGATGAAACAAAGAAAGCTTATGATCTTGTTGGAGCCGATACCTCCAAACTGTATGAATACATGACGCTTCAATTGATGGAATACGATCGTCAAGAGAGAGAAAGCATTCTTCGCAGAAAACAAGACTCGGAAGAGTATTATGAATGGCACAAGTCAAAATTAGAAGAGCAGGGAGCGACGCTTCAACAGTTAGAAGAGGACAGAAGAAAATGGGAGCTTTTTGTCGCGAGAGGTGGGTATCCAAGAGAAGCGACGCGCTTCGAGTGGAAGTTTCCGACTTTGCAGGAAATGGCAGTGGGAGCAAAGCCGGAAATTGCAATGGCACCTTCTACTGAGTGGATCACCAGAAGCCCGATTGAGCAGGTTTTTGGTGGCATTGATGAAAAGACAGGAAGGAAGTTTGCAGGCGGGCTTGAAATTGGATTGAAAGATGCTTTGAGCAAGTTTCAAGATTTTGCAGGCGCTGTATCAGAAATGATTTCAGGATTGGCCGACACGATAAGCAGCAGCATGACTCAAGCATTTAGTGACGTCATCATGGGGACGAAAAACATGAAGGAAGCCTTCGCCAAAATGGGCGAAGTGGTAATTGAGACGATTGTGCAGATTATCATGAAGCTATTGATTATGTGGATGATTGAGCAAATGATTAAAGGGGTGACGTCTTTGTTCGGATTTGGAGGAGGCGGAGGAGCAGCGGTCGGCGGCGGAGTTTGGAGTCAATGGACGACGGGAGCGTCTCCGTTTAGTGTTTCTGGTGGGATTCCGGCTTTGGGCCATTCTGGTGGGCTTGTTGCTGGAAGGGAGAAAGGGATCGTTCCTGACTATATGATTTCTCATTCTTCTTCGATTGCAAAAGAAATTGAAGCGCTTCCTAAGTTTCATGATGGTGCTTTCCTTGTCGATCGTGGGAAAGCGCAGTCTTATTTTAGTTCGGTTGGAATGCAATTAAAGTCAGATGAAGTTCCCGCTGTATTGCAAGTTGGAGAAGTTGTTATCGACAAAGACAGAGCGAAAAAGTGGGCAAGCGTTTTGAATTTCATCATGTCGTCGTCGAAGTTTCATGACGGAGGAGTTGTACTTAAGACAAAAGTGTCGGACAAAAGCATTTCAACCAACTTTGAAAACACCGTCTTCAGTTATGACAGTTCCAGAAGCATCATAGAAAAGTTTCACGACGGAGGCATGGTCGGAAAGAGTATTGGATCTGTCTTCGGTGCTGGACTTGAAACTTTTGGAGGTAAGACATCTTCTTCCGATAGTGGGAATGTTGTAATAAATTTGCACAATAATACTGGGGTTCCCGCGACTGCTGGAAAAGTTGAGCAAAGATACGATCCATTTACTGGAGATCGGGTTTTTGATATTTGGTTGAGTGCAGTATCTTCAGACTCGAAAAAGAGAAGAAGTTTGCAGAAAATAATCAAATGAAAGGAGCGCAAGACAAATGGCTGTTAACTTTCCTTCTTCTTTGCCTCAACCTACTATTGATTTTTATGAGTCTTATGTAAGGCCGGCAATAAGAAGCGAGATGGAACTTGGATATGTTAAAACCAGGCCTCGTTGGACTAGGACGAGAAGAAGATTTATCTTGAGATGGACTTCGCTGACTAGCTCGGAAAAGGCGGTCTTAGTTGATTTCCTAGAAGGAATAGGATATGGAGGCGGATCGTTTATGTGGACAAATCCATTGGGAGAGTCCCATGATGAGAGTGAATATGTTTTGGCGGACGGAGTCGATGAAATAATGTTCAAGTACGTTGCTCCTGACAGATGGGCCGTCGAACTTGAGATAATCGAGATTTAATAAGATGAGAGATTTTCCACAGTCTTTCAAACAAGCTAAAAACAGCCCAACAATTGATAGTCCTTTCATCTGGTTGCTTGAAGTGGACAAAGAAGGTTGGTATCGATTGAAGTATCGCAATTTAAGCAGTTCTTTTCATGAGGGTGCTACGTTGTCTTGTTCCGGAGAGACTGCTACGATTCTTTTCATCGAGCCTTCAAGTTCAACGACCGGAAGCCTTATCATTTCGCCTTTAACAAGGTCAGATGGAGTTTTTCCAGAAGGGGCTTCTATGACAGACAACAAAGGCGGAGGGGCCTATGTTGCGGAAAGACTTGATACCAATGTTTCCGACGGGATGACTTTTTATTTTTGTCAAAACACAGAAGCTATCACTATTGGCGAAGTTACTTACAATCCACTTCCATTTGCATTTGGAGACATGCGCATGGGAGAGGATAATATGCCGACCGTGGACATTACAGTTTCGAATGCTGACAGAATCGTTGAGGCCTGGGTGAGAAAAGGAAATGGATTTATCGGAAGCTTGGTCAGGATAAAAGTTATTTGGGCAGGTGATCTGATTTAAATTGGATGTAAGCGGGGAGATCGGTTAGAGAGTCGAAAATGAGGCATATGGGAAGTAAAGAAAGAATAGCAAAATACATTTTGCCTGTTATGCTTTCTGAAAGAGAACCTGGTCAATGGTGGGTCGAACCTTTCGTCGGCAGAGCAAGTATAATTAGTAGAGTTGCAGGAAATAGGATTGGCAATGATATTAACGAGTATCTTATTGCTTTATTAACTGCTGTAAGAGACGGGTATATTCCTCCGACGAACATTAGCAAGGATGAGTATTACGCAATTAAAAAAGAACCCCACAAATATCCAAAAGAGCTTGTTGGGTTTGTCGGCTTTGCTTGCTCTTTCGGAGGGAAATGGTTTGGTGGTTATATCTCTGACAGCAAGGGCAGAAATTATGCTGAAGAGGGAAGCCGCAGTCTTGTTAAACTGGCAAAAGGACTTGCGGGCGTGGTATTCAAGTCAGGCAGTTATTTAGACTTGGAGATACCAAAATCAAGTCTAATTTATTGTGATCCACCGTACGCCAATGTTACTGAATATGAATACAGTAAGAGTAAGAATTTTGACCATGATGCATTTTGGGAGTGGTGCAGGATCCAGGCGAAAAAAGGGCATACAGTATTTGTAAGTGAGTATTCAGCGCCAGAAGATTTTGTTTGCGTAAGAGAAATACGACATGAGATTCGCTTGAACAACAGAAACGTTCTAGTTCCGAGAGTCGAAAAATTATTTAGATATAAAGGATGAGAATGTTCAGAGTTGAGAAAGAAAAACAAGAAAAGGGAGGTAAGGAAAATGGCTCTTCTATTTGTTGACGGGTTTGATCATTATGATACTTCGCATCTTCTCAGCAAATGGTCAGATGCTTATTCTAGCCCTGTTATTCAATCTACTGTTGTTAGGACCGGCTCTGGGGCTTTAAGACTTACCAATAGCGCGTGGATAAACAAAGGCATTCCACTTACTACAGGAGCCATTATTGTTGGGCTTGCTTACAGAATTTCTTCTTTGTCAAATAGCACATGGGTTATAAGTTTTGGCAATTCTAACTGGAGTGATCAATGCAATGTTTATTTGGGTTCAGATGGATCATTGAGCTTTAGAAGATACACGACAGTTTTGCAAACCTCCAATGGAGGGGTGATCAATGCTGGAAATTGGTACTATGTGGAAGCGAAGGCCGTTGTTGCTGACTCTGGCTCTTGGGAAGTAAGAGTTAATGGGGAAACTGTTCTTTCGGGAACCGGCGATACTTTATCTAGTGGCTCTGCCGGTTGCTCTATGATAACTATTAGAAGTCCTTCGTCTTATTATGCTTATTTTGATGATCTATATATTTGCGATACGACTGGATCTTATTGCAACGATTTTCTAGGAGACAGCCAAGTTGATACTTTGTATCCAAACGAAGACGGAGCCGTCGTGCAATGGACTCCTTCTTCTGGATCGTCTCATTATTCATTAGTTGATGATTCTGGGACTATTGATGAATCCGACTATGTTTATACCTCTACTTTGAATGCTGTTGATGTCTATGGCTTAACAGATCTTTCACTGTTAGGAACAGATGTTATTCATGCTGTTGTTGTCAATTCTGCTGCTCAAAAAACGGAGTCTGGAGATATTGGACTAAATGGAGTTGTAAGGATTTCCTCAACCAATTATTATTCCAACAGGCTGGCTGTGCTTGATTCTGTTTCAGTCCTTCAAGGGATTTTCATGAGAAATCCGGCAACATCTACGGCATGGACAAGAGATGCTGTTAATGGGATCCAGGCAGGAGTTCGCCTTGTTTCGTAATGTCAATTTGTAACTGGATCCATAACAATGGCAGTTGAAACTTATCAGGTAGCAGTAGAAGTTTTAAGGTCCGGAAGAGGGGCCAGGTCTCACCAAACAGCGATAGAAGTCTTAAGGCCTGGAAGGAGAGCCAGAGCGCATCAAGCGATAGTTGAGATCTTACGCCAAAAAGCTGAAAGAACCAGAGAAGCTTCTGTTTTTCAAAATGCTATTGAAGTTTTGCGAAGAGGAAGAAGTGTAAAATTATCTTCTTGCGCAATCGAAGTCCTGAGAAGATTCAGTCTCATTCCAACGCCTGTTGCGGAGCTTGAGCTGGCGATTTTGAAAACATCTGCTACAGCAGAACATGTCGTTTTTACTTTGGGCCTTCCGTCTTCTCTTTCTTCATCTTTTCCACGTTGGAGATTTTCGAGATTGCAGTGTAGATGGATTCGAACAACTGAATGCCAATATGCAAATGTTTGCAGTAAGAGGCTTTCGGAATGTATTCAAAGAGGACAGGTTTTGATTTTTGGAGGATTTCCTGCTATTCCTGGAGGATACTTTGATGCCTAATAATGCTTGGTGGTCAAAGTATGTTGGGATTCCTTTTGAGCAATTGGATTGTTGGGCTCTGGTCGCAAAAGTAGAAAAGGAAATTTTTGGAAGGGATCTTCCATGCTTTGATGATTTTACGATTGAATTGCATCGAAGCTTTTGGGGTAAAAAGTGGGCAGATGTTGGCAAAGAGGTTTATAAGGAAATCATTCATCAAACGAATTCTCCGAAAGCAGGAGACATCGCATTGTACGGAGCAAAGTCCGATCAAGATGGAATGCTTTGGCATGTCGGGGTAATTATTGACGATCAATGCTCTCTTCTTTTGCATACTGCTCCAAAGTTTGGGTCTGTAGTGTCGAGGTTAAACAGGCCAGCTTTTTCAAGACTGAGACCGACGTTTTGGACGTTTGACGATAAAGGCAAAAAGGAAGAAGCAAATGGCAATACAATATAGCATTGCTTTGCATCCTTTCATTTTGCGTGATCCAAATCATAATTTTTTCTTTTCTGGATCAGTCTCTACTTCCGTTAGGGAATGGACTGTTGGAGAAGTGTTTGAGGTGGCTTGTAGAAGACACAAGAGATTGAAGAGAGTAAGAAGAGAATGGTTTTCTGCTTCTGTCTTTGGAAGGAAAGAGCAAGTATCATATCAAGACAAATTGGAAGATGGAGATGTTGTTGTTTTTACTGTCCGCCCGAAAGGGATTGAAGTTTTGTTGCTTGTGACTGGATTGATCTTAGGGGCCGTGACCATTGGATATAGCGTCTACTCCTATATCGACTTGAGAAATCAATTATCGGCTCTTAAGAATCTTGATCCTACTAAGGATGATGCATCTGCCAGTCAAGCATATTCATTCGAGGCGAAGCAAAATTACACGACAGATTCCGTTCCGATTCCTGTCCTTTATGGAGAGTCCAGACTTGGTGGAGTCGTGATAAATAGGGCAATCCTTCCAGAGCAAGGAATGGCGTATGAGACAGCCAAGCTTTTGCTTGCATTGTGCGAAGGTCCGGTTGAAGCCGTCGCTCCAAATGGAGAAGATGACATTTTCATTGATGATGTTCCTTTATCCAGTTATTCGAATGTTAAGTGGAATGTGGAGATCGGAAGAGGGCCGCAATATGGTTCCACTGTTAATAGTCTTCCTGGATTTGATGTGCTTTATCAGCAGTTTTATCCTGACGTGTCATTAAGGGATCCTTTGGTTTATGCGGCAGATTTTCAACAATTGATTGGCGGAGATCTTGACATAAGGAGCAATGTCTGGATCGACTTAAGAAATGGATACAAGAATCCTCCCATGCTTAGCTTTCTTAGCAGAGTATCTGTTGGAACTAGTATTGCAGGACAGATTTGTACGAGGCTTCTTGATGGCGATGCTGCAATAGAGCTAGGTGACAAATACACTTGTTATGCTTTGTCTCCTTATAGTGAGACATTTGCAATAGCATTTCATTTTTATCTAACAACAGATGATTATGCTGTGATTCCAAGCGGACACGCTAGACTTATTGCTCATTGGTCTCCGCGTTATGATGACGACTCCGCAGGCAGGAAGGCTGTTTATCTCTACTTTTGGAAAGTGGATTCTAGCCGTTTTTATTTCTTCTTTCAGGTGCAGCATTATGAGGAAGAGGGTTGGGACAGTGATACCTATATTTGGTCAAAGCTAATATCGACTTCAGAGGTGACTTTGAATGCATGGCATTTCTTTTATTTTTTGAGGAGCGGAAGGGATTACAGATTTTTTGTCGACGGCATCGAATATACCGACAAAGATTTACCAGAAAACAGAGTTGGCTCAGACTCAATTTATTGCGATTGGACAAGAGAAGATGACCGTGGGATAAGGTTTGGACTGGGAAAGGCAAGATGGCATACAGAAGACGATGACGATGTAATTCCATCTTTGTCATTTTACATCAAAAGATTTGCGTTGTTTATGGGCGCAGTTCCATATACGAAATCTTTCACCACTCCTAATGTCGGCCAGGATTGGCTGAATGACTGGGTAAATGCCGGACTTGCAAGATACAAGATTAAAGGCCATGCCGATCAAATTGTCTTTGGCTACAGATTTCAAAAAGGACTCTACGATGGAAACGATAGTTGGCATCAGATCTTTACCGAGTCAATACAATCAGATCAAACCGGAGGATTGATTGTTACTTGGCGCCCTTATATGCGTGAAGGATACGGAAGCACAGACGTCAAGGGAAAATGGCTCGGAGTTTATTCATTTGGAAAATGGTTTTCTTTCGATTACGTCCCATTGTCTGGGACGGGCTACAGTGGGACTTTCTTTCCAGGAGAAACGATAACAACATCTTCTGGAGGCGGATCTGCAATACTTGTTGGGATGAGTGAAAGTTACCCATACACTAGATTTTATCTTGATAAAATTGTAAATCCTTCTGCTTTTGTTGCTGGAAGAGTCGTGACAGGAAGCAAAAGCAATGCTCATGCGACATTAAGCGGATCGTTAGTCACTAAAGAATCGAATACCGGCATCGAAGTTTCCACAAGAGCAAGGCTTCCGATGCGTGGGAGCAGCGTGGATAAAGTTAATGAAGCTAATTTGTATTCTATCACCGCTATTCGCCGGCTGAATTTGCGGTATCCTTATATTGCTCAAATTGGGGTTGAGATTCCGGCACAGGACAGACTTGTCAATGTTCCTACTGTCAATGTTATTGTTCGCAGGGGGCAATTAGGAATAAGAGTGTGGAACGGAAGAGCATACTTTTACGAGTACCATAATTCTGACAATCCAGCTTGGGTTTGCTATGACATTTTGACGAATGAAAGGTACGGAGCTGGGTATGATCCAAAGAGATTAGATTATGCGAGTTTTTCGGAATGGGCATCGTATTGTGATGTCCCTGTCTACGATCCACCAGAGATGACTGAAATCTCAAAGAGGATTACTTGCAATGGTGTCTTTGATGTTAAGGACATGTCTGTTCAAGACGCATTAGAGCAAATTTTGCAGGTAGGAAGAGCAAGGCTGTCGTCATTCGGAAGTGTCTTATACGCGAAAGTCAACAAGCCTTCTGATCCCGTTGCTATGGTATCAAGTTCGATGTATGAAAAAAATTCTATGGTTGTTGAATGGGTTACTGACAAAGACAAGCCATCAATCTTGAGAATTGAATTTTTGGACGCAAAAAATCAATACAAGAAAAATGTTGCGGAAGCTGTTTGTGATGAAATTATCAGCGATCCTGTTGAGATGAGAGAAGCAAAAATTGAGACAATTTTCATTCCGTGGATTACAAGCTACGGGCAGGCTTTGAGAGAAGCCGATTTGAGACTTCGAACAGTAAGATCAATTCAGAAGAAATATGCATGGCAAATGGATATTGATGGTTTGGCTTTCGAAATTGGAGATGTAATTATTTTGCAGAGTGAATCAAACAAATATGGATTCGGAGGAAAAATAGAGTCTGTCAATGCCACTGCTCATACTGTGAAACTTGACAGGAAAATTCAACTCGATTCTGCAATGTATTCTTCCTCTAATGCAAAAGTAGCAGTTAGATCGAACGATACAGACCAATACTATCTTCTTCAAATTGATTCTCCATTCGATTCGTTGACTGATACTTTTACTGTAAGCGCTCCTGCAAATCTTAATCAAATTTTGTCAGACATCAGCAAAGGAGATCCGTTTGCAATCGGAAGATATGAGTACGATTTGGAATTAGTCAGGATCGAATCAATCACTTTGACGAATGAAATGAAAGTCAAAATCGAAGCCGTAAATTATGATCCCTCAGTTTTTACAGAGCAAGAAGCATAAGCAAATTAAAAAAGAAGGAACAAAGATATGGGAGATTCGCCGCCAAAGAAAGCTTCCGGACCATATTTCTCTGATTCCTACGTTTGTCCAGTGCATGGAGAAATGAAGGAGTCTGTCGTACAGATACAGGAGAGAATTGATATGCTTGAAAGGGATAGGAGAGATGAAATAAGGAATCTTGAATCCAAGCTAAATACTCTTGTTTTGATCGTCATCATTACTTGCTTCTTTTCCGGAGGATCTTTGTTGCGAGACATTTTGATGCTGTTTCTAAAAAGCGCTCCTAAATAAAAGACATGATATTTTTAATCATGCCCCATCCAGTTGATTTTTCCTTCCATATCTTTCTGAACAATGGTCAGCATCTTGCTCAATTCATCAAGATTATTGTATTCCAAAACATATAATTGATTTGGGAATCCTCTGATTTCAACTCTTCCGCTGAGATAAATATGTGGATAACAGTTTTGATCTTTCGGCGTTGTAAGTTTCGAATGCCTTGCCTCTGCAATTGCTATGATAATTGCAAACAAAATCACGATCACTGGCAATATTATTAGAAATTTCATTTTCGTTTCCTTTCTTATGCTGATCTGTTGAAAAATTCATCTGCTAACGCGCCTGCAATCTTAAGCGACAATTCATCTTGATTTTCTTCTTTGACGATCCATTTCACGAAATCCAGATCTGTTAAAAACCCTGGCTCAATGATAATAGATGGATTAAGTGTTGATAAGAGAGTAAGGTCTGGACGAATTTTGATTCCTCTAAACGGAAACTGATTTGGCAAGCATTTCCTAATTGCGGACGCAACTTTGTTTGCTAGCAAGAAAGTTTTGCTTCCACTGTACTTACCGACAAGAACTTCGAATCCTGTTGCAAATCCACTGTAACTGTTCATGTGCACAGATAGCAGCATTTTGGCACATGAATTCTGAAACAAAGACAATCTTGAATATGGGGTTAGAAAACATGATCTTGTCGGTCTTATCATTACCACAGGAATCTTGTGCGTCTCTACTAAAAATTTTGCAATTTTTCCAGCAATTACATAGTTGAGATCTGCTTCGCATAAGTCTGTCTTCGTTCCTTCAAAGATCCACTCATACGGAATTTTGGAGGATTCGTTTTTTCCGGCGGTGTAGCTAATTGCTCCAGGATCCTTTCCTCCGTGACCTGCATCTATCGCGATTGTTCCAATGACGGACTCAATCATTTTCTCATCCTCCTTGATTTTGCCCACGTCAGTCAATAGCTGAAAAACAAAACATAGATAAGAAATAATACTCCAGAAGTCGCGATAAGGAAAGCTATTGTCTCAAGAATCGCCCATTTGATCGTATAATACTTGTCTTCTTCTTTCTGCCTCAACGCTTCCAGGATTTCATACTCACTAATAACATTGCGGCTTCCTTTTTTCATGGCACTTTCTCCTTTTGTTGTTTTTGCGTTGCAATTGTGAATTGCCTTCTCATCCATCTTATTGGAAGATCTGAGTTTAGAAACGTCATCAAAGGAAGCAACTTTTGAGCCGGAAATTCTTGCTTGCATTCTGGATTAAGCATTTTATACAGCATATGCACTTTGATTCCCAATTGCTCTGCTACTTCGTCATAAGATTTTGTGGATCTCTTAATCATGTATCTTATGATTCTGTAGAGAGGAATTTCTTCAAGTCGGAGTTTTTCTTGACTCTTCCTTGACACTGCTTTTGCCTCCCTTTGTAATTTGCACTCTAAATTTTTTGTCGCCTGCTTCAATTAGCTCTTCATTGTGCGTCACCATTATGATTTGATACTTTAGCCGCTCATTTAATTTTCTCATCATTGCAACAGCAAACGGCTGAAGATCTCTACTTAAGAACTTGAAAGGCTCGTCCAATATCAAGATTTTGTCTGTTTGCCTTGCCCTTGTTGCAAGGATTGAAAGCCTCAAAGCGAAAGATGTAACATCAATTACTCCGCCGCCGACTTCCGTGATTTCATATGTCTTTCCGTTTCTTTCAAGAAAGATGGTTGCTTCTGTCTTTCCTCTTTTTTGATCGAATGAAATTCTTAAAGTATAAGGATCTGAGAAGATCGTGCGCAGGGCCAATGTTGACAACTGGCTGATTTTGTATTCCAATTTTTCTTGCGTTTCCGCTGCTACGTTCTGAATGATGGATCTTGCTTCTTTCAAAATATCTAGTTCATTTTGCAGTTCATTTATCTTGTCATTAAATTTCCGCAAATCATTCCTTAGCTTTTCCAATTCTCCTTTTTTCATATCTAACGTTGATTTTATGCTCGAGATTTTTTCTTCAAGATTTGTCATGCTCTTTCATTCCTTCCTCTAAAGCATTTAAGATCGACATCAGCTCTCGTTCTGTTGCTTCCCTTATTCTTCTAACAGATTTCAGCTTTTCACTTGCTTCTTCCAATGATTCGCATTTCTGTTTTTCTTTCAAATTAGACAAGACTTGTTCTTTTCTTCCTTCTAATTTTGCAAGTTCTGTTCTTGCCCTAGTCAGTTTTAATTGTAACTCTTCAAGTCGTTTGATTAGCTCTTTTGCCGACTCATTCATTTTCAACGATCCTCCATATCATCTGCCTAACTTCATTCCTTATATTAGGATTCTTTGCTAAAAACTCTTCTATGTTTTTTCTGAAGTTGAGACCTATTTCATATTCTTTGCACAGCTGCTCGATAAACAATGACAACTTTTCATCTCCGTCTTCTATCATCTTACTTTCAAAGTCGAAAGTGTCTTTCAAGTTGCTCGAAATTGGAAGATAAACTCGTCTATATGATTTGTTGGCAGTATCGAATACAACGACCGAAGGCTCATCCTCAGCTTGCGAAATAGTCATTCTCATCATGGAGCCAGTGTTGATAATGAATTTTGACGTTTGCCGTTCTTTTACAACAAAATAATTATGATTGTCTCCACAAACGATCAAATTGTATTTTTCAAGTCTTTTTGCGACTCTTTTGACATGGCCGGACAAAGGAAGGAAGTCTTGCCGCGTATCTTTCTTTTTGGATTCCCATACTAATTCATGTATTACTGCTATTTTGAAAATACCGTCATCGTCTTTCATCGCTTCCATTGCCTTTGCTATGTTTTCTTCCGTGCTTCTGCCGAATGGATACAAGTCAATCATGATCGGAATATCATTGCTTGATTTTTTGTCAGGATAAATCAAATGCCTTGTAAACGGCTCATTTACGTATAGCTTCTCAATTATTCCGGCTTGTTCCAACACTGCGAATCCACTCTTGCCTATTTGGGAAAAATCATGTTGCGGAAGATCATGCTGCCCAGGAATGCATAGCATTCCAACAGGCAGCCTTTTCATAGATTCTCTTATCAAGAATGGTGAAGGCTTCCAATGGTGAAAAACATCTCCTGCGCAAATTGTAATGTTGCATTCTCTCGACAAATTTTTTATGAATTCTAGCTTTGCTTTTTGACGACTCCAATAATCATCTTTGCGGCATCTTGGGCTGCTTTCCCTAATATGCAAATCAGAGCAAATCAAAATTTTCATGATTAAGTCCCTTCCATACGTTTCCGCACAGCGGACATTTTTGAATGTTTAACGAAAGTATTTCTTCTTTTGTCTTATTTATGGTCGACAGTATTTGCTTCATTCTTTCGTCAATTGATTTCAACTCTGATATGCAAATAGTCAGTTCTTTTTCTGTTTGTGATATTTCAATCAACCTTTGCTTTATCGCTTGACAATCAGATAGCACCTTTTTCTCATCAACTGTTTTCGCCCAACATTTTTCTTTTATCTGCTCTTCTATTGACAGGGTTTCCTTTATTGCTTTTGACAAATCTTCTTCCGTCTCCTTGAGAGTTTTTAACTTTTGATGTAATGGCAGAGCTTTCTTCAAAAACTTGCGCTCTATTTTTTCAACATATTTATGCGATTGTATTTGCTCTGTTACTGACTTTGCTTGTAACTTGTAATGCTCAATAGAGGAAATTAACTGCCTTTGAATTGATCTGACTTTTGAATGAGCTTTGTCAATTTCGTCCAGGCTTGCAGCTTCGTTTAGGATTCTCGCGACTTCAGAGCTTGAGAAGCTCACAAGAAACGGAGGATCATGTTGGCGTTGAAAATTAAGATCGTCTACGTTTATTACTTTTTTGAGAGTATCAGGAACAGAAGTTCCAACAGAATCTAAGACATGTTTCTGCTTCTTTCCGCTTTCAGCCAAAGTTACAATGTATCTGTTGACTTTGTCGGATTTGATTTTTGTAATTTTCCCATGATCCGTTCTTATCGATACTGCTGCCTTGTCTTTTCCGTGTCTGAGGATGGCCGTTCCTAATGGCCTGTTTTGAGTAACCCAATAGATGGATCCAAGTATTGCGCTTTTCCCAGCATCACTTTGCCCTGTTATAACGTTTATCCCAGGAGATAAGTCCAAACTTGTTTTTTGATGAGATTTGAAGTTTTTAATCTTGATTGATTTGATCATTTATGGTTTCCTTTCATCTTTTCGATCCACGGAAGAGCAATGGAAAAGAAAACGTTCATGTCTAAAACAATGACAGGATCCAAATTATTTTTCTTTAACACTAGCAACCATGATAGATACTTTCCGGAATCTTGCATGTTTTTCTTCGCTTGCTTAATCCATTCTACGACGTTCCATTTTTCTTGATACTTTGCTTCAATCGCAAAAGGAAAGATCCTTTTTGCTTCTCCCACTAATCTGACATCGGGACCACTTTGACCCATTTCCCTTGATGCTATTGGCTCGTCTTTTCCATACGAGATACCTGTGATTTCTGAAATTTTCTTTGCGACTTCCTTTTGCAAATATCTTCCTCTTTCCTTGCATCTTGCTCTGCTTATTCTCATCTTAATTGTCATATTTGCTTTTCCTTCCCAACTCCAGTTCGGACTCGATTTTGTTCCATTGCTCCCAGACAATTTTCTTCAACTTTGATTCGCCGTGTTTGCTGTCTTCTATGAATTGTATTAGCTGATTTTTTGTTCCGTTAAAGTTTAACTCTGGACAATGAATGATACCTCCGTTTCGTTTCCATCTTCCTTCGCTCATCAGGAAATTGATCATAGACCCAATATCGTCAACTCCATAACTGTAATAGATTGGGACTTCAATTGACCTGATCTTTCCTGTTACCTTGTTTTTAGTGCATTTTATCTGTGTTAGTTGTCCTATTGGTATGTTTCGCTTTGAGCTTTTTATCACTTCCTTTGTTGCCAACCAAAATACATGTTGCGAATAATGATCAAGTGCTTTGCCTCCGGAACGTCGATACCTCGGCATGAATTGTCTGGCTCCGATGTTCTCCCTGACTTGACTGATCACATAGAGCAAAGATTCGGTTTGCTTCAGATCATTAGAGATAGTTCTTAGCATTTGACTGATTGCCTTTGCTTTCTCTGTCCCATATGATTCCGATAGTGTCACTCCTGATCGTGCCCTCTCCTTGATTTGTTTTTCCAATAGCTCAACTTCTGATTCACTGGTCAACGCATCAAGAGAATCCAAAACGTAGATAAATTTCTTTCCCTCCTTCAGCAATTCTCTGACGCGATCCGCCCATTGCTCAATTGTAAATGACGGAGGACTTAGAAAGGTAATTCTTTCGAAAGCGATATTGCCGAGCAATTTTTTGATGTTGAAGTTACAGGCGTTCTCGGCATCATCGTAGAACAAAAGATAATCATCATACCGCTTTCGATTGGAGACTTCAGCAAGGCAAGTAAGCGCTAGGATAGTTTTTCCGGTATGAGAATCGCCGATCACGTTGATCATAGATCCTTTGACAAATCCTCCTTTGATGCTGTCAGAGCAAACAAGATTTAGTAGTGTAGAGCCGGAATGAACGAAGGACGGCCCTGAATTTTTTTGAGCATCTTCGGAAAGGATCGTTCGTTCAATCTCCTCCGTTTCCGAATTTTTCTTTGATCGCCTTTTCAACTTCCTCTCTCCTGGCATAATACCAACCTCCTTTGGTCAGCTTTTTTGCTAATCCCAGTTCGGTTATCCATTTCACAATAGTCGGAGGTGTTACAATTACTCCGTATTCCTCTAGCATCTTTTGAATTTCGCGGGTTGTGACAAAAATACTTTTCCCTTTTTTGAATTCCCTTTTGCTGTTATTATTCTTCCGCTGCATCGAGGCAATCCTCCCAGACTTTGCAATCTACACAGTCCTTTGTTGTGTCAACGTCCTGGCCGAATTTGTGTCCGTATGGACATTTCTTTTGGCTTATTTGTTTTTGCTTTCCGGCTGCCTTCGGAGTCTCTTTTTCCTCCTCGTCTTCATCTTCGCCTTCATTCTCATCTTCATTTTCATCTTCGTTCTCATGTCCTTCGTTTTCTTCCTCGTCTTCTAATTGCTCTGCCGTTTCCTTTTCTTCTTCGTCTTCTTCAGTTTTTTCTTCAATCCCTTCCTCGTTCTCCTCGTCTTTGATCTTTCTTGAGAGATTCCTGCTTACAACTACTTGAGGCTTCATTCTTGTGTCTTTCGTAATTGTCTTTTTGATTCCGGTGGAATCTTGAAATTTGTCGACATCGTTATCGCTTCCACTATTATTAGTCCCTTCGAAAAAAAGTCTCTCCAATTCCTTGTAGGGAAGAACGTTTAAGATTCTGTCCAAATCATATACTTGCTTCAAAATTTCTTTTGTGTATTGTTCCTGCCTTTTGACAAAGTCAACTCTAGTGGCTTGCAAGTATGTTTTCCCACTTCCAATCGTTTTTTCCGTGAACCTGACTCTTAATGTATATCCTTTGGTCAGGCTTGGAAATCTCGCCCATTCGATGTTGCCTTCTCGAATTTCCTCTTCCAACATTCGCCCGAAGTTGTGGTAAGAGATTTCCCAAAGCTGGACTTTACGCTCCGGAAGGCTCAAATCCACGACATTGTAGAGCTCTCTCTCTTTTGCCTTTAGATGGTCCGAAATACTTTTGTCTGCGTTTTCATCTTTGAGTATGATAAGCCTGTGCTCGCAAATCGGACAAGGCTTTCGAATTGTTCGAGGGCAAATGTAAGACTGATCCTCCAATCCAATGCCATAATGAACAAAGACAGTTCTTTGATACCAAAGATCGCCTACTTCAATTCCTTCTGGATGATTTTCCACTGTAACTTTGTAAGGGATAATATCAATCTCGTTTATTCCTTTCTTCGGCGTGAAGAACGTAACATCTGGATCCAAAATATACTTACTGGAGCTTCCTTTTACGTTTTGCCTTTCCGTGATCCTCTTTTTGATTCGCTCTGTCAGATTCATTTGTCCTCCTCCTTTTCTGAAAGTTTGCTAGAAGAAACGATCGCTTTTTTTACTTTTGTCTTTAGCTCTTTACCGGCTTCTTCGTACTTAGGATATGAGTAATAGTCTCCTAACGTTAAGCGTACTAAGTTTTCCAGCGCCGTCTTTTTCTGCACTAGTGCATAAACGGCCGCGTCGAAAATCTCAGCTTCCAATTCTGCATTTTCCCACTCCTCTTTTGCCTGCAAATACTCTTGTTGTGTTCTGGCCCAGGCTTCCGCTTTTACGTCGCTTATCCTGTCTATTCCTTCGATTCCATCCTTCGAGGCTTTAAGAATTAGTTCGGACTTTATTAGCTTTGTCTTTTCATTTGCCTTTATTGCTTTTGCTCTCAGCTCCTTTGCTTTTTTGCTGTATTTCCAAAACAGCATTGGTTGCTTTATCCATTCTTCTTGAAGATTGTCTTCGTTGATTTTGATGTCTTCTTTGAAATTGTACTTCATCTTGATTTTCTCCTTTCTTGGTAGTGATGTTACTCTCTAATACGGCACGTCGGAATTGTCATGTTTCATCACCTCCTTTGATTGAGCAAATACTTCGAAACAAGCTGAAACGATTCCTGGAAATCCGGAGTCATAAAATGGCTCCTTGAAAAGTTGAATAATAAGATGGGCAAGCATGTCATGCTTGGACATTAAAACGTTCGCAAAATAGCCGAGCACTGCTTTGCGGATTTTCTCATGGTCTTCGCTCTCGAGGTCGAGAAGAACTTTCCTGACGTTTTCCCAGTTTGCTTGTGGGTGATAAAGCGCTCTGCAGAGATCGATAACGCTTTTGTTTTCGTTGAACTGTTCTTCTCGAATCGCTTTTAACATCGACTCTGGATCATTCAAGGCCATGACTTTTTCTAAAGTGGTCAAAGCTTTTCTCGCAGATCCTTCCGACGTCGATGCTATTTCACTCAAAAGATGAATCTCAATTTTGCTGTTGTATTCTAGCTTGGCAATCCTTTTCAAAAGTTTAATCATCTCTCTCCTTGACAACTTATGAACTTGAAACCTTAAACATCTATTGACGATCGTTGGAATCAGCTTGTTGGGCTCCGTCGTCGAAAGAATAAAGTAAACATGAGATGGAGTGTCTTCCAGAGCTTTCAGCATTGCATTCTGAGCGTCGTTGGTCAGCTTGTGGCATTCATCAAGCAGCCAGACTCTAGTTTTTCCCTTTAACGGCTTTAAAGTCATAGTGCGTCTTATATCTCTTATCGTTTCTATTCCACGGAAGTCCGCAACGTCCAATTCTTGAAAATCGAAATCGGAGCATTGAAGAATGTTCTTTGCCAAAATTCTTGCCAACGTTGTCTTTCCGCATCCCGTGGGTCCTGAAAACAAGTAAGAATGCGGAAGACTTTCGAGAGGCATCCTTGATAAACTTTTTAATGCTTCAACTGTACTGCAATTTCCGACAATATCTTCCAAACATGTTGGACGATATTTAAGATACAATGTCATTAGTGATTCTCCTCTATTGGCCTTTTTGCGGCCCATGACTGGTTAATGGGCGTTGCTTCCACTTCGATCGATAGTGGCACGATAATCCATTTCCATTCATCTCTTACTTCAACTGTCATGACTTCGTTTAGAAGTTTTATCAACTCCTCGACCTCATCCTCTGGCACATCAAATAACATGCAATCATGGATTTGCCCAATCAGCTTTGCCCTCATTCTCTTCTCTTTGAGCTTGTCGGTAATTCTGATCAACGACCATAGCAGGATGTGAAATGCCGTTCCTTGTATGGGATAGTTGATTGCCTGGTTTCTTGTCATCGGGCCCCAACATCGAAATCCGGTAAGCATTTCGACGTATCCTTTTTTCTCGAACATGTTGACCCATTCTTCTTTCCACTCTCTATACTTGGGAAACATTACATTCCAAAATTTGTTTTCGACTTTCATTAGGTGCTCTTCGAACTTTTCATACGTTCCAAGTCCTGAATTTCTTAGATGTTCGGCAATGCTAATGCCCGCTCCTTCAATTTTCAGGTCCAATGCTTGAACATTTTTCCACAACGCTTTTGCGCAATTGACGTAATAATCTCCGTAGAATTGCGGAAAGACAAAAGCGTTCTTTGCTGAGTATCTTGCTTGCTTCGAGACTTGGCTCCTCTTGAGCAAGTAAATCATCGAGGCCATATCTTTGTGCAAATCTTTTGACATAGATGACAAATAAGAAATCATATTGGGGTCTTTGTGGTAGCAAGCAGCGACTGAAACTTCGATTCCCTTATAATCGACTTCAATTAGTTTTCTTCCATTTCTCGGAACAAAGCATTTCCTTATTGCTTCGCTCATTTGTCCATGACGAATGGGTATGTTTTGGAAATTGATGTTGTGGCTGGAACTGCGATACGTAGAAACTCCAGACAAGGAAAAGAAAGGATGAAGCTTTCCGTTTTCAATTTCCTTTTCCAGCCCTAGTAGATAATTCTGCTGCTTTCGCAGTCTCCTGTATTCCAAGAGATTTGCTATTCCGTCTATTTTTCCCACGAGCTCTTCAAGATCTTCATGCCTTGTTGATATTTTTTCGCCGTTCATTGAGCTCACATTGGCAGACAAAAGCCTTGATAACTGGATAGGAGATTCAAAGTTCATTTTTTGCCCATATTTTCTTTTCCACTCCATCCCTAGTACGGAATTTCTCAAGTTGCTTTCGCACTTCTCAATTTTTTCCTCTGTCGATCTCAATTCCCTTTTGCATTGGTTTATATCGATTTTTATTCCCGCTGCTGTCATGGTCGCAAAGGATATAGATCCATCGAGGAACAGCATCATTGCTTTTTGCAGACCAGACGCAACCTGCTCCGTTTCGGAATCGATTTTCGGAAATCTTTTGAGTACGATTCTTTCCTCTGTTTTATGGGCAAGGAATCCTAGCTCTTCCATCTGTTTCTTGGCCAGCTTGAAGCAAAATAGAGAGTCGAGAGCGTTGTACTTTAGCAATTCATCTGTTGGAATCTCATTTATTCTGTTAAATGAAGTACCATCCTCCCCGCTGAACAAATAATCCCTTAATGTTGGAGGAACCAAGTCTTCGTAAACAGTTCCAAAGTTGACGTAGGCTTGAAATTTCAAAGAGCACGTTTTTTGCCTATTGTCGATTATATGTGCTGCAATCTCTGAATCCCAGATTATCGGAGCAATCCAGCATCCCAGTATTTCTTTGGCCCAGGTCAATTCGAATTGGGAATTGTGGGAAATCTTTCCGATTAGTGGGTCAGTAAAAATTTTGCATAGAAGACGTCTTATCTTTTCATTGCCACTGTCTTTTCTCATGTTCAGCAAAAACGAGATTGATACCTCCTTTTCGTCTTCGTTTTCGATTCCAGCGGAACAAATGGAGCAAGCGACAATTCTATGCCCGTCTTTTCTTGGCTTGAGTCCTGTTGTTTCGAAGTCGATTGCAATAAGAGCAGGCTTCTTGTGCAATATCATCTTTAGAGCTTTTATTATCTTCGTCTCATCTTTTAACGTTATCAAAGAGCTCTCAAGATTGTTTTTGCTGTAGCTTGGAAAATCTGGTTCTTCGGACTTTGCAATTGCTCTTTTCAGATCTCGAATCCATATCGCTTCGGTTCCGTTTTTACCTTGCATACGTAAAATAAAAGAAGGATGAAAAGTCGGAACTATCCAACATCCATACTCTTGATCTGGGATTTGAAACCCGTTCCATCTGCTAATTCCTCCGGACGCCTGTCTCCACCTTTGCCACAGCACGGAAGTTAGGGCTGTCTCGCCCATTGGCACAATTACTTTTGGACGGCTTTCTTTGATTTCGGCAACCAACATCGGACGGCAGCATTGGATCTCATTTTTTGTTGGAGTTCTGTTGTTTGGCGGTCTGCAATTTACTGCATTTATCTTCCTCGCATCTCTGTCCAGATCAAACTTTAATGCGGCCAACGTTCTCCTTAGTAGCTTGCCGGCCTCTCCGACAAATTGAATGCCTTGGAGGTCTTCTGTTTCTCCAGGAGCTTCTCCTACGATTAAGACCTTCCTTTTTCCTTCTCCACTGGCTTTCATCTTCGGGCTTTTGCATCGGGCAAAAAGCTTGCATTCCATGCAATTTGCTTCGCGGGAAATTTCCTCCATCGAAGAAGGGCCCGCATTCAAGTTTTTTGGATACCATAGAAAGAACGGGCTTTTTCTTTTCACTTAGCTACTCCTGTAAATATGGACTTTCTTCTTTTCAGCTCGTTCTTGAGCCTTTCCGAGACAAAAGATTGAAACTCCTTCGAGTTGATATAGTCTGTCAATAGTTTTGAAATTGCAAATTGAATGCACATCCACAAAGGCGTGTCCACCTTGTGCTTGCCCTTCGTCGTTTTCGCGCTGAAGATCAGATCCTTAGTTTTAACTTTTTCCTTTAGCATTTTTTTCTCGTAGAGGTAGTCTAAAATCGCATCCATAAATTTTCTTTTTTCACTTCCTGGCTGCATAAGTTCAAACTTTGAAATGCTATAATCAATAAGATCTGCAATATGCACGCTGCATTGTCTCTTTATTTCTCTTGCTCCACTAAACTTTATCTCCTCTGGAATGTAGCTGATTAACAGCAATTTTGTCCACACAGCCTGCCTAAAAGGCCTGCTCGTATCGATGCTGCACCATGGAAAAGCGAAATACCTAGCTCGTCCCAGGCCGAATCCATGAATTTTTGCGTTTGGGTTAACATTGTAAATAAATCTCCATAAGTCTTTCAGCATTTCCTGCTTCACTTTCCAAGACACACTAGAGTGATAAGCAAATCCTCCGATACCAACATACTCATAATTTTCTAAGTAGTATTTAAGGTATCTTAGATCCGTTCCTCTGTGATATACTGGCATTGGTCTTAGCCCTTGCTTCTCCATTCTAGATTGATATTGTGCAGACCTTTCTGGATCTTCAATTACATCGAAATTTGCATATAGCTCAAACTTTTTTGAGTGCTTATGAAGCATTTGCAAATAATTTTGAAAGTGGCGTTCTAAAGTCCTTTCATGTTCCGCTTGATTAAAAGTGCCTTTAGCTTTTTGCTTCATCGCTCGTAGGTGAAGCGTGAACGCTCCAGAGTCGTAAAGAATTGAGTCGGAAACCTCACTTAGCATTTTCAGTTTTCTTGTCACAATTTCGTCGTTTGCACTGAAGAAAAGAAAATTGCTCAACTCTGTTGGAAATTTGAAATTCAGGAAGCGTATATAGGCTTCTAATCTTGACATTTCAAAGTCAATGGTCAAATAGATTTTCATTGTTATTCGCCTTAGCTGTATTGTTTGATACTCTTAGCTGAAATAATTGCCATTAGCTCTTGTCTTGCGGCTCTCCCTTTATCGCTGTTTTCCAAAAAAATGCCTTTCATGCTTGACGTTATCATGACAGGCTTCTTCTTGATGCCTCTCAGCATCATACAAAGATGATGAGCTTCAAGAATGCAAGCAGCCCCTTTTGGTTTTAGGTTACGCATTAAACTTTCAACTATCTGATCTCCAAGTCTTTCTTGTATTTGCAATCTTCTAGAAAATGCTTCAACAAGCCTCGGAATTTTCGAAGCTCCTATTATTTGTTTGTTAGGAATATAAGCAACATGAGCTCTTCCCAAAAACGGAAGAAGATGATGCTCACAAGTTGAAAAGAAATCGATGTCTTTAACTACCACAATTTGATCATATCTTTCAGCGTCAAAACTTGTGAATAAAGTTGAAGGATTTATTGAATATCCACTAAACATTTCCTTCCATGCCTTGGCAACTCTTCTTGGCGTGTCAATTAGCCCTTTTCGATTCGGATTATCTCCGATAAGCTCAATCTGCCTTGTAATTATTTCTTCTGCTGTTGATATGGTTCCTTGTTCCCAAAAGTAATCAACCCAAACGCTTGAGTCTATTTTGTGAACAAAATATGTCCTTCCTCGAATGCTGTTAAGCCTGTTTGGATCAGCTTTGCAATGTATCACTGCGAAATCTTTTCCTTCAAATCGCTTCCTCGTTTTTCCACTATCGATGATGTCATCGACCACCAATATGTCATTTCTGTTTTTTATGTCACTTACAAGAGGAATCTTCAGTTTTTGGGACAAATAAGTTGCGAGGCAACAGCCCCCTCTAGGCACTCCATAGATGCCTTCATATGCGGTTTTGTCCGCTGAAAGAAAATCTGCTATAATGTCTCCAAGTTTTTTAGCATCCTTGATGAACTCTTCCGCTGTATACTGTTTTCTCATTCACTCTGCCTCCTCTTTAGCAATGTAATGCTCTACTTTATCATCGCCCTTTTTGCCACTCAGCTTCAGCAAATTCGATCCAATTTCAATAGTGAACGAATTAGCATTCTTCAGCAGCTTATAAAGTATGTCCGCTGAAACTTTAAACTTGATGATCCTGAGATCAAAGTTATCCTTTGCCATACCTTGCACTACTAACTTTTCCATTACTCTTTCGTTGAGCTTGTTGGTCGCTAGCATTGTCATTTCCACTTGTTTTCCTTTTTCCTTTCTTTTCACGATTTCAACGCAGATAGCTTCGGGCGAAACTACCATCAATCGCTCTAGGGTGAGCATGAAGCCTTGGCTAAATTGGATGGTAACTTCATTTCCTTTTTCGTTGAGCTTTAAAAGAGTTTCTATGTCAGGATACTCTGCTTCTCCCATTCTCAAGCTCATAATGACTCCGTCATTTGAAAGAAAGTGGACTTCGCTGCCGCTTACGGCGTATCCTGCTATTCCTTCTTTTTTCAGGTGCTGCAGTTTTTTTGTTGCGAAGGAATGAAGCAAAACCTCTTTTTTGTCGCATTGAAATTCTTCGTCCAGGGTATATATTGACAATTGTTTTCCGTCAGAGCCATAAATCTTACGTCCTCTTATTGCTAGGTAAGCTAAAGATGGATAGTAAAGACTTTCCGACGCTGAATCTACGCAGGTGGTCAATCCTTCGACAAGATCCTTTGCAGCCTCTTCCTTGATCCAGGTAAGTTTTGACTTTGAAAGGCTCTTTGCATATTTCGATATATGTTTTGGAACATTTTCAATATAAGCAAAAGATGCGTGCTTGTCTTTATTTTGAGAAAATATATGGAGCGCGTTCTCTGAAATTTCGGATTGAAGCTCGTCGTTTTCAACTGATAGAACGTATTTTATCATCTTGAACGAAATCCCGCCCTCGATCTTTTCCATTCCTTTGACATGACTGGGAAAAGAAAACTTTGCACGTGAGTAATCGTCTGCTATTACCGCTCCATGCTTTGTTACGTAGCAGATCGATTCTGGGCTAAAGGCTTCGTATACATAAATCATCTTTGCTTTCTCCTCGTTAGCGAATAGCAGAGAGCGAACGGCAAAATGGCCTTCTTTGCTCGCTCTCTGCTATTCGCTTCATTCCTATTTTTTCTGCGTCAAACAAAATTTACCGTCGCTCCTCTTGTAGAGTATTCCGTTCCTTTTTGCGTTAGCTAGCTGAGTGCTAATCGTGTTTTTCATTTTCGATGGGTCTCTGCTCGGAAATTTCTTAACCAGGATTTCCAAGATCTCGTTTTTGGCCAATGCTCTTTGCTTAAGCGACTCGAAGATTGTTTTAACGACTCCAGGCTTGCCCTCCTTTGCTTTAGCTTCAGTCTTCTTTTGTTTGTCGGAAATCTTTCTCTGTTTTTCTGCTTTCTCCTTGGTGGTCTTTGCTGTTCTTGTCATTACTTTTTTCCTTCCTTTGCGCTTTCCCTTCTTATTGTCTTCTTCATCTTCCTCGTCTTCGTCTTCCTCTTCTTCATCTTCCTCGTCTTCATCTTCCTCGTCTTCGTCTTCCTCTTCTTCATCTTCCTCGTCTTCCTCGTCTTCGTCTTCCTCTTCTTCATCTTCCTCGTCTTCCTCGTCTTCCTCGTCTTCGTCTTCCTCTTCTTCATCTTCCTCGTCTTCCTCGTCTTCCTCGTCTTCCTCTTCTTCATCTTCCTCGTCTTCCTCGTCTTCCTCGTCCTCGATTTCGATTTCTTCGTCCTCGTCCTGGATTTCGGTTTCTTCGTCCTCGTCCTGGATTTCGGTTTCTTCGTCCTGGATTTCGGCTTTGACTTTCTCTTCTTCGACTTTGGACTTCTTTTCTCTTCTTGCCATTTCGCTTTCCTCCTTTCTTCTTGCTTTGTCGGATTTGCAGAACACACATCCCTTTCTTAGCAATAAGGCTTTAAAGCCGTCATCAGTAAGTTTCACGGCCCTTTTCAGGGCAATGCCATAATTTAACGATACGGCTGTTGCATCTGTCTCAATTTTTGCTCCGCATTTCGGACACATGACACAAAAAACTTTCCCTTTTTCTGCCGAGATTTTGGATCCATCATCGAACTCGATTTCTTCGCTTTCATTTCTCATTGCAGTCCCTCCTCTTCCTTGTTTTTTCTTCCCTGTCCCTGTTGCATTTCTTCCATAAATTGTTTTCTTACTTCCTTCATCTTTTCAGACCACTCCAAAGAATGGTCTGACGTTCTCACCAATAAATGCGCTACTTCGTGCGACACCGTCTCAATAACATCTTCCTCGCTTTTATTTGTTAAAAGGTCCATATAAATAATGGTCTTTCCCTCGTCATCATGAATCAATGCTCCACGGTATCCTGTATGTTTGCTAGTTAAGTAAAATGCTATATCTCGACCGGAAATTTTCTTTGTTACTTCCAAAATCCTTTTCCACCTGATAACAGGTTCCATCTCTCTTTTGCCCATTGATATGCACCTCCCTTGTATCCATAATTTGACCAAAGGACCCCTCGATCTTTAATCCAGCCATCTCCGAAGATGACTGGTCCTTTCGGACTTAGGATCACAATTTTTGCTTCTAGCTTTTTCAAAATGCTTGCATTCTTCGCGTTGACAACTAACCAAGCAATGTATCTGGTATCGCTCGCCGGTCCCTTAAGCAAAGGCCACCCATTAGTCTCAGCAAGAAGGTTGCAGGCAATCTCCCAGCCGCTCCAATGCCCGTTGTGAAACAACACTCCCTTGCTCGTTTTTCCAGATGTTGCAAGTGGAATGTCAGGTTCGAGCGGAAAAGGATGGCAAAGTTCAGGAAGAACACTTCCTGCGGAAGCCGTTCTTGCGTGAAAGATGGCGGGAAGTGGGATCTGTGAAAGGGCTTTTTGAACCTCATTTATGGTTTTTAATCCTTTCGTCCATCTAACATGATTTTTCTCAATCCATGCCAGTCCCGCTCCGTGCGAGTTCTCGAAGATACAGTTGTTTAATTCTTCCGTGGATGGCCTTCTGTTGTAGAGAACGCCAATGATACACATATTAACCTCCTAATAGTTATACCACCAAAATGCTGATCTCCTAGCCGGACTGGCCCAGGAAAGAACGCTTCTTTCCTTGACCTCCGCCGGAACGGGATTCTTTTTCAACAAGACCAACAACTTCTCATCGACATTTTTTAAAAACGTAAGAGCCGTGGTGGAAACAGGAGCAGAGCAGCCCGCAACTCTGCCACTCAGAATAATCTCTGCTGCATCTCTCGTTGCAAAATAATCCAGAATCTCTTCTGTCAACGTGGCCTTGTCGTAAGCAAACTTCAACGCTCGGAAACTTTTGCCTAATTTTTTTTGGCAAGCTCCGAAGATGAAGATCCACAAAAACCATTTCGAGGACATGGTCACATACCGGACCAAAGTCGCTGCCAAACTTGCGAACAGGAACCCTTTCGAGGAAGAACAACGTCCCTGCCGCATAAAAGAAAGTCTCCATATGTTCACAAACTTTGGGATGAGCAGCCCATCCTTCAGGAGTAGCCAACCATTGGCCGACTCGACTAACCAGCAAGTCGACCTTTTTGCTATGGACAGAAGCCATTTCCTCCGCCATAGCAACGAGAGTGCTATCGGCTTCCCAAGCCATCTTCCTTTTCCTCCCTATACGGAGTCCTTCTTTCGATCTCGTCGGCAACGAGATAATCCCGATGCCGAGAAACCACTTCCAGAGCAGACTCCAACGTCTGCTTTGTTTTCTCATCATAAGAGTAAATTTGGAGCAAATCGCGAAGGACGACCTTCGCGATCTCAATTTGTTGGAAACTGTCAATGAAGTGAGGGACAACGATCTTCTGCATTTAGCTCTCCTTTCTTCTTTTGATGCTGATCGCCACTTTCGTTTTAAGGAGATGGGCCTTCAAATCCTCAAGCGCTTTCCTGAACAGGCCCCGATCTCTCCTACTTTCCCAGGAAAACCCATACGATGTGTATGGGTTCCACTCACCGCAGAACTTTATTGTCTTCCCCAGCGAGCAAGGGAAATTGAAAACATTTCCACGCTGCTCGGAAAGACCAAAAAGCAAGATCCTCGACATAAGCCGGACGTCTTGGAAGACAGTCCGGACCTCATCCATTGCCCACGGCTCAAAGACGGATCCCGCCGCCAACTTAACTGCCGTGGCAGGCGATTCATCGATGTCGAGCTTCCACGCGGCGGCGACAGTGAATTTTCTGTGAAGGGTTTTTTTACAAAACCCCAAGAAAAATCGGACATCTTTTTCGCCGACGCCTGTCAATCGAACATAATCCTCGACCGTCGGCTCCTCGTTGTACTCGAGGACCTTTCCATTGGCCAGACTCTGGACAAGAGCCTTGGCCATCGTCAACGTGATCTGAGCCATCCGAGGATGGCTCCAAACTGCCGTGGGGACGGTCCGATACTCAAATCCATGCGGCTGGAGCCGATAATCTCCGAGCCGCCCGTATTCGGAGTTCTGCCGAGCCTTTCCGGAGAGAATCTGGGTTGGGCGCCCGATGAAATCGTCGAGAGCCTCAACATAGACCTCGACATCCTCTGGCCGGATTGACAGGCCAAAGTGGATATGACCTCCGAGCGGATGGATGTCTCCGGTCGCGGAGACGTCATATCCATTGCTATACAGCTCCCGCAACAAGCTTCGGATGTTGCGGACGAGCTCCTGTGGGTTGGTGCTCGGCTCAGGACGGAGCTCGATCTGATAACCCGCTCCATCTCGCCCTATCGCCTCTCCGAGAGACGAGTACTCCGTCTCTCTTGCCTCGATGAGCCGGCCATCTTTGAGGAGCTCAAATTCAGGGTCTCCGCCGAGGGAGACCTCGATGGCCGGCTTGCAGATTTTTCCGGACCACTCGGAAAGAGGGGCCAGAACGCCAAGCTCTTCCAACTTACAAAAAAGCTTGGTCATCCAGTAAGCAACGTGTTCCACGTCGCCTATAAGGTATGGCATAGTGACTACCTGTGAGTCGGTCGCAACAGAGCAAATCCACTTTCTGGACCCATCTGGGCGCTCGGCCCAAACGGTCGCGATTGGGACCGACTCGATCATTTCGTCGAAGTCGACTGACCACTCATCCCATCGCAGTATTGGAAGGAAATCACTAGACAGGATGATCTCGCGTTGCCCGCGAGGCAAAAATCTTGAAGCTGTGATAAGGGTGAGCGGAGCAGGCCGGACGATCGTGTTGATTATGATGGACGATCGTTCGGTGAGCTGAGCGTGCTCCACAATCCACGGGCTCACGGCCCGAAGGAGCTCCTCCGGATTCCCGTCGCTGATGGGCCGGAGGAATCCTTCATTTTCGAGCAACCAAAACAGACGCTCGAAGACATCTTTTTCGAGCGTTTCGACGTCGATGCTCGTCACGAAGGAATAATTGGACCCACAGCGAAATGTGGATCCAACCCATTTCCACGCCGGCCCTTCGTTGGTGTCGATCTCGAGATAGATCGAGGAGCTAATTTCCTCGATCTCTTCCCTGTCATCAAGATCTGGGACAATGTCCCAGATCTTCTCTAGGCAGGCATCGGTGATGCCTATAAAATGCCGGTCTCTGTCATCCTCCGCGTCGATAATTTCTGCCGAGGCGAAAATGATCGTCCTCGGCGGCAGAGACCCTTCTCGGATCTCTGCCAAGGTCTCATCAATATCTCTTTCCCGCTGGGCAAAATGAAACCAACGGGAAAGAAAAAGGGCTTTCTCCTGATCGATGGCATTGATCAGGAGAAAGCCCTTGTCAATGGCAGCCCCGAGCGAATTCGCAATCTTCAATGCTTTCATTGCTTTCATTTTCCGTCTCCTCTCTAGATGTCCTCTTTTTTGGTTACAATATACAAAAGACGGAAAAGAAAGTCAAGAAAAAAATGATTGAAAAGTAAAAAAAATTCATCAATAATTTCAATAGGTTAGGATGAAATTATAGAAAAATAGTAAATCAAGTGTTTTTTCAAAACGCAAAAACTCGCGAATAAGTTGATTTTCTTTGTCTAGATAAAGCGCTTCAGGAGGTTTCTGGATTCGCTTTCTTCGGTTTTATATTGATCATAAATATATTTGTGTATTTGTAAATTCAAGATCATTTCTCCATCTTGAATTTTCAAGACCTCGTCCAGCAACCTTCTCAAAAAAAGTCTATCTGGACTTCCATCTTTAAATACGGGAGAAAGAGCAAACTTGACTCTGTTTTTCCTTGCTTTTTTCTCCTCTTTCAGTCTTATCTTCTTCATCGCGTCCTTGGCAACGGCCAGGTCCGTAGCATCTTTGCAGACAAATTTGACAAACGAATGCTTTGGAAGTGTGAAAAATATATATGGCAAATTTGCTCCTTTCCATTCTTGGAGAGACGATGGAAGTTTGTAGTCAAATACTGTGCATATCCTGTTGCTAATTTCGGACAATAGCAGAGGTTGTTGAGATCCGTTCGTTTCAATTGTGATGAGCCTGTCCTTGCTTTTCCTGAGAATCAACTTACAGATCTTATCGACTGCCGATCTCTGAATCAGCGGTTCTCCGCCTGTAATCAGCACATGATAGATGCTCTTATCGTGGAGATAATCAATTATCCTATTTGCTACTTTGCTTGTTTCAACTTCCATTCCAGACGCTTTTATCAATGCCTTTTTTGTGTCGCAATAAGAACATCTCAAATTGCATCCTGCAAGTCTAATGATGAGTGTTTTTGTTCCTTGTGGAACGAAAGAGACCTCTCCTGATATGCTTTCTACGATCGAATAGATTGAGACACTCTTTCCTTCGCCTCCGCTGTCTTTCACCCATTCCATTTTTATTTCTCCTTCCACTCGGCCCAGCAATTTTCAGTTTCAAAAACTTTTACTGCTGTGAGCTTTGCTTTAGCAGAATTCGTCGATGGGTATGTTTCAATAATCTTATCCGCAATATATTTTGCAATTGCTTCCGCTGATGGATATGAGACAATGTCATTAAGATATTTGTGATCTAACTCTTCTATAATCGGACTGACAATTTGCTTAACTTCCCTAAAGTCAATGACCATTGGGATTCCCGTATTTTCTCCTGTTGGCTCAAAAGTAACTTCGACGATTGCATTGTGGCCATGAAGGCGCGAGCAGTTTCCAGGATAGTTAGGAAGTTTGTGAGCGTAAGAGAAATGAAATTTTCTTGTCACAGAAATCATTGCATTGCTCCTTTCCTTATTAGGTTAAATGTAGGAGCCCAAATAAGGGCGGCCTATCTTCAAACATTGCAAAACAGTAATTTCACGCAAAATGTCGAACTCGTCTTCTCTAGCAATCATTTTCGAAATCCTCATTATCCCTCTTGCTTTTTCTTCGTGCGTTTGATTTAGTGACAGCATCATAGTTACATGTGCGTATTTTCTTTTGTCCTCGGAGAAATTTGAAAGCGCTATCGAACGTTTGTCATAAGATTTAGCATCTGCCTGCGTTGCGGTAATAACGCAACAATGTTTTTCTTGACTCAGTCTTCTCAACGCCATCCATGTTTCATTTTGTTGATGACGAAATTCTTTCCTTGGATCTTCTGGAGCCAAAATGTCTGCGTAGTCAATTACAACAACATCGACAATAAAGTCTTCGTGCTTCTCCCATGAGTCCAAAATGTTCGTGATTCCTCTCACAGAAATAGAGGCTGCTGGATGAACAGATAGCTTGAATCGTTTTCCTTTTGATATTTCAACAAACTCTTTTGCAACTTTGTAAGCATCTTTCCATGTCAAAGGCTCAATAAATCTTTCCTCATACCATACTGCTCCTTTATACAAAAATCCGGTTCGTTCGTTTCCAAGGCAAGCCGTACATGCTTTGTAGTTCACGGCTTCATCAAAACTCAAAATAGACTCGTCTTCTCGTATTACTCCAGTTCTTGATGTTCTTTCCGGCCTTGAGCAACTGTTTCTCTGGTTTAGCTCGCAATCCAAAATCGGTATTAGTATTTTTCCACAATATCTCTTTTTGTAGTTCCGCTGAGAAAGATAAACATGAAATCTTCTTACTTGTTGAGCCTCCGACAAATCTCCGACCTGAAAAAATGCAACATTGCATCTTGCTCTGAATGCTCTCATTGCAAATTCCATGAGCCAGAATGTCTTGCCTCTCTTTTCCGGACCCATGATTCCGATTAAAGAGTCTCGCTCAAACGGCCCTAATTCCTTTCCCAAGACTCCAGGCATTCGAAAAAGTATTTGTGAGGTATCTTCGGAAAACGCCTTTAAGATTGTTTCTTTGCTAAACAAATCTATTCCTTTTGATTTCTCCCTTTCAACTGGCTTGAATTTATGAAGCAACGATTCCGCTCTTTCCACCCCCTGCTGAATCAAAGCTGTCCGTATGTCTTCGGTTAAAGCAATCAGACTTCTCTTCTTGAAAAAAGCTTCCGCCAAATCAAGAACAAACTCGGAATTAAATTTCTCTCTTTCATACTGCTCACTTATCGAAGAAAGAAACTTTCCTATCAAATCCGCAACGTCCGAATCCAATGATCCGTTTCTAAGATTCGATTCATAAATATCCTGGATATGCTGATATGGAGCTTCTTTGTATTCTCTCCAATAATTGATGCACCAACGTGACACTATCCTTGCATAAGGGCTTACAAAAAAATGCTCTTGATATATAGGTTCCAACTCTGCCAATACTTCCTTGCTGACAATCATTCCGATTACAATCAATCTCTCTTCGGATTTATGTATTGCTTCTCTCTCTATTGTCACTTTTCAATCCTCTGCCCGCTGTTCAAATCAACTCCAATATCTTCACTCGTCTCTTTTACAAACTTGTCCCATGCCCAAGAATCCAGCCTTCTCAGAGATATGTCTGAGGAATCCAGCTTTCTTTTTTGCATCCATCTTTCAAATTCATTATAGAGAGATCGAGGAGTTGGAAACCATTTATTCAATACAGGATTTTCTTTTGCTTTCATTTTTGCGTGATACTCTGATATTTGTTTGAGGAATGAAGACTCGGTTATCAGCCTTGGCTTGTTTGCACTACAAAACAGAAACAAAGAATTTTTCTTGAGTGGATTGTACAACAACTCACTAAGATTCCTTGGAAGATGTGCTTTGTTGGAAGGCCAGTATTTGGGATCGAATAGACAAGACAAATTTTTGAGTCCTTCCTTTATCTCATCCTCGCTCCATTTTTTGATAAGCAGGGACGCCGGAATTTTTCTTGCTTCGATCCAATCCATATCCAAGAAATTCATTATGCCGAACTTGCCTCTCATCAGTTGCACGATCTTTTGCGCGCTTAAAAAATATACGCGTGTCGTTTTTCGCTGATGCTTTCTCACATAGGGCAGACTATTCCAAAAATCCAACAGCTTTTCTGCCGCCTCATAATGCCCGTTTTCTTTTTTCGAAGCATAATTTATTATGCTCGTCGTTTCTTCTTTATTTCTTGTCAATTGCCTTTGCAATGTTATCGTTGCATCAATAATATCTTCTGTCTCTGCGCTGTAGGATGTCTCCTCTTCGATCAATGACCTAATCAATTTCTCAGTTTTTCTTAGCAGCTTCCTGATTTTCTTCAACTTGCGAAGTTCATCTTGCGTCATTGTTTCATTACTCCAAGAGGCAAGATGAAATTTCTCTCGCTTCCTTTTCGGTCAACTCTGCAGGATCTTTTACTCCGCTTAACTTTATTATCTCCACTTTGACGTTAGGATTGAGTGACACGATAGACTCCGCAAGTTCTTTTGCCTTCTTTTGAGCGATCTCTTCAGCATCAAACATTATGAAGCATTTTCTCAGTTTGCTTAAAATGGCGACTTGAGGCTGCGTGAATTCTATTCCAAATGTTGCGACCGCTCCCTTTCCAAGCCTCCAAACATCTGCAATTCCTTCAACAATGATTGCAACGTCATTCACAAAATCCAGACCGTAAAGTATTCTTTTATGATTCACCAGCTCCATAGATTTTGAGCAAGCCTTGTATTTAATCTTGCTCTTTCCCGTTATGTCTCTTCCTTGATAGCTCACCATTCTTCCGCCGTAAAAAATCGGTGCGATAATTCGAAACTTGTATGGTCCTATGGGTCCTGTCCCATATAGCTTCCATGTTTTTTCCAACTCTTTTGGATCGAAATTTCTGGATGCAAGATAATTTCTGTGACGCTCAAATTGAGGATCGTCAGACATGATGCTTTTGCATCCTATTGGCAAACTCAGAAAAGACGGAGAAGTAGCATTTGAAGTTTTGCTATCTTCATTTGCATTGAAGACAATTCTTGTTTTTCCTTCGATAAGCGGAGGGCAATCCTTTATTAGTGAGGAAATACTGCGGTCATCCAAACCCGTTAAACGTTTCAAGACATCTCTTGTTTGATGAGGCCCGCATCTGAAGCAATTCCAAATTCCTTTCGTGATCCAATATCCAAGATGATAGCCCTTCGAGCCGGAGCAAAACGGGCATTCAATGTTGATCCAGTCATGCGAGTAATGCTTGTCTCCTTTTTGCGCTCTGTTCGAAATCAAGTTCAGCTTGATTAGCAGAGGCAGAACGTCTTTCCTCATTGATTAGCTCCATCAAAGTTTCCATCATTATTTCTTCTTTGCTTACGCTTCTTCCGTCAAGTATTTCAGAGACAGTATTCCTTTTTCGATCCAACACTCTTAAAATTGACGTTTCTATTGTTTTGTGAGCAACAAAGTAATATATTGAGACGCTCTCTTTCTGTCCGATTCTATGGACTCTATCTTCTGCTTGATCATGCTCCGTCGGAGTCCATCCTAATTCCGCAAAACAAACAATTGGAGAAACTGTCAAAGTGATGCCGACTCCGGCACTTCGGATTCCTCCGATAAAGAGCCTGCAAGTTTCGTCTTTTGCGAATTTGTCAATGTTGCTCATTCTTTCTTGATGCGAAGTCCTGGAATCAATCGAAACCGGATTAAAGTCGGAAAGGCTATCAAGAAGAAAATCAATCGAGAAATGATGAGTGGCAAACACTACGATTTTCTGATCTGAGCCAGTCAAAGCATTTCGAATCCACTCAGAAACATATGATAACTTCTCTTTTCGCACAATGCTTTTTAACTGCTCCATCCTGGAAAAGATTTCAACTTTTTTCCTGAAATTGTCAGGACTATTTCGGACCCAATCGATGAATTGTTTTCTCATTTCGAGGTATAGGAGGTTAGTGTCATTTCCAAGTTTCACAGGTATTATTGTTCTTACTTTCTTAGGGAGCTCTTGCAGTACATCTTCTTTTTTTCTCCTTATCATTACAATGCTTAGTAATTTGTTTAATTCCGTTGTGTTTGACGATCCATTGAAATCCCAACCCCATTTTGTCTTTTTTGCATCACAAAATTTAGTCGCGTAGAAAAAGAAAGAAGGAAACAGCTTTGGATTGATCATGTTAAGCGTTGTGAAAAATTCGATTGGACGATTGATGACAGGAGTTCCGGAAAGGGCAACAATCGATGGAGTGTTTCTCAGCCATGAGCAGACAGCTTTTGTTCTTTTTGCTCTGAAGTTTTTAATGTAGTGGCATTCGTCCAAAATTAACAATTTGATTATTTTGCTTAGTGGCTTTGCCCAATACTGGATGACCTCATAATTAACAATGTAGATCAAATTTCCTCCGTCAAGAATTTCGCTGCTCTTTTTCCCGTTTAAGATGCGTGGCTGTGACGTTGTCCATTTTCTTATTTCCTGTTTCCAAACAAGCTTCATTATCGAAGGACAGACAATAAGAGCAGGACGCAAGTCTTTTCTATGTTCGGCCCATGCAAGAGCTTCGATTGTTTTTCCAAGCCCCATTTCATCTGCAATCAATGCTTTCCCGTTTCGTCGCGAGACGAACTTGACAGCCTCTTTTTGGAACTTGTATAAATTGCCGGCTCTGCTCATGGTCAATTAAATCCAGAAACGTGAAGAGAATATATCTTGGACAACTTTCAAAATCAAGAAAAATTCTGAAATCGAAAAAATTTTTTTCCTGATCTGTAAATTGTTGATTTCCTTCGTTATTGGAATTATTATGATCGGAAAAAATTCTTGATCATTTTCTTCGCTTGAACTAGACTTATTCTCATAGGACTGTATTTGCGGAGGATTGGAAGATGAAAACGCTTAGAGTGATCGTTGGAGAAGCAAAAAATTTGCTATTCAGGATTCGAGACGCAAATGGAGCGCCGGTTGACTTGAGCGACTCAAACATTACATTTGCTTTCAAACTTGGAATCGGAACAGAGTCTGGAGAGTATGTTTTGGTTGAAAAGCAAGATTCGGATTTTGACAAGTCGAATGCCGAAAACGGCGAAGTATCTGTGGTTTGTCCATTCATGGAGGACGGGATTTTTTATGCAACGTTGGAGATAAACCAGGGAGGATTTTTGCTTGACAAAAGCAAGCATCGAGTGGAGGTATCTCCAGAGTTTTAAAATGTCTCCAAATTATGATTTGCAAAAAAAGTGCATTATGTTATTTTCAAAATTACATGAAAAATACATGTAATGTCGAAGTCAAAGTCGAAGTACATATAAGAACGTACGATGGATGATAATATATATAATATGTTATATATTATATATATTATCATTCATCGTCCTTATATGCACTTTGGCTTTGGCTTTGGCCTTGCATGTATTCTCCATATGTAATTTTGAAAATAACTATGGCAAAACAATCGAAAATTACCGGAAAATTACATGATTAAATGGTTGTTGCTTCCATATCTTGGTAAACATAGCCTGGAAGTTGAATGTGGACAGTCCAAACTTTTTCCGTGGACGATTGGAATAAACAGTCGATTTGAGTTTTCGAAAAAATTCGGTCATATCAATTTAGCATTGGGAAATATCCAAAAATTCTTTGCTCCAAAATCTCTTGACTCTATAGTTATCAAATGCACAAGAAAGACAGATCTGGTTAAGGAAGTTTTGAAAAATTGCATTGGATTGGTCAAAAACGGAGGACATCTTATCTTATGCTTTCCTGGGGCTGAAAATTTTCCGATTGCTTCCATTGCAAGAGAAGTTGGAAATCTTAGCATTAGATTGATTGAATCTGTTTCCGAAAATGGATCTGATGTTCTTTGCGTGGCATTGAAAATATCGAATGATGACGTTGAATGGTATAAGCAAAAAGATGGAAAAAAGAGCGTATTGATTTTGAGGCAAGGCGTTTTCGGAGATGCCCTACAAGTCGGAAGCATTCTTCCACATCTTCGCGATCAAGGATATAATTGGATAACCTGGATTGGCTCTCCACTGAGCAAATTGGTTCTTGACAATAACCCTTATATTGATGAATATCTGGCTTATGACATTGGTCAATTGGACAGATCGGAGCTTGTAAAGTTTTGGGATTTTCAAAGAGGCAGAAAAGCCTTCGACAAAGTGCTCAACATGAATTACATTGTTGAGGCAACGCTTATGGCAAGCGCTGTCAGTCCACAAAGGTTTTGGCCAAAGGATGTCAGATCAAGGCTTATGGGAAAGCCGTATATGGAATTGATTCATGATGTTGCAGAAGTTCCTCATGTTTACACTTCCGCATTTTTTCCGACAGAAGAAGAAAAGGAGCAATGCGCGGAAATTGTAAGTCAAATCCTTCCAAGGAAGTCAATCTTGCTTTCAATTTCCGGTTCCAGCATTCACAAAAAATGGATTTTTGTCTTGGATGGAATTAAAAAACTTTTGGACCTTCGGGATGATATTGTCATTATTACTGTCGGCGACGACCATTGGATACCAGAGATTCGTGATTTCAAACATCCAAGGCATTTTCATAAGTCTGGAGATGACGGTTGGAATATCAGACATTCATTAACATTTGCCAAGTGCGGAGCGGATCTTGTCTTCGGACCTGAGACTGGTCTTTTGCTTAGCGTTGCATTTGATGCAAACGTGAAAAAAATAATGTGGTTAAGCCATTCAAGCCCGAATAATCATTTTGGCTGGATCAATACTAGATTCATCACTCCCAAACCAGATCAAGTTCCTTGCTGGCCTTGTCACACTCTGCATGACGGGCTGGGAACATGCGAGCTGAAAGAGTATAATCATTCGTTTTCATCCAGGTGGCCGTTGTGCTGTTTTTATTTGGATGTCAATAGATTTTTGGACATTGTTTGCAAATGTTTGGACACTAACTGAACATAACGGAGGATTGAAAAATGTCGAATGCACTCTATGACAAAGGACGGGAAGCTTTTCTGAATGGCCAGATTTCATGGGGTAACGATAATATAAAGGTTTGCCTAGTCGACACAAACGATTACACGGTTAACTTGTCAACCCATGATTTCCTGGACGACATTCCATCGACCGCGATTGTTGCTACAAGTCCGGCGCTTAGCTCGAAGACTTATGCAGCCGGAGTTGCAGATGCTGCCGATGTAACTTTTTCATCTGTTACCGGCGATGTGAGCGAAGCTCTTGTCATTTATCAGGACACAGGGACGGCCAGCACATCGAGATTGATTGCTTACATTGATACTGCAACAGGTCTGCCAGTTACGCCGAATGGCGGAGACATTGTTGTGCAATGGGACAACGGCGCGAATAGAATTTTCAAACTCTAGGACAAGGAGGACTTAATCATGAAAAGATCCAAAATCAAAATCTGTCTTGGTTGCATTGCGATTATTGCTTTGCTTGCAATTGCTCCATCTATGCTTTTCGCCCTGAGCAGATCTGTCACCGTGACATGGGACGCTCCGACTTGTCTTGCAGGCCCAGGAGGTGATTGCTCAGTCAGCGGACCTCCAATCTCCAGTCAAGATCTCGCAACATTGCAATATCAAGTCAAATGGAGAGTAGGCTCCGGCGGCCAATATCAGATTGCCACAACTTCACAGCGTCAATTTACAATTGAGAATGTTCCTGTCGGTGTGACGTTGGAAGTTTCGGTCGGAGCTTTCTTTCCTGGAGGATCGGTAGGTTGTTGGACGGACGCTGTTTCATTTATTGTTCCTGTTCCGACTGTGGGCCCTTGCTCCGGAGTGAAGGCAGTTGCTCAATGATGAGCGAAAGCAAAAATAAGATGTTTTCTGTTTCAGAAAAGAAGAATCGGGCGATTGTCATTTTTGACTTCGCCCGATTCTTTCTTCTTTTCGTTGCGTTGGCAATGATTGGTTGGTTTGCATTGATAGGATTTGCAACGGTTGTTTTTGTTTTCTATTTTTACCTTCATGGAGGCTTATGAAATGAACTGGTTTAAGACAACCATTCTTGTGCTACAGTTGATTTTTGAATTTGGTCCGAGGCTGTATCAGATCGCAAAGGAAGTCTATGAAAATGTCGAGGAATGGTCTGCGAATAAAAAATTGCAAGGTGTACAAGTATCCAGTGCGGAAAAAGCAATGAGATTCGATGAGGCGATTAAAAACTTTGCTTCTCCTGACACCAACATTCCGAAGTTGAGAGAAGGCGTTCACAAAATTCTTGGAAGGAAACCATGAATCATTGTGGAGGCAATCTTGAGGTTTCGCAAAACTCTCTACACATTGAACATCGGCAATTATGCTCCAGAAATCACGAGGATCACTTATCCATTGTTAAGATATTATGCCAAAAAATGCGGAGCTGAATTTTATGTAATGACGGAGCGCAAATTTCCGGATTGGCCGGTTGTTTATGAAAAATTGCAAATCTATTATCTTTCAGAAGAGCGAAAAGATGAATGGTCCATTTATCTTGACTCCGACGCAATTGTTCATCCTGAGACGATAGATTGGACATGTTTTTTGCCTATGGACACGGTTGCGCATAACGGCACTGACATGGCCGCTGTGAGATGGAAATACAATGAATGGTTTTTGCGAGACGGCAGAAATATCGGGTCATGCAACTGGAATACAATTGCAAGTTATTGGTGCAGGGATCTTTGGCGTCCACTTGAAATGACACCGGAGGAAGCAATCGGCCATTGCTTTCCCATCGTCGAGGAAATGAATACGGTTATCAGCCCTGATCATCTTGTTGATGATTTTGCATTAAGCTGTAACATTGCAAGATTTGGCCTTAAGAAGACAACTCTCATTGAGCTACAGCAAAAAATCGGATTGCCTAATGCAAATTTTTATTGGCATCAATACACAATCCCTATTCATGAAAAGGTAAAGCAAATGAGAGATCTGGTAGGCTCTTGGGGCCTAAAAAAGATTGTTGGTGATTTGTAGGTAAAATAAGCAATGGCTGGATCAAATACATATAACACTGCGGGCAACGGCACTTGGACCGCTCCGGCAAACGTTGGAAACGTTACAATTGAAGTATGGGGTGGAGGCGGAGGCGGCGGTGGCTCCAACGTTAATCTCCAGGGCAACACAGGTGGAGGAGGCGGAGGAGGCGCCTATGCTCGAATCACGATCCTTTATCCAGGACTGGCTGGGGGCAACACATTCAACTTCACTGTGGGCGCCGGAGGAACAGGAGGAGTTGGGAACGCAAATGGCACTGACGGCGGCCAGACTATCTTTTACAACAACACGGGCGGCAATACTGATGTTATCATTGCGGCAAACGGAGGAAGCAAAGGCCTAGCCGGAAATGTAGCAGGTAACCGTGCGGGTGCTGGTGGAGCAGCTAATACAGCTCCAGGTGTTACGTCATACGCTGGTGGTTATGGATCCAATGCAGGATCTAGCAACTATGGCGGAGGTGGCGGAGCTGGAGCGGGCAACGCTAATCCTGGAAACAATGGGACCGGCAGCGGTACAGGTTCAGGAGGCGTTGGCTCAAACGGTGGTGGAAACGGTGGTAATGGAGGCGCGCGAAATGCGAATGGCAATAACGGATCAATTGCTGGAGGCGGAGGTGGTGGAGCTGGCAGAGCTAACACAACGACTGGCACAAATAGAGTCGGCGGAAAGGGAGCCAATGGTCAGATAATTATTACTTGGGATGATGCGCCTTCATATCAACCTATCTATCCGTCTTCAATAGATTCTGCTGAATCAGTATCTAGCCCGACAATACTTCCTGGGGCTGTAACACTTCAGCCAACTTCAATTTCTTCGTCCGAGTCGGTCTCATCGCCTAAAGCTGGGAATAAGAAGTATGTCTTCATCCTCGGCGACAGTGCGATGGTTGTAAATGCTTCTCCATATTATTCATCTGTTGCCGAATTTATCCAGCAATATTTCGGGCTCTTTCCGGAAACCAATCCAATTATTGAGGTTGTGATTGCTGCTGTCGGCGGAGCACGAATGTCCGGAGGAACTGTAAAGACAATTCCTCAGCAGTATTCCGACAGCGTGGCAACATATGGAGTTCCTGAAGTTGTCATATTCGATGGCGGACTCAATGACATTAAGGATGAATGCTCGAATCCTTCCAGCTCCCCACCATGTGATTCTACGTTTTGGAATCAGTTATGGAATGATTTTGCATCGCTTTTCGATGATATGGTTGCCGACGGAGTTAAGAAAGTCTTTTACGGTGGGCCATATCATTTGCGTGGCGATCTTGCAGTCTACAATAGTGCGATTGATTACTTTTGGGAAAATTACATTTCTCAATTTCAATCAAACTGGCCAGAGCTTAATTTTGCAATTTTGGATCCAAGGGAGTTCTTCGACGCTCATCAGGAGCTTATGGCAATTGATGATGTCCATACGACATCTTACGGCTCCGTTGCACTTGCTGATCTTGCAGCGAGAGAAATTCCTGGAGGCTGGATTGATCCTGGAGGAACATGGCGATTAAGAAAAGCCATTCCTCTTATGATGGTTTCCCATGCTCAGGCAGTAAATACAAATTATGTTGATGCCACCTATCCAAGCGGTGTTTCTAAGTGGTTGTACAATGAAGACGATTACGACGGTGACGTTTTCTTCGTTCTCGAAGTTGATGCTTACACGAACAATCTAAACGATAATGCTTCCATTGCTCTTTTTGACATAACTGCGCAAGGCACTGTCTCGCAATCTGCTGTAAAAGTATACAACACAACTTCAGATGTTGGGCAGATTCATCGGTCCGCCCCATTTTTCAAATCGAACCTAGCCAACGGGCATGAATATAGATTCAGGCTCAGGTCTGGGTCTGTTCTAACAACTATTTATGTCAAGCGAGTCACTCTATACGTTTATCAGAAAGGCAACATAACAAATACTGCCACGGAATTTGCTCTTTTAAGTTGTGGATCTCAAGATCTCATGCCTTCCACGACCAGCACTTCCTATGTGGAGAGTGTTGGGACCAATTGCGATACTTCCAAATTTAAGTTTAATTCATCTGATTTTGATGGGACTGTATCAATTTACTTTGAAGCCAACATTTATACCAGCGGCTCTTCATACACTGGATACGCTGCTTTATTTGATCAAGATGGGAATCAGGTTTCTGGCTCTGAGGTTTCTGTAACCGGAACAGTCCTTACAAGGGTTCGCTCGTCTGCGATTACTTTAACAGATGGATATGTTTATCATCCAAGAGTAAAAACAAGTGGCGGAACTGCATATTTTGCAGATATTAGACTTATCATCAAGCAATCCAATTTCACAAAGACGATAAGCTTCCAATCCTTTTGCGCAGGGCCATCGAATGCCACCCAGACTACTCCGGCAAGAATTTCTTCAAGCTGTTCAGTTCCTGCAAAAAGTTGGCTTGTTCCGTCAAGTAATGATTTTATTGGTATCGGCGGGACGTTAAAAGTTTCTGCTGACGGATATACTGCTTATTTGAGTTTGGATGATTCGTATGGTTCCGCGGAAGAAATAATAAGCACAACGTCGACGCAAAAAGTATACGTCGAATCCAGCTCAAGCCAAGCAGATATTCTTCCTGGAGTCAGATATTATACATATGCTTATTCCAGCGATTCCAATGCGACGGCTACAGTTGTTAGATCTTTGCTTGTTTACAGAACCAATTTCCCGAAAATTGTTTCCGATGCTGAAGGAATTTCCAGTGCGGAAAATTTTGGTTCCGTTTCTATCGAGGTGTTTGGCGGGGCATTACAGATTCAACCGACATCTATTTCGACTTCGGAGTCGATGTCGACTCCGACTATCAACGTCGGATTGACTTCAATTCAACCGGCTTCGATTTCGTCCTCGGAATCGGTATCGAGTCCGTTTATCAACGTCGGTTCGACTTCGATCCAGCCATCATCAATCTCGACTTCGGAGTCCGTATCGAATCCGGTTGTCAATGTCGGATTGATTTTGATTCAACCGGCTTCAATTCTAACTTCGGAGACCATATCGACTCCGATTATCAATGTCCGATCAGTGTTGATTCAATCAGCTTCGATTCCGACTTCGGAATCGGTATCGAGTCCGTTTATCAACGTCGGTTCGACTTCGATTCAACCGGCTTCGATTTCGACTTCGGAGTCGGTATCGAATCCGATTGTCAGTGTCGGCTCGACTTCGATTCAACCGGCTTCGATTCAAACCTCTGAGCTGTTCGGAAGCTTGATTGTTAGCAGCGGAGAGATATTTGTTCAAAATGCCGGAGGCATTTCTTCTTTAGAATTCATCTCCGCGCCGACTATCAATGTTGGATTGATTTCGATTCAACCGTCTTCGATTCCGACGGCAGAATCGATGTCAAGTCCGACTATCAACGTCGGCTCGGTATTGGTTCAACCGATTTCAATTCTGACTTTGGAATCGGTATCGAATCCGATTGTCAACATTGGCTCAATATCGATTCAACCGATTTCAATTCTGACTTCGGAATCGATATCGAATCCGACCGTCAACGTCGGCTCGGTATCGGTTCAACCGACTTCGATTCAATCGCTTGAAGAAGTTGGAGATTCCTCTGTATTTTCTGCTTTATCAATTATTGCTTCCGGCATTTCTTCTGCAGAGTCAGTTGCCAATCCGTTATTGCAAACTGGAATTGTTTCAGTTTATCCTTCTTCAATCAACTCCTCTGAATTTGTTTCTTATCCAATTGTAAGTGCTGGGCTTGTTTCGATAAAAAATGTTGGGGAAATTGAATCTCAAGAGCAGTTCGGCTCTGCTGATATTAGCATTGGCTCAGTCATTATATCTGTCCCATCGGTTGGACCTGGAGAGAATTTCGGAGTTCCGGCTTTCGGATTTGGCTCTGTTTTCGTCAATCCGATTGCGATTGAGTCAGAAGAAAATGTATCGCTCAATGCTTCCGTTGCTGTTGGGGCATCTGCTATTCACGATGTTGGAGGAATTGAGACTTCTGAAATTTTTGGAAGTCCAGAAGTTTCTGTTGGCTCATATACGATATTTGCGGAAGGAATAAAATCTGCTGAGATTGTGCCTGCAAATGCACTTATCGGTCGCTCATTACTTTTCCAAAAACAGCCATGCTACGTTGATATGACGGAGAAGATTAGTCAAATTATGATAGCGAATCCGGCATTGGAGCTTTATCCTTCCATTTCCGAAAAATATAGAGTAAGATTATCCTTGGATCCAAACGCTGTATAGGAATTTTGAAATGTCAATCAACAACGGCAACGGGAAAAGAAAACCAAAGCTGAAAAAGAGCACTTCCAAAACTTTGCTTTTGCTAAGAGCAAAGGAGAGAAGCAAGTTTTTGAAAAATCCATCGGACCAAGAAATCCTTGCAAAAGTCGAAGCGTTGAGTCCGTATTTGAGCGTTCAACAGATTGCGGATTATTTTGGAATCAGAACCGATACATTTTACAGGGCCATGCATAAACATAAAGAACTTGAGCGATCTTTGAGAAGAGGAAAAGCGAGATTGATTGCGGAAATAGCAGATTCTTTGATTGCCAAGGCAAGAGCTGGGAACATTGCTTCCATGTGCTTTTTCCTAAAGACTCAAGCAGGATGGAGAGAAACAACCAGAGTTGAGCACGCTGGAGATGGTGAGAATCCGATATTGTTGAGAGCCGGAATTGATATGCGTCAATTCAAGTTGGATCTTTCTGCTTTTTCAATTGAAGAATTGAAAGCTTTGGAAAAATTGGGAATTGAATTGATCGAGAAAAAGAAAGACAAAGGCAACGGTGTAACAAATTTGCTGTATCCAGGAAATCAGAACATCGATGTCACGATTGAGCATCAATAAATATCTTGCTTACAAGCGCAGAAAGAAATTTCTTTCGAAGCAAGAAGCTGTCTCTATCATTTTGTCCGCCGGAGCTTTCGATTTAATTCGAGCGGAGCTTTGTAGAAGAAGTTTGCCGTATATGATTAAAACTTTTTGGGATGTTATTACTTCAGATAAGCTAGTTTGGAATTGGCACATTGATTATATTTCGGACGAATTGATGGAATTGGCAAGAAGAGTGGGAAATTTTGAACCTAAAAAACATGACTTGATTATCAATGTTCCACCAGGAACAACTAAATCAATTATGTGCTCAGTGATGTTTCCTGTTTGGTGCTGGGTCAACTGGCATTGGATGAAATTTATTGCAGTTAGCTATTCTGGCGCCTTGAGCTTGGAACATGCGGAACTATGCAGAGATTTGGTAAGAAGTGAAAAGTTTAAGAGCTTGTTTCCCGATTTTGACATTAGACAAGACAAAGATACGAAAAGCAACTTTAGAATTCAGAGAAAGATATTAGATCCAAAAACAGGAAAAGAAATTATCTCAGACGGAGGAAGTAGATATTCCACCTCTGTAGGTGGAACATTGACCGGTTATCATGGTCACATCCTTATCGTTGACGATCCTCTTGATCCTAATAGGGCCGCTTCTGAAGTTGAGCTAAGAAATGCAAATCGTTGGATCGATCAGACGTTGAGCACGAGAAAAGTTGACAAGGATGTGTCTCCGGTCATCTTGATAATGCAAAGGTTGCATGAGAATGATTGCTCCGGCCATTTGTTGAGCAAAAGAAGTTCTTTCGGTGATTTGAAGCATATTTGCCTTCCTGGCGAAATCAGAAATTTCAGAGAGCAGTTGTCTCCAAAGGAAGTTGAGAAGTATTATGTTGATGATTTGTTCGATGCGAATCGAATGCCTTGGAAAGTTTTGAAAAGTTTGGAAACTGACTTGGGCCAGTATGGATACTCCGGACAAATCGGGCAAAAGCCGGTTCCACCAGGAGGTGGGATGTTCAGGGTTGAAATGTTTAAGATTGTGGATTCGGTATCTTCCATTGTTGGATGCGGCAGAATTATTCATACAGTGCGATATTGGGACAAAGCGGGATCAAGTGATAGTGGAGCCTATACGGTCGGGGTGAAGATGAGTAAAACTAGTGGCGGAATTTTTATTATTCACGATGTTTGCAGAGGCCAATGGGCATCAAATGAAAGGGAGGCAATCATAAAAGCGAAAGCGGAACAAGACGGAAAGGACGTTCACGTTTGGGTGGAGCAGGAGCCTGGGTCCGGAGGAAAGGATTCTGCTAATTACACAATTCGAAATTTGGCTGGATTTATCGTTAAAGCTGACCGTCCGACTGGAGACAAAGTCCGTAGAGCGGATCCATATAGTGTCCAAGTTAATTCTGGCAATGTTTATTTGATTCGTGGAGATTGGAACAGTGCTTTCATTTCCGAGCATGAGAATTTTCCATACAGCAAATACAAAGATCAAGTTGATGCATCTGCCGGAGCATTTAACCATTTGCTTGCCAAGAGAGTGGCCGGTCCGATTGTATGACAATTGCAATTATTGGAGGTTTAAGCAATGGCAAACAAATCTGATCGACATAGTGCAACAATGTTGTTAATGAGTGCTCTTATGAGCAGGTTTGATTTGGCGCAGAAATTCGGTTTGCAATATGGAGGCAGCAGGGATGTGTTTACAGCTTTGGGCTATCCAAAGGCTTTAAGGTTTGAGGATTATGCTATAAGATATAGAAGACAGGATATAGCCGCTGCAATCATTGATAGGCCAGTTGAGTCGACATGGAGAGATGGATTTGAAGTGATTGAGTCGGAAGAAGCAGAAGATACGTTATTTGAGTTGCAATGGGCTGAGATGTATAACAGGTTTGGGTTGAATTCAATCTTTCAAAGATTAGACAGGCTCAGTTGTGTTGGAGAATTTGGGATTTTGCTTCTTGGCATTGATGATGTTAAATCGAATGAGGATTTTTCCAAGCCTGCAAACATTGGCAGAAGTAAATTTAATGGATCTAGCAATGGAAGTCTTCTTTATCTAAAGCCTTTAAGTCAAGGATCTGTCAGTATCCAAAGCGTCGATCTTAACCCTAACAGTCAACGATTCGGCTATCCAGAATTGTATAGCGTCATGTTGGATGGAAGCTCGTCTTCTTTAACTTCATTTGCAGGCTCGACTTCTTTGCTGGTTCATCATTCCAGAGTGCTTCATGTGGTCATGGGAACAGTTCTTGAAAGTGAATTGTTTTGTGCTCCAATTCTTGAGAAAACTTTTAACAGACTAATTGATTTGGAAAAGCTTGTGGGCGGCTCTGCTGAAATGTTTTGGAAAGGCGCCAGGCCTGGATATGTTGGAAAAGTCGATCCTGAGTTTCAGCTAACCGAGAAAGTTAGAGAAGAATTGAGGGAGCAGCTAGATGAGTTTGAACACAACCTTAGAAGATTCTTGATCAACGAAGGAATTGACATTGAATCTTTGGCGTCTCAGATTTCGGATCCATCAAGTCATGTCGATGTGCAGATTCAGATGATTTCTGCTGCAACTGGGATTCCGAAAAGAATTCTTACTGGAAGCGAAAGAGGAGAGCTTGCTTCCACGCAAGATTTGACAAGCTGGAACTCAGTTATCGTTTCCAGAAGAAAATTAGTAGAGCAAAGGATTATTCGTCCATTTGTCGATAGGATGATTGAGCTTTCGATTTTGCCTGAGCCTGAAACTGGAGATTACACGATTTCTTGGCCGGATTTGTGGGCGCAAAGCGAAGAAGAGCAAGCAAGAGTAGGACAAATTCGGACGCAAGCTTTGGCTGCATATGCTGCCGAGCCGATGGCTTCCAGCATCGTGCCGGAAGAAGCGTTTCTTGAATTTTTCCTTGGCTTGTCGAGAGAAGAGATTGATTATATTTTAACTTTGAAAGAAGAGGAGAAAAAGTCTTCCGATGTTGAAGATAAGTTAGTTGAAGAAAATCCTGGTGGCGATGTTGAAGAAGGCGGAGGTAATGAAAAGATTCAGTAAGCCAGACAGCAAAAAAGTTTGGTTGTACGCTGCTGTAAGGAAATCTGATCCTGCTAGGATTATTCCGCTTCAACGCATGTTTTTTAGGGATGCTTTGAGAAGGATAAACAATCTTGCGAATTCGATCTATGAGCTTGTTGCGAAGATGGATGTTTTTGGATTGTCTCCATCTTCCACTCAGATATTTACCTATCAACAAGCTTCATCTTCCAGGCCGAGAAGATTTGATAAGTATGTTTTCAGAACATCGAAGGATAAGATCGAAACTTTTATGCGGTGGCTTGATGAGCAACACAAAAATGGACTATTGGAGCTTGTGAAGCATCAACAATTGGGGTTTCCTGTTGAAGAGCCGTGGGCAAACATCTATGTTAAAAGAGCTTACGAAAAAGGAATTACTAGAGCAAGATCAGAGCTTAGGAAGATTCAGAGAGTTCCTGATTTGAGCAAGACCGGTGGGCTTGCTGCTGCTTTGCAGAATCCTTTTCACGTTGACAGATTGGGAGTTCTTTACACTAGAACGTTCGGAGAGCTAAAGGGAATCACATCTTCGTTGGATACTTTGTTGAGCAGAGTATTGACGGAAGGGATTGCAATGGGAATCAATCCTGTTCCGTTGGCTAGAAATTTAGTCAAAGCTGTAACTGGAGAAGGAGGTTCTCTTTCAATCGTCGACAAAATGGGAAGATTTATTCCGGCAAAGCGCAGAGCTTTGATACTAACAAGAACAGAAATTATGAGGGCTCATCATGCGGCGACAGTCCAGGAATATAGAAACTGGGGCGTTGAAGGTGTTGAAGTAAAAGCTGAGTGGTTTACCGCTGGAGACGATCGTGTTTGCGATCAATGCGCAAGATTGGAAGGAACAATTTATACTCTTGACGATATAGAGCCTTTGATCCCTTATCATCCTCAGTGCAGGTGTGTTGCAATTCCTGTAAGCCCTAAGAGAGCGGCGAGCAGAGGAAGAAAAAAGAAAGAAGCCGCTCCTGCTGGAGAGGCCGCTGGAGCCGTTTCTCCTGTTCAAAAGGTTGAGGAAAAAATTGTAGAGGAAACAGAAAGACAGAAGCTTCTAAGGATGAGCGGTGATGAGTTTGCACAAAAGGTAAATGAAACTCTTGATGCGTGTTATGCCGAAGCAGAGCAATTTGTCGAAGAATATCAAAAGATCGTTGATGAGATTAACAGGCTTGATCAGGAAATGCTTAGAATGGGAGAACGGCAGAGCGATTTGCAGTACGTGCAAATCCCAGATCTTGAGAGGAAGTTGGCTGCTGTTGTGGATCAGGCAGAGAAAGACAGAATTGCAAAGTTATTGGATTCGTTGAAAGAGGAGACAGAAGACATTGCTAAAAAGTTGGATGTCATGACTCAGCGGCAAAGTGATTTGTGGAGAAAGGAGCTAGAGTCCAGGAATGAGATAATGTCTGCTTATACGAAAGGCAGGAATGATTTTGTCGATCGTATGATAAAATTTGTAAACCCTGACGGAAGAGAAGGGAATGTTGGGACTATCAAATTTAGGGAAATCCCAGAGGTGCCGGACATTAGAGAGTTTTCTGAGTCACGCATGTTTAAGAAGGTAAAAGAAGACTTAGAAAGGCTTGGCTTGAGAGTCACGAAAGAGGACGTTGAAAGTCATTGGAAGATGGCCAGCGGCAATTTGAAGAGTGCTCTCAAAGAAGCTTATCCTGCTGAATTTGCCGAAACCGAGCCAAACCTTGATTGTTTCATTTGGTTGGATGGATTTGGCGGGCAGCGTATCAGAGATCATTACGTAATGCGTTATCATACAATGTTTGTAGACTATGAGGACGCAAAACTTGGATTTGTGTCAGGAAGAGCCAGTCCGGTATTTGAAAGCGTTATCCATGAGTACGGGCATCATATCGAATATCTCAGTCCGTCTGTAAATAAAGGATTATGCGAGTCTCTTTTTGAATATGGCAAGCAGATTTCTCCTACAGGGCAAGTCGAGATCAAGAAACTTTCAGAAGTGGCCCAGTCCGGATTCTTCAGAGAAGATGAAGTTTGTATTCCTGTTTTCGAGGAAGTTCCCTACGCTTCTAAAATTTACAATCAATATCATGAGCAATTATTGGGAAGAGATTACAGGCCGACTGAAATGCTATCGATGTTTTTCCAGACTTTGTTTAGCAGAACAGAGGGAATAAATTTGGCAGCCGATGCAAAACATGTCTCGACTTATGGGAAGATCATTAGGAAGGACAGGAAGTTTTTGTCTTTGGTTTGGGAGCAGTTTAAGCATTATTTGCAGTAATGAGGAATGGTAAAATGGATTCTGAAATCATCGTGGAAATGAGTGTCAGATTTGGAAGAATTTCCGGTTTGAAAATAGGAATCGACAGAAGTCTTAAACTTCACTTTCTTGGCGATGCATGGAAAAATATGGATAATCATACTTTGAGATCTTTGAAATCAATAATCGGTATTTGGCATAATAGAGCTATGAGCGGATTTGTTGTTGATGGGTCTGTAAAGAAATTTACTTACCGGTCTGCAATTGTAGAGGATCCTGTTTTTGTCGCGAAGCAAATGCAGTCTATGTCTGGAGGCATTTGCAAAATTGTCAAAGCTGATAAATTGAAGTTTAAGCATCCTGCTGGAGTTGAGGGAATTGATTATGTATTCTAAAATTTTTCATTGATTATTTTTGATGGATTTGTAAAATATCTTGCAAAAGGAGTCTGGAAATGCCTTATCCAAATTTTCACGCTTGCAGAATTCGAGATCCTGGAGATTTTGTGCAAGATAGTTTCAGGACTATCAGCAGAGAACATGAAGGAAAAAGTTATAGCATTATTGTTGGCAAACTAAAAGAAGGCGGCTCAATGGTGGAGCAAACGTATCGTTATCCAAAAGAGTCTTGGACAGAATCCGAAGCGAGAAGTCATTGCAAATCTCATGATGGGAAGCTCTTTGAGCCGGCTTCTTCGGAAAAGCAAAGCAAATACAAGTTGAGTACGGACGTTGAAGTAAACAGGCATTACTCTGTTAATGTCAGAGTTCTTGATGGCAAAAAGCATCTCGTCGTTCCCGTTGTCATGATGACAGAAGGAGTTCATGTTGGGAGTCATGGAGCCATCTATCATCCCGCTAATGAGCTTTCCAAATTCGCGTCTGCTTGGAATGGAATCCCTATCACGATCGGCCATCCTTTGACTCGGACTGGCAGCGCGAATGATCCGGAAATTTTAGAGTCATCTGTCGTTGGAAGAGTTTTCAATGTTGCTTTCAAGGACGGGGCCTTGAGAGGAGAAGCATGGATTGATGAAGAGAAAATTCTTAAAGTCAATCGTGATGTTTTAATGGCGATTAAACAGCTTAAGCCATTAGAAGTTAGTGTTGGAGTTTGGGCAGATGAAGAACCTATTCATGGTATTTGGGGAACGGAATCTTACGAAGCCATTGCTAAAAATTACAGGCCGGATCATTTGGCTATACTGTTTGATGAAAAAGGAGCTTGTTCGTGGGAAGATGGATGCGGAATAAGATTGAACAAGAAGGGAGGTGAGGATAAAATGCCAGAGTATGTTTTGGAGAATGCTCTATCTTACAAAGGGACAGAGTCAACATCATGGGACGCTCCAACTTTGGCAGACTTCGACGTTTCTAGTTCCAGATGGGAGGAGTTGTCACAGTCTGAAAGAGCAAAGGTGGCTTCATGTTTCTTGATTGGATCTGCTAACGCGGAAACATTTGGAGATTTGAAGCTTCCCGTCGTAAATCCTAAGACGGGAAAGTTAAATGAAAGAGCTTTGAGAGCAGTAATCAGCGGAAGAGGGGCTCAAGTAAAAGGAGTCAGCGAAGATGAATTGAAAAGAGCAAGAAGGAAAGCGTACGAACTATTGAACAAAGAATTTGACGCAGGTCTTGAAATTCCAGACAACCTTAGCAGAAACGAAGAGAAAGGAGAGCTTAAGATGAATGAAAAAGGATGTTGTCCAGAAAAGATTGATTTGATTGTCCAGGCAGATGTTGGATTTGGGGAGTCTGATAGGGAAGTGTTGTCTAGCATGGAAGAGAAGATTGTGAACAAACTTGTCGGGCTTGTCGAAAGGGTGATGAAGGCGGAATCCGAGGTCTCTAAACTTCAGAAGAACGCCGAGACCAAAAAGATGGAAGTTGAGAAAGAGTTGGAGGAATTGAAGAAGAAACTTTCCGATCCTTCTGCTATCATGAACAGTCTTCCTGTCGAGGTGCAAGAGCAAATCAATTATGGTGTCAAGCTGTACAAAGAACAGCGGCAGAAGATGATTGATCTGCTACTGAATGAAGCAAGAGATGTCTATACGAAAGAGGAACTGGAATCAAAACCGATGATCGAATTGGAAAAACTTACAAGGCTCATCAAGCCGTCTGGTAATTTCCTAGGGATGTGGAGTGGCAGCAAGCCTTTGAAAGCCGACAGTGTTTCTAAGGCTGAAAAGCTGCTTCCACTTTTTTCGGTTTCGAAAAAGTAGTCTTGATAAGGGAGGGAATTTGAAATGGCGAACACGGTCAAGATCAAAAAGTACAGCGATGTTGTGGTCGAATATCCTGCTGGAGGAACGATTACTCCAGGCCATCTTGTGCGATTGAATTCCAGTGGGCAAGTGGTTGTTCATGCTAGTTCCGCTGGCAAAGTTGTTCCCATTATGTTTGCTCTTGAAGACGAACTTCAAGGAAGGGACATCACGGGCAACTATTCCAGCGGAGACAGAGTCCAAGTTTGGATTCCTGGAAGGGGCGATGTTGTCAATGCTATTCTTACAACCTCGCAGGCAGTGGCTGTTGGCGATTTTCTTGTCTCCAATGGAGACGGGACATTGAAGGAGCTTACTGGAGACACTGCGACCGTTTATGAGGATGCTACCGTTGTGGGAGTGGCGATTGAGGCCGTTACCACAACCTCTTCAACGGCTAGAATCAAGGTCATGATTATCTAACATATTTGGTTTGAAAGGAGGGATTCGAAATGTCTGAGAAAGTTAACGTTGATCTCGTTGGAAAAGATGGTGGTGTTGGAGACGTTGCCGCGAAATTGCTGTCTATGGGAAAGCTTGATCCTGGAAGAATGCGGCCATATATTGCGTCGGACGGGAAGAGTTATGTTACCATCTACAAAGGAGGCGATCCAACAAAAGAAGAATCTTATGATGTTGTGGAAGTCCAGACAAACGCGACTTTGCGAAGGGATGAATGGAAGCAGTTGGACGAAGCTGTATTGAGAGTCGCGGAGCAAAGGCTTGTTGGTATTCAAGACTTGGTGAATCGAAATCTGGTGTTTAATCTTGGAAATGCAATGGGGACCACTGTCCTTGAATACCATTCCTTGAGTGACGCTTTGGAGGCCGAACTCACGATGGACGGAGTTACCAGAGCGAAAGGTGATCGGCCTCTCTACAGCACTTCTTACTTGCCTCTGCCGATTATTCACGTTGATTATGAGATCAATGCGAGAGTTCTTGCGGCGAGTCGAAATCTTGGAAATCCGCTTGATACGACGATGGCTGAAAGGGCCGCAAGAAAAGTGTCCGAGAAGTTGGAAGCGATGCTTTTCACGGACACGACTTATACCTTTGGCGGAGGTACGATTTATAGTTATCTGAACCATCCTTCTGTCATTCCGGCAACTCTTGCCACTAGTTGGGCGGACTCCAGCATCACTGGAGAGGACATTATCAATGACGTCCTTGCCATGAAGCAGCTAAGCATTAACAATCTGCATTATGGGCCGTGGGTCTTGTATGTGCCGACTGCTTACGAGACCGTGCTTGACGCTGATTACAATGCTACCGCCAAGGTGACGATTAGGGAGCGCGTTCTTAAAATCGCTGGAATTGAGGCCGTTCAAGTTGCGGACATGTTGCCGGCCGATCATGTTTTGCTGGTCCAAATGACCTCTGATGTTGTTAGGCTTGTCAGAGGAATGCCAATCCAGAATGTTGAATGGTCCACAGAAGGAAATATGGTGACAAAGTTTAAGGTCTTGACTATTCAGGTCCCGCAAATTCGCGCAGACTATAATAGCAAGACCGGAATCGTTCTTTTGTCTTAATTTGCAATGCTTCGGTTTGATGGCTAATCAAGCTAAAGATTTTTAACCATGACAGTTGGAGCGGAAGCATTATGAGTGCGGTAAAAAAATTGATTGAGGAGTCGGAAGTCAGATGCGCTTGGATTTTTGGTGGCGGTCCTTCGTTGCCAGTGCAGTTTGGAGTTCCTCAATCTCTTGTTGAGTCGGTGCATTTTTGTGAAGCGCCTTTATCTTCCTACACGCCTTACTTTGCAAGTGTCTTTGATAGTTTATATGGAGCGATGAGAGACAAGTTTGATGCTGACAGTCCTCCTCACAAGAGAAAATGGATTGTGTTAGGCGTCAACAATGCATATTTATTAGGCTTGGAAGATTTGGGAAAGCCTTTCGTTCATGGAATGTTTTTCGGAGATCGGTCTTGGTACAAATGCCATTCAAATTTTCTTTCGTCAGTTCCGTCCAATTTTCTCTTGATGAGTTGCGCGAAGATGTTTGATTCGAGAATTGTAAAAGAGGAAGATCGTCGTATTTACTATTTTCCCAGGTCGGACAAAATTTGTGGTATTTCGGACTGCATTGGAGAGATCTGTTGGAACTACAATAGTGGAGGGGCCACGATTGATGTTGCTTATCAATTAGGGGCAAAGGTGATTTGTTTGTTTGGCTTCGACATGCGGGACTGCGTGGATGGATTGCGAGTATCACATTGGCATCCAGCACATACAAATTGGAGCGTCGAAAGAAAACGTCCTTACTCAAATTATATCAATGCTTTGTCTTTGATTGCCAAGGACGCCGTCAAAAAGAAAGTTAAAATTTATGTTGTTGACAGATTTGGGCATAGCAAACTTTTAGACTTCTTCGATCGAATTTCAATCGGAAACGCTTGTGACATTGCCTTGGATTCAGTGATGTTGGAGAAAAATTGAAATGCACGAAGAAAGACTTTTGATGATGCAAACAAATGCCGATATTGGAAAAGAGCGAAGTAATCATGAAGGGCTTCGTTGTGTTTGCGGGAATGATGGCATTGGCAGTAATGAAAAAAAGAATGGTGTTCCCATCGTCTCTTGTTCGAAATGTGGAGTTCTGAGGCAGGATTGTTTGCCATTCAAAAGTAAAAAAGAATGGGAGGACTTTTATCGCTTTAAGTACGTTGCAGGATCCATTCATACTTACGAGCACGATCGAAAAGTCGCTTTGGTTCGTTGGAACACTTATCAATTGTTTAAGATTTTTGGCTCACTATCCAGTGTCAAGCTGTTGGATATTGGAAGCGGAAACGGCGCTTGGGTTGATGAATGCAAGGCAAGAGGGATTGATGCTGTCGGCTGTGATGTTGGGGCCAAGCGCTTTTCTGTTTATCCAGATTTCTTTTACGATTGCCCATTTGAGGACGTCGGATTTCCAACATCTTTCTTTGATGTTGTGACTTGTCATGATGTTTTGGAGCACGTGTGGGATCCGATGCTAATGCTTAATGAAGTTTTTCGAGTGTTAAAATATGAAGGATTGTTCATATTGGACTTTCCGAATTTTTTCAGTTCTTACGGCAAGCATCATTGGAGATTGATTGAGCATATTTGGTTTTTCTCAGCAGATCAGTTAGAGAAGATTTTGAAAAGCATCGGATTCGAGATTATCAGAATTTTTGTTCCAATTCCTGGAAAGGTTTTGTTTATTTGCAGGAAGCCGTCTAGGGATAAATTGATTTCTGGCCGTTTGAAGATTGCTTTTCCTCCTGGAATTGGAGATATATTGTGGAGCCTTACCAAAGTTCCAGGATTGGTCAGAAATTATTATGGCAACGAAAATGATAGGACGTTGAAAAATGTTCCTTTGGCATATATTGTTTGTCCTCATGTAAGTTATGTCGGGCTTGACGAGAATGAAATTCAGGAAAGAAGAAAAAGAGGACTGGAATTTATTCAATTATATCCATTTTTGGAAGCAGTTGATGTGGAAGTCTTTAGTGATGAGAAAGATTATCAAGCTTGGTGGAAGGCATACGGAGGAAAAGTTAGTTTGGCAAACGGAGACGCTTGTCGTGATTCGATTATAGAGGGAGCGTTTAGAAAAGATTATTTCGTTTGCATGAATCGATCTATTACAAATTGCGGAATATCTTTACAGGATATTTATCCTCAATATGGATGCGAATGGAATTTGAAAATGTTTCGCAGCATTAAGAGGCAACTCAAAGCAAGATCGTATTTGGAAAGATACGGCAGATATGGGTTGTTGTATTTGAGCGGAGATGGGATGTTTAAGTTTTGGCTGAAGCATCTTGGAGGGATTTCCAGAATTGTTGATGCAATAGAAAATTTGATTTCGAATACAAAGTTTGCTGAAAGAATTGACTATCTGATATTGGTTGGGAAATCATATGATTTTGTAAAAGGAATTCATGACAGGCTCGGGAAAAGATATGGCGGGAAAATTTGCTCATTGCTTAATCAGACTTCTTTGGAAGAGCTTTTAGGGCTTATTGATAGTTGTAGGTTTGTGTTTGGATGGCCGTCTGGGATTACTGTTTTATCGACTGTTTTGAGGAAGCCTACTGCCATCGTATGGGATGATAAGTATTTTGCAAACTCTAGTTTTTACGTTAATTGCGTTCCTGCGGAGTCTGTTGGAGATTGGTATTTTCCTGTTACTATCAGCGACATCATTTCGTTTGGCATGGGAAAAAAAATTGAATCAACAGTCATGGATTTGATAGCCAACAAACAAATTGAGGAGAAGGAAACATGAAATCATGGAATGGAAAAATCTCGTTTTGCTGTGTTTGGTCAAATTCAAAGACTGAGATTTATGTTCCGAGTTCTTCGACCGTTATTGTTTCCAGAGACGGCGAAGGAGTAAGAAAGAGATCTGTTGTCAAATGGACTGTTGGATCTTCGTTTTCTGCAGATTATCTCAAAGCTCTATATGGAGCGGTTCTGCAGCATAGCCCGTCCAGTGGCTGTGATGTCGAATTTGTTTGCTTGACCGATAAAGTTGAAGAAGCCGAAAACGTTCTCAAAACATCGGAAAACGGAATACGATTCAGGGTTGAAAAATTAAATAATGAGTGGCCTGGTTGGTGGTCAAAGATTGAGCTATTCAGACCGGACTTGTTTGATCTTGGTTCTTGGATCATTTACTTTGATTTGGACACTATGATCGTTGGGTCTCTTTATCCATTTTTAAGGCTTCCACAATTGCTTAAATTGTCCTCTGGAGAGGACAATGTTTTCTGTGCTCTTCGTCCATTTGGAAATCTTGAGAGGATAAGAGGGGTTTTTGGATCTGGTATAATGTGCTGGTTTGGCAACAGTGATGATTTTGTGTCGATTTATGACGAGTTTTCATTTCCTAGCACAGCGGAGCAGTTTAGAGGAGATCAAGATTACATTTCTTTCAAGATTGCTCATCAGGCAACCTCTAGAATAAGATTGATGTTGCTGCAGGAAATTATTGCAGGAATATACAGCTATAAGAAGGACATCAGACATAGAATGCTTTCCCTTCCTTCTGATGCAAGAGTTATATGCTTTCATGGCAATCCTCGTCCTCATGAAATTGTAGACGAAGAAAAATGGGCAAAAGATTATTGGTATAGAATGACCGGAAATCTTACTCTCAACTCTATTGCCAATCAGGAGGCATGAAAGATGGAAGAAGAAAAGAATCAATCCAATAATGATCTTGAAGGAAATGAAATTGATAATGCTCCAAAAGTATTGAGGCAAAAAATTGAAGTTGTTTCGTTTGACAGTGCGACCTGCCCTGATCCAATTCTTGTTACAGGCTGCCCTAGAAGCGGAACGAGTATGATTGCAGGATGCATTGAGCTATGCGGTGCTTTTTCTGGACTTTCCAGGATTGACACGCAGATTGACAATGATTCCGTTTCCAGGCGGCATTTGATGATGTTGGAGAATGAGTTGATTTTGAATCGGCTTGTTTATCCTTACTTTGAGGGGATTGGAGCAGATCCAAAAGGACAGTTTCCACTTCCTAATTCCGAGAAGTTGTTGGTTCCGACTGGATGGAGAAAAATTGTTCAGGACGTTTTTGCTTCTCTTGGGTATGATGGAAAAACTCCTTGGATGTATAAGGACTCAAGGATCAGTTTGATTTGGCCTGTCTGGCATGTCGCGTTTCCACATGCAAAATGGGTGATTGTCAGGAGGAGGACAGGAGATATTGTTGAATCTTGCTTGAAAACTAATTTCATGTCAGCATTTAAGGATC